>Ga0105047_10006184_pt1 | contig 20366 bp, 19 predicted proteins | sample MAT04_FD_78384 | JGI IMG/M metagenome (GOLD analysis project Ga0105047, IMG submission 78384) | Freshwater microbial communities from Lake Fryxell liftoff mats and glacier meltwater in Antarctica - MAT-04 (megahit assembly) | ecosystem: Environmental > Aquatic > Freshwater > Ice > Liftoff...
CCACGCCACGCCCGCATCGCTGGTGATCCTTGACGAGATCGGCCGCGGAACCAGCACCCTCGACGGGCTGAGCCTGGCCTGGGCCATCGCCCAAACCCTCGCGCAAACCTTCGTCCAGCCAAGCTTAAACTCCCACCCCGCCACCGAACCAACCGCGCCCTCAGCCATCGAAGACTCGCTGCCCAGCGCACCAAGCCCCGGCCCGCGCACGCTCTTTGCCACCCACTATCACGAGCTCACGCAGCTGCCGGAGGTTTTGCCCGGGCGCGTCGTCAACCTGCACGTCGCCGTCCGTGAGTTCAACGACCAGATCGTCTTTCTGCACCGCATCATGCCCGGGCGTGCCGAGAAATCCTTCGGCATCCAGGTTGCCCGCCTCGCAGGCGTCCCGGCCCGCACCATAGAGCTGGCTAAAGAAGTCCTCGAAAACCTCAGCGTTCAGCACGCTGGTTTGGGCCACGGCAGCGCCAGCACCCCCGGCCCCAGCGGCTTAAACGAACCGGCCTCGACCGGCCAGCCCGCCGCACGCCGCCCGCGCGGCCCACGCCTTGACCGCCTGATCGCCGCCCAGCCCTCGCTGTTTGAGTCGCACGCCGCGCCGCACGCCGCCGTCAGCGCACTGGCCAAGCTCAAGCTCGAAGGGCTCTCACCAATGCAGGCCTTCGACGAGCTTCGCCGCCTCAAAGACCTGCTGAAGTAGCCCGCAACCGCCGCTCAGAACGCCTGCGGACGATCGCTCAGCGCCGCCGGTAGCGTCGGGCGCGTTTCGACAAACCCCTCGTCCTCCAGCGGGCTAAACCGCGAGCCCGCCAGCGCCAGCCTGCGGTTCACGTCCGCCTTGGGCAGCAGCGGCTGCACCAACAGCAGCCCCGCCGTCACAACGGCGTTGGCGATCAGCAGTTGCCACCACGCCGTCACCCCGTAGAACACCATCATCGTCGTCACCAGCATCAGCACGATCGACAGCGGGATCAGCCCCTGCCACCCAAGGTACATGACCTGATCGAACCGAAACCGCGGCAGCGTCCAGCGGATCGCGATCATCAGGCACACCAGCAGCGACGTCTTGCCGAACAGGATCCCGAAGCTCACCAGCACCATCCAAAAGCTGCTCGCCGCCGCCGTCCCCGGCCAGTCAACAAATGGCAGCAGCTGCCCGCCGCCCAGGAACAGCACGCTAAACAGCGCACACCCGGTGATCAGGTGCGCGTACTCAGCCAGGAAGAACAGCCCGAAGTGCATGCTGCTGAACTCGGTGTGGTACCCGCCCACCAGCTCGTTCTCGCACTCCGCGTTGTCGAACGGCGCACGGTTGCACTCGGCCATGATCGCGACAAACAGGATCAGCGCCGGCAGCGGCTGCGCCAAGATCAGCCACCCGTGCGCGTTCTGGTACCGAACGATTTCCATCGGCAGCAGGCTCCCGACCGTCAGCAGCACCACCAGCAGCATCAGCCCCATCGGAATCTCGTACGCCAGCATCTGGCTGGCCGCACGCAGGCCGCCCAGGAACGAGTACTTGTTGTTGCTCGCCCACGCGCCCAGTGTCAGCCCGTATACACCCAAAGACGCCACCGCCAGGCCGTACACAATCCCGATCGAGATGTTCGCCCCAGCCACGATCACGTCCTGCGCCGGGACGATCCAGTTCAGAAGCGGGATCGTGAACTGCGGCACCGACCACGCCCCGCCCCAAGGGATCACCGCAAACCCGATCAACGCAGGGATCACCGCCAACCCCGGCGCGATGAAGTGCATCACCTTGTCCACACCCTTGGGCGTGAAGTCCTCCTTGAGGAACATCTTGATCCCGTCCGCCAGCGACTGACCAAGCCCAAAGAAGCCGCGCAGCCCCGGATTGGTCTGCTTGTCACCCACGCGCCCCGGCTGCTCGCCCAGCGCTTTCAGCGCCGGCAGACCCAGGTTGAAGCCCACGCGGTTAGGACCGATCCGGTCCTGCATCCACGCCGAGATCTTCCGCTCAAGGTACAGCGCGATGCCCACGAACCCCAGGATGATGTGCACCACCAGCACCAGCGTCACGGTGTTGACCAAAAACTGCGCAGTCAGAAAGTCCGGCTTGGGGATGTCCATTGCGCGAAGTGTTCGAGCCTCAACCCCCGGAGGCAAGCGGAACGCAGATGGGCAGCCGGGATTGGCAAGGAGACGGCCACGCAATTGCCGTCGCCTGCTCCCCTCGATACCTTGCCCCCCCGCTCGCTCGCTACCTTGATCCCTCAATCTCTTCCCAGCGTCTTCCCAACTAAACGAAAAACGCCCCCGCGTGCTATCACGCAGGGGCGCTCATCCTTTAGATCTCGATACCGATCTTAAGGCTTCTTCACTGCCATGAGCGGGCTGTCTGGTGTGGGGTCGAGGTTCTTCACGCCGCGGACCCGAGAAACCAGCCTGTTCCATGACGCCTCAAGCGGGGGCCCATGCCCCATCCGTCAACCAACATCTCGCCTTAGCGGCGACGACGGCCGAAGGCCAGCGCGCCCAGGCCCAGCAGCGCCGCGGCGCCCGGGGTCGGGATGAGGTTGAAGCCGATCAGGAACTTGTAGTCGAAGTTCTCGCCGTGACCAACGCCCTGGCCGGTAACGGGGGCCGGGCCGCCGTTGAAGCCGTCGGGAAGCGCGGGGACGCCGACGGTAGTGCCCGAGTCGTTGTCGCCGGTGATGACGAGGAAGTAGGTGCCAGCCGACAGGTTGGCGGTGATCAGCGAGCTCATGAAGCCCGAGCCGCCGCCGGGGTTGCCGTCATCGTTGAACGCGATGATCGTCGTGCCGTCGGCACCGATCAGGTAGATCTCGCTGTCAGCGCTGGTGTTGTTGAGCGAGAAGATGCTCATGACCAGGTTGCTCGCCGTGTTGGCGATAGTGAAGCGGAACCAGTCAACGTCGCCCGCGACGTTCTGACCGCCGCCGGTGAGCGACCCGTCGACCAGGATCGACCCGCCCGGAAGCGTGAACGGGAGGTTCCCATTGACCACGTTCAGGTTGTTCGCGGTGCCGGAGGAGTTGTTAGACTCCTGCTCAACATACAGGCTCGCGCTCGCCGTTCCGGCGGCCGCAGCCAACGCCAAAAGACCCATAGCAATCTTCATAATGACCACTCCTTCCACTCTTGCCCGTGTGAGGCTCCACCCAAGGCTCCCACCTTGGGCAGACGACGCGACGATCACCGCTGGACGACGCTTCCAGCGGGTCCCTGGTGGCATAAAGCCACCACCGGCCCCGAAAGGGGCTTAAGATCGTTCAAAGAATGGGCATACCCCTTCCCTAAACGACGCGACGCATGAACATACATCCCATTTGCGCCTCAGGCAAGGAATCCGCGCGGGAACTCGTAGGTGAAGTTTCCGCAAAGGCCGATACCCACGGCACTTTGGCCCAGTTTGCCACCGTAACCACGTGATTCGGGCCCGATTACACCCCGATCGCCGCATAGACGTCCGACAATCGGTCTATGTTCGGACTTCAAACACCCCGCGAAGCTCACTCACAAGCCTTTCCGCCGCAGATCGCACAGACGCCGTCCAAGCATCGGTTCCTGTCCCGACCCCCATCCCGACGCCCCACCCGACCGCACTCGGGTAAATCACTGAGCGGCTTGCTGTCACCAGCACGCCCGCTCGGGCCACATCCTCGGGCCCACCCTGACCCGCGCGGCATAAGTCGCGCACATCCTGCGCGGCTCCGCCCTGCGCCCCATACCCCGGGATCAGGAAGACCTGGTCGGGCATCGAAGCGCGCATCGCCGCCGCGTCGCCGGGCTTGGTCGCCGCCACCACCGCCCCCACATCACTGAGCCCGCACGCACCAAGACGCCCCGCGCCCAGCCGCGCGATCATCTGCCCCACGTGCGTCGCCAGCGTTTGCTCTCGCCCTTCGCCGCACTCAACACCCCGATCAGCACCCGCGGTAGCAACGCTCAAGCTCTGCAGCGCATCGCTCTGCGGGTTGCTCGTCCGCGCCAGTACAAACACGCCCGTCCCCGCGTTTGTTCCCACCTGCGCTAAAAACGGTTCGATCGTGTCCGGCCCCATGTAAGGGCTCACCGTCAGCGCATCAGCCCCCATCCGCGCAAACGCCGCGAACGCATAGTGCTCAGCCGAAACACCAATGTCGCCGCGCTTCGCGTCCAGAATCACCACCAGGCCCAGCGTCTTGGCCAGTGCAATCCCGCGCTCAAGCTCACGCACGCCCTGCCACCCGTAACGCTCGTAGCACGCCGACTGAAACTTCACCGCCGGCACCAGCCCCGCCACCGCCCGCAACACGCCCGCCGCAAACGCGCCGATCGCCTCCACCGGCTCGCCATGCGCCGCGCGAACCGCCGCCGGCAGCTTCTCAAATACCGGATCAAGCCCCACGCACGCAACGCTGTTGCAGCGGCCAATCGCCGCAGACAATCGGTCAGCAAAGTGCTCGCCGGTGCTCATGCGCGAGCGTACGCCAAGCCCCGCCACCGCCCCGGCTACTTCACTGGCCCGTCTCTACCATCCCCGCGTGGAACCGCCCCCCATCGCCCTCGATCTCAAGAAAGACCGCGGGCTCAGCGTTCAGTGGGCTGACGGCACCACCAGCTACTACTCCATCAACTACCTCAGACGCATGTCACCCAGCGCCGACATGAGAGAGCTCCGCGCCCAGCAAGCTAAAAACCCCCTCACCGTCCTGCCCGCCTCCGCTGCCCGCGCCAGCAACGGCCCACTCACCGCCCTCGAAGCCGAGCTCGTCGGCAACTACGCCCTCCGCATCCGCTTCTCCGACGGGCACGACACCGGCATCTACTCCTGGCAGTACCTTCGCGAGATCGACCCGCCCGCCCAGACCTAGCTCGGGCCAACCCCGCGCCGCGCCCTAGACGCAACACCCCTACGCCCGCGCCCTGCTCGCACAAGCAACTGGGATGCTCGACGCGAGTCCCAAGCTCGCGCCCCCGCCCACGGACGGCTGACAACTCGTCCTACCTCGCAAAGAACGCCAGCCCGGGCGTGCGCGTCAGAAAAACTCCTCAAGCACAGTCGCGCCACTCTCTGGCGTGAAGTCCTCGTCTAGCACGCTGCCAAACAAAGACAGCCGCGCGAGCCCGCGACCCTCGCACAAAGCGACGATCTCCGCCTAGGAAATCCCAATCGGCAAGTCGCGGTCGATGTGCAACTGTTTCGCCGCCGCAAGCACCTTCGACCCCCCACAGCCCTCCCCCACCACCCCTCCTCCACACCCCTCCCCCACACCCCCATACCCTCTGCCCATGGCCACTCCGCACGCACCCGGCTGCCTCATCATCGTCTCGGGCCCGCAGGCAGGCACCTTCGCGCCCATCGGTGCCAGCGGCAACCCCGTCATCGTCGGGCGCGAGCCCGGCTCGGGCACCGGCATCCAACTGCTCGACCCCGCCGCCAGTCGCCGCCACCTCGCCGCTCGCTTTGATCCAGACACCGACCGCTTCCTGGTCGCAGACCTCGGCAGCGCCAACGGCACCTTCCTCAACGGCCGCGCCCTCGCGGGCCCGCCACCCGCCGACCCATCCGCCGCGGCCCTCGACGCGCAAGGCACCGAGCCAACGCTCTCAGAGTCCACACTCACCGAAGACGACGAGCTCCGCGCCGGCGACACCACCATCATGCTCAGCCTCGCCATTCCCGCAGACCGCGCCAGCGCACTGGCCGTCGTTCGCAAGATCACCGAGGGCGGCAAGAGCACCATCGTCCGCAAGCCAGATCGCCACCACTAAACCGCCACCGCGCCGCACGATTCAACGAACCAACCGCCCGCTCCTTACCCCGCGGGCCCGCAGCTAAACGACTTCGCCGACCCGCTCTCCTATCATCCGATTCGGTCCGCCCAGAACCCATCCTCACCACCCTCTAGCCACCACCCGCGACCTCGCGAAAAAGAAGACCTGGAAGCGTCCATGCCCAAGAACATGTCCATGCCGCGCCTCTCCGACACCATGGAAGTCGGCACCATCGTCAAGTGGCACGTCAAGCCCGGCCAGAAGGTCAAGTCCGGCCAATCCATCGCTGATATCGAAACCGACAAGGCCACCATGGAGCTGCAAACCTTCGACGACGGCGTCGTTGGCGAGCTCACCATCGCCGAGGGCAAGTCCTGCCCCGTTGGCCAGACCATCCTCAAGTGGGAAGGTGGCGATAGCGCCGCCGCCCCCGCCCAGCGTGCAAGCAACAACACCACCGACACCACGACCAGCGACACCGCTACCAACTCTGCCGCTACCAACTCCGCCGCTACCAACTCCGCCGCGGCCAACGCTTCCAACGGCGTCCACAGTTCTACCGCCCTCGCTGAGCCAGCCGTCCCGCGCGAACGCGTCTTCGCCTCGCCGCTGGCACGAAAGATCGCCGCCGACAATGGGCTTGAGCTCGCGGACATCGAGGGCTCGGGCCCCTCAGGCCGCATCATCCGCAAAGACGTCGAAGCCGCCCTCGCCGCGAGCGCCACTTCCCCTACTGCGCACTACGCCGCCCCCAACATCGCCGACCCGATCGCCGCCCTCGCCCGCCACGGCGGCACCATCACCGATTCCGCCCCTATCTTCAGGCCCAAGCCCCTGCCCGAGACTGGCGCAAAGACCCCCGCCGCCGCCGCCACCAGCGTGCCCCCCATCGCCGCGCTGATGATGCCCAGCATCGCCAGCGCGCTGGCCAAACGCAGCATCCCGCTCAGCAACATGCGCCGCACCATCGCGGCCCGCCTGGTTGAGAGCAAGCAGACCATCCCCCACTACCAGGTCACAGTCAGCGTCCGCATGGACGCGCTGCTTGACCTCCGCAAGCAGCTTAACGACCAGCTCGGCAGCCAGGGCGTCAAGCTCAGCGTCAATGACTTCATCGTCCGCGCCTGCGCACTGTCCATGCACGCGCACCCCGGCGTCAACAGCCGCTGGAACCCCGCCAAGGGCGCAGAGTCCATCGAGCTGCTCGACCAGGTCAACGTCGGCATCGCCATCAGCCTCCCCGAAGACCGCGGCGGCGGCCTGGTCGTCGCCACCCTTCGCCAGGCCGACGCAAAGGGCCTCCGCCTCATCAGCAACGAGTCCAAGGCCCTCGCCGAGAAGGCCCGTACCAAGGGCCTCACCCTCGACGAAATGGCCGACTCCACCTTCACCATCAGCAACCTGGGCATGTTCGGCGTTGACCACTTCACCGCCATCATCAACCCGCCCAACACCGCCATCCTCGCCGTCGGCGCAGCCCTCGAGCAACCAGTCGTTGACACCGACGCTAGTGGCAAAAAGTCCATCGGCGTCGGGCACGTCATGGCCATGACCATGTCCAGCGACCACCGCCTCATCGACGGCGCCATGGCCGCCCAGTTCCTCGGCACCGTCAAGCAGATGCTCGAACGCCCCGCAACACTGCTGGTCTAAGTCAGATTCTTACTTACGGTCTTGCATCTGTGAACACCCACGCTCCGTGGTTTATGTTCAGAACCCCGCCTCCGAAGGCAGGGGCAGAGCCAAGCGCAGCCGCGAAGCGAGGTTTAGTCCGCCGCATCAAACCCGCACGCCCCGCCATATGCCGCGCCCTATCCCCCGTCCTACGCCGCGTCCTCGGCCCGCAGCCCAACCAGCACCTCGCGCTGCGCATCGAGCCGCACCGCCACCTTCCGCTGGCGGATCAACTCCAGCATCGCCAGGAACAGCCCGATCGCCTCGGCCTTGGTCCGCCCACCCAGCAGCTCAGCCAGCCGCAGCCCGCGCCGCGCAAACGGCAACTCGCCGCCCGCCGCGTCGGTCCCAAACTCAGCCAGCTCGCGCCCGTCCCTGGCCAGCCGGTCCAGCAGGTCCGCCGAGTGTACTTCAATGGGCGTCTCATCGTCCACCACGCGCAGATCGCCCACGCGCGTCAGGTCAATGGTCTCAATGATCCGCCCGAACGCCTGCACCAAGTCGACCAGGTCCAGATCGCCAAGGTCCAGCCCGCCCGCCTCGCCATCTTCTACACCATCCTTCGGCGCCGCCCGCGTCGGCAGCGCCGCGGCACCCGCGCCGTGCCGCCCTTCCCACGCCGCCATCCGCGCCTCCAGCGCGCTCGCCGCGTCGCGGTACCGCTTGTACGCCACAAGCTGCTGGACCAGCTCGGTCCGCGGATCGACCGCCGCCACCGGCTCGTCCGCCGCGCCCTCGTCACCCGCCTCCACCCGCGGCGCAAGCATCCTCGACTTAATCTCCATCAGCGTCGCGGCCATCACCAAAAACTCCCCCGCCTGCTCGATGTCAATCGCGTGTATCTGCCCAAGGTACCCCATGTACTGCCGCGTAATCTCCGCGATCGGGATCGCGTGCAGGTCCACCTCCGCGCGCCTGATGAGGTACAGCAGCAGGTCCAAAGGCCCCTGGAACGCCTCGAGCGAGACCGTGTAGTCGCCGTGCGATTGACCGCTCACTTGCGCCGCCTCCATACCGCCACAACCACCCCAACAGCCGCCACCGGCGAGGATAGCGTCCAGCGCGCACAAACACGCCCGAGGCCTCCGCATCGCGGCCGCCACGGGCGTGGGTGAGTCAATCACGCACTCGCCAACCCTCAATCGAACATGCCCGTGACGTTCGGCAGGTCCGCACGCCGCAGCGTAATGGTCGTCTCGATCCGGAAGTTCGACTCGTTCGTCGCGCGCTCGGCGTGGAACACCGTCAGCTTGTGGCTCTTGCCGTGCTCAAGAAAATCGACCCGGTCAAGCTCAAGGGTCTGCTCGCGCCGCGGGTGCAAGCCGCCCAGATCCATCAGCAGCCGCCCGTCGATGAACACCCACACGTCGTCATCACCGCTAAAGGTAAACGACTGCCGCGACCCCTGGTCGTACACAAACTCCGTCATCAGCTCGGTGGTAAAGTGGAAGTTCTTCCCCCAAGACCCGTAGTTGCCAAAGCCCATCCCGTTGATCGGGAAGAACCCGCCGCGCGACCGCCACGGCTCGTCTGCCGCCGAGTCAAACACGTACCGGTTCGTCCCCGCTACGCGGTTGAACGTCAGGTTCACCAGCGATGACACGTTCACGCCCGGCACGTCCGCATACCACTCCGCAAACCGCTCCGCGCTCGTCAGCTGGTTGCTTGACTGGCTCATCGAACCACGCGAGTCGCTCACGGCCGTCCGCTGCTCCGACACCGCAACGCTACCACCGGCATCACTGCGCCCCTGGCCCACCTGCGCCGCCGCCTGGTTCGCATCCGCCGGGCGGTTCCGCAGCCCAACCCCAAAGAACATCGGGTGGATCGGCTGCCCCGCCTGGTTCCTGAACTCGCGGTCGATCTGCTGGCCCCTGCGACCCTTGAACACCGGCTTGCCGTTGCGGTCCAACCGGTCCTCCACCAGACCCGTTGTGATCACCGGATTGCCATACGCCTGAAAGTCAGCGTGACCGCGCTCGCCCGCCGCTTTGAAGTCACGGATCACCGCCGGCAGCACGATCGAGTTCTGCAGCACACCCGCCCACGGGTCACCGCTCACGCCCTGCCCGGCGGCGCCCGACACCGCCTGGGTCTGCGAACGCCCGTGGCCCATCGCCACCGCCGCCGCGCCAGCCACCAGCACGAGCCCCATCAACGCCGCCCGACTACTTGCACGATTGCACTTGATCATGTCCGCTACTCCTGTGCCCGCTCCATTGATCCGTACCCGCCTCACCAACACTCACGTCTCACATCCCTTACCGCCACAGCCCACGCACACCCTTGGTCCCCTTAGATGTGCCCACTGGCGGCCTCAATCAAACATGCTGTTGCTCTGCGGCAGCTCCGCGTTCTTAAGCTCAATGGTCGTGTCGATCCGCATGTTCGACTGCGTCCGGTGCCGCTCGGCAAAGAACAGCCGCAGGTCGTAGTCCTTGCCGTCCTGCAGATACGCAAGCGTGTCCAGCGCCACGCTCTGGCTGATCGCCGAATGCACGCCGCCCAGGTCGATCACCAGCACCCCGCCCACGAACACGTACACATCGTCATCGCCCGTGAACGTGAAGACCTGCCCCGTCCCCTTGCGGTACGTGAACTTCGTCGCCACCTCGAAGGTAAAGTGGAAGTTCCGGTTGTTGCCCGCTGAGTTCCCGAACCCCTGGCTGTTGATCGGGAAGAACCCGCCGAGCCTGCTGAACGCCGGATCGGTCTTGTCGTCGAACGTGTACAGGTTGCCGCTGCCCTGCTTCCGCAGCGTGATGCTCACCGGGATCGAGACGTTCACGCCCGGCACATCCGTGAACCACTGCCCAAAGTTCTCAGCCGTCGTCAGCGAGCCGCCCTGGTTCGAGCTCACAAACGAGGCGTCCCACTTGATCGGCGCGGGCGTGCCGCCGGAACCTACCCCCAAGTCCATCTCGCCCGACTCCGACGCGCTCAGCGACGTGCCCGCGGCTCCCGAGCTCCCCTTCCCGCTCTTTCCGTCGTCCTTGTCCTTCCCCTTGCCGCCGTCATCGTCAACCGTCGACCCGATCGCAAACCCGCTCGCCACAGGCATCACGGCACGCCCCTGCGCGTCACGCTTGTCGCCACTCACCCGCAGCCCCGTCCCCGCAAATACCGGCTTGCCCGCCGCGCTCAGCCGAGGCTGAACCTGCCCAACATAAAACCCAAACCCCGATGTCGGCTGACGCTCAAAGTCCGGGTGCCCGCCGCTGACTGTCCGCTCACGAAAGTCACGCGCAATCCCGTGCAGCACGATCGTCTCAGGAAGCGCCGCCGCGTTGTTCGTCGGCGTCGCCGTCGTCGCTGTCTGACCCCACGCCATACCACCGGCACTCGCCGCCAAGATCAATCCCATCGCCACACCAACGCTGTTCGAGAGGGCCATCGGTTCACTCCAGCGAACGGACTTCGGCCAAGGCCAACGCCCTAGCACGCCACGCCGTCCACACACATCATCGAAAACGCCGCGCCTCGGGGCAACCACTCGGGCCCCGAAGCGCGGCGTTCACAGGCCGACCACAACACCCGCGACGCCCATACGCCCTGGGATGGTCCCAAAACCAGACCCCACCCCACCGCACACGCCGCCTCAGTTACCCCCACGCCCCGCGCGGGCCACGCCGCCTCGGGCTCAATCGAACAGGCTCATCGCCGTCGGCAGCTCAGTTGGCCGCAGCTCCAGCGTCGTGTCGATCCGCATGTTTGACTGCGTCCGGTGCCGCTCAGCAAAGAACAGCTTCAGCTCGTAGTCCTCCCCGTCCTCAAGCCACGCCAGCTGGTCAAGGTTCACAGACTGACTGATCGCCCCGTGCACACCGCCCAGGTCGATCACCAGCCGGCCGCCGATGAAGACCCACACGTCGTCGTCGCCCGTGAACGTGAACACCTGCCCCGAGCTGCGCCGGAACGTGAAGTTCGTCGCCACCTCGTACGTGAAGTGAAAGTTCCGGTCGTTGCCCGCCGAGTTGCCGAAGCAATCGCCGTTGATCGGGAAGAACCCGCCGCGACCGGTGTACGTCGAGTCGCTCTTGTCGTCGAACGTATAGATGTTGCTCCCCGCCTGCTTCCGCAGCGTGATCGGCACCGGCTTGGAGAAGTTCGTCCCCGGCACGTCGTTGAACCACTGATTGAAGTTCGTCTCGGTGGTCATCGCGCCGCCCAGAGTCGTCTCTACGAACGACGCGTCCCAAGCCACCAGCCCGTTCTGCAGCGCCGCACGCTGCGCCGTCGCGTCACCGCTCTGCGGCATCACCTGCCGACCCGCGCTGTCCCTCTTCTGGCTCTTGACCTTGTACCCCGTGCTCGCAAACACCGGCTTGCCGTTGTCGTCAAGCACCGCCTTGACCTGGCCCACATAGTGCCCGAAACCACGCGTCGGCTGACGCTCAAAGTCAGCGTGACCTCCCGACACCGTCCGCTCGCGGAAGTCACGCACAATCCCCGTCAATTGCACCGCCTGCGGCAGGCTCTCGGTCGCCTGACCCGTCCCGCTGCTCAGCGCAGAGCTCGTCCCAGCCAGCGCCGCCAAGCCCACACAACCCAGCGCCACCATCCACTTGAAACCAGGCTTGACCTTGACAACAGGCTTGACCTTGAAAAAATCCTTCATCGTCCGCATCGAAGGCTCCTTGAGCTGAGGCCACACCCAGAACTACGCCTCCGGCTCCACTCGCCGGGCCCGCGGGCCAACCCGCACCGTCACAAACTCCGCCCAGCACATTCCGATCCACCCAACCCGCGCCGGCACTCGCTCACACGCCGACACAGGCACACACATTCTCCATTTCACCCAAGGCCCCGCCACCGCAACTGACCCCCAAAGCCCCCACCACATGCCGACGGCGCGGACCGGGCAACCCTTGACGCCTGCAACGCCCACTTGTTTTGCACCCGTTGGGGCCCAGCGTCCGAGATATGCTGGGTCGCGCGCGGGCCAAGGCACGGACGCCAGCCGCGCCCAGCACAGACTCAGCCACCCACCACCCTCGCCGCCAACGCCACACCACTACCAGGCCACGGCCGGCAAACTCAGGAAGGACCTGCGATGGATCGCTTCGACATCCGCGGCGGAACTCGGCTCGCCGGACGCCTCTCCGTCAAGGGCAGCAAAAACGCCGCGCTCCCGCTCCTGGCCGCCACACTGCTCACCGACGAGCCCGTCACCTTCCGCCACGTCCCAGACCTCGCCGACATCCGCAACATGCTCCGCCTCCTCGGCGAGCTTGGCTGCCAGGTTGACTCCTCCCCCGCCACAGACACAGACTCACCCGGCGGCTCCGTCCGCCTCCACGTGACTGACCCCACCGTCAGCCACGCACGCTACGAGATCGTCCGCACCATGCGCGCCAGTATCTCCGCACTCGGGCCCATGCTCGCCAAGCGCGGCTACGCACGCATCTCGCTCCCGGGCGGCTGCTCCATCGGTGAGCGACCAGTTGATCTCCACCTCCGCGGCCTGCAAGCCCTCGGCGCTGACATCACCCTCGACTCGGGCGACATCATCGCTCGCGTCCCCAAGGCCCACGGCAAGGCCGGCCGCCTCCGCGGCGCACGCATCTTCCTCGGCGGGCCCTTCGGCTCCACCGTCCTGGGCACCGCCAACGTCATGTGCGCCGCCGCACTCGCTGAAGGCACCACCGTCATCGAGTCCGCCGCCTGCGAGCCCGAGGTCGTTGACGTCGCCAACTTGCTCATCGCCATGGGCGCACGCATCACCGGCGCAGGCTCGCCACGCATCAATATCCACGGCGTAGAACGCCTCCGCGGCGCTGACCACACCGTCATCCCCGACCGCATCGAGGCCGGCACCTACATGTGCGCCGCGCTGATCACCAACGGCGACATCACCCTCGACAACTGCCCCGCCGACGCACTCATGGCCCACATGGACCGCCTCACACACGCTGGCGGACACTTCGAGACCGACGACAAGCAAGACCCCATGCGCACGACCGTCCGCTGCCAGGGCGCAGGCACCCGCGGCATCCAGCCCATCGAGGTCACTACCCAGCCGCACCCGGGCTTCCCCACAGACCTCCAGGCCCAGCTCATGGCCGTGCTCACACTGGCCGACGGCAACTCGGTCATCACCGAGCGCATCTTCACCGAGCGCTTCCTCCACGTCGCTGAGCTCTCACGCATGGGCGCGAACCTCTTCCGCCAAGGCCCCACCGTCATCGTCTCGGGCGTCCGCCGGCTCGTTGGCGCGCCCGTCATGGCCAGTGATCTGCGCGCCAGCGCCTGTCTGGTCCTCGCGGGCCTCGCCGCCGAGGGCACCACCGTGGTCAACCGCGTCTACCACCTTGACCGCGGCTACGAACGCATGGAAGACCGCCTCCGCGCCCTGGGCGCCAACATCGAACGCGTCAACGAGAAAGAGCCCGCAATCAGCGCCTGACCGCGCCGCTGCATCCGCTCTTTGCTTGCTGTCTTCCGCGGGGCGGGTTCCAACCCGCCTCTTTGCATTTGCGTCGCGCGGAGCAGGGCTCCATCCTGCCTCTTTACCTTCTGGGGCGCCGCATTTTCAATGCGCCATCGGGCCAACGGCCCAACCCTTAGCGCCCATCCGCTGTTCCCTCTCCCCTTCGCGATCTTGGTGACCTTCGAGTCCTCCCCGCTTCTGCGTCGCGTTCTTCCACGTCCGCGCCCGCCGCGAACCTCCTCCCCTCTGCGGTCCGCCTCCTCCTGCGCACCCCTGCCCCACCCAACCCAACCCCGCCGCTACCCTCAACTCACCATGGCCCAGAACAAAGTCTTCCGATCCACCGACGACGCCTTCGCCGACCTCAAAGCCCGCGGCATCCTCCACGACGGCATGACCGTCATGGTCGGGGGCTTTGGGCTCTGCGGCATCCCCGAGCAGCTCATCCTCGCCCTGCGCGACTCAGGCGTCAAAGACCTCACCTGCATCTCCAACAACGCCGGCGTTGACAACTGGGGCCTCGGCCTCCTGCTCAAAACCCGCCAGATCAAAAAGATGATCTCGTCCTACGTCGGCGAGAACGCCGAGTTTGAACGCCAGTACCTCAGCGGCGAGCTGGCCATCGAGTTCAACCCGCAGGGCACACTCGCCGAACGAATCCGCGCAGGCGGCGCAGGCATCCCCGCCTTCTACACCGCTACCGGCGTCGGCACGCCCGTTGCCGAGGGCAAGCAGACCCGCGCATTCAAACGCCCCTTCGAAGACACCAAGAACATGAACCGCACGCCGGACGCAGCCTCTGAAGGGGCAACTTCTCAACCCGCAAGCTCTGGGGGGCCTGACTTCAAACCCGCCGGCACCCGCGATTACGTACTCGAAACCGGCCTCTTCGCCGACCTTGCTCTCATCAAGGCCCATACCGCCGACACTCACGGCAATCTCATCTATCGCAAGACCGCACGCAACTTCAATCCTATGATGGCCACTGCCGCCAACTTTGTTATTGCCGAGTGTGAGCACCTTGTCCTCGCTGGCAACCTTGACCCCGACCACGTCCACACTCCCGGCAACTACATAGACCGCGTCATCCAGACCACCAGCGAAAAACGCATCGAGCAACGCACCGTCCGCAAGGCCTGAGCAAGGGAACACGCCATGTACCCCAGCGATTCGGCCGCATCCTGGGCCCAGTCCCTCGCCATTGGCTATGTGTTCGTGACCGCCTTCACGCTCGCGTGCACGGGCGTGGCCGCCATCGCACTCTGGCGCATCGCCAGCGCCCAGCGCTTACGCGCGAAGCATGTTGAGCGTGAGGCCGCGATCTCACTACGACGGCTTGAGCTTGATTACCCAGATCAGGCCAAGCGTCCGGCCCCCGGCAACGCCACGCCATCCGCGAGCCTTGCATGAACCCCGAGAGCTTCGACCAAACCCGCCTAGTACTTTCCACGGACGCAGCACTCATCTTCGTCTCGTACGTGGCGCTGACTCTGACCGCCGCCGTCGCCATCGGCGTGCTGGTTCGCTCGCTCCGGATCGGCGGCTTCCCCAACCCTTCCTCCGAGCACAAACCATGAAGCTCAAGCTCGGCGTCGTGCTCTTGGTCGTCGGCCTGGCGCTCGCCCTGTACGGGCTTGTCGCGGCTCTTACGTCCATCGGCTCGATCTACAGCCAGGCCCTGAGCGACCCGATGGCCGCTCGCGGGCCAGACGTGGACAGCAAGGCCGTCAGCGCCAGCGCGCTTAACAGCGCGGTCATCGGGCTGCTTGGCGCGGTGCTGGCCAGCGTCGGCGGGTGGCTCGCGTCGGTCGGCTTCTTTCGTCGTCGCAAGGCCCGCCAGCGCGCGCAAGAACAGGCTCAACAACAGGCCCAACAACAGGCCGAGCATTAACCCAACGCCGCCAAACCGCCCGCGCCCACGCGTACACTCTGCCCATGCCACTGACACGCGACCAACTCGCCCAGCGCGCCGCACGAGAGCTACGCGACGGGTTCATCGTCAACCTGGGCATCGGCATCCCCACGCTGGTTGCCAACTTCATCCCCAAGGGCGTTGACGTCAAGCTGCAGAGCGAGAACGGCCTGCTGGGCATCGGCCCCTTCCCGCTCGACGCCGACGTTGACCCAGACCTCATCAACGCCGGCAAGCAGACCATCACCGCCCTGCCCGGCAGCGCGTTCTTCTCCTCCAGCGACTCCTTCGCCATGATCCGCGGCGGGCACGTAGACCTCTCCATCCTCGGGGCCATGCAGGTCTCACAGCGCGGCGATATCGCCAACTGGATGGTCCCGGGCAAGCTGGTCAAAGGCATGGGCGGCGCGATGGACCTGGTCGCTGGCGTCAAACGCGTCGTGGTCGTCATGGAGCACAACGCCAAGGACGGCGCCGCCAAACTCGTCAAGGCCTGCTCACTCCCGCTCACCGGCCAGGCCTGCGTAGACATGGTCATCACCGACCTGTGCGTGCTGGTGATGGACCGCGCCCGCGGGCGCTTCGTGCTCACTGAGCTTGCGCCGGGCGTGACGCTCGAAGAGATCAAGGCCAAGACCGAGGCGAGCTTCGACTGCGCCGAGCGGCTCGAGACCGTCGTAGTTTGAGCCGCCGCCCAGCGCCGACCCACTTTCAAGGCGGACCGCGCCCAAGGGCATTAGAGGCCATTACAGCCGCGTGCGGGTTGACCCACCCGCTGGTAGCTTCCAACCCTTGGCAGCGATCCTGACGCAGACACAGGTTTGAGCGCACCATCGCGGCGTTCGCAGCAGCACGCGCGGGTGATTCTGGCGTAAACCGCGGGGCCGAGCGAACATTCTGCCGGCGCGCAACCGCGCTCAGGGCCGACTGAAGAACGCCTTGAGGCGCTCGCCGACGGTGAACTCAGAGAGGTCCTTGAGCTCGCCGGCGTCCAGCAGCACGCCGCCACACTGGCGGCAGACGTCGATGACCACATGCGGCTGGCGCGGGTCGGGCAGGGCGATCAGCTCGGCCTGGTCGCGCGGGCAGTGCTTGGGCAGCGGGTTGTGGACGTCCTGGTCGTACTTCTTGGCGATGCCGTAGTCGATCTCCTCGACCGCGTTCTGGCGTTGCAGCGTTTCGGCGAGCTCGTACGGATCAAACCACATGCACCCGCAGCGGGCGCAGTGCTCGACCAAGAGCTTTTTAGAGCCGCCGATGGTCAGCTTCTCCATGAGCGTCCCGTCCTTGGGGCAGCGAAGGCGGTCGTCGCCCGGCTTGTTGGGCACGGCGTGGGGGTTGATGGCCATACCGCAAGTGTACCGAGCACCCCCGCCAGCCAAGGGCGATACGCTGGCGATATGCGATGGTTTGACGCTCACCTTGACCTGGCGTATCTAGCGGAAAACGGGCGCGATCTGGGCAGGATGCTCTCAGCCGCGCAGGCCGAGGGCACCAGCCCGCATGCGCCGGCGTGCGTGACACTGCCAGCGCTGGCGACCGGGGGCGTGACGCACGCGCTGGCGACGGTGTTTACTGAAGCCGTCGCGCCCGGCGCGCTGACTGAGTCGCCTGGGGTGGGGCTCGCGCGGGCGCGCGAGGCGCAGATGTACGAGCAGGGTGATGCCGTCGGCGCGCACGCCGCGGGCATGAAGCAGATCGAGCGGTACGCGAAGCTCCGGCGTGGCGGCCGCTTAACGGACCTGCGCAAAGCCTTGGCGGCGGACCCGACGGGCAGTCGCGCCCCGATCGGGCCGATGGTCCCGCTGTGCGCGGGCGTGCTGCTTGAGTGTGCCGACCCGGTCCGCGAGCCCGCAGAGCTTGAGCGCTGGGCGGGGCTGGGCGTAGTGATGGTCGGCATGGCGTGGGTCGGGCCCGGGCGATATGCGGGCGGTAACAGCACGCAGCTTGGACTGACTGCGCTAGGCCGTGCGCTGGTGCCGGTAATTGATCGGCTGCGGCTGGTGCACGACGCATCGCACCTGAGCGACCTGAGCTTTGCGCAGCTCGCGGCGAGCACGGATCGGCTGATTGTCGCGAGCCACAGCAACTGCCGCAGGCTGCTGGGCGGCGGCGCGGCGGGCGTGAACCAGCGGCACCTCAGCGACGGGCAGATTGTCGAGATCACGCGGCGCGGCGGGGTGATTGGGCTGAACCTCTTCAGCGCATTCTTGAATTCTGCGTGCGCCAGCGCCGGGCGGGCGACCATCGCCGACGCGGTTTCGCACGTCGATCATGTGTGCGCGCTGGCGGGTTCGCGCCGGCACGTCGGGCTTGGCAGCGATATGGACGGCGGTTTCTCGGCCGCGCGGTTGCCCGAAGGCATTGACGGGCCCGAGGACCTTGATCGCCTGGCCGAAGCGCTCAGCGAGCGCGGCTGGAGCGATGAGGAGGTCGCGGGCTTCGCCTTCGGCAACTGGGCGCGCATCCTGAGTGGTGTGCTCGGTGGGGTGCTGGGTGGGGTGCTGGGTGGTAGCGCGGGTAGTGACGCGGGTAGTGACGCGGGTAGTGACGCGGGTAGTGACGCGGGTAGTGACTTGGGTAGTGGCGCGGCGCAGTAGGCGGCGTGCGGCGCGCAGAGGCGTGATCGCATACCCTAAGCGCATGGGCGAGGGTGTGGTCGACCGTGTCGGGGCGAGCGTAGTTGGGGCGTGATTCAGTGAAGGGATTGAGCGGCAATGACTTCAAGCGAGCAGGCGTCTGGTGTCCAAGAGTCTGGCGTCCGCGACTCTGGCGTGCACAAGCTGGTGATCATCGGGTCTGGCCCGGCGGGCTGGACGGCGGCGATCTATGCCGCGCGGGCCCAGCTTGAGCCGACGGTCTTTGTGGGCGTGCCCAAGAGCGATCCGGGGCCGGTGCTTCCGGGCGGGCAGCTGATGCTGACGACGGAGGTTGAGAACTACCCGGGTTTTCCGCAGGGGATTACCGGCCCGAAGATGATGGAAGATTTTCGTGCGCAGGCCGAGCGGTTCGGGACCAAGGTGGTTGACGCGGACATCACGAAGCTTGACCTGAGCCAAGACCCGGTCCGCTCGCCGCACGTGCTGCACACCAGCGACGGCACAACGGTGCGTGCGCACGCGGTGATTGTCAGCACCGGCGCGGTGGCGAACTGGATCGGGCTAGAGAACGAGATGCGGCTTGCGCGGCAGGGCGGGGGCGTATCGGCGTGCGCGGTCTGCGACGGCGCGCTGCCGGCGTTCCGCGGGCAGGCGCTCGCGGTGGTTGGCGGCGGTGACACGGCGATGGAAGAAGCAACATTCCTGACCAAGTTTGCGTCGGTGGTCTACGTGATCCACCGGCGTGAGAGCCTGCGTGCCAGCAAGATCATGCAGCAGCGGTACATGAGCCGCCCGAACGCGAAGGTGCTGTGGAACAAGGTGGTGGTGGATGTGCTGGGCGCAGAGCACATCGATGGTCTGTTGCTCAAGGACACCGTCACCGGCGAGCAGAGCAGGCTTGATGTGAAGGGGTTGTTCGTGGCCATCGGCCATACGCCGGCGACGAAGTGCCTGGCGGGCAGCGGGATTGAGCTGACGGACAAGGGGTATGTGCTGCTGCGGGGGCGCAACAGCGCGACGAACATGGCGGGGGTCTTTGCGGCTGGCGACGTGGCGGACGAGCACTACCGCCAGGCCGTATCGGCGGCGGGGATGGGCTGCGTCGCGGCGCTAGACGCGGAGCGTTGGCTGGCGGCCCAGGGCATCGATTGAGGTCTTGCAGGCCGCCGTAGACGCTAAGGCCAGTGCTGCAACGGATGGCGTATGGCGCAGCGGGCATTGGCGACTAACCTGAACCGTTTGGCGGCATGTGCGTAGTAAACCACGCGTGGGGCCTGCGGCATGGAGACGTCGATGAAAGCGCGGACTGGTGCGTTGAAATCTGGAACCGGGATTATTGTGGCGCTGGGCGGTCGCTCGGGCGTGAGCTCGGGCGTGAGCATGGGCTTGGCCTTAATTGGGGCGCTGCTAAGCGTTGGCTGCGCGGGGTGTGACGCGCGGAGTGGCACGGCCCAACAGGGCGCGAAAGAGGCAAAGGTAATAACGACGACAGCTGCGACGGGTGACGGCACACGCAAGGAGGTTGGCGGCATGGGTGACGTACAAAGCAAGGGTCCGCGGCGGCCGGCGACGATCGAAGGCGTGGCGGAAGTAAAGCCGCTGGAGATGACCGAGGAGCAGTGGAAGGCCAAGCTGAGCAAGGACGAGTATTACGTGCTGCGTCAAAGGGGCACTGAGCGAGCGTTTACGGGTGAGTATTGGCGGACCAAGCCAGCGGCGGAGCAGGCCAAGGACATGGCTGTTTACAAGTGCCGTGCGTGCGGGCTTGAGCTGTTCCGTGGTGATAGCAAGTTTGATAGCGGTTGCGGCTGGCCGAGCTTTGACCGGATGATCAAGCGCGGGACGGTGAAGGAAGTTCTGGACACGTCGCACGGGATGGTGCGGACCGAGGTGGTCTGCGAGCGTTGCAGCGGGCACCTTGGGCACCTGTTTGATGATGGGCCGACGGAGACGGGGCTGCGTTACTGCATTAATAGCGTGTCGATCGTGCGCGAGGTGGTGCCGG
>Ga0105047_10006187_pt1 | contig 20355 bp, 16 predicted proteins | sample MAT04_FD_78384 | JGI IMG/M metagenome (GOLD analysis project Ga0105047, IMG submission 78384) | Freshwater microbial communities from Lake Fryxell liftoff mats and glacier meltwater in Antarctica - MAT-04 (megahit assembly) | ecosystem: Environmental > Aquatic > Freshwater > Ice > Liftoff...
GCTCCGACGACACCATCTCGCAGGAGTTCTTCCCCGCGAGCGCTGGCTGTCCTCCAGCGTTCGCGATCGGCTTCTGTTTTCGGTTGAGAGATGAGTTGCTGCGGCGGAGTCGCTCGGGCCGCCGACTCTCCGCTGGATGAACTGGAGTCGTCACCCCACTGAGACAGCCGAGCGATCAGAGAGAAATCAATCGACTCGATTTGAGCGAGCAAGCGATGACGCGCCGCCTCATCCAAATGATCCCACCACTGTAAAAGGTGAGACTGGTCGTGGGCGAGCAAGCGGGCCTGGAGTTCAGAATGGTTCGGCATTGGACGAGCTTCGAGGTGGGACAACGGTGGCGATGCGCCAGTTTAGTCTTGCCACGTCGAAAGAGTCTGCGCGAATTGGCCAACGATTCAATCGTCAGGAGCGAGGCGCACTTTGCAGCTGGGGGACAGTGAGTCACCGGGACGTGTCCCCGGGCAGCTCTTTGTCCCGGTCGGGACACCCGAAACAAGCCCACCGTTTCAACGGTGGTGCTGAAACGCTCGATCCCTCTCAGCCCGGCCAGGTGCGACAGACGCTCCGAGGTCGAGCGAGAGATTCTGTCGTCCCTTCCGAGACTCTGTGACATCGCTGGTTCCAACTACTCACCGTTGAAACGTCCGGCAATTTTCCACTGTCCCCACCGGGACGAAGAAATGCCGGGCGAGCAGAGCGAAGCAGGCCATCCCACCGTCCGAATCATTAAACCGCCGTTGTTCTCGCTTTTGATTCAAAGGATTGATTGGGATCGACGAATAGCCAGGAGATGGCGGCGACGAAGTAGTACGCACCGTGCAACAGGAATACCAAGCTCCAGTCGCCCTCTGTGTCTTTGATGTCATCGATCAATCCCCCCAGAAGTGGCGACAGGAGAACGCCGCCGAGGGCTGCGAAGCTGTTCATGAAACCCATGATGACTGCCGTGCTGCGACCCCCGATGTCCATCACTGCCACCCAGGGAGCGGCACTCGCCAAGCCCGAGAAGAAAGCACCGACCGCCAACAAGACGGCTGTGGCGGTCACCGTCTCCCCGTACCCGGCAAGAGCTGTGAAGACCGCTGCGATCGCCAGCATGGCTGCGGCGATGACGGAGCGGCTGATGTACTTACTGCCAGTCATTCGAAACGCCCATTGCAACAGCCCTCCTCCCAGCATCGACCCCACGATAAACAGAACGAGCGCCACGGTGACATGCCCTCCCGTCTGCTGGGGCGGAACGTGGTGAATGTATTCAAGCAGAGCGGGAAGGAACGTCACCGCCAAGTTGTATCCCGCCGCCTTGAGCATCGCCTGAACCGAGAGCCCCAACAGGCTGACCCCGAGTCGCCAGTTGCTGAGTGGTCGCGGTGCTGCTGCGATTCCCGCCCCTCTGGATGGGGCAAGTTCTTCGGCCGCCAGAGGCTCGTTGGACGGGGGCGACGGAACGGAAAGATCCGTCGAATCGGTCGGCCCGCCCGACAGTTCGTTAACATCGCGCCGCAACCAGCGAACTTTGTCCGGTGTTGCGCGATACACCACAGCGAAAACGAGGGCCCAGGCCACACCGAGAAATGAATACTCGATGAAGATGCTCCGCCATGGAAACTTTTTGAGGAGCTGCGAAGTGAGGGAGAGGCTGGCGATGCTGCCGACCGACATCGCGACCACCATGACAGCGCTGGAGACACCGCGCCCGGCATCGGAGATCCAATCCCGCACCGCCAAGGCTTGATTGGGGACTAACCCTGCCTGGGCCAATCCGAAGAGAAATCGAATCACCAGCAAGCCCGCGAACGTCGGGACATAGGCCGTCGCAAAGGTCATCAATGACCAGAGGATCGCCATCGACGGCAGTACGAATCGCACCCCCAGCTTCTGCCCCACCCAGCCTCCGGGAATCTGAAACAGCATGTACCCGAACGAGAACGCACTATAGAGATACCCGAACTGTTCGTTGTTGATCTTGAGTTCCAACTGGATCGTCGTATTCGCGACGGCCAGCGAGTGTCGAGTCAGGTAGGCGAGGACGGAAGCCATCGCCAGGAGCAGCAGCACTCCACTGCGGGCCATCAACAACCGTGTGGCGTCATACGCTGAAGTCATGCTGCTCGTCCTGAGGAGTTTGGAGACAGTCGCCTTTCGCTCCGCGCAAGAGCGATCTTTCGCCGAGCGAAAGGCGACTGCCCGGCCAATGGCTTCAGCGGCAGTTCCGCTCTGCGTACCGGCGATCAATCTTGGCTCCCACGGTCCCGCTGCCGTAGTAGCCGATCGACAGCTGCCCCACGTGAGTCAGCAGGTCGTAAGCGTCCCAGCGGTTCCATCCGTAGTCGGCTTCCATCCAGAGAATCAATCGAGAATACGCCTCGGCGATGGCGCGCTCGTGATTCCCCTGGGTCGACACGCACATCAGAAAGTCGGGGTGGCTGATCCGGACTCCGGATCGCTTAGGACGACGAACCAGATCGATGGTCACGGTCGAGTAGGCTGCCATCTCCAGACCAGTCCCGGATAACTCGCCATGCCCCATGGCCGCGTGAGCATCGCCCAGATAGAGATAGCCCCCCGCCACTTTGACCGGCAGGTAAATCGTGCTCCCCGGACCGACTTCGACAATATCGAGATTGCCACCATGTGGCCCGGCGGGCCCCGTCGTCGGAGTGCCCCAGTCGCTGGCAGTACCGATGCACCCGAGCATCGGCTGATAGGGGATGTTGATGTCGCCCTTCCAGACAATCTGTCCGTCGCGAATGGGGCAGACGTGCGCTCCGTGCGGGACATCACTCCCGAGCCACTCCCCGAGCTGTTTTGGCGCGCCGGTGTAGGTCGCACACTGCCCATCGCGAGGCTCGATTTGAAGAATCGTGACCGCGAGTTCATCGCCCGGTTCGGCGCCCTGCACGACGATCGGCCCTGCCACCGGATTGCTGAACGGCATCGCGGTCTTGTCACGCCGATCCCCTGCTCGGCGAATCTGTCCGGAGAGGGCGTCTTCCGATTCGACCCGAATCGTCTCCCCGGAAACGACCCGACAGCGAGGCTCGACCGAGCGACTGAACTCATAGTGAAGAGGGAGCGCGGGGACAAGCTGCATGGGGTGGGCCTCTATCTGACAGGACTGTTGAGATTGACCGAAGGCGGTGCGGGGACCGATCGATCAGCCAGCCCCAGAAGCGAGAGCGAATCGCGATGGATCAACCGTTCGATGGCCTGTGCATTCAAGCGGGGCAGCGCGGTTCCCTCCAACATCGCGTTCAAGCCCCGTAGCCCGTTAACCGTGGAATTCACCGTGGTGAAAGGGTAGTCGGTGCCGAAGAGCACCTTGTCCCACACGCCATATTCCTGGACCAGCATGAGGCTGTGATAGAGCTGGAACGGTCGGTAGTGCAGGGCGCTGAGGTCGCAATAGACATGGGGATGCTTCCGAGCCGTGACGATGGCCTCGCCCTCGTACGGGTGTCCCAGATGGGCCATGATAATGCGGACATCGGGAAATCGTGTAGCGACCGGATCGATGTGTCGCGGCAATGTACATTCCAGTGGAGCCTGCGAAACGAACGTCGTTCCCGTATGCAGCAGGACGGGCAACCGGTGGTCGGTCGCGTATTGCCACAAGGGGTCGAGGCGGGACTCGTCTGGACGAAAGCCCGCATACATCGGCATGATCTTGATGCCGCGCAATCCGAGCCTCTGGTGTCCGTCCCGTAGCTCATTGAGCCAACCGTCTTGCGTGGGGTCGACCGACAAATAACCGATCAGACGCTGCGGGTCTCGGGCGACGTAGCGGGCGACGTAATCGTCGGCGACCCACAGACCGCTCAGACGAGCCTTCCCTCCAAACACGATGGTGATGGTGTCGTCGGGCGCATGGGCCCGATAGTCGTCATAGGTCACCGTCAGGTCCATCTCGACGCCTGCTTTCGCGCGACGAGCCTGGGCGCGAAAATCGTCCGTAAAATGAGCGGGATACTCCCACGCGTGACTGTGGACATCGACAATCATGGGATCTAGACCTCCATCCGATGGGACTGGACGACATCCCAATCGACATCGACGCCCAGGCCTGGTCCCGAACCGATCGTCACCAAGGGGCCGTTAATCTCGACGGGGTTCTTCGCGATTCGGACCTCATGATACACTGGTCCCAGCATGTCACCCGGAAAATCCTCGACACACATATTGGGGCTCGACACCACCAGGTGAGCCATGGCCGCCGTCGACACATCCCATTCCAAGTTCGAGCCGATGCTGCAACGCACTCCATTCGCAGCTGCGAAGTCGACGATCGCCTTGGCCTTGCGGATCCCGCCGTGCTTACCGGGGTAGACTCCGATCAAGTCACAGGCGTTGTTGCGAACCAGCTCGCGGGCGTGGATCATGTCGAAGCACATGTCGTCCGCCATGACCGGCGGAGTCGTCTCACGTCGCACTCGTGCGAGGGCCGCATAGTCCCCGTCGTGAGTGGGCTGTTCGTTGAGAGCGATCCGGCAGTCTTTTAATTCTTTGAGGCAGTGAATCGCGGTATCAGCATCCCAACCGCAGTTGGCATCGATGGTCAAATCCAGGTCGGGGCCGATCGCTTCGCGGACTGTCCGGACCCTCTCGATATCGGTCCGGGCCTCGCCGCCCACTTTGACCTTGATCGTCGTGAAGCCTTCTCGGACCAGCTCAAGGGCTCGCTCGTGGGCTCGCTCTCGCTCATAGGCCCCCATCGAAAAGCGACAGCGCACGGTGAGCGGCCTGACAGCTCCACCCAGCAAATCGTACACCGGCTTTCCCGCTTGCTTCCCCGCGATATCCCAGCACGCCATCTCGATGGCCGCCTTGGCGAACCAGTTGTGCCGACACGTCTTGTCCATCCGGCGGTCGATGTCGGCGATGTCGGTGGGGTCGGCTCCCAACACGCTGGGGGCCAAGACATGTTCAAGGATTCCCACAGCTCCCCACACCGTCTCGCCCGACCAATTCGGCATGACGGTCGCTTCGCCAATCCCTTCAATACCCGCATCGGTCCCCACTCGCACCAAGACGTATTTCGATTCCTTGTGCCAACCCAGGGCGGTGACCATGTACCGAGCGGGCTTCAAGGGGATCCGGACTGGGATGACCTCAATGTGTGTGATCTTCATGTGGCTCGCACCCCAGGGAGTGAAATCTTCGGTGACCGAACTATGTCACTGGCAGTAGGGGACTGTCAATGAGTGGCCCGGTCTGGTCAGCGAGATACGACTCGAACTTCGGTGGTGGATTTGTTGCTCTCTCAACCCCCATCACTAAAGGTGCGACCACGAGAGCCACACTGCAAGTCAGAGCGGAGCGCGGTGAGGAAGCCTGACTGCCAACATCAAAAGCCCCCCTTACCCCGGCCCTCCTCCCCCACAGTCAAGCCAATACCGCCAGCCCTGTCGCGAGCGGGGGGAGAGGGAGCAGAATTCAATCAGCCACGCCGTTTCAATCGGACAAACACCGTTTCTCAGCTGGCAGTCACACTCCCGGTGGGGGGCGGCTCGCGGTAGACTTTTTCGATGCTCCTCGACTTCGACCATCATGCGACGACACCGCTCGATCCTCGGGTGCTCGACGCCATGTTGCCGTACTTCTGCGGGGAATACGGAAATGCGTCGAGTCTGAGCCATCGCCGGGGGCTGGCTGCTGCTGCCGTCGAGCTGGCGGCGCGGGAGCAGTTGGCGAAGTTGTTGGGCGTCGATCCGCGCGAGGTGAACTGGACGAGTGGTGCGACCGAGGCGAACAACCTCGCGATCAAAGGGGTGGTCGCTGGGGCCGTCGACCGGCGCAGGTTAATTGTGGTGGCGACCGAGCACCGTGCCGTGCTGGATCCGGCGAAGAAGCTGGCCCGGACGGGCGTTCCGGTGACTGTTCTTCCGGTTGATCGTCGGGGGCAGCTCGACCTCGACCATCTGGAAGGGGCGATCACAGCGGAGACCGCGATGGTCTCCGTCATGTGGGCCAACAACGAGATCGGGACGATCGCTCGTCTGAGCGAGATTGCGGCGATCTGTCGCCGCACAGGCGTGTGGCTGCACTCGGACGCCACGCAAGCAGTCGGGAAGATCGCGGTTGATCTGCGGACCACTGGCGTCGACTTGATGAGTTTTACCTCTCACAAGATTTATGGACCGCCGGGAATCGGAGCGTTGATCGTGCGCCGCGACCGGGGGCGCATACCGCTGGTCCCGCAGATTGATGGCGGCGGGCAACAGTTCGGAATCCGCAGCGGCACTCTGCCACTGGCTTTGATCGTGGGGTTTGCGAAGGCACTCGAACTCTGCGAACAGGAACGGGAAGCGACTGCCACTCGGCTGGCGGCGCTGCGGGATCAGCTGTGGAATGACCTCTCTCACCGGATTCCGGGAGTTGTGCGACATGGCGATGTGGACAGGTGCCTGCCTCACAATCTGAGCATCGGCATCCCCGCTGTCGACGGAGATGCCTTGCTCGTCAGGCTCCAGCAATCCGATCTCTGCGTCAGCTCGGGAGCGGCCTGCTCGTCAACAAATCGCGAACCGAGCCATGTGCTCACCGCGATCGGCGTGCCCGACCGATTGGCTCGCGCGAGCGTGCGGTTCGGCCTGGGTCGGCTCACCACCGCGGCCGACACCCACGCCGCAGCCGCTGTGTTGGCAGAGATCGTGCGGGAGTGCCGAGCGGAATCTCTTGACTCTCCCCGAACGATGTAATTACGTTGTAATCATGAGAGCCAAAATTGTCCGCATTGGAAATTCCCAGGGGGTCCGCATCCCCAGGCCGCTGCTGCTCAGCAGTGGATTGGGGGAAGATGTGGAGATCGAAGCTGAGGGGGACCAGATCGTGATTCGGCCAATCGGCCGCCCGCGAGAAGGTTGGAGTGAGTCCTTTCAAGCGCTGGCTCTGGCGGGCGAGGATCGGCTGATCGACGGTGAGTTGCGAGGTCAATCGAGCTTCGACCAAGACGGGTGGACATGGTCATCAAGCGGTTTGGAGTTTATCTGGTGGCACTCGACCCGACCGGTGGGCAGCGAGATTCAGAAGACGCGGCCCTGCGTGGTCATTTCGCCCGATGAAATGAATCTCCACATCCGCACGGTGATCGTAACCCCCATGACCACCGGTGGCCCAGCCTATCCGAGCCGCGGCAGCTGTTCGTTTCCGGGGAAATCGGGGAAAGTCGTACTCGACCAGATTCGGACAGTCGACAAGACTCGTCTGGTCCGCCGACTCGGCATGATCGGCTCACGCACTCAGCCCCGGATATGGGACGTGCTGCAGGAGATGTTTGTTCGATAGTCATCACTCGCGAGGTGCGTCCCCCAAGAACTCCCGGCACCTCAGCTCGTCTCCGGTATAGTGCTCCGAGTGGCCCTCACTCACGACACACAACATGTTGCTTGGCCGCCCGAATATATTCGCCCTGTGCATCGCGACCCTCCTCTTGATCGATGGACCGGTCGTCCGAGCGGAGAGCCCACCTCCGGAAGGTCTCACGCCGATCGGCGGGCACTGGTTCGAGCAGGCGGGGGAGACGCCGGTCTATTTCTACCAAGACGGCGACCGCTACCTCGATCTGTTCACCGACCATGCCCAGGACTCCAATAAAGACGGCATCCCGAACCTCAAGCTCAGCCCCGGAACTCTCGCTCGCGGTAAAAACATAGCGTACAGATCGAGCTTAACCCGCAGGCAGCCCGCCGTGTGCCAGTGCCCGCTGGTATCCCCAGCTGGGCACAAGTCGGGCCATATGAGGCGCTCCAGATCACTCGCGAGGGCAATATCGTCACGATCGAGATCGAAGTGCCGGAGGACTCCCCGGTCGGCGTGCTGTTCGATTGCCACATCGAGTTCGGGGAGAAGCCGCCGACCGTGTTCAAGAAGAACGATGTCTTGCGGGTTGGTGAATAGCTTTTCAGGGGGCTGGAAGACGAGAGCGTCTGTGGCTCTCTCCCGTTTTCCGATCGGGGTGACCCGAACTCGGGATTCTCTCGTCGCTACGTTCGCCAGGTGGGTAGGCGTGTGAGGGGGACATCGAACTGGAGAACGACCTCTCGTTTGGAGCTCTTTGAGCCGTAGAGCCCCACGACAACGCACGCTCTCGCGGAACAGGTTCGCAGCAGCGGCTTCGCCCTCCCTGCTGGAGAAGACCCATACGATTTCGCCGGGACGGAACACTGACACATTTGCGATACGTTCCGCGACCTGCACGGATCAATGATTCTCAATCGGTGCCTCTTCGTCGATGAGATGCTTCTCCGCAGCTTACTAGTTACGATCCGACTAACGAATGGCCTCGTATCCTCGACCCGCTCGTCGGTTTGAACGTGGGAGTTGACCAATGCGAACAGTTGGCGTGATTCCGGCCCGCTTGCAGTCCTCGCGGTTGCCTCGGAAGCTGCTGCTGGACAAAACGGGAAAGCCGCTGTTGCAGTACGCGTGGGAGGCAGCTTGCCGGGCTCGGGAATTGTCCGAAGTGATCATTGCCAGCGATAGCGAGGAGATTACTTCGGTGGCGAGGGGCTTCGGAGCCCGGGTCGAGATGACTGGAGAGCACCCCAGCGGCACTGACCGCATTGCGGAAGTCGTGAAGCGGGCCTGCCCGGATGCCGAACTGATCGTCAATGTGCAGGGAGACGAACCGGACCTCAAACCTGAAAACATCAACCAACTCGTCCGCCTCATTGCGGGTCAACCCAGCGTCGAGATGGCGACGCTCGCCACTCCGATTTACAGCCTGACGATCTTGCACGATCCCAGCTGCGTGAAGGTCGTCCGTGCGGCTGACGGGCGGGCGCTGTACTTCAGCCGGGCCACGATCCCATTCCTGCGGGATGGGACTCCCGCGGACCTGCTGGATGAAGCGGACCAGAGTGGCCAGCCGCTTTCGCCGTGGCTGTTGCACCTGGGGATCTACGCTTACCGGCGGGACTTCCTGTTGCGACTGACTCAGATGCCGCCATCTCGATTGGAGCAACTGGAGAAGCTGGAACAACTTCGGGCTCTGGAAGCGGGAGCCTCGATCCTGGTTCAAGTCGTCTCAGAGCGTTCGGTTGGAATCGACACGCCCGCCGATTATGCTCAGTTCGTCGCGCGGCAGGCTGCCGAGCGAGGGCCTTAACCGCCCGGAAAGACTTCCGGAGTGTCAGAAAACCTCGGAAGATTGATTCGAGATCACAGATCCACCTTTCGGGGGACGCATGCGTCCCCCGTCGTCGTTGAAGGGGGGGTGTGACTCACTTTTGCAGAAGGACATGCACCCCCATTATGAGCACGACCAAGCATATCTTTGTGACTGGCGGAGTCGTCAGCTCATTGGGAAAAGGTTTGACCGCAGCCTCCATCGCGATGCTGCTGGAACGGCGAGGGCTGAGCGTCCGATTGCAGAAGCTCGACCCTTACATCAACGTCGATCCGGGGACGATGAGCCCCTACCAGCATGGCGAGGTCTACGTCCTGGACGATGGTGCGGAAACCGATCTCGATCTGGGGCATTACGAGCGATTTACCAACGGTCCGCTCTCCCGGAAGTCGAACTCGACGACCGGGCGGATCTATCTCAACGTCATCGAGAAGGAGCGCCGAGGTGTCTACCTCGGCAAGACGGTCCAGGTGATTCCTCACATCACCAACGAAATCAAACGCGCGGTCCTCGAACTGGGCGGACCGGGTGTCGATGTGGTCATCACCGAGCTCGGTGGGACAGTCGGCGACATCGAAGGGTTGCCGTTCCTGGAAGCAATCCGGCAGATCCCCCTTGATGTCGGACGGGCGAACTGCCTGTTCATTCACTTAACCTTGCTGCCCTACCTGAAGGCAGCGAAAGAAGCCAAGACGAAGCCGACCCAGCACAGCGTCGGCCTGTTGCGGCAGATTGGTATCCAGCCCAACATTGTGATCGTGCGGACCGAGAAACCGCTGGGGGCCGCTTACGGAGATTACGCCGAGAAGATTGCCCTCTTCTGCAATGTTGAGAAGCGAGCGGTGATCGAAGAGGCCGACAGCACGAACTCCATCTACGAGGTCCCGCTCGGACTGGCCGATTCGAAATGTGACCAGTTGATCCTGGAGATGCTGAACCTCAACGCCGGTGAGCTGAATCTGGATGACTGGCGAGCACTGGTCCAGGGAATCTGCAAACCTCAACACGACGTCACAATTGGTGTGGTCGGGAAGTACATCGAACACCGCGATGCCTACAAGTCGATTTACGAATCTCTGGCTCACGGCGGCATGAAACACTCGGCCCGTGTGTCGTTCCGCCGAATTGAGTCCGATGAACTGACTGACGCGAACGCCGACAGCTTGCTGGGTGGACTGCATGGCATTCTGGTGCCGGGCGGGTTTGGTCACCGCGGAGTTGAGGGAAAGATTGAGGCGATTCGCTACGCCAGAATCAACGAGATTCCGTACTTCGGGGTCTGCTTGGGAATGCAAACCGCTGTGATCGAGTACTCGCGAAATGTGGCGGGACTCGCAGGGGCGAACAGCACCGAATTCGAGGGAGAAACGCGGCACCCAGTCATCTGTCTGCTGGAATCTCAGCGAGAGGTCACCGAGAAGGGGGCCTCGATGCGGCTGGGATCACAGCCGTGCCATCTGCTGGCGGGATCGAAGGCTGCGTTGGCTTATGGAACGACGGTGATTCACGAGCGTCACCGCCATCGCTACGAGTTCAACCCGGCTTACCGCGAGCGGATCGAAGCCGCCGGAATGCGGATCACCGGAAACAGCCCCGATGGAACGCTGGCCGAAGTGGTGGAACTGCCGAACCACCCGTGGTTCGTGGCCGTCCAATTCCACCCGGAGTTCAAGTCGAAGCCGCTGGCTCCCCACCCACTGTTTGCGGGTTTTGTCGGGGCGGCGCTCCAGAAGATGCAGGACCGGACCCTGTCCTAGAGCGTTCCGCTCTGAACTCATCGAGCCCGGGGTCACGATCCAGGGGCCTTTTTTCCGATCCAGATCGACTGGTTATCGCTGACTGGTGACTACAATCCAGCCGTGCGATTCTGCACACCCGACTGACCACATCCAGCGAGAATCCCTCCGTGACCACGCCCCAGCCCTACGACGCGGTGCTGTTTGTTTCTTTCGGTGGACCGGAAGGCCCGGACGATGTCATGCCGTTCCTGGAGAACGTCCTGCGCGGGCGAAATGTCCCCCGGGAACGTATGCTCGAAGTGGCCGAGCACTACCACCACTTTGGCGGAATCAGCCCGATCAACGCTCAGATTCGGGCGTTGATTACTGCGGTCGAAGCGGACCTGAGAGCCAATGGCCTGACGATGCCGATCTATTGGGGAAACCGCAACTGGCAACCGATGCTGCCCGACACGATGCAGAAGATGGTGGATGACGGGGTGAAGAATGCTCTGGCGTTCGTCGTTTCCGGCTACAGCTCGTATTCCGGCTGTCGACAGTACCGCGAGAATTTGATCGCTAGCCAGGCCGGGATCGGCGAACAGGCCCCGCAATTCGGAAAGATTCGCGTCTTCTATAACCACCCCGATTTCATCGCCGCGAACGCCGATCGCATGTTGGCCGCCTTGCAGCAGATCCCCGCCGACGCCCGATCACGAGTGCATCTGGCCTATACGGCCCATAGCATTCCCGAATCGATGGCCAGCGGATGCAACTACGTGCAGCAGTTACAGGAGACCTGCCGATTGGTCTCCGAGGCCGTGGGAGTCGATGCGTCACGCTGGAAGCTCGTGTACCAAAGCCGTTCGGGTCGCCCGCAAGACCCGTGGCTCGATCCAGATATCTGCGACCATGTGAAACAGCTGAGTCACTCCGGTGTCGATGAACTCATTATCATGCCGATCGGCTTCCTTTCCGATCATATTGAAGTGCTGTACGACCTCGATGATGAAGCTGCGAAGGCCGCCACCGAGTGCGGCGTGCATCTGGTCCGCGCTCAGACGGTCGGCACTCATCCGCGTTTTGTCACGATGATTCGTAAATTGATTCTGGAGCGTTTGTCTCCCGATTTTCCGAAAGAGGCGATCGGCCAGTACGGACCAAACTGGGATGTCTGCCCGGTCGACTGCTGTCCCGCTCCCGCTGCCCGCCCGCCAATGGGGCAGCGACCGGGAACCTGAGAGAGGCGTCATGGGCAGGGGGGCGTTCGCCAGATGGTGGTCTCCCCATTTCCCCGCGATAATCTCAGCAGCACACCCTCATTCATGAGTCTCTTCGCCCTGCAAGGGCGGCACTCACTCTGGAATAGTGACGCCCTTTCAGAGCGCGGCTCGAAAGGCAGCGATCCAGGCCCGGCGAGGGGCTCCATTTGGTGAATACGCCCGTTCGAGAGCCCCGAACTTGTGGCCGCCTTGCTGGACTCGGCATGCGTCCCTAAAATCGGCAGCTTCGACGACTTCCTTCCACGACGGCTCATTTTCCGAATGGGCTCCGTGGAGTGTTGTTCCCACAGTCACACCTCGGAAAGGTGCGGTTTGATGAGCAATTGGTTCATGACAGCTCTGCTAGCAGTGGAAGAATTTCCCGCTGTGGCTCCCGGCGGCGAAGCTGCGGGTGGGGAAGTGGCTTCCGGCGGTATGGGAAGCATCGTCGTGATGCTGCTGCCGGTCGTGATCGTCATGTTCCTGTTTCAGTTCATGGGGAATAACCCTCGCAAGCAGGCAGCTCAGCAGCTGGAAAAGCTGAAGGGTCTGAAGAAGAACGATCCCGTGGTCACGATTGGAGGGATTCGAGGGAACTTTGTGTCGTTGTCGGAAGATGGGAGTGAAGTCACGCTCCAGTTGAATGACAACATGCGAGTCCGTTTCGAAGCCAGTGCGATTCGCGCGGTGCCTCAGCCGGTGGCCGCCGCGAAGAGTTAACTGAGGATTGGCGGCTGGTCGCCCCAAGGAATGTGTTCGGATTGAGTTGACGGTTTCAAACGGTGACGCCCATCGGTGTGACCGAACCCTCCACAGGAGGCGGAGCAGAGTGTTCATGAATCACTGGATTTCGAATTTGATGCTGGCTCAAGACGCGGCGACCGATGTGGCCAAGAAGGCTGCGGAAGTCGCTTCGGTTTCCACTGGCATACCGATTTGGGTGGTGCTGCTGTCACTGGTGGCCCTGATCGTGCTGCCGTTTGTGATCGGCCAGTGGCTGGCGAACGCCCTCAGAGTCAAAGACATGGGGAACCGGATCGGGATGGTGTTATTCGCCACCGCTGTGGGGATTTCGCCGTTCGCGGTCCACAAGCTCTCGACCGACCCCAAGAATCCCGGCAAGCCTCGCCAGTTGGTCGATATCTTCCACTACGGCATTGACCTGGCCGGGGGCACCAATCTGGTGTTCCAGGTGGATAAGGCCGCTGCGGCCGCGAGCGGCAAGAACATCGATCAGCGGACCATGCAAGAGATGGTTTCCGCCGTTAAAAAGCGGATTAACCCTGCGGGGACCGAGGAAGTGACCGTGCGGCCGGTCGGGAACGACCGGATTGAAGTCATCGTCCCTGGAGCCGATGCCGAGCGGACTCAGCGGATTAAGAACCAGATCACCAATCTGGGCGATCTCGAATTCTGCCTGCTGGCCAATTCCCTGGAACACCAGGAAATCATCACACAAGCCGAGCAATTGGAAACCAGCAAGGGCACCGGCGCTCGTGAGATTTTCCGCAATGATAAGTTGATTGCCAAATGGCGCGAGCCGGGCAAGCTCCATGGATCGTCGGAATACAAAGACATCGGGATGAATGGCGACATCAAGTCTCGCCAATTCGACCGCAATGGAAAATCGGTCACTGAGTTTCTCGTGATTTGTGCCGATCGGGAAGATCGCAGCATCCGTGGCAAGGATCTGCTCAACACCTCTCAGGGCATCGATGACAGTGGTTCCCCGACTGTCAATTTCCAATTCAACAGTCGTGGCGGGGCGCTGTTCGGTCAGCTGACTGGAGCCCACATGCCGCGTGAAGGGGCCAATGGCTTCAAGACTCGACTGGCGATCTTGTTGAATGATGAAGTCCACTCAGCACCGACAATCAATGACAAGATCAGTGGGAACGGCCAGATTTCGGGCCAGTTCTCTCAGGCGGAAATCGATGAGTTGATCACCGTTCTGAACGCCGGAGCCCTGTCAGTACCGCTGACGAAGGAGCCAGTCAACGAGTTCACGATTTCCCCATTGCTGGGCGAAGACATCCGGAAAACTGGACTGACCGCGACGCTCTTCTCGATGCTGGCCGTATTCCTGATTACAGCCATCTACTATTTGAAGGCCGGAGTCATCGCGGACATCTGCCTGGCCTTTAACCTGCTGATGCTGCTGGCGGCGATGGCCCTCATTGATGCCACGCTGACCCTGCCCGGCATCGCGGGTATCGTGTTGTCGGTGGCCATGGCGGTGGACTCCAACGTGCTGATCTTCGAGCGCATGCGAGAAGAGTTGGCGAAAGGCTCCAGCATGCGGATGAGTATCAAGAACGGATTCGATAAGGCTCTGGGCACGATCATCGACTCGAATGTGACGACGCTGATATCCGCGACGGTGCTCTACTACGTTGGAACCGATCAAGTGAAGGGGTTCGCCGTAACCCTCTTCATCGGCATCGTCATTAGTATGTTCACCACGGTTTACGTGGCCCGCGTGATCTTTGAACTGCTGGAGCGAACCGGTCGGCTCAAGACCCTTCCGATGTTCAGCATTATCAAACAGACGAACTTCGACTTCGTGGGCAAGACAAAGCTCTTTGTTTTCGGATCGCAGGTGGTAATCGCCTTGGGGCTGCTGGTGGTGGCCTTCCGTGGTCGTGACAACCTGGACATTGACTTCCGGGGAGGGGCGATGATCACCTTCCAGTTTGAAGGGGACCAATCGCCGCCACCTCAAATTGACGATGTGCGGGCCCTACTCGTCAAGGCATTCGGAGAGAGCATCTCCATGGAACAGCTCAGTGTTCCCGGCGAGGGAGGAAAACCAGTTCAGCTCTTCCGCATGCGGACCGTCATCGATAAAGAAGAGGCCGAAGCCAAGGCGACCGGCAAGAATGTCGAAGCCCAATTGCGTGACGAAATGCGGGGTGCATTCGAAGGCACCGCGTACAAGCTCCTGCAACAGTCGCTTCAACTCGGAGTGGCCAGTGTGATCCCGCCCACGACCGAGAAGGTCGAAGACGCGGCACTGGCTCGCGAGAAGACCTTCGAAGGGGGCCAGCAGTTCGTGGCCACCGTCGGACAGGCGCTGACTCCGGGGGCATTTGCCGAATCAGTCCGAGAAGCCTTGCACGACATTGGTGGTCAACAGAAGTACCAGGAGGCGGAGAATCTGGTTGACACTCGCAATAGCGACACGGCTTCGTCCCCGAATGACAAAGCCAAGTCGATCCAAGTGCGACTGTCGAATCTGGTCAGTCCAGAAGACTCTGCCCAAGTGCTGACCACTTTGAAGTCCAAGTTAGACGCCCAGCCGATCTTCGAGGAGTTGACGACATTCGCTTCCTCTGTGGCGGGGGATACCCAGGCGGCAGCGCTGCTGGCACTCGTGTTCGCAATGGTCGCGATCACGGTTTACCTGTGGTTCCGGTTTAGCGGCATGACGTTTGGAATTGCGGCCACCATCGCCGCGATTCACGACGTGTTGTTCACTCTGGGAGCTGTGGCCGTGGGAGCCTACCTGAGCGGGAATCCGATCGGGCGGGGTCTGTATCTGGTCGACTTCAAGATCAATCTGACGATGATTGCGGCGTTCCTGACCATCATCGGGTACTCGCTGAACGATACGATCGTAGTCTTCGACCGCATCCGTGAAGTCCGAGGCAAGAGCCCGAAGATCACCTGGGACATGGTGAATATCAGCCTGAACCAGACGTTGTCGCGAACCTTGCTCACCTCGGTGACGACGATCATCACCTCGTCGATCCTCTACCTCTTTGGAGGTGAGGGACTCCGAGGATTCGCCTACAGCTTGACGATCGGAATTCTGGTCGGAACCTACAGTTCGATCTACATCGCCTGCCCCACTTTGGTCTGGTTGATGAACCGCGAACAGCCCGCTCCGAAGCCTGCGGGCAAGCAGCTGGCGACCACAGCTCGCTAGATCCAGCAAGCTGCCAGTCGAAGGTTTTCACATGCCAGACCTCCGGAGTCTCTCCAGACTTCGGAGGTCTTCGCGTTTGTATCCAGCGGGGGCGTACACAGCAGAAAGTTCGTTCTGCGGCAGCGGAAGCGTCAAAACCTGCCGGTTAATCGATCGACAAACGTCAATTAATGTGGTTCCACTTGTCGCGATTTCCAGAAAAGGTTTAGCCTTCGGCCCCCACCCAGATCATCAGGGCGTTCTGCTCTGATGAACCGGCCCTCGCATCCCCCTTGGAGGCCCTGGTCATGATTCAACAATTGCTCAATTCCTTCCTTCCTGGCGTAGCCCGCTCTGGTCAGAGCCTGCTGCTTGCCACCGCGTTTGTCGTCTGGTTTTCCGGCTGTCAGTCGGTGTCTCTGACCGGTCGACGGCCACTCGACATTCTGCCGGAGAAGCAGGAGATCTCGCTGGGGGCAAAGGCCTATCAGGAGGTTCTCCAGACCGAGCCCAAATCACAAAACGCCCATCTCGAACAAATGCTGGATCGTGTGGGTCAGCGGATTGCCGCTGTCTCGGAACGCCCTGATTTCGAGTGGGAATTCACTCTACTGAGTGGACCGACCCAGAACGCCTTTTGTCTGCCCGGCGGGAAGGTCGCGGTCTATGAGGGGATCTTGCCGGTTTGTGCGAATGAAGCCGGACTCGCTGTGGTGATGTCTCACGAAATCGCCCATGCTCTCGCCCGTCATGGCAGTGAGCGGATGACTCACCAGATGGCGGCTGAGGGTGGCGAATGGGCACTCGGGCGAATCATCGGAACTGGCGAGACGCAGAAAGTCGCCATGATGAAAAACGTCTATGGCCTGGGAGCCCAGTACGGGGTTCTGCTTCCGTTCAGCCGCACGCAGGAAGCGGAAGCGGACTCCATCGGACTCTTGCTGATGGCCCGCGCGGGCTACGATCCGCAGGAGGCCCCACGCTTCTGGGAACGATTCAGTCAGACATCCGGGGAGAAGCTCCCGGAACTCTTGTCGACCCACCCCTCGGATGAAACGCGATCTGCCAAGCTCCAAGAAATTGTGCCGCGAGCGATGTCGGTCTACCAGAGCGCTTCGCAGCGGCACGGGCTCGGCGAACAGATCCCGATGCAGGCCCTGGCCGTGTTGACTCCGAAGCCGGTCGCAGTCCCCGCAGCACCGGCGACCGCGAGTGCGCTTGCAACTGCGATTACTCCCGTGACACCGCCGACGGTGGAGCCTGCCGCCACCCTGGCCCCCAGCACTGTTTCTGCCGTAACGGTCGCCCCGGCACCCATTGTTCAAACGGCACCTGTGGCAGCGACGAGCCCTGTACCGACTGCAACACCCGCTCAGACGGGCATCGCGGTCGCCTTACCAAATCTCGGAGCCCCCACCGTCGAGGGGACAGCCGTCACTCCGGCGGTCAGCCCCGTCGTAACCGCCGCAGCCAGTGGCGAAAGTACCGCACCCGCAGTCCTAACCGCCGCCCATAAAGTCCCCGCTCCGCTGACTCCTCCCAGTCCGGCAGTCAGCGACAAGCCCGCCTGGCCGCCGATTGTGGGTTCACCGCCGGAAGCCAGCCAAGCTCCAGTGCTCGAAGCCTCCAGCGACTGGAAACCTCACGCGGAGTAATTGGCCAGTGGGCTGGTCGATGTGCAGGCTGCTGGAGAATCACGGTCTCGGAAACGGTCCGCTGGCATACCAGCGATCTCAATTCACTTCCTACACGCAGTGCGTCTGGATTGCCCGTTGAACAGTTCAATCCCACTTCATATCCAGTTCCACCGTCAGCTCGATTCGCTTCCCATCTCGTAGCAACTCGATCCGCACTTCGTCGCCGGGGAGCATTTCGTCGACCTGTTCAATCAACTGCTCCATCGTGGTGATTCTGCGGGCCGCAAAGGTCACGACGATGTCTCCGACTCGGATTCCCGCCTCTGCCGCTGGCTCGTCCTTAAAAACTTTGATGACCTTCAGTCCGGCTTCCACGCCTTGCCCGGACAGGCCCAGCAGGGCTCCCCCTTCCCCTTTCAGATCTTCCGAGCGAGCGAGCTTGTCCCACTCTTTTTGATAGGCGCTGGTGGGCACGTGAAAGTTGAATTCCAGGGGTTGGCCAATGCGACTGTTAATCCCGATCACGTCGCCTCGCATATTGAACAGTGGGCCGCCCGAGTCTCCGCCGACAAGTTCGCAATCGGTCTGGAGGAGACGCTGTCCCACCAACACCACGCGGCCCAAACGCACGGGAGCGGTTCGTCCCGCTTGATACCCGCCGGGGTGGCCGAGCACGACACACCACTCGCCGATCACTGTCGGTGACTTGCTTTCAACGTTTGCTTCCCGAGGGCAGAAGGGCCAGTCGGTCCGTCCGCCGTCAATTTGAACCAGCCCCGAATCGAGATTCCGGTTTCGCCCCAATGTGTGTCCGCGAACCCGACTCCCATCGGGCAATGTGACCTCGACATCGCGGCCCGGTTTCCCCGAGACATGCCCCGCTGTCATCACGAGCCCGCTGGCCGACACCAGGACTCCGCTGCCGTGAGCCTCCCCAATTCTGAGCGCCACAGTGGCCGCTTGCAGCCGGGGTAGCAGCTGTTTCAAGTGAGATTCAATCGCCTTCAAGTCGGAGATCGATTCGGGCTCCGGCTTCGAAAACACTTCGGGGAGCGAGTTCTCCAGCGGTTTCGTCGTGGCCACTGGCTCGTCGGCTCGCGCCGCGGATTCGGACAGCCCCAGGGCCATCTCAAGGGCGAAGCCCAGGATGACACAGCTCAGGCGGACAGGGTCTGGCATCGCCAACTCCTCGCAACAGCCGCAGTTTACGATCTCGACACGGTCGCCCCGATCGAAACAACCGGTCCATCCGGAGAGTCCGACTCGTCGATACTCTCCTTTAACGATAGATAGAAATCGGCGAGACGCAAGCGGTTCTTGCCTGAAGTTGCTTTGGGGCAACCGACTCTTGGGAGAACGGCGGGAATTGCTATGCTTTCTCGCAGGTTCCCGAACCGGCAGCCCCAGTGTGTCGGCGGGAATCGCCAGTCTGGCGAATCAGACACTCTGCGATCGCTTCCGAAGCCCTTTCCGCCACACGGGTCAATTGCCCACTGAGCCAGCCATGAAATACGCGTTGATTATCCCGGACGGCTGTGCCGACGAGCCCCAGCCGTGTTTGAGCCAGAAGACTCCGCTGCAAGCCGCCCGCGTCCCCCACATGGACCATGTGGCTCAACTGGGCGAGACGGGAATGTCGCTCAACGTGCCGGATGCTCTCCCCAGTGGCAGCGATGTCGGCACCATGAGCCTGTTCGGGTACAGCCCGTTGAAGTTCCACACCGGTCGGGCTCCGATTGAAGCCGCAGCCCAAGGAATCGAACTCGGACCCGAGGACTGGGCGGTCCGCTGCAACTTCGTCACCGTCGCCGACGAACGGATGCAGAGCTTCACTGCGGGGCAGATCCCCAACGATCTGGGGGCCGAACTCGTCCGCGAGTTACAGCATGCCTACTGCGGCAACGAGAACATCAAGTTTTACCGGGGAGTCAGCTACCGCAACCTGATGCTCTGGCGGGCCCGAGACCGCAAGGCTCCCTTCAGTGCGGACACCTTCACCGTACCGCCGCACGACATCACTGAGCAGACGATTGCCGATCACTTGCCGCTCGGCAGCGGAGCGTGTGACCTGCGGGCGGTCATGGAGAAGAGCCGCGGACTCTTCGCCGCGAATGCCGCGAACCAGGCTCGCGGAGAATTGGCGGCCACGCAATGCTGGCTCTGGGGACAAGGCCAGGCCCCAGCCCTCCAGAATTTCAAAGAACGCTACGGCGTGCAGGGGGCCGTCATCACAGCTGTCGATTTACTGCGAGGGTTGGGTCGACTGCTAGGCTGGGACATCATCGACGTTCCCGGGGCGACGGGTTACCTCGACACCGACTACGCGGCGAAGGGGCGTTATGCGATTGAAACGTTGAAGAGCGGGACCGACTTCATCGTCGTTCACGTCGAAGCGACCGACGAAGCGAGCCACGAAGGGCACGCCGACGAGAAGGTCAAAGCCCTCGAATCGATCGATCACCACATCGTCGGCCCGGTGCATGAGTACCTGCAGTCCCAGGGCGACTACCGCATCCTGATCTCGCCCGACCATCCCACCTTTCTCCGCACCAAAACCCACAGCCACGGGTTCACCCCGTTCACCATGGCTGGTGCGGGAGTGGCCACGAACGGGTCGCAGACCTACGACGAAATCGCCGCAGACCAAACCGGCCTGCGCTTGCCCGAGGGTTGGGACCTGATGGGCCGGTTCCTGGGAAGC
>Ga0105047_10006189_pt1 | contig 20336 bp, 23 predicted proteins | sample MAT04_FD_78384 | JGI IMG/M metagenome (GOLD analysis project Ga0105047, IMG submission 78384) | Freshwater microbial communities from Lake Fryxell liftoff mats and glacier meltwater in Antarctica - MAT-04 (megahit assembly) | ecosystem: Environmental > Aquatic > Freshwater > Ice > Liftoff...
GCCGTGTGCGGCGGATGCTCGCGGAACTCCTCTTCGATCGTCGCTCGGTGCGGCGTCAGGGCGCTGGGTTGGCCCTTCCAGCCAAACGACCGAACGCCGTCGAGGCCTTTCGCCGCATAGATGCGTAGGGTCCGTTGCACCGTCGATCGCGACACGTTGGCCAACGCCGCGATCCGAGCGTGCGGTTCGCTGTGACTTTTGAGCCAGAGGATTTCCATCCGCTCCTGAACACGCGGATCGGGGTGTTGATAGCGGTCCCGCACAATCGCTTCGACCACATCCTCGGAGAACGTATAGGTGGGGCGCATCCGTGCTCCCGGAAAAGGGGTTTCGGCAGTGAAGGACCTATCCTCCGCAAACCCGGCGATTCTCCTCAAGACCAACTTGTGTCATTCTTGGGTACGCCGAGAATATCACAGCTATGGTCGCTTCGTGATTTTTTTCCCCAAGGTCTCGTCATCATGAAGTATCTCGCCTACGTCCTGCGTGCGTTGTTGGGCCTGATGTTCGTCGTCTTCGGGGCGAACTACTTCCTGAAGTTCCTGCCGATTCCGGAACCGGAAACCTCGGAAGCCAAGGCGTTTCTGACCATTTTGGCCGGGTCGGGCTATCTGACGGTCGTCAAGATTCTGGAAATCGTCGGTGGTCTGATGATGGCGGTGAAGCCGACGGTGCCGCTTGGGCTGGTGATCCTCACGCCCATCATCGTCAACGTTCTTCTCTACGAGGTCTTCCTGTTGGGCAAACCGGGTATTGCCGCGGTTTTGCTGCTGCTTGCCGTCGTGCTGATTGCGATCGAACGCCGCTTTTTCGCGCCGTTTTTCACCGGCAAGCCGTCCGGGCACGCATGAAAGCGATATGAGACTTGCCGGCTTTGATCTCCGCGCCGTCGGATCGTGGGCTTATGATCACGGTGTAGCGATTCCCGCAATCCGTTGCGGCGAGGAGAATGCCATGCGACCGACGATTTCCAAGACTCGTGCCGTGCTGCTCGCCGGCTTGATGGCGGCCATGCTGCTGCTCGTCTCCGAGGACGGTCGCGGACAGGGCTTCCGGGGCGGACCGCCGGACCCGAACAGGATGTTCGACGATCTCGCCAAGCAGTCCGGCGGCACGGAAACGATCGACTTCGGCAAGCTGCCGAAGGAAACCAAAGACAAGATGAACAAGTTCCGGTCGTTCTCCGGTGCTGCACCATACCCCGACACGGGCACCATGTCGCGCGGTCAATACACGGAAGATTTCAACAAGGGTATGGAGGCGATGAAGGCCAAGGGCTTCGGCGGCGGCCGGTCCGGCAGCGATAGCCGCGGTGGTTCTCCCGGAAGCATCAGTGGGAGTACGCCCGGCGCTTCGGGTACCGGCAGCACTGACTGGATCGAAGGCCGATTCCGCGATTCCGACAAGAACAAGGATGGCGTCATCACGATGGATGAAGCCAGCGATCGACTTAAGCCGACGTTCAGCCAAGCCGACGCGAACGGCGACGGCCGCATTACGATCGATGAGTACAAGATCTACGTAACCGCCCGCATGTCCTCCGGCGGTGGCCCACCCGGTCAGCCTACGACTGCGACCTTTGCCCCGGTCCCCGGCACCGACCCGAACGCCGGCGGCACATCAAGTCGCGGCCGCAATCGGGACGACGATGAGCCGAACGCCCGCGTGAGTGTCAGCCGCTACGGCAAGCTGCCGAAAGAAGTGCCGAGTTGGTTCGAGGAACTCGACACCGACCATGACGGCATGGTCGGCCTCTACGAATGGCGCCGCGACAAGCGAGCGACCAAGGAATTCGTGGAACAGGATCTCAACGGCGACGGCTACCTGACTGCCGACGAATGGATCCGCCACAAGAAACATCAGTTGGAACGCAAGGACGAAACCGCATCCGCACCGGAACGCCCGGCTTCAACCGCTCGCGACGCGAAGGGCGGCAAGGACCGCCCCACGAGCGGCAAGGACGACAAGAGCGGCAAGAATCCCTTCCGGAATTAGAGTCGACCGTCGTTCGAGTCGCCGACACCCGCGGGGAAACCTGCGGGTGTTTCTGTAGGTGAATATGGGTTTGGCTTACTTCGCTTGCCTCGCTTCTTCGTGCGCGGCTCTGCTTCCGATGAGTTTCGCTTGCCTCGCTTACTTCGTGCGCGGCTCTGCTTCCGATGAGCCGCGCACGAAGTAAACGAAAGTCTGCCCCATTCTGCGGACTCATCTTGCCTTGCTTTTAAGGTTGCAAGAGATCATCCCGCTGTCTCGATCGGACAAAAAGTGTTCACACCGTCGTCATCGCCAAGTCCCGCATCGCTTCGCGGACGGCGGCCACTTGGGGCACGGTTGCCAGTTCGTAGTGCTGGTTCAGCCCGATGCCGGGAACGTGCTTGCCCATCAGCAGCACCGGCTTGGCCAGCAATTCATAGAAGTGGTCGTCGATCGCGCGTCGGAGCAAGTGCTCGCCGAAGTTCGTGACCTCGGTGTCCTCGTTGACGATGAGCAGCCGGCCGGTGTGCTTCAGGCTCGCGGAGATCATGGCCCAATCGTAGGGGAAGATGCTGCGGAGGTCGATCACGTCGAAGTGCAGCCCGGCTTCGGCGGCCAACTCGTCCGCCACCTGCACGCACAATGGCAACATTCGGCCGTAGGCCAGCACGGTGGCGAGGTCGCCGCGGCGAACCAGGCTCGCGCTGCCGATCGGCACGAAGTGCGGCTTCAACGCGGGCCAATCCGGCACCCACTGCGACCGATCGCCGACTGGGGCATCAATGCGGCGGGACAGTTCCTCGCCGTCCTCCGGTTCCCCCGGCAAGCGTTGTTCCTTGGTCCCCTTTACGCGGAGCAGGGCTTTCGGGAGCAGCACCATCACCGGGTTCGGGTCCTCAATGGCCGAGAGCATGAGGCCGTAGGCGTCGAGCGGATTGGACGGCATCACCACCTTCCAGCCGGCGAGTCGACTGGCCCAGCTTTCGAAGGAATGCGAATGATACAGGCTGCCGCGGATGCCCGCGCCGGACGGCGTCATCACCACCATCGGCAGGGTGAAGTTCCCCGCCCCGGCCCAGCGCTGGTTGCCCGCGACCTTCAGCAGATCGATCGTGTTGAAGGCGTAATCGCAGAACTGAATCTCGGCGACCGGCTTACCCCCGCCGTACGCGATGCCCATCGCCATGCCGACGATGCCGCGCTCGTCCAGCGGCGTATTCCAAGCCGTTTTCAGCCCCTGCGTGGCCGTGAACACGCCTCCGAGCGGCGGCCCGACATCCTCGCCGAAGATGTCCGTGACCCCGAGGTGCGTTTCCCCGTAATGCAGAGCCAAGCGTACCGCCTGAACGAGAGTCGCCACGAATCACCTCCGTGAAGATTACAACTCGATCGATGCAATCGCGTGCCTCCGGCTTGCACCGGAGAAAACGACTTCCATTCCGTCATCAGACATTATCGAGCTTACGTTGACCGACCGAGTCGTGAACCTCCGGAATGAACCCGGAGGCTCGTCGCGATGGTTGCTGCCTTCGAGGCATGGTATCGGCGGGTACAAACTGAGGGTGGCCGAACGTCGAATTCCCCCTGTTTCCTGCGCAACTCGCGGCAAGTCGGCTTGACCGGGGTTGCGGGTCGGATAGCTTGAATGACTTCGTCGTCCGTTGCGTGGTCGTGTGGAACGGGAGTCCGGGTTATGGCAGGTCCTTCGAGCGAACGCATCCGCATCCGCATGGAAGGGTACGACCACGAGGTGCTGGACAAGACGGCTCTCGAGATCGTGGAAACCGCGCAGCGGACCCAAGCGGAAGTGCACGGGCCGATTCCGTTGCCGACCCGGATCGAACGGTACACGGTGCTGCGTTCGCCGCACATCGACCGCAAGAGCCGCGAACAGTTCGAGATCCGCACCCACAAGCGGCTCATCGACATCCTGCAGCCGACGCAGAAGACGATCGAAGCCCTGAACAAGGGCCTCAGCCTGCCGCCGGGTGTGGACATCAAGATCAAGGTGATGGCGGGCAAAGGCTGAGAACTGCCGTTGACCGATGAGTGGATTGTGCTAACAAGGTGATTCGCCGTTCGGATTCGTCCGAACGGTTTTGTTTTGGAAGTGTTCGTGCAGCGTCTCCGCAAGGAGTCGCTGCCCCTGATACCAGAGACTATCAGGGCCTCCGGTCGGTCGGGATGTCGGGCTTGCTCTGCACTCCTTCGGGAGGCGGCGACTCGACGGAAGGTTCGGCGAAAGCTGCATCCTTCGCTTCCCGACAACAACGACCGTCCGCCGCACGGCGGTAGGCCCGAGGAAGGCAATGCCATGGCCGCGAAAGCGACCCAAAACGTGATCGTCGAAGTCAAGGACACCATTTCGATTCCCGTGCTCAACGCTTCCGGCGTCGAGGTCGGCAAGATCGACGTGAATCCGCAGGACTTCGGCGGCAAGATCTCGAAGACGCTGCTGCACGAAGCGGTGCTCATGTATCTCGCCAACCAGCGGGGCGGCAACGCCAGCACCAAGCGTCGCGGTGAAGTCGCGGGCAGCACGAAGAAGCTGTTCCGCCAAAAGGGCACGGGCAATGCCCGAGCCGGCACCAAGCGAACGAACAAGCGCCGCGGCGGCGGTACGGCCAAAGGCCCCAAACCGCGCGACTACGAATACCATCTGCCCAAGCAGGCCGTGAAGGCCGCGACCCGGCAGGCGATCCTCTCCAAGTTGGTCGAAGGGAACGTGATCGTTCTCGACACCCTGGCGATGGACAAGCCCGAGACCTCGAAGTTCGCCGTGCTCATGAAGGCGATCAAGGTCGGGACCAAGAACGTGACCAAGAAGGATGCCTCAGGCGTCGAAGCGACCGTCGAGAAGATTCTGACGCTCGCGGACACGACCATGCTCCTGGGCACCGCCGGTTACGACATCAACATCTACAAGTCGGGCCGCAACATCCCCGGTGTGAAGGTGCTGCCCGCCGCCGAATTCAACGCCTATACGGTGCTGAAGCAAAAGAAACTGGTCCTTACCAAAGCAGCACTGGAGGCCCTGACGGCTCTCGGCAAATAGGGCAGCAAGTGACCCTTTGCTTCGAGCACTCCAGGAGAATCGGCCATGCGTACACGACCTCGTCCCAAACGCTACGTCCGCAAGCTCGAGATGCGCAAGCCGTGCATCCACGGTGAACCGGGCATCGAACTGCGACCGTATCAGATCGTGATCCGCCCGCTCATCACCGAGAAGGGCACTCACCTGACGACCCGGACCAACAGCTACACCTTCATGGTGCATCTGATGGCCAACAAGAACCAGATCGCTGCGGCGGTTCAGGAACTGTTCAACGTCCGCGTCGAGAAGGTTCGGACGCAGACCCGCAAGCCCAAGGTGGCCCGCTTCCGCCAGATCGAAGGCAAGACCTCGGCCTGGAAGAAGGCGATCGTGACCTTGAACGAAGAAGACAAACTCGACTTCGTGTGACGACGACCGGCGGGGCGGATGAATTCAACGTGACTTTAAGGCGATCCTCATGGCCGTTCGACAATATAAACCGACTTCACCCGGGCGCCGCGGCGGCTCCGTGTCCGACTTCGCGGAATGTACGTTCCCCGGCGTCAACGACCCGGAAAAGCAGCTCACCAAGCCGCGGAAGAAGAAGGGCGGCCGGAACAACCAAGGGCTGCCCACCGTTCGCTTCCGTGGGGGCGGCCACAAGCAGAAACTCCGCGACATCGACTTCAAGCGCAAGAAGGACGGTATGGTCGCCGTCGTCGTCTCGGTCGAATACGATCCGTGCCGCTCGGCCCGCATCGCGCTTGTGACTTACGAAGACGGCGAAAAGCGCTACATCCTGTCGCCCGACGGCCTCAAGGCCGGGGACAAGATCATCAGCGGGGACTTGGATACGGTCGAGCCGCGCTTGGGCAACTGCCTGCCGCTCTCGCGCATTCCGCTCGGAATGACGGTCCACTGCGTCGAGATGACCCCCGGCAAGGGTGGCCAAATCTGTCGCTCGGCCGGCTGTTCCGCGACCCTCGGTGCCCGCGACAAGGGCCAAGCCCTGCTGACCATGCCCAGCGGCGAAGTCCGTCGGGTGAGTGTCAAGTGCCGCGCGACCATCGGCAGCGTGTCCAACCCGGACCACATGAACATTTCGCTCGGCAAGGCCGGCCGGAACCGCTGGAAGGGCCGCAAGCCCCACAACCGCGGGACCAGTATGAACCCCACCGACCACCCGATGGGCGGCGGCGAAGGTCGGACGGCCGGCGGTCGCAACCCGATGTCCAAGACGGGTGTGCTGTCCAAGGGCGGCAAGACGCGCCAAAAGCGGAAGCCGAGCAACAACGCCATCGTGCGTCGTCGTCCGGCCGGGCCGTTCCAGCAGTCGAGCTGACGCCGGGTTGGGAGTTGTTGAAACGCGTCGGCGAGGACGGCTTCGAACGACGCGGCGGACGGATGGAAGAATACCGACGGAACACGACCGAAAACGAGGGTGACCGGCATGGGCCGTTCGATGAAAAAAGGTCCCTATGTCGACCAACGGCTCGAAGCCAAGGTCGCCAAAATGGGCAACGCGAAAGAGCCGATCAAGACTTGGTCGCGCGACTGTACCATCATCCCCGACTTCATCGGGGCGACGTTTCTCGTGCACAACGGGAAATCGTTCGTGAAGGTGTACGTGACCGAAGACATGATCGGCCATAAGCTCGGCGAATTTTCGCTCACGCGGACGTTCAAGGGGCACTCCGGCGGCAAGGCGAAATCCGCCCCGGGCAAGTAACGAACCGAACCAAACACAAGGCACCGTCGGGTGTTCGCCATGATCTACAAAGCCAGCCATCGATTCGCGGACGTATCGCCTCGCAAGATGCGTCCGTTCGCGCAACTGATCCGCAACAAGAACATCGACGAGGCTCTCGAAGCCTTGAAGTTCTATCACAACCGCGGTGCCCGCCTCATCGAAGGCGTGCTCAAGAGCGCCGTCGGCAATGCCACCGACAAGCAGTGCGAGAACGTCGAAGACCTCGTCGTGACCGAATGCAAGATCGACGGCGGCCCTATGTTCAAGCGGATTCAACCCCGTGCCCGCGGCACCGCCTTCGGCATTCTGCGTCGTCTCGCTCACATCCGTGTGACGCTGACCGACGTGATCGCCGTCGAGCAAGCCGCCGCGGATGCGGCTGCCGCCAAGGCCGCCAAGACAACGAACGCCAACCCGACGCCGATCGCGGCCGAGTAACGAACTTTATTAGCATCCGTCGGCTTCGGCCGACTTGAGTCCTGGGGAAGATTCGCATGGGCCAGAAAGTTCGACCGACCGGCTTTCGCATCGGGATCGTGCAGACCTGGTTGAGCGCGTGGTACGCGAACAAACAGGACTACGCCGAACTCCTGGTCGAGGACTACAAGGTCCGGAAGTTCATCCATAAGTACCTGACGCAGTCCAAGGACCGCAAGCAGCAGCGCCCGGCCATCGGCAAGATCCACATTGCCCGGACGCGCGAACGCGTCATCCTCACGATCTACTCCAGCCGCGTCGGTGCGATCATCGGCAAGAAGGGCGAGAAGATCGAGAAGCTGACCAAGGCCCTCGAAAAACTGACCCGCCGCCACATCGACGTCAAGACCGTCGAAGTGGTTCGGCCGGAAATCGATCCGCAGATCGTGGCGGACGACATCGCCGAACAACTCGAAAAGCGATCCAGCTTCCGCCGCACCATGAAGATGGCCATGCAGAGGGCGATGGAGAACGGCGCCAAGGGCATCAAGCTCCAACTGTCCGGCCGACTGGGCGGGGCGGAAATGGCTCGCTGCGAAAAGACGATGGAAGGGTCGATCCCCCTCTCCACGATCCGCGCGAAAGTCGACTACGGTTTCACCGAGGCTTCCACGCCTCAGGGGAACATCGGGATCAAGGTGTGGATCAACAACGGCGATTATTTGAGCGGGGAGATCAACGATGCCACAGATGCCCAAGCGGGTCAAGTATCGAAAAAACCAGCGCGGCGTCGTAAGGGGTAACGCGACCCGCGGCAACTACGTCGCCTACGGCGACTACGGTCTGCAATCGCTCGAAGGCGGCTGGCTCAGCGCGGAATGCATCGAATCGGGTCGCATCACGATGACCCGCTTCGTCTCGGGCGGCGGACGCTACTACATTCGCGTTTTCCCGCACAAGAGCATCACCGCCATCCCGGCCGAAACGCGGATGGGCAAGGGCAAGGGCGAACCGGAATATTGGGCCGCGGTCGTGAAACCCGGACTGATCCTGTTCGAGATCGGCGGCCTCGCCGAGACAGCCGCCAAGGCCTGCCTGGCCCGCGTTGCGTACAAGATGCCGTTCAAGTGTCGGTTCGTGCAGCGTCGGCCGAGTATTTAACGATTCCCCGGAGCCGCGAGGTTCCGGCTTTTCCGAGAGAGTATGCGATGAAGTCGAGCGAAATGCACGGGACGGGGGACGAGGACCTCGCCCGCACGTTGGTCGAAACCGAAAAGTCGATCTTCACGATCCGGTTCCAAACCGCGACCGACCGGGCCGACACGGGCAGCCGCATCGGCAAGGCCAAGGCCGACATCGCACGCATCAAGACCGAACAACGCAAGCGCGAACTCAAGAAAATGAGCGTGCTCAGCGACGACCAACTCAATCAACAGATCGCGGCGGAAACCGACCGCTCCGAAGGGCCCGGCAAACGCCTGGCCAAGCGGACCCTGGTCCGGTTGACGACCATTCAGGCGGCTCGGGCCGCCAAAGCCTCCGCCGCGAAGGGGAAATAAGCGATGAGCGAACAGGCAACGGCAACCGTGAACACAGCTAAGGACCGCGGCGTCCGTCGAGTCGTCGTGGGCGTCGTCACCGGCGACAAGTGCTCCAAGACGCGCCGTGTCGAAATCAAGCGGCTCGTCAAGCATCCGAAGTACGGCAAGTACGTCAAGCAACGGACCGTCTGCTACGTTCACGATGAAGCCGACGATTCGCACTTGGGCGACACGGTCGAAATCATGGAATGCCGCCCGCTCTCCCGCACCAAGCGCTGGCGTTTGGTGAAAGTGGTCACCAAGGCCCCGAGCCGAACGCTCTCCGGTCTCGAAGGAGCCGTGGCCGGTTCCAGCGACAAGCAGGCCGGTGGCGCCATGCCGAACAGCGTTCAGGCCAACGCCCAGTAATGATCCCCGTCGACACGACTTTGCCGGAGTGGATGCGATGATTCAGATGTATACGTACCTCGACGTGGCCGACAATACGGGCGCCAAGGAAGTCATGTGCATTCAGGTGCTCGGCGGCTCCAAGCGCCGGGTCGCCTACTTGGGAGACATCATCCGCGCCAGCGTCAAGAAGGCACTGCCGGGCGGCGACGTGAAGCCGGGCGACGTCATCAAGGGCGTCGTGGTCCGCACGCGGGTCGCCACCCGCCGCGAGGACGGCAGCTACGTCCGCTTCGACCGCAACGCGCTGGTGTTGCTGGACAACGACGGCAACCCGCGCGGCACCCGCATCTTCGGAGCCGTGCCCCGCGAACTGCGTGCGAAATTCAACAAGATCCTGAGCCTGGCCGCCGAGGTCGTTTAACTTTCACCCCTCGGACAGCTCCGGGGATGTAGGACGAGAAGGACGAACATCATGCACATTCGCAAAGACGACATGGTCATCGTGACCGCCGGCGACGACAAGGGCAAGCGCGGCAAGGTGCTGCGCGTGAGCCGCGCCGAAGGCAAGATCGTGGTGCAGGGCGTCAACCTCGTCTATAAGCACACCAAGCCGAGCAAGCGCAACCAACAGGGCGGCCGCCTCAGCATGGAGATGGCCATCGACGCCGCCAACACGGCGATGATCGACCCCTCGACCGGCGGCGCCACCAAGGTCGGCGTCCGCTACACGGCCGACGGCACCAAAGAACTCTACGCCAAGAAGAGCGGTGTCCGCATTCGCACGCTCGCCAAGCCCAACCCCAAGTACGCCACAAAGGCGTAGTCGAACTTTGCTGAAGCCTCCGCATGCGACCCGGTCGGGATCGGGTCAAAGCAGCGGAGGCTGAATTTTTCTGGAGGCCTTCCATGGCCCGTTTACTCGATCGCTACACGGCGGAAATCGTTCCGGCGCTCAAGGCCAAGTTCGGCCGAGACAACATCATGAGCATGCCCAAGATCACGAAAGTGGTTTTGAACATGGGCGTCGGCAAGACGCTGCAGGACAAGAACCGCCTCACCGAAGCCGTCGAACATCTCGGTCAGATCGCGGGCCAGAAGGCCCAGATCACCCGGGCCAAGAAGTCGGTTTCGAGCTTCCGCCTCCGCCAAGGCCAGGAAATCGGCTGCATGGTCACGCTCCGCGGCAAGCGGATGTACGAATTCCTGGACCGCTTCATCACGCTGGCCCTACCTCGGATCCGCGACTTTCGCGGGGTCAACCCGAAGTCGTTCGACGGCAACGGCAACTACAACATGGGCCTGACCGAACAGCTCGTCTTCCCCGAAATCGATCCGGACAAGGTCAACTTCACCCAAGGCATGGACATCACGATCTGCACCTCAGCCGTCAACGACGACGAAGCCCGCGAACTGCTGAAGCTCGTCGGCATGCCCTTCCGGGAGTAGTCCGGAAGAGAAGCTGAATCTCTTCGAGCCGATGCGTGAACGCATCGGCTCGTTTCGTTTCCCCCTCGACACCGACCCGCTCCGCATCGTACCCTGCCTGACTTCATCATCGGCGAGGGGATGCGGCGTGCGTAAGGCGGCGTTTGGGGCTGGGATCAATGCGTTGGTTTTTGCGGCGACGATTGCCGTCGGATTTCTGCTCACGCCCTTTCTGGTGCGCACGCTCGGTAAGCCGCAGTACGACGTTTGGTGCGTTGTCGAGGCGGTGCTCGCTTACTTCACGTTGCTCGATCTCGGCGTGGCGTCGTACCTGATGCGGACGACGGCACGGGCGCAGGCCAAGGACGAAATCGGGACTCTGAACCGGGCGGCTTCCGCGTCGGCGGCGGTCTTCTTGTGCGGCTCGGCGGTCGTGTTGGTCGGCGGCGGATCGGTGCTGTTTGCGCTTTCGGGAAGGCTGGCCGAGCGGGCGGAGGCCGGCGGGCAGGTCGGCTGGTTTCTGGCAATCATGCTGGTGAACTTGGCCTGTCTGTTGCCGTTGAGCCTGTTCCCCGCGATCCTCGATGGGTTGGAACGCTTCGTCTGGAAGGCAGCCGTGCGCTTCCTGTTTCTGCTGCTTCGGACCATCGGTATGGTGCTGGCGTTGCGGGCGGGCTTCGGCTTGGCAGGGGTCGGCGTCGTTGTGTTCGCGACGACCTTGGGCGAGCAGGCGGCCCTGGCGCTCGGCTGCTTCCTCGGCAGGCCGGGGTTGCGGATCCAGCCTTGGGGCGTGGAGCGGCGGGCGATGCGGGATGTCATCGGCGCGGGCGTCGATGCCTTTCTGGCGATGCTCGCAGGCCGCATCACGCTGCAGACCGGTGCGATTCTGGTCGGCCTGATGCTGCCGGTCGGCCGCGTGACCGATCTGATGATGGCAATCCGCGTGACCGAGTATGCCAAACAGTTGCTGCGGCAATTCACGACGACGCTCACACCCGGCATCAGTGCCTTGGAGGCCCGCGACGACTGGGCCGGCATCCGCGGCATTTTCCTCGTCGGCACCAAATGGATGGTGCTGCTGAGCGTGCCGGTGAACGTGGGCCTGTGGTGCTTCGGTCGGCCGTTTCTCGCAGCCTGGGTCGGCCCGGAGTTCGCCGTCGCCTCGGGCACGTCGACTATGATCCTCGCGGGCACGGTGACAATCGGTCTGCTGCAGTCTGTGGCTGCGCGGGTGTTGTACGGACTCGGCCGGCTGCGCTGGTTCGCCCGCATCGCGCTCATCGAAGGAGCGGTGAATCTCCTGCTGACTCTGCTGCTGATCGAACCTTACGGCATCGTCGGCGTCGCGGTCGCCATCGCCGTGCCGAACCTGCTCGCGTCGGTGGTGGTTGTCGTCCACACGATGCGGGTGCTTGAAGTGCCGATGTTCGGTTATGCAAAAACGTGCGCCGTGCCGTTGCTGGCGAACGTGGTGCCGACGACGGTCTGGCTCGCACTGGGCGACCCGGCGGCGGACTACGGCAGCATCGGCCTGTTTCTCGTCGCCGGTCTTTCGCCGTACGCGGCACTCATCGCCGCGACTCAGGTGCGTTGGGCTCCTACCGCGGCTTCGCCAACTCCGCCAGCAGGCGTTCGAGTTGCAGCCGCGGTGCCAGCGGGCTGCCGCCCTTCAGGCCGAGGTTGATGTCCACGAGTTGATCGGCCAATTTGGCGAGGCGGTTGCGGCCGAGATGCTTCAGTTGTCGCTCGACGGCTTGTCGGGCTGCCGGCCACTTGCTCACGCCCGCCGCATCCATCGCCGGACCGAGCGCCTGGCCGAAGGCGACCAGCCGACCGATGCCCGCGAGCTTGCGGAGTTGCGACGTCATGGCCCCCAGGATCGCCAGCGGTTCCTCGCCTTCCTCGAAGAGTTCGCCCAGCACGGCAAAGGCTTCCTGCGGCTTGCCCTCGCCGACGGCGTCCAGAATGCGGAAGACGTTGCCGGCGCGGCTTCGGCCGACGAACTGCTCCACATGCTCCGGTTCGATCTCGGTCTTGGACCCGACGGCCACGGCGAGCTTGCCGAGTTCCTGATCGAGCAGTCCGAGGGACATGCCGACCCGCTCCACCAAGAGGGCCGCCGCATCGGCGGCGAGCTTCTTCTTGTGGTGCGACTTGGCCCAGCTTCGGCACCAGCCCTCGGCTTCGGCAGGCTTATAAGGGTTCAATGGGGCGCATTCGATCTTCGCACCCGCCGGCAGCGCCTTCGCCAACTTCGTGTTGCTCGGGAAGGAATCGGGCTCGAGAATCAGGACGCCGACCGCGCTCGGCACGGCGACGTACTTCTCCAACCCGTCGCGGTTCTTCGTGATGAACTCGTCGGCTTGTTCGACGATCACGATCCGCATCGGCGCGAGGAAAGGCAAGGTGCTGAGTTCACCCTTGAGCTGCGGCATCGTCAACTGATCGCCTGCAACGGCGGCGACGGCGAATTCGGGATCGGCCTCCCCCAGCGTGCGGCGAACGATCGCCTCGCGGCAGCGGCGGCGGAAGAAATCCTCCTTACCCGAGACGGCATAGACCGGCTGGCGGGGGGCGTCTTCGTCCTGCAGGAAGGCGGCCGCGTCCATCACGTCACCTGGGCGAAGACTTCGGAGACCTTCACGCGGCGTGAGGACCACGCCGGCACGATCGAGCCGATGATGCCGACCATCGTGCCGAGCATCGGCCCATAGTAGACGATGGCCATCGGCGCTTTGAAGTTGTTGAAGAAGGCGATCTGAATCTTCAGGCCGAAGGCTTCCTTCATGACCTCGATGCCGCGCGGCGCAAAGTAAACCAACCACGTGGATAACATCCCGCCCATCACGCCGATGAGAATCGCCTCGGCGAGGATCATGCCCATAACGTGCCAAGGCAGAAATCCCAACACCTTCAACACGGCCATCTCGGTGCGGCGCTCCCGTACCGAAATGGTGATGGTGATGCTCACCACCAGACACATGATCACAACGATGGCGGGCATGACGAGAAACTTGATGCCCCAGAAAATATCCTTGAGCGGCTCGAGGAAGGATCCGATGGCGGCCGAGGCCGTTTCCATCTTCGCCTGTGGGCCGGAGAAGTTCGCGGGATCGTTGACGACGGTTGCCAACTGTTCGTAGGCCGCTTTGTTCGGCATCCGCACCCAGACGAGGTTCACCGGGCGAATCTCCGCGTTTCCCTTGGTCGTGTCCAGCGAGGCGTTGAAGTAGTCCAGCCGCATCGTCGCCGATTTGCCCCAGCGGCTTTCCTGCGGATAGCTGCCGACGATCTTGAACTCGAAGATCAGATCCTTGTAACCCAGCGAATAGACCTTGATGGTATCGCCCACACTTTTACCCATGATCTCCAGGCGTTCGCGACCGACGATGATGTTCCGCTTATCTTCCTGCATGGCCTTTACGGACAATTCCAATTCCCGATACCCCTCGGCCGAGAGGTCGTCCTTGCTCAATCCTTGATAGTCCAACATCGTCAGAATGCAGCTCGGCTCCAATGCCAATAAAAAGATGGTGTTCTCCTGCGTCCGCTTCTCCAGGTCGAGCGAGCCGCCCACAAAGGACCAGACCATCAGGTCGGTCTCGATGTTCCTGGGGCGCGCTTCCGGCGGCAGTTTGGCTTCCATCACGCCTTTGAGCTTCTCGACGTAGCCGCGCGGCATCTGACTCGGCGCGCCGAAGCGCTCGGTCATGATGACCTGGACGTTGTCCTCCTTGTCCTGCGTGATCTTGCCGAGGAAATCGACGATGGAGTAAATGAAGGTCAGCATCCCCGTGAGTACGAAGAGCGCCACATAGGTGAGGGCCGTGCGCAGCAGGTTGCGGCGCATGTTCCGGAAGACGAGGCCGAAAACCTTGGTCGTCTTGCCGATGGGGTCGCCGAGGTTATTGAGGCCCTTGAGGACCAGTTCCAACAGAAACATCGCACCGAAGAAGATCGGCAGCGATGCCACCGCGAAGATCGTCAGGATGAACAGCACCAACGAGAAGATCGCCGCAGCGTAAACGGCCCCCTGCAGCAGCGACGGATCGGGAGCTGTGGAGATCCCTTGAACCTGCTCGAAACCGGGAAACATGGCAAGCACTCCGAAGTCGGCAAGCTCGAAACGAGCGACGATGCAGCCGCTCGTTTCAGTTTAGCAGACGCGCGACGTGGGGCAGGTGCCTGCGAGGCGATTGCTCAAAGCGCGTCGGCCGACGCCCCGCCGGCACGGGTGGCAAGCGCGGGCAGCAAGCCGTCAGTACCGCATCCCGGAGCTGGGGGGATTCAGCGGTTGCGACGGCGGCGGAACCACCCGGCCAGGCCCAGCCCGGCCGCACCGATGGCCAATACCGTCGCCGGCTCCGGCACCGGGGTGAAGTTGAGGAGCACCGCGCCGCCGGTGTTCCCCGTCAACGAGAAGGTGAAGGCCGACGAGTTGCTGAAGTTTGCGAAACTGAAAACGCTCTGGTCCGTGACATTCAAGCCGGCCGTGCTCATACCGCTCGTCGCGATGGTGTAGGTGTAGGACGTTGCGGGATCAAACGGGACGCTGCTACCGTCGATGAGAACTCTGCCACCGGAATTGAACGTGAACGCGCCGGTTGCGGCGAGCAGGTTCGCCGTGGCCGAGGTGCTGGCAATCTTCGTGGAGAGCGTACCACCGGAGCCGATGGTCAAGCTGCCGGCCAAAGTCAGCGTTCCGACGCCGGTGACGTCACCGCCGCGGATGGTGCCGTTGTTACCCACGGTGGTCGCGCCGCCGACGGTGCCGGTGCCGCCGAGGGTGCCGCCGGTCTGCAAGGGCCGTGCGGTTGCTGTCGTTGAGCTTCATGTTGGCGAAGTCCGGCCCGTTCGCTTCCGGAATTTCAAAGCGGGTACGGCATGGCTGGGCCGACCGCGCTCCGGAGCGTCCCGGTAAGGCGGCGGTTGGGAAAAAGCCGAGAGCGTCATCATTCGCGGGTTGACCCGGCGTTAATATGCGATATAAAATACGCGAAACACATGTCGCATGTCCAGCTCGGTGACCCAGCCTGTCTTTCAGGGAAGAAATGATGATTCGGAAGAACCTGCAGGGCGAGACGGTGGAAGACGGCGACGGCGGGGGGCGCGTCCTTCTCGGATTCCTACTCGGACTAGCCGCGATCTCGGCTGCGCTCCTCGTCCGGCAGACCCTCACACCCGAGCCGGTCCGCCTCCTTGGGTTTACGGCCGATCGCTTGAGCGCCGCGTTGGCCCTCCTCGTCGCCGGGGTCGGGGCGGTGACCTTCCGCTTTTCCCTTCGCTACCTCGACGGCGAGCCGCGCCGCAGTCGGTTCCTCCGGCTCCTCGCCTTCACGGTGGGGTCCGCGTACCTGTTCATGCTCTCCACCAACCTCCTGCTCCTGTTCGTCGCCTGGTTGCTCACCAGCCTCGGCCTCCACGAGCTGCTGACGTTTTACCCGGACCGGCCCGAGGCCCGACCGCCTGCCCGGAAGAAGTTCCTGATCAGCCGGCTCGGCGACCTCGCCCTGATCGCCGCCATCGCCCTGATTTGGCGAGACTTCGGCACTCTCGATCTGAACGCCGTTCTCGTTGCGGCCGCGACGGACTCCGGCGGCGGCTCCGGGACTGCGATAGGCCTGCTCGTCGCGGTCGCGGCGCTCACGAAGTCGGCCCAGTTCCCGTTCCACAGTTGGCTCCCGGAGACGATGGAGTCGCCGACTCCGGTCTCGGCTCTGATGCACGCCGGGATCATCAACGCCGGCGGAGCGCTGATCCTCCGCTTCGCGCCGCTCGTCGCCCGAGTCCCGGAGGCGCTCTTGCTGCTTGCCGTCGTCGGCACGCTCACGTTCGTGCTCGGGACGCTTGCGATGTGGGCGCAGGTCAAGGTGAAGCGGACGCTGGCCTGGTCCACGGTGAGCCAAATGGGGTTCATGATGGTCCAATGCGGCGTTGCCGCCTTCCCGGCGGCCCTGCTGCACATCGTCGGGCATGGTTGCTACAAGGCATGGAGTTTCCTGCGGTCGGGGGGCCTGCCGGCGTTCGCGGGCCCGGTCGCTTCGACCCCGCCGGCGCGGGCTTTGACTCTGGCCGCGGTCGGGACGGCCCTCGCGGTCCCAGCCCTCGCGCTCGCCTCGCGGGCGACGGGCTTTTCGCCGCTCGATTCCCCCGGCGAACTCGCCCTCACCGCAGTCGTGGCCCTTTCCGTCGGGCAGGTTTGGGTCGCACTCCTCGGCGGCCGGATGCTCGGCCGGTCGGATGCCGCCCGGAAACTGGTCGGTGCCGTCGCAGCGACCATCGGCGTTCCGGTTTCGGCCTTGGCCCTTTATCGGGGTACGCAGGCATTCCTCGCGCCGGTTGTGGGCGAATTGCCGCACCCGGACGGCCCCCTTTCGTGGGCGGCGGCCGTCATCCCGGTGGCCGCGCTCGCCGGGCTTGCGGTGCTCCACGGGATGCTGCCGACCCTGGGGCGGAGCGGCGCCGGCCGGGTCTTCTACGTTCATGCTCTTCACGGGTTCTACCTCGGGGCCGCCGCGGACCGGGTCGTCGATGGGATTTGGCGTCGGGTGGTCGAGCGAACGAAAAAGGTGAACCATGGTTGAAACGATCGAAGCGGTCGGCACGGATACGGACTTGGAAGCCGTTTGGGCGGACGTGGTCCGCGTTGCGAACCGAATCCCGCCGCTGTGGGACCTCGGGAACTATGTGGCGGTGAATCCGTTCCTGGGTTTCGCCGGAGTGCCGATCGCGGAAGCCGCCCTTGCGGTGGGCGACGGGCTGGGGGCGCGGGTTCTGCCCGGGCTGGACTTCTACCGCGCGCGGTGGAAGGCCGGGGCGTTCAGCAGGGCCGACTTGTCTCTCGCCGCCCGGCGGGCGGGATACGAACCGCGGGCGGTCGAAGCAATCCTTTCGGGTGCCTGCCCCATGCCGCTGCGATCGGGGACGGGCGTGCTGACGTTCGCCGAACGGCACGACCGGACGCACGGAACCGACTGGAACGGCCGCGTGATCCGCTCGGCCGCCCACTGGTGCGCCGTCCACGCGAGCGAGGGCGGGAGTTCCTGGAGCCTCTCAGACGGCCGGGGGCTTTTCGCTTCGTGGCTGGAGGCGGCGCGGGCCGACCGCTCGCTGGACATCGCCGGCCTCCGCGGCTTTCGCAACTGGGCCAAGCAGCTTCCCGAAACACCGCTCGAAGCAATCGCATCCGCCCTTTCGCGTCTGGGCGTTCGCACCGCGGACCGGGAGCCGTATCTGTACCGCCTGCTCGGCGGGCTTTACGGCTGGGCCTCGTACCTGCGGCGGGCGAACTGGGAAAAGGGTACCGACGACCCGGGAGCAGTCGCGGACTTGCTTGCCGTCCGGGTCTGCACCGACGCAGTGGTGGCCGAGCTTGTCGGACGCCCCGCCAATCGGCCGACCGCCCCCGCCCCGGCGGGGGTCGAGGACGAAGCGGTGCAGATGGTCTTTCAGGATGCCTTGGAGGACGGGTTCGTCCGGACGCTCCTCGGCCGATTCGCGGCCCGGCCGCCCGCCTCGAAAACCCATCCGGCGGTTCAGGCCGTATTCTGTATCGACGTCCGCTCCGAACCGCTCCGCCGGCACCTGGAGTCCCAATCGCAGGCGGTCGAGACCCGCGGGTTCGCGGGGTTCTTCGGGGTCACGCTGGACTGGCAAGCCGGCGGCGGCTCGAGCGCCCGGTGCCCGGTCCTGTTGAAGCCCGGCATCATTCTCCGCCCGGCGTGCGGGTCATCACCTGGGACATCGTTCGGCAAGCTCCAACGCGTGCAGACTGCACCGGCGGCCGCGTTCTCCTTCGTCGAAGTTCTCGGACTGGCCTACGGCGTGGGCCTCGTCGCCGACGCTTTCGCAGCGGTCCCGCCGATGGCTCACGGTGAGGACGCCGAAGCGTTCGGTTTGGACCCGGACGGGCACGGCGGGGGCATTCCGCCCGACGCCCGTCTCGATCTGGCCGTCGGCATCTTGAAGAACATGGGTTTCCGGGACACGTTCGCCCGGCTCGTACTTTTCTGCGGGCACGAGAGCCGAAGCGCGAACAACCCACATGCGGCCGGCCTCGACTGCGGGGCGTGCGGGGGCCACGGCGGCGCGGTGAATGCCCGGGTCGCGGCGGCGGTGCTCAACGATCCCGAGGTCCGCGTCGGGCTTCCCGCCCGCGGCTGGATCGTTCCGACGGACACCCATTTCCTCCCGGGCGTCCACGACACGTCCGTCGACGAGGTCCGCCTGCTCGACGTCGATCGGGTGCCGGCCGACCGCACCGCCGATCTCGACCAACTTCGCACGTGGCTCGCAGCGGCCGGGTCTGCGGCGCGCGCCGAGCGGGCGGCCGCTTTGGGCCTCGGCGGGCAACCGGTGAGCGCCCTGGCCCGGTTCCTGGCGCGCCGGTCCCGGGACTGGTCGGAAGTCAGGCCCGAGTGGGCGCTCGCCCGGAACGCGGCGTTCATCGCGGCACGTCGAGACCGCACCCGTGGGGCCGACCTGGGCGGGCGAACTTTCCTCCACGAGTACGACGCCGCCGCCGACCCGGACGACGCGATCCTGACGCTCATCCTGTCGGCCCCAATGGTGGTCGCCTCGTGGATCAATCTTCAATACTTTGCCTCTACGGTAGACAATGGGGTGTTCGGTGCCGGGGACAAGGCGCTCCACAATCGCGTCGGAACCCTGGGCGTCGTACTCGGGAACGGCGGCGACCTCCGCACCGGCCTTCCCCTCCAGTCGGTTCACGCGGCCTGCGGTCGGTGGTTTCACGAGCCGCTGCGGCTGCAAGTCGTAGTCGAGGCGGAGCGGGAGCGGATCGACCGTGTGCTCGCGGCGACCCCGTCGGTGCGGGAACTGGTCGAAAACGGCTGGGTTCGACTGTTCGCGCTTAGTCCCGAAAGCTCCGAAACGTTCCTGTGGGTTCCCGGACCGGGATGGGAGCGAGTCGATGGCACGCCGTAAACCACCGGCCGAAACGAGTCTGCCCGGCCCGGAGCCGACGACCGCACGGATCGGAAAACCGGACTCGCCGGATGGCTCGGCCTGGACGTTCCTCAGCAACCATGCCCACGTGCTGCTGCTCCTCGCACGGCACCCGGAAATCCGGCTCAGGGACGTGGCCGAACGCGTCGGGATCACCGAACGCGCCGTGCAGCGGATCGTAGCGGACTTGGAGGCGGGACGGTACATCGAACGGGAGCGGAACGGCCGACGGAACCGCTACCGAGTCCACCCCGAGATGCCGCTCCGACACCCCGTGGAGGCACACCGAGTCGTCGGCGATCTTATCGACCTCATCAATGAGGCGGAGGGACGACCGACTAAGTGGAGCAAGCCGCCTTAAGAGTTGGAGCTGGTCGCGAACTCGTCGGAGCGACAATAATTGCGGTCCCGCCGCCGGAAGGAGGCGGAGCTTCGTTGCCGCGTCGCGCCATGGCTGCAGCGGCCGATCGGCGAAAAAGCTCGCTGCGTCCCTTGGAATGTCGCAACGCCGCGCGGAAACGGCCGACTCGCGGGTCGCGAGACCTTCGCAGGCGTCGAGGACGAGTGCCTCCGCCTCGTCGGCCCGGTTGGCCGGTGAGGGCTTGGCCCAATAGCGCGGCGGCGGCGGATCGCCGAGCACTCGCGCAGGTGCCCTCCGCGGTCGGCCACCGCTCGGATCGGTCGCCCCGGTGGCTGCGACCGCGAATATTGCAGCCCGATGGCCGCATCCCACTCGCGGGACGTGAACGCATAGCGGTTTTGACCGGCGCCGCTCTGGGTCGTGATGGCTCCGAAGCCGGAGTAGCCCCGCGAGGCGGTCGTGTTGCCCGAGTTGTCA
>Ga0105047_10006190_pt1 | contig 20335 bp, 22 predicted proteins | sample MAT04_FD_78384 | JGI IMG/M metagenome (GOLD analysis project Ga0105047, IMG submission 78384) | Freshwater microbial communities from Lake Fryxell liftoff mats and glacier meltwater in Antarctica - MAT-04 (megahit assembly) | ecosystem: Environmental > Aquatic > Freshwater > Ice > Liftoff...
TGGCTGCCGCCAATAAAGATACCTACCGTGCCATCGTCTGCGGGAATGGAGCTGGTTTGAATGTATTGATTCAAATCGCGCACCAATTGATCCCGACGATCCAGCAGGTCGTTGGGGGGCTGGCCGTTGCCGTTCACCCGTGCAATCTGGTCGTTCACGCCCGCAATGCTTTTGGCAAGGCTGTTGATGGCGTCGATTTTCTGGGTAAGCTCCTGCGTGACGCCCTGTTGCAGGTCATCGAGTTGCTGCGAGGTGGCCCGCATGCGCGCCGCGGTCTCATCCACACGGGTCAGCACCACCGTTCGGGCGGTCAGGTCAGTGGGCGCGCTGGCGACGTCCGAAAACGCGTTGAGTATGTCGTTGATGGAGGCTCCCAAACCGCTGGCGCCCCCGGGGAACAGGCTCTCCAGCTGTCTGAGTTTGTCGGCCCGGGCGGTGTCCGCCGATTGCGTGGCACCCGCCAGGGCTGACTGGCGCGTCAGAAATGCGTCGAAGTTGCGCTGGATGGTCTGTACATCGACGCCCTTGCCGATGTAGCCGCCGCCCGTGAACTGCCCCTGAACGGTCTCCAGAATGACGGTTTGACGGGAGTATCCGGGTGTATTGACGTTGGCAATGTTGTTGCCGGCGGTCTGCAATGCGACCTGGTTGGCTTGCAGGGCCCGTGTGCCGATGTTGAGTATGCCCATGGTGGAGTCCTGTGTCAGGCTTGCGCGCGACGGATCTGCAACGTAGTGTTGATGGCGCGGCTCAGCTTGGCCGCATAGTCCGGATCCGTGGCGTAGCCGGCTTTTTGCAGACCGCTGGCAAAGGCGTGGGCAGAACCGGTTTGTTCGCGGGCCTTGGCGTAGCGGGGGCTCTCGGAGATCAAGCGGGCATAGTCCTTGAACGAGTCGGCGTAAGAGTCATACGCACGAAAACGCGCCACTTGTTTTTGGGGTACGCCGTGGACATATTCGGTGGTGGTGACTTCGGCCACTTTGCCGGTCCAGCTGGCGCCCGCCTTGATGCCGAACAGGTTATGAGAAGACGCGCCTCCCTTGTGTTTGATCTCATGCTTGCCCCATCCGGTTTCATGGCCGGCCTGGCCCAGCATGAAGCCGGCAGGCAGGCCGCTGGCCCGCTCGGCCTCATTGGCTGCGGCGGAGTGCTGGTTCACAAAGCTGGACTGACTCTCGCTGGGTGCGCGGGTGGTTTTGCTTATCGCGGACGACGGGGCCGATGACGGGACAGATGATGGCGAGACCACGGCGCTCTTGCCTGCCTGGGGCGCGCCCGCGGGCGGTGTCCCCATCTGGCGGCTCAATTGCTGCTCAATCAGATCAGATAGCCCCCCGGATTTGCCCGACATTTGCACGGCAAACTGCTGGTCCAGAAGGTCCGTGCCCAGGTCGCCGCCGGGGCTGTCGAGCATGCCCGACTTCATGGTCGCCTCACGCATGCTCTTGATCAACTCGCGCATGAACAAGGACTCGAACTGCTTGGCCGTCTCCTTGATGGCGCTCCTGCTGTTCTTGCCCGCCTCCAGTTTGAGCGCGCCCAGCGACTTCGAGTCAGCCGATAGGGCCTGGGAGTTGGAGAGGGTTCCGTAGCTCATGTCAGATCACCTCGAGTTCGGCGTTCAGCGCGCCAGCGGACTTGATGGCCTGCAATATCGCCAGCAGATCCTGCGGCGTAGCGCCCAGCGAGTTCAGCGCCTTGACCACATCTGCCAGTTTAGTGGCCTCGGGTAACTGAATCAGCTTTCCGGGTGTCTGGTTGATGTCGATGTTCGCCTTCTCCGCAACAACCGTCTGGCCACCGATGGACAGGGCGTTGGGCTGGCTGATGATGGGGGTGGAGGAAATGGTGACCGTCAGATTTCCGTGGGCAATGGCACACGGGCCCAGGGTGACTGCCTGGTTGAGCACGATGGATCCGGTGCGTGAATTGATGATGACCTTGGCAGCAGCAATGGAGGACTGCACCGGCAACTCTTCCATCTCGGCCAGAAAGCTGACCCGATCATTCGGGTTGACGGGGGCATTAACTTGCACGGTTCGACCGTCGAGCGCCTGGGCCACGCCCTCGCCGAATTTGCGGTTGATCGCCTGCGCAACCCGGTGGGCCGTCTGGAAATCGGTGGCATTGAGGCTCAGACTGACGGTGGAGCCTTCCTGCAAGGCGGTCGGCACGGAGCGTTCAACCTGCGCGCCGTCTGGAATGCGACCCACGCTCAGGTGGTTAACCGTCACCTTGCTGCCACCGGCAGCAGCGCCGGCGCCAGCCACAATCAAATTGCCCTGCGCGAAGGCGTAGACCTCACCATCCGCTCCCTTGAGCGGCGTGCCAATCAGCGTTCCGCCTTTGAGGGATTTGGAGTTGCCCAGGGAGGAGACATTGATATCGAGCGTTTGACCCGGCCGGGCAAAGGCGGGCAGCTGCGCCGTTACCAGCACCGCCGCGACGTTTTTCATCTGCAACTGGGCCAATTGCGCCGTCGGTAAGGTCAGCCCCAGTTGCTTCAAATAGTTGCTCAGGCCCTGCGTGGTGTAGGGCATTTGCGTGGTCTGGTCACCCGTCCCATCCAGGCCGACCACCAGTCCGAAGCCCGTCAGCTGGTTGCTGCGCACGCCTTCAATGGAGGCGACTTCCTTGATGCGGGCCGCCTGGACGTTCCCTGTGAGCGTCAGCCACAGCGCCATGGCCAGCCCAACCAGCGGGAGCAGGCTGGTGCGTGTCGATGGGGTGATCCGAGGTTTCATGTGCAGAGCCGGTAAGCAGGGCGATCCGACTGGATCTGTTACCCCTCGGCACTATTCTGGATAACTTTAGAAAGGATGAAAGTTCAAAAAGAACCGTGATAACCAGCCAACTGTTTGGGCTTCACCTTGCGGACCGCGACCGCGCGATTCGACGCGCACGTTGGCCACCTGTGTCGAGGTGATCACATTGTTGGGTTGCAGCAAGCGGGGGTCCACCGTGCCCGTGAAGCGCATGACGTCCACATTCTGGTTGACGCCAATCTGCTTTTCACCAGCGACTATCAGGTTGCCATTGGGCAGGACTTCAATGACCGTGGCAGTGATCGACCCGGTGAACGTGTTGGCCGCCTCCGTGCCGCCTTTGCCCGCAAAGTCATTGTTCGTCTTGGCTGCCATGTTCAGGTTTTTAAGGTCAACGCCGATCAGGCCGGGCAGGGGCGGGGTGATCGCGGTGTCAATGGACGTGTTGCGGTTGACCGTGGATTTCGAGACCTGGCTGGCCGCCAGGCTCTCCACGATCTGAATCGTCACCGTATCGCCGAGCAATCGTGCGCGGCGGTCTTCAAAGGTCGGGCGATAGCTCACGGCCTGGTAAATACTGCCGTTGTTGGGGCGGGGCACCGCCGTGGTTGGGGCGGGCGCGGCGACCAGCTTGGGTTCGGCAAAGTCGACGGACACCTTTTGTGGCAAGGGCGCGCAGGCGCCACACAACAGGCCCACGGCTCCCAAAATTGAAAGAAATAGGCCTCTGGCCCCCGTGGATATTGCGCCAGCAGCTACGTTTTTCATAGCAAATCTCACAGTTGGCCGAGTTTTTGCAGCATCTGGTCCGACGTTTGAATCGCTTTGGAGTTCATCTCGTAGGCGCGCTGGGTCTGGATCATGGTGACCAGCTCCTGCACCACATTGACGTTGGAGGTTTCCACAAAGCCCTGCATCAGCGAACCGATGCCGTTGGTGCCCGGTGTGCCCGCATTGGGCTGGCCAGACGCAGCGGTTTCGGCATAGATGTTTTGGCCTTTGGGCTCCAGCCCCGGCGTGTTGACGAAGTTGGCCAGTGCAATGGTGCCGATGGACTGCGGTGCGGTGGACCCCGGAATCGAGGCTGTGACGGTACCGTCCGTGGCAATGGAAATATTGGTCGCATTGTTGGGAACCGTGATGCCATTGGATATGGGCAGACCACCGGCAGTGACCAGGCGCCCCTGGTTGTCAATCTGGAAGGCGCCATCGCGGGTGTACCCGATGGTGCCGTCCGGCATGGTGAGCTGGAAGAAGCCATTGCCCTGGATGGCGACATCCAGGTTGTTGCTGGTTTGCTGCAGGTTGCCCTGCGAGAAATTTCGGCTGGTGGCGACGGTGCGCACACCCAGGCCGACTTGCAAACCGGTCGGCAAGGTGGACTGCTCCGAGGTGTTGGAGCCCACCTGGCGCAAGTTCTGGTACATCAGATCTTCAAAAACCGCATGCGACTTTTTGAAGCCGTTGGTCGATACGTTGGCCAGGTTATTGGAGATGACGTCCAGCTGCATTTGCTGGGCTTCCATGCCGGTCTTGGAGATCCACAGTGAATTGATCATGGCAGTATTCCGTGTTGAGTGGTTGGGGGATAAGCGTGCTTAGCCTTGCAGGCTCAGCAATTGGCCTGCAGATTTGTCGTTGGACTCGGCGGTTTGCAACAGACGCATTTGCGTTTCAAACTGGCGCCCGGCCTGGATCATGCTGACCATGGTTTCAATCGGGTTGACATTGGAACTCTCCAGCGCGCCAACGTGCAGCCGGGCGTTGTCGTCGTTGTTCAGGGGGTCCCCCGAGCGTGCCCGGAACAAGCCGTCCTCGCCCCGCTTCAACGGATCTTCGCCGCTGGGGGTGACCATTTTCAGACGCCCGATGCCGTTGGCAGGCTGGTTGCCCACTTTGGCGCTGATGTTTCCGTCCTGCCCAATGGACAACTCGGCGCCCGCAGGCACGGTAATCGGGGCACCGCCATTGGACAGGACCGTGAGGCCGCTGCCCGTGACCAGCGTGCCATCTGCCGTGACGTCGAAGTGCCCGTTGCGGGTGTAGGCCTCGTTGCCATCCAGCCCCTGGACGCTGAACCAGGAATTGCCTGCGGTCATGGCATCCATGCTGCGGTCGGTGCGTTGTGCCGAGCCCGGTGCGTCCAGGTAGCCGGCAGTGGCCTCCACGGCGAACACCCGCGTGGTCGCACCTTCCCCAAGCAGTGGCACGGCACGGTGAGTGGACAATTCGGCGCGAAAGCCGTTGGTCGATGCATTGGCCAGGTTGTTGGACAGGACCGCCTGGCGGTTTGCTGCCGCGTTGGCGCCCGACATGGCTGTGTAGATGAGGCGGTCCATGGGGTATTACTCCGTTGCGTCGTGAGCTGTCGGTTAACGCAGATTGACCAGAGTAGACATCACCTGGTCCTGGGTTTTGATGGTTTGCGCGTTGGCCTGGTAGGCGCGCTGCGCGGTCATCATGTTGACCAGTTCGGCGGTGAGGTCCACGTTGGACTCTTCAACCGCACCCGCCCGCAGCGAACCGAACTTGCCTACGCCCGGGTTGCCCTGCAGCGGTTGACCGGACGCGTAGGTCTCCACATATTCACCGCCTCCTACGGGTGTCAGTCCTTGCTCATTGCGGAAACCGGCAAGGGAGAGCTGACCCCTGGCTTGCGTCTGCCCATTGGAATAGCGGGTGGTGATCGTGCCGGAAGGTGCAATGGTGATGCCCGTCAGTTCTCCCGAGGTGTACCCGTTCTGGGTCAGGTTCGACACGTTGAAACCGCTGCCGAACTGGGTCACTTTGGACACATCCAGCGTTGCGGCAATGCTCGGTGTAACGACTGACGGTGTGACGATCGTCAGCGGTTGCGGTGCCGCCGGGGAGGTGAGTTTTCCTGCGGCATCAAACTGCATCTGAAAAAGGGCGGTTCCGCCCGTGGGCACATCGTAAACATTCCAGTTGTCGGTTCCTGTGGAAGCAACGCGTTCGAAATACAGACTCACGGGAATTTCCGCTCCCTGCGAATCAAAGGCGGTCAGCGAGGTGCCGTAAGTAGTGCGCGGTGTTGGCGGAACGGCGGCGGCAGCTACGGCAGCGCGTGAATCCAGATTGAATTCAGCCGTGATCGTAGTGGTGGCACTGGCTGCGATGGGCGCACCTGTGGGTACTGTCATTTTGACCGGCGTGATGCTGGTCGGTGTTCCGAGCAAATCGGTGGTGTAGCCCATGACATTGGCGCCAGTATTGGTGATGATGTTGCCATCCTTGTCCAGTTTGAACTGACCATCACGGGTAAAGGCGGTAGAGCCATCGGTTTTCGTGACCTGGAAAAAACCGCCGCCGTTGATGGCCACGTCCAGGTTGTTGCCCGTGATGTTGATGTTGCCCTGGGTAAATTGTTGGGAAACGGTGGCCACGGCCACCCCGATTCCCGCAGTCGACCCACCTCCACCACCGCTGCCCAGTGACGAGGCAACCAAGTCGGCAAACTCGGCGCGGGACGACTTCATGCCCACCGTGTTGGCATTGGCAATGTTGTTGCCAATGACGTCCAGGCTTTTGCTGGCGGCGTTCAAGCCGGAGAGACCTGTTTGAAAACTCATGGTGTATTCCTTTTACAAAATAGCTTGAATGCTGTCGTAGGCCACCGGGTCACGCCCTTTGAGTTGCACACTCATCGAAGTACCCGTGTTGCCAATGGAGACGATGGTGTCGCGAACGAGGGATGTGGCGGATACGGCTTGCGCACCGTTGGTGGCCGTGACTTTGAATGTCGGGCTGCCCGAAGCGGTGTAGCTGGAGGCGTCCCACTGAAAATCGTGCCGACCCGCTGTCATGGGCCCCAGGTTCAGCGTGTCAAGCAACTTGCCGCCCGGGGACAAAATCTGAACCGTCACTTTGTCGGCGTTGGATGGCAGGTCAATGGCTCCCTTGGCGGCGCCGGCGTCCACCGCAAGCGTGTTGCCGTTCACCAGAACGTCGTGCCCAATCAGTGACGCACCTTGCAACACCTGCATGGAGTTGAATTGCGTGCCAATCGACTTCATGGTCTCGTTAAGTTGCTGAATGCCGGTGACCGTGTTGATTTGCGCCATCTGGCTGGTCATTTGCGCGTTGTCCATGGGGTTCATGGGGTCCTGGTTGTTGAGCTGCGCAACCAGCAGTTTCAGGAAACGGTCTTGTGAAGCCGTGGCGTCGCTTTGGGCCGTTTTGGCGGTGCTCGCAGTTCCCGTCAGGTTGGATGCGGTGGTCGATGTGGTAACGCTGGTAGTCATGCTGTGGTTCTTTCAGGTTCACTGACCCATTTGAAGGGTCTTGAGCAACAGCGTCTTGGCGGTGTTCATGACCTCGACGTTGTTCTGGTACGACCGGGAGGCGGAGATCATGTTGACCATTTCCTCCACCGGGTTCACGTTGGACTGGGTGACATACCCTTCTGCGTCGGCCGATGGGTGCGTCGGGTTGTGTGTGCGACGCATGGGCTCGTTGCTTTCCTTGATGGCGTTCACGCGTACGCCCGACGAAGCGTCTGACCCCATGGGCACGGTTTCAAACACCACTTGCCTGCTTTTGTAGGCCTGGCCATCCGGCCCGGCCACTGCATCGGCATTGGCCAGGTTGCTGGCCACGACGTTGAGGCGTTGCGCCTGCGCACTGACCGCGCTGCCGGAGACGTTGAAAATGGAAAACATGGACATGGTTTTTCTCCGTGGTCTGGTGTGCCGGCGTTACTGCCCTTGAATGGCGCTCAAGATCGTCTTGGACTGGCCGTTAATAAAGCGCAGGGTGGCTTCATAGCGAACGGAGTTGTCGACGAAATTGGCGCGTTCCCGGTCCAGGTCGACACTGTTGCCGTCCATCGCGGGTTGCGTCTGCACGGTGTAATCGAGCCGGGTGGAGCCCCCCAGACTGCCGGTACTGGACTGCATCGCGATGTGCCGGGAATGGGTGGTTCCGTCAGGCGATCCGCCCGATGGCGCGCTCGGAGACAGTGACAGGGAGCTCCCCCCCATGGCGGTGTTCATCGCTTCCTTGAAGTTGATGTCGCGCCCGACATAGCCCGGTGTATCGGCGTTGGCTATGTTGCTGGCGATTACGCGTTGCCGTTCTGCGCGCAGCACCAGGGCTTTCGAATGAAAGTCCAGCGCGTTGGTCATGTTGACAGGCATAAATCACCTTTGGAGGGAGGGTTTTCAAACGGTATGGCGATACGCAACCGTCTGACTTGGGGCAATTATCAGAAAAGCTTTAATTTTTTAGCGCTTGAATACAGGGGCTAAAACCGGGTATTTGGGGGGTTTGCTGTAGTGCCGGACTCTCTATAGTTCTTTGGCGCAAGGAGCCAAACATGTCTTATCTATCCCATCAAAACTTATCGCAACGGCTGTCTGTCGCAGTCGCGTGCTGCATGGGTGTCTTCATGCTGTCTACGACCGCAATGGCACAACAGCAGCCGGGCACCGAGTTCCAGGACATCACCCAGACATGGCTGCGCAGCGCGGTTGCTTCGGCGCAATCCGCAGGCCCTGCCGCGCTTCGTATGGACGTGACGGTGGGCAGCCTGGATAGCCGGTTGAAACTGGCTGCCTGTGGAAATATCGAGCCCTACCTGCCACCCGGGTCCCGGTTGTGGGGCAAGACCCGTATTGGACTGCGCTGTGTGGACGGTATGAGTCGCTGGAATGTTTCGCTACCCGTAACCGTCAACGCGTTTGGCAAGGCCTGGGTGATCAAAGGGCAAGTGCCTGCTGGCACTGCCTTGACCGCGGCGGACGTGGTGGAGGTCGAGGTCAATTGGGCGGAAGAGGCCAGTCCGGTTTTGCGGGATCCGGCGCTTTGGATGGGTCAGATTGCTACCCGGTTGCTCAATACGGGGCAAACCTTGCGCCAGGGCATGGTGAAGCCGGCACAGGTCTTTCAGGCCGGCGTGCAGGTGCGTGTTCAGGCGCAGGGTGCCGGGTTTCAGGTGACTTCTGATGCACAAGCGCTCTCCGCAGGCGTTGTGGGGCAGCCTGCCCGGGTTCGCATGGAAAATGGACGGGTGACGTCCGGCACAGTGCTGGATGCGCGAACAGTGCAAATTGACCTGTAAGTGCCAGATTTCATGCAAATAGTTCTAAAGTCAGTCATGATTGGGTCGATAGCATATGCACGAGGCTACGCGTATCGTAGTTTTGGAGAACGCAATGAAAATCGGTCAACCCCAAGATACTCCTGTTTCAGTAACGCAGGCCAACACGGCTACCGCCCAAAAAGCAGGGCAGGGGAACAGTGCGGCTGGAGCAGCCAAAACAACTGCAACCGAAAGCACCCGGTCTTCGGGTGTGGCGGTCACGGTGTCGAACCTGGCGCGCGGTCTGGAAAAAGCCAGCCGGGGCGAAGCGGCGGACGTGGACACCAAGAAGGTAGCGTCTATCCGGGCTGCGATTCAGGATGGAACCTATGTGGTCAACGCCGAAGCCATTGCGGACAAATTGCTCTCCAACGCGCAGGAAATGCTCAACCGAACCGTACGCTGAAGCCGGGCAAGGCCTGTGCGTACTCCAACGCACAAAGGCCCTGAAATGTCAGTAATTACCTTAGACGATCAACTCGACCTCCTTGAACGTCAGTTCACCGAGGTCGCTTCTGCGTTGGCGGATGGCAATCCCGATGCCGTCCAGTCTGCCGGCGCGAAGCTGCAACAACTGGCGGTAGGCCTCGTTCAAATGGCCGATGAAGTGGGGCGAAACCGGCTGGCAGCGCCGCTGCGGGCACAACGGATGAAGGCACTGGCAAAAGGACTGCCGGCTTTGCGTGAGAATTTGTTGCGGCGTGCTGCGTATGTCGATCGGGCATTGGAAGTGGTGGTGCCCACGGCCCCCCGGTCTACTTATGTGGGTCGCAACACCTACGGAAGTGCCATGCGTCAATCTGGCGCTTTCAACGTTCTATCCGCTTAATCCGCCAGCATGCACGGCTGGCGGTTTCAATGTGACCGCATTTTTGCCCGAAGACGGGCGATCGACTGGCTGTGCAACTGGCACACACGGGATTCGGTTACATCCAGCACGGCGGCTATTTCCTTGAGATTCATGTCCTGCTCGTAATACATGCTCATGATGAATTGCTCCCGCTCCGGCAATCCCTTGATGGCCACCACCAAAGATTCGCGCAGACGCTGATCACGCAACATGTTCAGCGGGTCGGCTGCAGTGTCCGCCACATGGCGGTCCAGGTAGCTGTCATCGTCTTCGCCGTTACGCGCCATGTCTTCCAGATAGACCAGTTGCGTTCCGCGCACCTTTCCCAGCAGGCTTTGATAATCCGCCAGGGCCATGCCCAATTCGGCTGCAATTTCAGACTCTACCGGGCTGCGGCCCAAGCGGTGTTCCAGGCGGCGCATGGCCACTTCAATGTCTTTTTGGCTTTTGCGCGAGCCCCGTGACATCCAGTCGTTGCCACGCAGCTCGTCGAGCATGGCACCGCGAATGCGCTGGGTGGCGAAGGTTTCAAACTGCACGCCCTGAGCCGCTTCATAGCGGGTCAGCGCGTCGGCCAGTCCGATCAACCCCACCTGAATCAGATCATCGACTTCCACACTGGGGGGTAACTTCGCCATCATGTGGTGCGCCAAGCGCTTGACCAATGGCTGGTATTGCCTGATCAATGCGTTGCGATCGAGCTGCCCCTTCGCGGTATACATCAGTGTCTCCCTGTGAATCGGTCAACGCTACTGGGCCGCAGATCCGGGCGCATGCCGGCCATGAGCGAAAAATCTGCGCTGAGCGATAAGGCATTTTCCATCAATTGCAGAGCCAATCGCTGGATTGCCCGACAAGTGAGGTCTTCGCCGGTTGACGCTGGAATATTGATGACCTTCACTTCATAACCCAGAAAATTTCTTGCACAGTCCGCCAAGCTGGAGGAGCCAACGACTGGCTTCACGCCCGTAGTCCGTTTTGGCTCATGCACCAAGTTTACGACGGTAGGCTCCAGTTTGCCATTGATCAACAGGCGCTTCAGCGCAAGATAACTGGTTAGCAGCGACGTTTTTGACGCAGACAATGCCAACAGGGGTTCCACGCCGCTTTCGCCCAGAATCGGAACCAGCCATTCAACCCGGCTGTACAGAATGACGATGCTTTCCTGAGGAAACAATTCGCCCAGCCGGTGCTGGCGTTGCTCCCGGGTCGCGGACAGTGCGCACAAGCCGTGGACGCCTTTGCCCGACGGGATGACCGTCCAGGCGGGTGCGTCCTGATTCTCCGTCCCGCGCCAATACGCGTTTTCCAAAAGCTGGTCCAGACCCGGATTGGCATCGGACTCAGCAGTGGTTGCGTCCAGCACCGTCACTGCATGGCCCTGCTCCGCCAGAGTCCAGCAAAGCCGCCAGAGCAAGGGCAACTCAGCCTTTTCATCTCCATGGCTCACCATGGCGATCATCCGGGGGGCCGACGGCATGACCAGCCCCATCAAGCCCGCAGCCTGGTTAACAGGACATTCAAGCATTCAGGTGCCCCTGTCCCAAGGCTTGGCCGGTGGACTGGCTGAAAAAGAAACCCAGGTCGCTGATCTTCGGGTCGTATGCCGAGTTGCCGGAGGTGCGCATGGACATGCTCACCAGTTTCGATGCACTGGGTGCTTCCCAATCCTCGGGCACCCTCTGGCCGTTGGTAACGCCGCGCAGCACGAGCTGGTGGCGTATCGCCGCATCGATGGCAGGGCCCAGTTTGACGGCCTCGTCGATTTTGGAAAAAATAACCTGTTGTGCGCTGACCTGTTTGAACGAGGAAACCACATCGTCCAGCGTATCGCCATGTCCACCTGCGTTCAGAACCAGCAGGCGCTTGACATCGGGCAGATCCAGCAAATCCATCATTTCGCGCTTACGCGGATCCCGGGGCGCGAGACCGGTGGTGTCAATGAGCACCATTTTCTTGTTGGAGAGCAATCCGAGCAGGTCTTTCAGTGCGGCACGGTCGTGCGCCAAATGCGCGACGACACCCAGCATCTTCCCGTAAGTGCGCAGTTGTTCGTGTGCGCCCACGCGGTAGGTATCCAGTGTGATTAGTCCCACGCTTCCGGGCCCGTGGGTCCGTGCGCACAGTCCGGCCAGCTTGGCAGCCGTGGTTGTCTTGCCAACACCGGTGGACCCAATCAGCGCAAACGTGCCGCCCTCATCCACCAAGGAGGGGCCTTTGGCATCGGTCTTCAAATTGCGTTCCAGCACATCCACGACCCAGCGCACGGATTCACCCGCATCCATTTCCTGGGGCATACGCTCCAGGATCGCCCGTGACAGGTTGGGGGAATAGCCGGCACGGATGAGCTTGAGCATCAGGTTCGCCTGAATCGGGTTCTGGCGCGCCTGCCCCAGCCAATTGAGGGTGTTGAATCGGTCTTCGATCAGTTCTTTCATGGCGTGCAGCTCAGCCGCAATGCCCTGCGGGACTGCGTTTGACTGGCTTGCCGGTGTCGGTGCCTGCGTCTTGCGAATGGGTGCGGCTTTGGGCGCAGAAACGGTGATCGCCGGAATTTCCTGGATTCGCTCGGGCGAGGCCGGGCGCGGGCGGTCCTGTTGCAGATCCTCTGAACGGGTCGACTCGTTCTGGCTAACCGCTGTTTCGTGGCGACGGCGCAGCATGCGCTCACGAACGTAGTCCTGAAAGGACAAAGTGCTCATGGCCAGTTGCGCCGCATCATCTTCAACCCGGGTGACCACTTCCTTGGCACCGGCGCTGCTGGAACTGCCGTTGTTGCGAGTTGAGTTGATCGCGGTCTTTTGTGACGAGGAGCCATCGTGGCGATCCAGTGCAGCCAGCGCGTTCTCGGCCGTGGCGACCACTTCCACGCCGTTCTCGGTCGGGCGGTTGGAGAGAATCAAGGTTCCCTCCCCAAACGTCAGACGTGCTTTGGCGAGTGCTTCGCGTGAGGTGGCTGCGGTAAAGCGTTGAATGTTCATGATGATGCGCCTCTCAAAATCGGGCCAATGCGGATGGTGTGGGTTTCAGGAATTTCACTGTGCCCCAGAACCTGCAGGCGGGGGGCCACGCGGCGTACCAGGCGCGAAATTGCGCTGCGGATCTGATCGGGTACCAGCAAGCAGGCGGGCACGCCGATCTCTTCTTGTTTCAGGGCCGTCTCAGCCGCATGGCGGGTCAGCATATCGGCCACACCGGGGTCCAGAGCCGGGCCGGACGCATTGCCCAGCGCCTGGACCAGCAGGCGCTCCAGGCTGGGATCAATGGCGATGACATTCAGCTCGCGGGTCGATCCATAGATCTGCTGGACGATCGCGGGTGACAGCGCTACGCGCACCCGACGCGCCAATTCCGCGGGGTCGCTGGTTGACGTGGCGTGTTCGGCAATGGATTCAATGATGGTGCGAATGTCGCGGATGTGCACCGACTCATCCAGCAACAGTTGCAGCACTTTCTGGAACACGGCAATCGAGACCATCTTGGGCACTACTTCTTCGATCAGTTTGGGGGCCAGTTTGGCGACGTGTTCCACGAGTTGTTGGGTCTCTGTTCGGCTGAGTAGTTTGGATGCTTGAACCTGCATCAAGTGTGACAAATGGGTTGCCATCACGGTCTCTGAATCAACCACGGTAAACCCGGCCATTTGCGCCGCTTCCTTCTGCCGTTCGTCGATCCAGTGCGCGGGCAGGCCAAATGCCGGGTCAGTCGTGGGCGTTCCAATCAGGGGCGTGGTGACACCACCCGGGTTGATCGCCAGAAACATGCCGGGAAAGGCTTCGCCTTCTCCCACAATGACGCCGCGCAGGGTAATGCGGTAGCCACTGGGCTTGAGCTCCAGGTTGTCACGCACGTGCACAGGTGGGGGCAGGAAGCCTACTTCTTGCGCAAACTTGCGGCGCACTCCTTTGATACGGGTGAGCAAATCTCCCTGGCGTGTCTTGTCAACCAGTGCAATCAGACGGTAGCCCAACTCCAGGCCCAACTGGTCCACCGGCTGCAGATCGTCCCATGACGCTTCGCCGTCCGATGCAGGCGCTGGTGCTGCCGCTTGCGGGTCTACGGGCAGCGGCTTGTGGGCCAGCATCCAGGCGCCATACGCCAGCACCGCAGCGATGGTGAGAAACACAAAATGCGGCATGTTGGGGATGACACCCAGAATGAACATGATGACTGCCGTGATGCCGAGAACGCGTGGGGACGCAAACAGCTGTCCCACAATCTGTTTGCCGATGTCGTGTTCCTTGCCGACGCGCGACACCACCATCGCGGCGGCTACGGAGATCAGCAGTCCGGGGATCTGTGCCACCAGTGCGTCACCCACGGCCAGCAAAATGTAGGTGTTGGCGGCCTGCGAGGCGGTCAGGTCATGCTGCAGGATGCCGATCGCAAAGCCGCCAATGATGTTGATCAGCAGAATCAAAATGCCCGCAACCGCGTCGCCCCGCACGAACTTGGATGCACCGTCCATCGAGCCAAAGAACTCCGCCTCTTCGCCCACTTCCGCCCGGCGGCGCTTGGCTTCTTTTTCGTCAATCAGGCCCGCGTTCAGGTCGGCGTCCACGGCCATCTGTTTACCGGGCATGGCATCCAGGGTAAACCGGGCAGACACCTCGGCAATGCGCTCGGCGCCCTTGGTCACCACCACGAAGTTGATAACCACCAGGATGGCAAATACGATCAGGCCGACGGCAAAATTTCCACCAATCAGGAAGTGGCCAAAGGCCTCGATCACGGCGCCTGCGGCACCCGCACCGGTGTGGCCTTCGAGCAGCACCACGCGGGTGGATGCGACGTTGAGCGACAGACGCATGAGCGTGGTGAGCAAGAGCACGGACGGGAAGGCCGCAAAGTCCAGTGGCCGAATCATGTAGGCTGCCACCATCATGACCATCAGCGCCACGGCAATGTTGATGGTGAAGAAAGCGTCCAGCAGAATGGGCGGCAGCGGCAACACCATCATGGCCAGAATGGCGACTACCAGCATGGGAGCAGCGGCACCCTGCACCACGCCAGAGTTACTGGCGTACCAGTGCTGGAAAGACTTCAGTTGTGCGTTCATGCGGTGACCGCCTTGATGGTTTTCGACAGAGGATCGAGCTCGGGTGGAACAAACGGCTCGGGTACTTCGCCCGGCATCGGACCATCGCCACGCATGGCTGCCCGCAGCTTGTAGACATAGGCCAGCACTTGTGCCACCGCGGTGTACAGGCTGGCGGGAATGTCCTGGTCAATCTCGGAGTTGGCATACAGCGCGCGCGCCAGCATGGGCGACTGCAACACGGGGATGGAATGCTGTCTGGCAATGTCCCGAATCTTCATGGCCAGCAAATCCGCACCCATGGAGATCACCTGAGGCGCCCGCATCGTTTTTTCGTCGTAGCGAATGGCAACGGCAAAGTGGGTGGGGTTCATCACCACAAAGTCGGCTTTGGGCACGGAGTTGACGCTGCTCTTCTGCGACATTTCCCGCTGTTTCTGGCGAATCTTCTGCTTGATCTGCGGGTTGCCGTCCGACTCCTTGCCCTCTTGTTTCACTTCCTGGTGGGACATTTTCATTTCCCCCTTGTGCAGAAATGCCTGCAAGGGCACATCCACCACGGCTGCAGCCAATAGCAGCAACAGCATCAGGCCAAGCCCGCTGGTCAGCCACTCTGTCAGGTGCTTGATGGCGGAGCTGGAGGGCTGCAACACCAGAGAGGCAATGGTTTGCAGCCCGTTACTCAGGAATATTCCGGCAATGGCAAAAAGGAGGGCGGTGAGGAGGGTCATCTTCGCCACGTCTACGAGCTTTTTCTTGGTGAACAGATTGCCAAAGCCCGACAGCGGGTTGAGGCGGCTGAAGTCGGGCATGATGGGTTTCAGGCTGTTAACCCAGCCGCCCGAAGCCACCGATGCCAAAATGACCGCTGCAGTGATGATCAGTGCAAATGCCGCGCAGCCAGCGAGGCCGATTGTGGTGGCGCTCTCCAGGCGTTTGAGCATGCTGCCGGTTTGCATGACAGTCGTTGCGTCAAACGACAATTGCTGCCCCATGCTTTGCTGCAAACGTGCAAAAAGTATGGGGGCGAGAACCAGCACGCAGGCAGCGCCAGCACCCAGAACCGCCAGATGTTTCAGGTCTTCCGAGCGGCCGACCTGGCCGTCTTCCCGCGCCTTCTTGAGCTTGCGCTCGGTGGCGGGTAAATTGCGATCTTGACTACCTGATTCCATGGTGGCGGGGCTCTGAAGTTGCCACCATTGTCGCGAGCGACCCCCGGAACTAAAGGCCAATAAGAGGGCGAATGCACCCTCTTAATTCAAAAGGCTCAGAAGCCCAGGCTAGCCAGCAAATCGTCGACCTGGGATTGGTCGGTTACCACCTCAGGATTACCCTGCGGGTTGACGACTGGCCCGTCAAGCGCCGGCACATATTCGCCCTGTGTCGCGTGCACTTTGACGACCGCGTCAGCCGGGGCAGTCTGGATCAGCAATTGCACCAGTTGTTCTTCAATGGTGGCCGCCAGATTCACGACTTTGGCGATGACCTGACCCGTGAGGTCATGAAAGTCTTGCGCCATCATGATTTCGGTCAGGTGCGCGTCCACCGTCTTGCTGGATTGCTCTACATCCGAGACGAAATTCGTCACGAGACCACTGGCCACCGCGGCGGCGGGGTCCTGCTGGATCAACGCGCCAATGCGGCGCGTTTCTGTCGCCACGTGGTCGTTTTGTTCCTTGGCCTGGTCGACTTTGTTCAGCACTTTTTCCGCTGCTTCGCCCGTTAATCTGGCGATGTAAGACAGACGGCTCTTGGCATCGGGGAGTTCGCCCGCCCAGTCCTTGACTTTTTCAGTCAAGCCCAATCCTGCGAGCGAGTCATGCAACTGGCGGGTCAGCGCACCAATTTGCTGGTGCACATCAACGATGGGCGCAGGCGCCGCTGCGTAGGACTGGCTATCAGTGGACATGGCTACTTCAATCCCATTTTGGTGAGGATGTGGTTGACTTTGTCTTCCAGCGTTGCTTTGGTGAACGGCTTGACGATGTAGCCGGCAGCTCCCTGCTGCGCTGCCATGACGATGTCTTCCTTGCGGGCTTCGGCCGTCACCATGAGCACCGGCAGGTGCTTCAGTTTTTCGTCTTTCTTGATTTCTGCAAGCAACTGGAACCCGTTCATATTGGGCATGTTGATGTCACTCACCACGAAATCAAACGTGGAGTTGCGAAGCTTTTGCAGGGCCACTACGCCGTCTTCGGCTTCGTCCGCTTCCGCGTATCCGCTTTCTTTCAGCAAGTTGCGGACAATTCGCCGCATGGTGGAGAAGTCGTCGACGACTAAAAAGCGCAGTTCTTTTGACATGGATGACCCTTTCGCGGGTGTATTAGGTATATTGGCAAGTATGACTGAATTTTGGCAGGCGTCAGGGCGCCGTTTTGGCAGAAACAGCCGCAGCCGCTTGGGTCGGGCTGGCTTCGGTTTCCACTTCTAACGGAGCTTTTGCGCCCCCAAGGAGCCGTTCCTCCGCGTCCTTGGTCATCACCAAAATGCTGATTCGCCGGTTGGTCGGGCTCAAGGGGTCCGCGGGATCCATCGGCAAGCTCGATCCCATGCCCACCACCCGGGCCAATTTGTCTTCCGGCATGCCCGCCGCAGCCAGCTCCCGGCGGGTTGCATTGGCACGGTCGGCTGACAACTCCCAGTTGCTGTAGCCCCGCGCCGCGTTGCTGTAGGAGGATCGGTCGGTGTGGCCGTCCAGGCTTATCTTGTTTTCTACGTCCAGCAGGGCAATGCCCACTTCGCGAAGAATATCCTGCATGTAGGGCTTGACGCTCGCGCTGCCACTGTCAAACATGGGGCGTTTTTGGTCATCCACGATCTGGATCTGCAGGCCGTCCGGGGTGATTTCCAGCCGGATCTGCGAGGCGAACTCCGCCAGTTTGGGGTTGCTGGAAATGGCTCTGGCAATCTTGGCGCTCAGAGCCGCCAGCATTTTGGCATCACGCTTCGCCACTTCGGTCTTCAGCTTTTCGCCTGACATTTTTTTGGCAGTCCGGTCGGCGCCATCTCCGCGCTTGGATTGCCCGGAACTTTGGGTCAAGTCGTTGCCGCCGCCGTTGATCACGCTGTTGCTGGCGCCCGCACCGCTGCCGCCCTGCATGGCCACCTTCAGCGGCGACTGAAAGTAATCCGAAATGCCTTTTTTGTCGCCTTCCGACGTACTGCCCAGCAGCCACATCAGCAAAAAGAACGCCATCATGGCGGTCACAAAGTCGGCGTAGGCGATCTTCCACGCGCCCCCGTGCACCGCGTGGCCGCCCTTCTTGACCCGTTTGATGATGATGGGCTGGAGTTTTTTTGCGTCCGTAGCCATGCTCAGATTCCCATGGCCTTACTTTTTCTTGACATAGGCTTCAAGTTCAGCAAATGTGGGGCGCTCGGTGGAATACAGCACCTTGCGACCAAACTCAATCGCGGTAGAGGGGTTGTAGCCCTGCATGCTGGCCAGCAAGGTGGTCTTGATGCACTGCAGCTCTTTGCCGTTTTCTTCCACCTTTTGCTCCAGCACGCCAGCCAGTGGCTCGGCAAAGGCATAGGCCAGCAAAATCCCCAGGAAGGTTCCCACCAGGGCAGAGCCAATCATGCCGCCCAGCACCGCAGGGGGCTGGCCCACCGAACCCATGGTGTTCACCACGCCCAGAACGGCCGCCACAATACCAAAGGCGGGCAGGCCACCCGCCACGCGTTGCAGGGCCGCAACGGCGGCGTGCTCTTCGTGGTGGTGGGTGTCAATTTCGCTGTCCATCAGCGATTCGATCTCGTGGGCGTTCAGGTTGCCTGACACCATCATGCGCAGGTAATCGGTGATGAATTCGACCACATGGTGGTCGGTACCCACTGTGGGGTATTTCTTGAAGAGCTCCGACTCGTGCGGCTCCTCCACATCTTTTTCAATCGCCATCAGGCCCTCTTTGCGGGCTTTCTGGAGAATGTCGAACATCAGCGCCATCAACTCCATGTAGCGGGCCTTGGTGTATTTGCTGCCTTTAAAGCAGGAACCCAGGCCTTTCATGGTGGCTTTGATCACCTTCATCTGGTTATTGGCCAGAAAAGCGCCCACCGTGGCACCGCCAATGGTGATCAGCTCAAACGGCAACGCTTTCAGGATCACCATGATGTTGCCGCCGTGGAAGATGTACACACCAAACACGCAAACCAGGATAACCAGCCAACCAATGATTACAAACATAGAAGGATTGTGACAGCGAAGAGAGTGGCTTCAAGGCTTGAAGAAGACGGCTTTTCAGGGCCTGAATCCATCATATCGGCCGAGTCTGGCTGTGCTTGAATTTCCTGGTGTGGGTGGCTGTTGATGGGGGTTTAGTGCCAAATTGGCCTCTAGCCCCCGTAGCTATTGCGCAGACAGCTATCAAAAAAATAGCAATTAGCGTTGCGGCGTCAAACCTCTAGCGCCGCCAGCCAATGCGCGGCATCCCTAATTTGAATCCGCCCGCTATCCGATTCCGCTTTGCATTCGCGGACCAATTGAATTGCTTGTGCATTGGCCCACTGCTCCGCAAAACGGGCCAGTGCACGGTGTGGTTTGTTGTCTGACAACTTGCACTCCACCAAATGCGTCAGCCTATCGCCCTCACTCAGGGCGAAATCGACCTCGGCCTCGTCCTTGGTTCGGACATAGTGCAAGTCAACCGCCATACCGCGTGTGTCTTGCTGCCATTGCACTTGTTTAAGCAGATGGCAGGCCACCAGATTTTCAAAACGGAGTCCCTCGTCCCCCAATACCAGCGCGGTATCGTAAAAATACACCTTGGGTGCTTTGAGTGTGGCGCGGGCAATGTTGTGGTGCCAGGGGCGCACGACAAACACGATGAACAAGGCCTCCAGAATGTCGAGATACTTGGCCAGGGTCATCGGCGAAATGTTGATATCCCGCGCGATGGACGCCAGCGACAAGGGCGACCCTACACGTGAGCGCAGCATTTCCGCAAAGAGCCGCATGGCATTGACCTCTTGCAGGCGCGAAAACTCCAAAATATCCTCGCGCACCAGTCCGGTAAAGTAGTCTGTTCGCCACCGCTGCGCGTCCGCGTCGCTGGTGGCCAGTGCCGGCTCTGGAAAACCGCCGCGAGCCAGCAGATGCGTCAGCGCTGCTGGGGGGGTGGCCTGCATTTGCTCAGACCACTCACGCACAGACAGCGGATGCAGGCGGAGCCTGAAGTAGCGTCCCGCCAGTGAGTCGCCGGTCTGGCGAAACGTGTCCATGCGTGCACTGCCTGTCACCAGAATTTGCTGTCCCGGTGCGCGCCCGTCGAAAGCACCCTTGAGCCAGGCCTTCCAGTCGCGCATTTTGTGCACTTCATCGAAAACCAGAAGCGGTGCGCTTTGTCGCCAGCCTTGTGCCAACATGACCGCGCGATGCGCGGCAACATCAAAGTTAAGGTACTGGCTGCCTGGTAACTCGCCCATCAGCTGTTGGCTTAGCGTGGTTTTTCCAACTTGACGAGGGCCCGTGAGAACCACCATTTTCTTTTGAAGATCTTGGCGGACACGGTCATCTAAATAGCGCTTCATGCGACTATTATATAAATGTTTATAAAATAGTCGCGACTTTATTTAGCTAA
>Ga0105047_10006191_pt1 | contig 20335 bp, 18 predicted proteins | sample MAT04_FD_78384 | JGI IMG/M metagenome (GOLD analysis project Ga0105047, IMG submission 78384) | Freshwater microbial communities from Lake Fryxell liftoff mats and glacier meltwater in Antarctica - MAT-04 (megahit assembly) | ecosystem: Environmental > Aquatic > Freshwater > Ice > Liftoff...
AGCAGCGGCTGCAAGGAGGACATGCTCCAGCTCCTCGCAGCTGCGCTCGCGGTCCCGAGGGTGTTCATCCCGCGGGGGTGATCGAGCTGTTCCGCACTGGACGGGCAGTGTCGTCGCACTCGGTGTCGTCGCACTGGGTGTTGTTCTACTGCTCCTGGTCCCGTATCTGATTGCCGGGCCCATGAGCTGGGCATGTCAGGCGTGTCTCGGGTGTCCGGCTTTCTGGGTGCGGCCGACCCTCGTCCACCAACTCCATCGCTGGTACCGTGAAACGGCTCCCTGGGATCGGGTCACGGCCCGGATCGGCCGGATGGGGACCACGTTGCGGGCGGTGGACCGCAGAAGGAACAAGGGGTCATGGTGACCGGAGAGCTCGCGGCAGGTGTCGACGGTCCGACAACCGCCGGCTATGTCGCGGCCTGTGCTGCCCCGACGACAGCGCTCTACTTCCGCCCCGACGGCTATGTCGCGGCCTGCTGCGGCGGCTGGCACCTGCTGGGCAGAGTGTGCGGCGACGAGCGCCGCTCCATCCGCGAGATCTGGGAGGGCGAGGCGGCCACGGTCCTGCGCGAAGCGATCGACGTGGGCGACTTCGGGTTGGGCTGTTGGGAGTGCGGACAGCACGTCAGCGCCGGTCATCGCGAGGCGAGCCTCGCTGCGGACTTCGACCGGTACACCACGCCCGCACTGCCGAGTCACCCGGCGATGATGGACTTCGCGTTGTCCAACCGCTGCAACCTGCAGTGCGTGATGTGCAACGGGGGGCTCTCGTCGGCGATCCGCCACCACCGCGAGGGTCGCGCGCCGATGCCGGCGGCCTACGACGATCGCTTCTTCGACGAGCTCGACGACTTCCTCCCGCACCTCGTCCGTGCCCAGTTCAAGGGTGGCGAGCCCTTCCTCGCCCGCGAGAACCGACGAATCTGGGACCAGTTCCGCCAGATCGGCGGCTCCCGGGAGATCTGCGTCACGACCAACGGCACGATCTGGAACGAGCACGTCGAGCGTTGGGTCGGGGACCTGGCGATGGAGCTCATCATCTCTATCGACGCGACCGACCCCGAGGTCCTGGAACAGATCCGCGTCGGCACCGACGCGGAGCGCCTGTGGCGCAACGTGGACCGATTCGCCGCCATCGTCGCGGTCACGGGTGCGCCGATGACGCTGTGCATGTGTCTGATGTCGAACAACTGGTGGGAGCTCGGTCCCTTCCTGAGCGAGGTCGACCGACGTGCGCTGCGCCCGAGCGTCATCTGGGTCGACGGACCGGCACGCTTCAACGTGCTGACGATGCCGACCGACGAGCTCGAACGAGCCCTGCGCACGCTGCACGACGACGCAGGCCGGCGCGCCGCGCTGAGTGTGGACGCCGTCGCGATCTGGGACGACGCCGTCGAACGGTTCACCGCCGCGCTCGACGCACGACGCCGCGACGAGGTGGCGGTCCACCTCGCCCCGTCGCTCGCCGCGATCGGCACGAGCCTGCTCGACGAGCAGCGCGGCGAGCTCGCGGCGCTCAGCGAGCAGGATCTGCTCGAGCTCGAGTTCGTCAACGACGTGATCGTGGACGTCGCTGATCCGACCTGGTCGGCATGGCTGGCCCCCCGTGAGTGGATCGGCACGGGACTGGAACAGATCATGACCGTGGTCGCCGCCGCTGCCGGCGTCACCATGCGCTACGAGGTCGAGTCCGGCGCGGACGGGGTGCACCGGGCGGTGCTGACCTTCGGGACCGGCGCCGATCCGACCACGGTCCGGGCCACGCTGGTGCCGTCACCCGACGTCGTGGGGTCCAGCCACCTGCTGATGGCGCCCGTCGCGCCATGACCCTGGTTGCGGAACTCCAGGGCGTGACGAAGACCTACCGGCTCGGTGTCGAGCGTTCGAACTGGCGGGCCCTGATTCCCGGACCGCTCGGTGACACGTCCGGTGGTGACCGGTTCAACGCGCTCGATGACGTCTCACTCGAGGTGCGCCAGGGCCAGGCGGTCGGGGTCATCGGCGAGAACGGCGCCGGCAAATCGACCTTGCTCAAGGTGCTCGCGGGAATCGTCCGGCCGACCAGCGGAACGGTGTCGGTGTCGGGGCGGGTCGCCGCGGCGATCGAGCTCGGCGTCGGCTTCGACCCGGATCTCACGGGCTACGAGAATCTGCGCTTCGCCGGAGCGTTGTTCGGCGTCGGGGCCCCCGAGGTCGACCGTCGACAGAGCCAGATCGTCGAGTTCTCCGGGCTGGGCGAGTTCATGGGCATGCCGGTCAAGCGCTACTCGACCGGGATGCGAGCCCGTCTCGGTTTCTCGCTCGTCACGGCGTTCGAGGCCGACCTGGTCATCCTGGACGAGGTGCTCTCGGTCGGCGACTGGGCCTTCCAGCAGCGATGCATCGAGCGAGTACGCGAGCTGCACGCCGCCGGCGCTGCCATCGTCGCCGTCTCGCACAGCAACTGGCTGATCACGCAGATCTGCGATCATGCGCTGCTGCTCGAGAGCGGTGCCGTCGCCCTCGCCGGCGACCCGCTCACCGTGATCGAGCGCTACCTGGGCGAGGACACGATCACCGACACCACCAAGGACGAACGTTTCCCCACCTTGCCGGTGTTGTCGACCGCGCCCGAGGACGGCCATGTGCGGTTCCGGGACCTGGTGGTGAACCCGTCGGGCATCAACCCGAACGACCCGCTGGACCTGAGCTTCGTCGTCGAGGTCGACGAGGCGGTCGACGCCGACCTCGTGATGTCGATCTACACGATGGGCCGGGCGGTGTTCGCGGACCCCGACATCGGCCCGAGCGAGATCCTGCGCCGGCCCGGGACCTGGAAGGTGTCGGTGCGCACCGACCGCCTGCCCTTCTCGCCCGGCTCCTTCAAGGTCAGGATCGCCGCCCTGCACGGGCTGGATCCCGAGGACCACACCCAGGAGCACCTGGGTGCGCTCGCAGCGATCTCCGCACCGTTCAAGGTGCTCGGCCCGCCGAGCACACGGCCCGGGCTGCTGTTCGACACCGAGTGGCAGGTGCAGGAGGCAGCGGCCCCCACCGGCCGGGTTGACTGAGCGCTCAGCCGCGCTGCGGTCGGTACCGCTCAACGAACTCCTGCGCGCCGACCCGCGCCGAGGGCAACCGGATGCGGTCGACAACGTTGCCGAAGCGCTCGTCCCCGTCGCCGTGCCAGAAGTTCCAGAAGAACCGCTCCTCGACCTCCCAGACGTCCACGATCATCTCGTCCTCGTCCTCGCCCACACGCTGGAAGAAGCGTGGCGTGGCCGCGTCGGGAACCATGATCAGCTGGATCGCGAGCCGGTCCAGCGACGACTCGTTCGGGGGTGAGAAGTGCACGACCGCATCGTCCAGGATGATGGCCTGACCGGCAGTGACCTCGACCCGGTCGAGCATGTCGTGGACGCCGTCACCGACATCGGCGAAGGCCTCGTAGGCCCACATCCCCCGTGGCTCACGGAAGTCCCTGTGGCTCCCGGCGAGCAGCTCGAGCGTTCCGTTCTCGACCGTGCAGTCCACCAGCGCGACCCAGACCGAGACGGAGCGGAACCTCGTCTCGTCCACTACCGACCAGTTCTGGTGCATCGGGACGACTCCCTGCCCCGGAAGCTTGTTGACGAAGTTCGCCACCAGCGGCCGGAACGACCGCAGCCACTCCTGGGAGCGGACGGCGACGACGTCGACGATCTCGCGGTAGGCCTCCTCCCGGAACTCCGGCGTGCTGTGGATCACGCTGAACTCCGCGTACGTCGGGTTGTACGCCCCGTCGGGGTTCTGCGTGCCGTCGGCGCTCCTGGAACGGTAGAAGTCGCGCAGGTGTGCGACCTCGGACTGGTCGAGCAGCGGGACGACCACCCATCCCCGAGACTCCAGCTGGGACTCGAGCGCATCGTCGACGAGTGTCCGGGGCAACGTGCTCATCGTCGTTCCCCCCGCGTACTCGCAGCCATGACGTCGTCGAGCCGGAGCTGGTGGTCGGGCACCTCGACCCGGCCGACCGGTCTCGCGGTCGGCGGGATGCGCCCGGCCGTCATGTCGGGAATGCCGCTGAAGTAGAAGTCGCTCTCGACCTCGTAGAGCTCGAAGCAGTCCGGTGACGCGTCGGCCGCGTGGCGGTAGTGCACCAGTCGGCTGTCGACATGGGTCACCCCGGCGACAGCGCTGACCCGGATCGAGTTCGTCAGGTTCGGCTTGGATCCGTGGAAGAGGTTGTGTGCGTACAGCACCGCCTCGCCGGCAAGCGCGGGGACACACTCCAGGAACGGCTCGAGCTCGTCGGTGAAGTCGAGGTACAACGATGAGGTGTCGAGGGACCGCACCGATGGTCGGGTGCGATGCGATCCGGGGATGACCTGCAGAGCGCCGTTCGACTCGTCGACGTCGATCAACGGAACCCAGATCGACAACGACTCGGTCACGTCCTCCTCGACGTTGTTCCAGTCCTGGTGCGGTGTCGACGCGCTGTCGGGGCCGGTGCCCTTGACCAGGAAGCTGGCGCCGCCGAGGCGGGCATCGTCGAACAGCGCGTCGGTCGGTCCGGCGAAGAGGCGTCGGATCGCCTCGTCCACACGACGGTTCGTCTCGGGCTCCAGATCGTGGATGTTCGAATAGATGCCGTCGACGTGGGCCGGGCCGACGTCCTGCCAGAGGTGGCGCAGCTCCTCCAGCGCTCCGCTGTCGAGGAACGGGACCGCGACGAAGCCGTGGCGTTCGAACTGGTCCTGGTGCGTCGCCAGGCGAAAATGGATCGAACGTTCGCGCACGTTGGCGCCCGGGACCGGGTCAGTGCTCATGCGACGCGATCGCAGGTCCGTCGAGGGCCGTCAGGTCGGACTCGGCGAACACGGGATTCTCGTGGTGGATCGTCCCGTCCGGGCGAGCGCTCGGCGGCAGGTCGTCGTCGCCGTAGGTGAAGTCGGTGAAGAACCGGTCCTCGAGCACGAGTCGCTCGAGTCGACCGGGCGACACCTGCCGGTAGTGCACCGCCGTGCAGCCGACCGGGACCAGCGCGCAACCTGCGGTGATACGCGGCCTGCGGCGAGTGTTCGGCGGCGATGCGTGCAACAGCCGGTGGTCGTGGAGGATGACATCGCCAGCCGCCATGGGGACCTCGACCATCCGTCCCGCTGCGAACGCTTCGACCTGTGAGAAGGAGTTGCTGGTGCCGCTGCCGCGTATGTTCGCCGGGACACGATGCCCGCCGGGCAGGACCGACAGGGCGCCGTTGCGTCGATCGACGTCCACGAGAGGCACCCAGAAGTTCATCGACACGGCCTCCGGTTCGTCGACGAAGGTCCAGTCCTGGTGCGGGGGCATGACGCCCTCGGCACCGCGTCGCTTCGAGATGAAGCTGGACAACAGGATCCGGTGCCCGGTGAGCAGGTCCTCCACGACCGGACGGAGCGCTGCGGACACCTGGCGGTGTACGGCGAGTTTCTGTTCGGCGTCCTGTGAGTAGGGCGTCGAGTGGAAGCCGGCGGGTGCCGAGCCGACGGTCGACCGATGCACCTCGAGCAGGGGGCGGACGACGGAACGTGCGGCGCCCGGAACGACGACGTACCCGTGGCGCTCGTACCGCTCGTCGAGCTGGTGGTCACGGAACCTCGGACGCTGGCTCATCGCACGACCTCCCCTCCCGCTGGTTCGACGGCCCCCGCGTGCAGCCGAACACCGATCCGATGTTACAGGCGTTGGTTCCGCGACTGCACCCCCGGAGACTCAACCCCGCGTAGGTCGTGGCGTGAACACCAGGGGGAGTGGGTCGTGTGCCCCGATCGTCCTGGGGTCGACGGTCGAGCTCGCGCCCGGGTCCAACCGGTGATCGGGCAGTCGGCGCTGCAGCTCCTCGAGTGCCACCCGCAGCTCCAGCCGGGCGAGCTGTGCGCCGACACAGCGATGCGGACCGGCGCCGAAGGTCAGGTGCGTGCTCCCCGTGCGATCGGGATCGAACGTCGCCGGGGAGTCGAAGACGGTCGGGTCGCTGTTCGCCGCACTCAACGCGCACCCCAGACGTCGGCCGACGTCGAGCAGCTCGCCCTCGACCTCGACCGGACAGGTCGTCACACGGGTGATGATCTTGACCGACGACCCCCATCGCAGCAGTTCTTCGACGGTGCGCCGCAGATCCGCCGGCTCCTTCGTGAGCCGGGCGCGTTCCTCTGGGTCCTGACCCAGGTACGCCACCGCACCGGCCAGTGCTCCGCCCACCGGGTCGACCCCTGCCAGGACCAACAGGTAGCAGATGTCGACGACCTCCTCCTCGGACAGCTGGGTGTCATCGGGTCGGGGCTGCTGCAGGGCCCGGATCAGGTCCTCGCCGGGTTGTCCCCGGCGTGCGGCGACGATCGGGCCGAAGTATCCGTAGATCCTGGAACCTGCGTCGGCCATCGATCTGGCCGCATCCCCGGTGTCGCCGCCGTCCGGGCCGAGCACGGAGTCGTGGAGGCCGCGCACCAGTTCCACGTCGGCGGCCGGCAGATCGAGGAGTTCGAGCAGCGCGAGGACCGGGAACGGGCGCGAGAAGTGCTCGTTGAACTCGACGGATCCGTGCAAGGCGAACCCGTCGATGAGTTGGTTCGCCCGCCGTCTCAGACCGGGCTCGAGCCGTGCGACGTTGGGTGCGGAGAAGACGCCCTCGAGCGCGTGCCGGTAGCGCGGATGTTCCAGCGGACCTGCCTGCAGCGGGAGCAGCGGTCGGAGTTGGCCGACCTGGATGGCGTCGCCCGCCGTGGTGAACACCTCAGGATCACGCAGGGTCCGGCGAACCGCTTCGTACCCCTCGAGGAGCAGCACGGGTCGTTCGGCGGCGGAGCGGAGCGGCTCTGGGGCAGGGGTCCGTCGCCGCCGTCGCCAGAATGACACCGTGTGAGGTTATCCGCGTGGCCGGTACCTGCACCGCAGAGGATGAGACCCCGAGGCGCCGGATCGGTACACTCGTTGTCGCAGCGGGGGGTGACATGCGGAAATCGCGTCAACGACTCAAGAACCGAACGCTCGACCGGCAGTTCCGGCGGGACGGATACGTCGTGGTGCGCGCGCTGTCGGACCAGCAGATCGCCGCGGCCCACGACGTCTTCGAACGCATCGGCTCCGGGATCGACTCGGGTTACTACGCGAGCATCCACTCGACCGACCAGTCCTACAAGGAACGTGTCGACGCAGCGCTGCGCGAGATCGTGTGGGGTGCCTGCGACGAGATCCTGCTCGACCACCTGTGCCTCATCGCCGCGATGATGGTCAAGCCGCCGACGGGATCGACGGTGGTTCCGGTGCACCAGGACTGGAACACGATCGACGAGTCGAACGGGGGCGGACTGACGTGTTGGATGCCCCTCACGCCGATCACCGAGCTCGAGGGTCTCATGCGGGTCCTGCCGGGCAGCCACCTCTACATGAACGGCCTCCGCGGCAGCCCGGGGTTCCCGGCTCCGTTCCAGGACATCAGCGACCAGATCCGCGACGAGCTGATGGTCGACGTCCACGTCGGCGTCGGTGACGTCATGGTCATGGACGGACGTGTCCTGCACACGACCGGCCAGAACCGCTCGGGTCGCAACCGCGTGGCGGCGTACCTCAACGCGATCCCTGCAGATGCCCAGCCCGTGCACTACTACCGCAACGAGGACGGTCGGGTCGAGGGCTACGAGGTCGGGCTGGACTTCTTCACCAGTTTCAACATCGGCGACAAGCCGCGGGGACGCCGGTTCACCGAGATCGAGAGCTACGAGGTCGAGCCGATCACCATGGACGAACTGCTCCGCCGTCAGCGTCGCAGTCGTCGTCGGATCTCGCTCGCCCGCAGCGCCTGACGTCCCGACCCGGTCGCTCGAGCGCGCTACGACGTCATGAACGTGTCCGTGGTCGTCCCGGTGTACAACTCGCGCGACACCCTCCGTGATCTGGCGCACGGCGTCGCAACCGCCCTCGACGGGGTTGTCGACGAGTTCGAGATCCTGATGGTCGATGACGGGAGCGCCGACGGGTCCTGGGATGTCATCGAGGCGCTGGTCTCCGAGGTCCCACAGTTGCGGGGCATCCGACTGGCCAGGAACTTCGGTGAGCAGAACGCCGTGCTGTGCGGGATCCGTGCAGCACGGTACGAGATCACAGTGACCATCGATGACGACCTCCAGCAGCCGCCGTCGGAGCTGCCGGCGATGCTGGGCGCACTCGCACCGGGTGTCGACCTGGTCTACGGGGTGGCACTGCGGTACCAGCACGGTGCCGCACGTCGACTCGCAACAGCCGTCACCAAGTGGACGCTCGAGCATGTCTTCCGGGTCCCGAGGGCGACCGGCGTCACCTCGTTCCGCGCGTTCCGCACAGACCTGCGTCGGGCCATCCAGGGCTCGCCGGGCCCGATGTTCTCGATCGACGGGTTCCTCATGTCGACGACGACGAACGTGGCCACGGTCGTCGTCCGCCACGACGGGCGCCGATCAGGTCGGACGAGCTACACCCTCGCGATGTTCATCACCCACGCCATGAACATGATCACCGGCTCAGCCGTCTCGCCCCTGTTGTTCGCCTGGGTCATCGGGGTCGGCTGCATCGGAGCCGGACTGGTCGGAGTGGTCGCGGTCCTGGTCATGGCGGTCGCACGCGGCGGTCCGGTCGCACTGGACTGGGTGGTGGTGTGGGTCGCCGCTGCCGTGATGGGCTCGATGATGATCGCACTCGCCCTCCTGGGTGAGTACGCGGCGCGGATCCTGGCGCAGCTGAGCGGTCGACCTGCGTACGTCCTCCACGAGGCCAGCCGGGACGAGGAGTGAACAGCGGGCCCCGAAGGGGGCTTGGGTTGGCGGGCCCGGTCCTCTGCTTGGTGCTCGCACTGGTGCTGGCGGGTTGCAGCGGCGGCACCGTGACCCAGGTCGTGGTGTCCGACGCCACCGCTGTGGTCGCGAACCAGCGTCATGGCTGCGCACTGATCGACGGGGGGACGGTGCGTTGCTGGGGTGCGAACCAGTACGGGCAGCTCGGGGATGGCACGACAGAGGACTCCGGCGCCGCGTCCGCACCGGTGATCGGCATCGAGGGAGCGACATCGTTGAGCGCGGGCATCGACTTCTCCTGTGCCGTGCTCGGCGTCGGCTCCGTGCGGTGCTGGGGGTTCAATCTCTCCGGTCAGGTCGGCGACGGCACCACGCTCAACATCGCGATGGAGTCCCGCCAGGTGCGCGGAGTCCGTGGGGCCACCGCCGTCGCCGCCGGGGGGAGCCACGCGTGCGCGATCGCCGCCGCCGGCGCGGTCGTGTGTTGGGGATCCAACGAGTTCGGCCAACTCGGCGACGGGACGACGGTGGATCGGCTCCGACCGGTCACGGTCGAGGGCCTGGTGGGCGCGACTGCGCTGTCGGCGGGCAGCGGTTTCACCTGCGCACTCCTGGGGGATCGGTCAGTCAGGTGTTGGGGCATCAACGGCCTCGGTCAGCTCGGCGACGGCACTGACGAGGACCGGTCGGTTCCGGCACCTGTCGCAGACCTCGGCGGGGTCGACACGATCGCGTCCGGCCTCATTGCCTCGTGCGCCGTCCTCGTCGACGGCAGGGTGCGGTGCTGGGGCGACCACGAGCCGGACGTGTCCAGGAGCAGATCCCGACAACCTGGTCGAGCATGGACCATCGCCGGCATCAGCGACGCGGCCCAGGTGGCGCTGGGGGACCTGCGGACCTGCGTGACCGATGACGACGGCCGCCCCGGCTGTTGGAGCAGCGACTCAGCATCGCCCTTGGTCGTGAGCGCCCGGCAGTTCGTGTCGGCCATCGAGGGGCCCTCCACGATCGCGGTGAGCGGTGACGAGCTCTGCGTGGTCGCCGGGGGCGGCGAAGTGACCTGTGGCGGGATCGACTGACCGGCGTCGCGGTCAGGTCGTGGTCGGAGGCCGCTGTCGTGCCGTGCTGCTCCGAAGCGCCCCGGTGGGACTTACCCGGGTACCTCGCCCTACGATCGACCGGTTCAGTTCATGCGTCCGCAGGAACTGGCGGGCCGGGCTGTGCGGGCGGGGGCGTCACGGAAGGGACGGCGGATGCAAGGTTCGAGGTGGCGGCCTGTGGTCGTTGCGGTGCTGCTCGTGGCCGGGATCATCTTCGTCCCGCCCTGGCTGATGAGCGAACGGTCAGCTGCACCTGCTGCGCCGCCCGAGATCGTGCTGAACCCTGCCGATGTCGCGGGGCAGTTCGCCAAGTACTTCCCCGGTCAGCCGTGGGCGGTCGACATGGTCGAGACGCAGAGTCTGTGGGGATGGTCGCAGGACAGCCCGTACGGCTGGGAGAACGAGGACGGGAACAAGGGCGACATGGTCGTCGTCGACGGTCGGCGACGGACACTCCAGGTCGAGGATCCCGAGATCACGGTCTGGCTGCTCGGCGGGTCGACCGCGTTCGGGTTCGGCCAACGCGACGACCGAACGATCGCGTCGGAGATGGTGCGTCTCGCCGAGGAGCGTGGCGTTGCGATCCGCGTCGAGAACCTCGGTGTGTCGGGGTACGTCAACTGGCAGGAGACGCAGGTCTTCGAGGATCTGCTCGCAGCGGGCGAACGACCCGACATAGCGGTCTTCCTGGACGGGGCCAACGACACCGCTCTGGGGATCGAGCGGGAACGCTTCGGACTGCTGGATCCCGGGACGAACTACAACCAGACCATGGCCGACGAACAGCGGACGGAGCTCCAGCGATCGGCCGAGGAACGCGGCTACCGGTCGTCGAACGACCTGGACACAGCGGTGAGCCTCGCCTCCGCGCAGTACCGCCGCGGGGTGCTCCTCGCACGGGATCTCGGACGTGCCAACGATGTCGAGGTCGTGCACTACTGGGAGCCGCAGCTCTACACCGTTCCGCTGGACGCCCCGCTCGTCGCCGATGCACTCGAGCAGTGGAAGATCACCCCGGAGCGCCACGATGCGGTCGGTCGATCGATCGACCGGATCGCTCAGGACTCGGGCGTCGACCCCATCGACCTGACCGATGTCTTCGACAACGTCGACGGTCCGATCTTCTACGACACGTCGCACACCAACGAGGACGGGGCACGACTCACCGCCGAGGCGATCATCGAGGATCTGTGGCCGATTCTCATGGCGGAGCGAACCAGTGACTGATGCCTCGGGCGACATGGGTGCGCGCACCATCTCGGTGGTGATCCCCTGCAAGAACGAGGCGGAGAACCTGCCGTGGGTGCTGCCCCAACTCGACGAGGCCGTGACCCAGGTGGTCGTGGTGGACAGCAACTGCGATGACGACACCGTGGCGGTGGCCCGCGAGCTGCGCCCTGACGTCGTGATCGTGAGGGCGACCGCTCCCGGCAAGGGCCGGGCACTGCGCGACGGCATGCTCGCTGCAACTGGGGCCATCATCGTGACGATGGACGCTGACGGGTCGAACGACCCGCGAGAGCTTCCGGCGATGCTCGACGCACTCGATGCAGGGGCGCATTTCGTGAAGGGCTCGCGGTACCTGCCCGGAGGCGGTAGCGCTGACTCGACACCGATGAGGGACTTCGGAGCCAGGGTGATCTGTTGGGTGTTCAACACGGTGCACCGGACCAGCCACACGGATCTGCTGTACGGCTATTCGGCCTTCCGAGCCACTGAGCGTGCGGTACTCCTGCCGTCCTGTGACGGCTTCGAGGTGGAGGCTGTCATCAATGCGAATGCCGCACGAGGCCGTCTGAATGTGACCGAGGTGCCATCGGTCGAGGCGGCTCGCCGCTTCGGAGCCTCCAACCTGCACCCCGTGCGTGACGGGTTCCGGATCACCCGGGCCATCGTCGGCGGCGCTCTCTCCGAGGGGCGGTGAGGTGGGATCGGGTGACCCTGAGGGGCGTCGAGGTCGCCGGCGGCTCGCAGGGCATCACTTCGCCGCACGCCGTACTATCCACTCTGGTCCCGGTGCCGGGTCGAGGACCTGTCGGCGATTCGGTGGCGAGCAGGAGGAAGGGCGCGTGGGCGGTGTGAAGGCTCGGTCGTTGTTGTCGATGCTCGTCCTCCTGGCGACGGTGTTGATCGTGGCGTGCGGCACCGGCGATGACCTGGCGGGGACCTCACCCGGCTACTCCGACGGAGCGAGAGAGATCGACCGCTCGCCCTTCCGGCTCGCGACTCCGACCACGGGCGGGGGTCCGACCACCATTCCGGGTGGCCCCACGCTGCCGGGAGAGACGACCATCCTCGGCAACCCCGAGGTCACGGACTTCACCACATCGACCACGACGACGACACTGCCGGACCGGGTGCCGATTCCGACCGCCGGCGATCTGGTGTGCCGGTCGTTCTTCATCGTGGCGACGGGCATCAAGAACGGGCAGGCCCAGTTCGCCGAGGAGGCGTTGACCCCGGGGACGGTTCGCTACAGCGTCGTTCGCGACGCGCTCGTCGCAGCGTTGCAGGAGGCGTCAGCGACCCTCTCCGCGAGCTTCTCGTCCGATGTGGTGGTCGACGTGCCGACGGCGCTGCTCCGCCGTCTCCGCTCGATGTCCGCCTTCGTCGCGTCCACCCAGTCGTTCCAGGACGGAGGTTCGTTGCTGGTTCCCCTCATCGTCGAAGCGCCGTTCGCCGGGGAGCCGCTCGGATGGCCAGAGATAGAAGGCTCCATCGCGGGGACCTGTCCGGAACTGCTGCTCGCGCTCACCGGCAGGCCGACGCTCAACTGAGCCGCAACCGGATGCCGTCCGGGCTGTCCGTGTCGGTCCACGCCCCTCTGGGGAGCATCGGGCTCAAACGGTCGCGCTGAGGAGGTCGCCGGAGATCAGGAGCAGGGTCGCGGGCGTGTCGGCGAGGAGTTCGAGGATCGTCGACGAGAGCAGTCCGACGTCGCAGTCGTCGATGTCCACGGTGCGGACCGCGTGTGGCCCCAGGGCGGTCGTCACGAGTCTGTGCAGGTCGAGTGCCTCGTGGCCCGGCCCGCCGCGTGCGATGGCGGAGGGCTGGCCACCGGTCTTGGCCGACTCCCCGTTCGCCAACACGATGGTGAGCACAGGCACACCCCGCTGCACGATGATCTGGTGCGCCGTGAGCCCGGAGTGGACCAGGCCGTAGTCACCGATCAACGCGATCGACGGTCGCTCGGTGCCGATCGCGAATCCCGCAGCGACTCCGGTCGAGCCCCCGAGGTTCAGAGCTGATGTCGCAAGCGAGTACGGCGCGTAGGCGGCGCTGATGCAAGATCCGACACAGGTGTGGATCTCGACCGATGTCTCGGCCTGCACCTTCTCGAGCGCTTCGAAGAGCGAGCGGAATTCATGCTCCCCCACGCCTTCCTCCGGCCGCCGGGGCTGGAGCGGCGTGGTCGGCACGAGATGCCCGTCGAGCGCCGAGAGCACATCCCGGGTGGACCGCGGTCCGAGCGGCGGAAGATGGCCGCTGGACTGGCCGACCACCGTGCACGTGAGATTCGATCGACCCACCAGGAGCTGCACTGCCGTCTCCACGAAGGGAAGCCCCTCCTCGAGCACCACGACCTTGTCCAGGCCAGAGCAGAACCCGGCGATCCATGCGGGGAGTGGGTGGGCGGACGTCAGACCGACCACGGGCTCGTCCCGATCGGTCGACAATCCCGTGACGTACCTGTCCCAGGTGGCGCCGACGGCGATGACGCCCTGGCGTCCGGCTCCCACGCGATCGAGTCGTGGTGAAGAGTTCGCAGCTGCATCCAGCTCTGCGGATCGGGTGTAGGCGAACTCGACGAACCGCGACCGTTTACTGAGATGGAACGCGTCCGTCGACCGCGGAGGGAGTGAGGATGCAGCCCGGTGTTCGTGGGCGGTCCCTGCTGCGGGTGCCTCTTCGCGTTCGACCGCAGTGTCGAGCATCGAGGCGGTGAATCGGAGGACGACCGGACGCCGAGCAGCGATCGCAGCGTTCCAGGCTGCTGTGACCGTCGGTCGGCGGAGTCGGCCGCCTCCGAGGTCGAACACGGGGAGCATCAGCAGTGGCCCGAGCGGTCGGGCATCGGTCACCACGGTCGAGCTGACGGCGTCGACGTCGTCACCGACCAGCAACAGCAGCGGGGCGGACGTTCCGTGCGGGCCCGCGTTCTGCAGCGGTTCGGCGGCGAGGAGCGCACCGTTGCCCTTCACCACCAGAGCGACCGACTCGCCGGCGATCGACAGGCCGAACGCCAACTCGGCAGCGGTCTTCTCGTTGTGGGCGTCCTCGACCAGGGCGCCGGCCCGCTCCAGCTCCTCGACGAGCTCCGACCCGGGTGATCCTGGAACAGTGAGGAAGCGCTGGACGCCGACATCCAGCAGATCGGCCGCGAGCTGTCGCAGCTCGTCCATCGGTCGTGGTGCTCGATTCGGGCGTGCATCCGCCATGGCCAACCCCGTTCCGACAGTACCAGAGGACCTTCGTTCACCGGAATGCCCGGTCGCCCCTGTTCGAGTTGTCAAGAGCCTGTACCGCCGTTGCGGTCGACAGCGCTTCGGAGGCCCAGCCGAAGACCTCGTCCGGCCCGCCGTAGTAGAAGATCGACCGCTCCCACGAGCCGTCCGCGAGTTGCCCTTCGATCAACGCTCGGCGGAGTGGGTCGCGCAGTTCGATCGGTGCATCGAAACGCTGCAACGTCACCAACGCGAGCGCAGTGTCGAGCGGCGCACCGACTCCGTTCTCGCCCGACCGCTCCGCGATCCGTTCGATGATGACAGGCCCGAGCTCACCGAACGCCTGAATTCCGCGTCGGAAGCCGTCAGCGATGGAGGCATACAGCGTGAATCGATTGCGATGCCAGGAATCGCAATCGTCCTCGCCTCCTGCGGCGATGATCTCGCTGACGAATTCGACTGCCTCCTGAGGTGCGTGACGGTGTCCCAGATAGCGGATCACGTTCGCGTTGACGACTCCGTCGACGTCGTCGGGCCACGCCTCCGAGTTCGCCCAGAGTTCTTCGCGCCGGGCTCTGGTCGCGCGGCGGAACTCGTCGCGCACTGCCCACCAGAACATCGGCCGCACATGGGTGCGACGGGGGATCAGCCAGGTGAAGAAGCGGCCCTGCCGATCACGGTTCGCGAGCAGCAGACTCAGGTTGGCGGATGTGGTGTCGCCCCGCAGAGCGACGGCCATCGAGCAGCAGGCGGTGTCGTCAGAATCCGGAGGCGTGTAGTCGAAGAGCTCGTTCGCGCTGGTCCAGTACCGCCACATCGCGTGGTGCTCTCGTTCCGAACGCAGGAAGTCGACGGCTCCGTCGACGATCCGCACCGCTCGGGGATCATCGACCTCGGCGCAGGCCAACGCGATCAGCGCCGTGATGAACTTCAACGAATCCGGCGTCCACTCGGCCTCGACCCCATCACCCAGCGGACTCGCGAACGACGACAGTTCGCCAGTGGCGGCCTGATCGGCGACCAACCAGTCCAGGCCCCGGCTCACCGCCCGCTCGTCGACGGTTCGGTCCGACGGTGTCACGACCGGCTCCGGCAGTCGATGAGTCGTCGGGCCTCCTCGATCAGCGCATCGACGTCGAACACATCCAGAGCTGTCGACGCGAACGGCAAATCATCATGGCGGAGCGCAGCGATGGGCACCCCGGCACTGTGCGCAGCGGCCAACATCGGCAGTGAGGATGATGAGTACCCGGTGCGGACCATCACCGACACGTCCTGGAGTGCACGGGCGTCACCCGGATCGACGACGTCGACGAGATCGGTCAGACCAGCGTGATGGAGGTCGTGACGCGACAACCACAGATCGCCATCTCCGGCGAGCCAGCGCAGAGGGTGCTGCGGTAGTTCGTGTGCCAGGCGCCAGGCGACCTCGATCCCGTGGTCGATCGTGGTCCACAGATCGGGTCCGACGAGAAGGGCGACGCACCCTTTCGTCTCTGCTTCACGGTCAAGCATGGCTCAGACACGACGCGAGGGTTTCGCACACCTCGTCCACGTTGTCGAGGGTCAACGACGCGTGCAGCGGCAGCGTCATCGCACGGTCCGCCGACGATTCGCACACCGGGAGACCACCCGGCGCATGGGTCGCGTTCGTTGCGAACCACGACAGGCGGTGGAGCGGCGTGCAGTGCAGACCGGTGGAGATGCCCTCGCACGCGAGTGCCTCGACCACGGTGCCGCGATGGAAGCCGGGCGGGAGGATGACCATGAGCAGGTGATCAGCACTCCCTGCGTGACGATCGGCGGGGACGACCGCCAGCCCGTCGATGGCGGCGAGATTCTCCCGGTACCGGTCGACCAGGGACCGTCGGACAGCCTGACGCTCGGGGAACGTGGCCAGCTGCGACCGGCCCAGAGCAGCCAGGATGTCGGGCAGGTTGGCCTTGCGTCCGGGCTGCTCGACGTCGCCCATCAACCAGGTTCCAGAGGTCTCCCGGTCCCACGCATCGAGTTCGAGCCCGTGCAGCCTCGTGTGTCGCAGCGCCCGGGCGAGGTCGCCGTCGGTCGTGACCACGGCGCCGCCCTCGCCGCATGTCAGGTTCTTGGTGGCGTGGAACGAGAAGGCCGCCCCTACGCTCCCCTCGCCACGGAGGAACCCGAGTTCGTCCGACGCTCCGAAGGCGTGCGCCGCGTCCTCCACGACGACGGCGCCGCAATCCGCCGCCAGGTCCCAGACGACGCGGGGGACCGGAACACCGGCGAGATGCACCGGGATCACCACGTCGATCCCGGTCCGGAGCGCGCGTTCGAGCGAGTCGGAGTCCATGGCGAGCGTGCCGGGGTCACTGTCCACGAGCACGATCTCTGCGCCGCGGTGCACCGCCGGGAGCGCAGTTGCCACGTAGGTCCACGACGGAACCGCAACGCGTGCACCCGGCCGCAGCCCGATGTGGTCGAGCATGAGTTCGATCGCAGCGGTGCAGGAACTCACGCACACGACGTGTTCGGCGCCGAGAAAGGCGGCCAACTCGGATTCGAACGCTGCACACTGGGGCCCGGTGCCGATCCATCCCGAGGCCAGGACCTCGTCGACGGCGCGACGGTCTCCACCGGAGATGGTGGGTGCGTTCACCTGGATTCGATGTGGGCGACCCATCCCTGCCTCGAGCGAGCATCCGGAGGTCTGTCCTTCCGGCACGACTCGTGAATGACACTACCGCCGTCTGCGTGTCGACCGAAGGGGGCGGTCCGGGGTCGGATCTCTGCCCGGGTGAACGGCTACGGTCCGGGCGGCCGAAGATGCCCGACGATTCCGGAGGATCGCTCATCGCTACCGACGACCTCGGGGTCCAGCCAGCGAACGACGTGCACCCGACGAGACTCACCCGCCTCGGGCCGCTCCGGGCCGCATCGTGGCGTTTCGCTGTACTTCTCGGTCGGTGGACCGCCCGGGATTTCAACTCCCGCTATCGCAACAGCTCGCTCCGTGCGTTCTGGGCGGTGCTCCAGCCGATCTTCTTCGTCGCCGTGTACGTGGTGATCTTCGGCGTCATCTTCCAACAGACCGGAGGTGACCTTCCGTTCCTGAGCTATCTGCTCGGCGGGGTGGTCGTGTACCGCATCATCGCAGCGGCGTTGAGCTCCGGCACCTGCCTCGTCGACAACTACGGCACGCTCAGTCATGCAAGCTTCCCGCGGGCCGTCATCCCGATGTCCCAGGTGCTCGGCAACGGCGTCGATGTCGCGGTCACGGTCATCGGTCTGCTGGTGGTCGCGGTGGTCCAGGGAGTCGAACTCCACTCCACCGTCGCCCTGCTCCCGGCCGTGGTGCTGGGTGTCGTGGTCCTCGCGATGGCTGCGTGCATCATCGTCTCGACCGCCACGGTGTTCGTCCGCGATCTCCAGTTCGCGATGACCTTCGTGGTGATGGGGCTGTTCTTCGCCAGTCCGATCACCTACCAGCCGGACCAGCTTCCTTCGTGGCTCTCGTGGCTGAACTGGGCCAACCCGATCTCGGTCTACGTCGAGACCGTGCGCGACGTCACGCTCCGGGGTAGCTGGCCGGATGGCTGGTTCTGGGTCCATCTGACCGGCTCGGTCGTGTTGCTCGTCGCTGCGCTCGCGCACCTGAGATCGGTCGAGCACCGCATCGTCGATCTGGCCTGATCAGCCGCTCGTCCCCGGTCGGTGCCTGCGGCGACGTCGCTGCAGGGTCCGCAGGGTGCGCAGCGGGATGTCCGGCACGGCCCCGGGTTCTGGTGCCGAGCGTGGAGAGCTCTGCAACACATCAGCGACGTCGAGCGCATCGAGCTGGTGGTCGAGGAAGAAGTCGGGTCCGATCGCGACCGTGACTGCACCCTCGGGCCCATCCACCGAGTAGACCGCCGTCGCCTCTCTCGGAGTCATGATGCCGGCGATCACCGCTCGTTCGTGGTCGCGTTCCGTGGCATCGGACAGGTGGATGAGACGGTGGTCGTAGACCACCGCCCAACCAGCCGGCAGTGGCACCGGGACCGACAGCTCCTGTGCGTACTCGTCCACCACCGGGAACAGGTTGTGCTCGGCCTGGTGCACCCGGACTCCGGATTCGAGCAGGTGGCTGCCCGGCACCACCCGCAGTACGCCGTCGGTCGGTCCGAGGTCATCGAGCGCGCACCAGATCGCGACCGACCGGAACCACTGTTCGTCGACGAATGTAGGGTCGCGGTGCGCGGGCACGCGCCCCACCTCGCCCGGCCATTTCACGATGTGGACGAATCCGAGGATCCGATGGTCGACCAGGAGTTCGTCGACCGGACCGTCGAGGTGCTCGTGCAGCGCGGCGGACACCCGGTGCTTGTACGCGCGGTCTGTGGACCAGGTGTCGTTGAACAGGCCAGTTCGTGGGTCGCCCGGTGCATCTCCGAACTCGAGCCGTACACGGCGGACGGCGTCCAACGTCCCGGCATCGAGCAACTGCACTGTCACGTACCCGTCCCGTGCGAACCGGCGCTGGAGTTCGGGGTCGTGGAACGCCGACGACCGGGAAGAACGGTCACGGTTCCTTCTCCACCTCAGCGGACCCACGATCCTTCGCCGGCCGCCGGGATCAGCGCTTCGCCGACCGGGACCTGCCCGATCCGTTCGTCGAGGCCGGCGGGGGATCAGCCGAGCTGTTGTCGATCGAGGGCACGTCGACCTTGCCCTTCCGGAACCGACCGAACACGCCCGTGCCCTGCTTGTAGCCGTAGTACTCGTACAGAGAGCCGTAGGCCCCTTCGGCCGACACGCCGTTCAGGATCGTGCCGATCAGCGGGCTGTTCACCTGCCGCAGGCGCTCGAGTGACTGCTTGATCTCCCGCTTCGAGGTCTTGTCGGCCATGGCGATGAAGAGCGACGAGTCGACGCTGCGTGAGAGCACCAGCGAATCGGTCACCGGCAGAACCGGTGGGCAGTCGAGGAAGACGATCGAGTGGCTCTGCTCCAGCGAGCGGATCAGCTGCGACGTGCGGTCGAGACTGAGCAGCTCGGAAGGATTCGGTGGCCGGGGCCCAGATGCCAGCACCGTGATGTTGGGGTGGACGGGTGACTGCTGCACCGCCTGTTCCAGTGTGGCTGTCCCGAGCAGGACAGAGGTCAGGCCGATCGAACCGTCGACCTGGAAGAACTGGTGCACACGCGGGCGCCGCAGGTCGCAGCCGACCACGGCGACGCGCATGCCCGCGTCGGCGAACGCCATCGCCAGATTGGCGAGGGTCGAGGTCTTGCCCTCGCTCGACGTCGCGCTCGTCAGCTGCACGACTCCCATCGGCCGGTTGATCGCCAGGTACTGCAGCGAGGTCCGCAGGCCGCGGTAGGACTCCGCCGCGGCGGACATCGGGGCGACCAGGGTGCTCAGCCTCGCCTCGTCGTGGTTCCGCCACCCGTCGTCGAACGGGATCAGGCCCAGCGTCGGGAGGTCCTTGGTGACACGTTCCAGATCGGATGGCGTGCGGATCGAGTCGTCGAGCTGCTCGAGCAGGAAGGCGAGTCCGATACCGATGAAGAGACCGATCAGCGCTGCCTGCACCAGGTCGCGGATCAGATTGGGTGACACCGGGCTACTGGGGACGCTCGCCGGGTTGAGGATCTGGACACCGCCGGTGGTCGTCAGTCGTTCCGACACCTGGAGGATCTGCAATCGCTGCTGGTAGTCCGAGAGCTGGCTCTCGAGTTCCTGGCGTTGACCCGAGATGGTCTCGTTCAACTTGTCGCGCTGATCGACCAGGGCCTCGTACTCCGGGCTGGTCGTCGGCGTCGCCGCGATCCGGACGTCGAGTTCGGCCAGAGGGGTGTTCAGTTCGTCGATCTGCGACTGGAAGTCGTTGATCTGCTGCTGCAGCACGTCTCTCGACTGGGTGAGGTCCTCGAGGATCGCGTCCAGACGTGCGGCCTGGTACGTCTCCGCGTACACATTGACCTTCCTGGCGGCTTCCTCAGGATCGGTGTCTGTTGCACTGAGGATGATGACGTCGTCCTCGCCGCCCGAGACGGCCGAGATGGCGAT
>Ga0105047_10006193_pt1 | contig 20334 bp, 13 predicted proteins | sample MAT04_FD_78384 | JGI IMG/M metagenome (GOLD analysis project Ga0105047, IMG submission 78384) | Freshwater microbial communities from Lake Fryxell liftoff mats and glacier meltwater in Antarctica - MAT-04 (megahit assembly) | ecosystem: Environmental > Aquatic > Freshwater > Ice > Liftoff...
ACCGGCTTCGTGGACGCCACGCGGGACGGCCAGCTGCTCGGCTTCCGCCATTACGGCACCGAGGCGGGCGAGGAATGGCGCCGCACCCTCGACACGCTCGAGGAACCTTGGCTGGCCGACCACGCACTGGCCGGCCACCCGATCCTGCCGGCCGCGGCGATGCTGGAAATGGCGTTGGAGGCCGGCTTCGCGCGGCACCACCAGGCGACGGCCATCGAGATCGCTGATTTCAGCATCCTGCGCCCCCTGCCCCTCTCCGCCGAGACGCTACGCGAGATCCGTTGCCGGCTGGACGGCGAGGGCCTCTTTACCCTGGAGGCCCGCCGACGCCTCTCCGAGGAAGGCTGGACGCTGCACGCCCGCGGCAGGGTCACCTTCATCCCGACCCTGCCCGAGCCCGCGCCGCTGGAGCTTGACGCCCACTGGATGGAGGGCCGCGAGATCACCGCGCTGGCGGCGCGCCAGGGTCTGGATTACGGCCCGGCCTTCCGCCCCATCACGCAATGGCGGGCGGATGCGGCGGGCGGCCACGTCGAGGCGATGTTGGAACGCCCGGCCACGGCGCCCGAGGATGCGGCGTTCCACCTCCATCCGGTCCGGCTCGACGGCGCGATGCAGGCGCTCCTCGCCCTGCTGGAAGCGGCCTCGCCGTCGCATGCCGCCGGGGGCGCGGATGGCGAGGCGGAGGAAGGCTTCAGCCATCTCCCCGTGCGCTTCGCCCGCTTGGCGGTGCGCCGTGGCGGCACCGTCCCGATCCGCGCCGAGGCCAGCGTCCAGGATCGCGGCCAGCGCGGCGTGACGGCGGGCCTCGTCCTGCGCGATGGCGCGGGCCTGGTCCAGGCGGTGATCGACGGCGCGCTGTTCCAGCGCATGCCGCGCATCGCGCCCCCCAGCGCGCAAGGACCGGCGCTGGCCTTCCGCACCGTGTGGCGCCCCGCCTCGCTGCCGACCGGCTGGCCCGCACCGCCCCACGTGCTGGACATCGCGGCGCTCCAGCCGCCCGACGCCCTGCTGCCGCCGCTGGATGATGCGGCGCTGCTGCTGGCCGCGCACGGCGTGGCGATGAGCATGGATGCCGGCGCCGGCCTGTTCGAAGGCCCCCTGGCCGAGGCGCTCCGGACACGCGCCCATGCCCTCGAACTCGACCAGGATGCCCTCCCGCCGCCCGGCGCGATCTGGCAGCAGGTGCTGTTCGACCAGCCCTCCCTTGCCCAGGAACTCGCCGTGCTGGCCGAGGCGGCGGAGAGCCTGCCCGCCGCGCTGGCCGGGCTGCCCATGCCGCCCGCTGTGCTTCCGCCGCATGCCGAGAGCCTGCGCCGCCTGGCCGAGGCGCTGGCCGCCAGCGCCGCCGCCCTGCTGGCGGATTGGCCGGCCGGCCGGCCCTGCCGCATCCTGCTGGTGGGCGCCGAGGATGGGCCCCTGCTTCCGGCGCTGCAACGCGGGCTCGCCGGCCTCGGCGACGCGCTGCGCCTGACCGTGACCCACCTGCCCGGCAGCCGCCCCCCGCCCGTTCCGCCGGGCGCCGACCTGCTGCCCTGGGACCCCACCTCCGACGCGTCGGCCCCGGCCGAGGGCGACCTCGTGCTGGCGCTGGCCCTTTCACCGCGCTGCGGCGCCTCGCCCCGCATGGCGGAGAACCTGCGTGCCGCCACTGCGCCCGGTGGCGTGCTGCTCCTCGCCGAGCCCATGCCCGGGCTGTTCTGGGACATGACGGAGGGCCTCGCCCACGCCTGGTGGTCCTCCCCGCGCCTGCGCGATCCGGCTGGGTGGGAGGCGGTGCTCTCGGCCGGCGGATGGCCGCGCTCCCGCCAGATCCCGCTCTCGCCGCTGCCGTGGGAGGCGGCGCTGATCGCCGCCGCCAAGCCGGCCGGCGGGCTGCTCCTCAACGCTGCGCCGGCGCGCCGCTTCGCAATCTGGGCCGGCGCCGGCCAGCAGCCCTGGGCCGAAGCCCTGGGCGACGCGCTTGCCGCCGCCGGCGCCCAGGTGCAGCACCTGCCGGCGAGCCCCGGTGCGCGCGTGCTGCGCGGTGCGAGCCTCATCGCGCTGCCCGCCGCCGAGCCTGGCAGCGGGGCGGCTCTCGGCCACCTCGCGGCGCTGGCGGATGGCGCGGCCGCGCAGTTCCACCTCATCCTGCGGGACGCCGAGCACGCGCCCGCCGCGGCCGGCCACTTGGCCCTGGCGCGCGTCCTGGTGAATGAACTGGCGGCGCTCCGCCCGGTGCGCCACGATCTTGCGGCAGACCTCACGCCCATCGAGGCCGGACGCCGCCTTGCGGCCACCCTGCTCAACCCGCCCGACGCGCATGGCGAGGAGCGGCTGACCGCCTCGGCCCGCTTCGTGCCGGCGCTCGAAATGCTGCCGGCCCCCATTCCGGCGCCCATGCCACCCCCTGCCCTCCTGGCGGCGGCGCCCGTGGCCGGACATCCCGGCTCGGGCGATCCGCGCCTGCCGATGCCGGCGCGCCTCGAGGTCGGCGTGCCGGGACAACTCGGCACATTGGGCTGGCACTCCGCGCCGGAGCTGCTGGCCGTCCCCGGCGAGGGCGAGGTGGTGCTGCGCGTCGCCGCCACCGGCCTGAACTTCCGCGACCTGATGTGGGCGCAGAACCTCCTCCCGGAGGAGGCGCTGCAGCCCGGCTTCGCAGGGCCAGGCCTCGGCATGGAGGCCGCGGGCATCATCGAGGCGGTGGGCCATGGCGTGGCGCTGCGTCCGGGCCAGGCCGTGTTCGGCTTCGCCCGCCGCGCGCTGGCGAGCCGCGCCATCACCCATGCGGCGGCCCTCGCCCCCTTGCCGCGCGGCCTCGGCATGGTCGAGGCCGCGAGCCTGCCGGTCGCGTTCCTCACCGCCATCCATTCGCTGGAGTGCCTCGCGCGCCTCCAGCCGGGGGAGCGGGTGCTGATCCATGGCGGCGCGGGCGCCGTCGGGCTTGCCGCCCTCCAGGTGGCGCTGGCGGCCGGGGCGCGCGTCGCGGTCACGGCTGGCACCGAGGCGCGCCGCGCCTTCCTGCGCGCGGCCGGCGCCGAGATCGCGCTCAACAGCCGCGACACCAGCTTCGCCGAGGAACTGCGCGCCCATTGGCCCGCGCCGGCCGGCGAGGGCTGCGTGGATGTGTGCCTGAACTCGCTCTCGGGCGAGGCGATGGAGCGCAGCCTGCACCTCATGGCGCCCTTCGGTCGCTTCCTCGAACTCGGCAAGCGGGATTTCGCGGAATCCCGGCGCGTGGCGATGCGCCCGCTGCGCCGCAACGTCGCCTGGTTCGCGGTGGACCTGGACGAGGTCGCGCGCCGACGCCCGGCCATGGCGGCGCGGCTGCTCGCCTCGCTCGCGACGCGGCTGGAGGACGGCGCGATCCGCCCCCTGCCGACGCGCCGCTACCCTGCCGAACTCGCCGAGGAGGCGTTCCGCCAGCTACAGGCGGGCGGCCATATCGGTAAGCTGGTCATCACCCCGCCGGAGGAGCGGCCCCTGCCCGCCGGCCGCGCCTGGCGTCCCGAGGGGACCGTCGTCCTGATCGGAGGCACGGCTGGCTTCGGACTGGAGGCGGCGTGCTGGCTGGCCGGGCAGGGCGTTCGGCACCTGGCGCTGGTCTCACGCCGCGGCCCCGCGACGCCGGGTGCGGCCGAAGCCGTCTCCCGCCTCGCCGGGCTGGGCGCCGAGGCACGGATCCTGGCCGCCGACGCCACCGACGCGGTTGCGCTGGCCGCGGCGCTCGACGCCATCCGTTCCGACATGCCGCCCATCGGTGGCGTGGTGCAGGCGGCCGCGGTCTTCGCCGACGGGATCTCGGCACGGCTCGACGCCGCGACGGTCGAGGCGGTATGGGCCGCGAAGGCCGGTGTCGCGGCCCATCTCGACCGGCTGACGCGGCAGGACCCGGTGCGCCTGTTCCTGCTGTTCTCCTCCGCCACGGTGCCGATCGGCAGCCCGGGGCAGGCGGCCTATGTCGCGGCCAACGCCGCCATGGAGGCGATCGCCCGGTGCCGCCACGCCGAGGGCCTGCCGGCACTCGCGGTGCAATGGGGGCCGATCTCCGATGTGGGCGTCCTTGCCCAAGATCCCTCCGGGGCGGCCGGCCTCTCGCAGCGCCTGGGCGCCCGCGCCATGACGGCCGCCGCCGCCCTCGCCCACCTGCCGCGCCTGCTCGATGCGGGGCTGCCCGTACTCGGCCTCGCCCGCCTGGACTGGGAGGCGGCGCAGCGCCGCCTGCGCCTGCTGGCCGAACCGGCCTTCGCCGCCCTGACCGGCAGCGCCGGCGCGGGTGAGGCCGCCGAGGAGGACCCGCTGCGCGCCATCGCCGAGGCCGGGCCCGATGCCGGCCTCGAGATCGCGCGGCGCATCATTGGCCGGGAGGTGGCGCGCATCCTGCGCCTGCCGGCTGGCGCCGTGCCGGCCGATGCCCCGCTGCAGCGGCTGGGTTTGGACAGTCTCGGAAGCATTGAGTTGAGAACGGGCCTGGAGCGGCGCTTCGCCGCCACGATCCCGCTTCAGACCACGACGGAGGAGTTGACCGTGAACGCCCTCGCCCGCGCCGTTTTGGCGCAGATTCCTATTGCCCGGGACGCCGCAGAATGAACCCTGGACGCGGCCTTTCCGAAGCCGACCGCTCGGCCCTGCTTCGGAAGCTTTCCGGCAAGTCATCGCCGATGACGGCTGTCATGCCCAGTTCCGCGCGTGACTTTTCCACCCTGCCCTCGGCCCGTGAGGTCGCCGCGGCGCGGAACTTCGCCCGGCAGACCAACCTCGCCAACCCGTATTTCCGTCCCCACTCCGGCATCGCCGGTGGGCGCACGCGCATCGGCAGCGGCGATTACGTGAACTATTCCTCGTACAACTACCTCGGCCTGAACGGCGATCCGCGCGTGGCCGAGGCGGCGCGCCAGGCCATCGCGCAATACGGCGTCTCCGCCTCCGCCTCGCGCTTCGTCTCGGGCGAGCGGCCGGTGCATGGCGCGCTGGAGGCCGGCCTCGCCGCCAATTATGGCGCGGCCGACGCGCTCGTCATGGTTTCGGGCCATGCGACCAACGTCTCGGTCATCGGGCACCTGCTGGGCCCGGAGGACCTCGTCGTGCATGACGCTCTGGTGCACAACAGCGCGACCGAGGGCGTGCGCCTCTCCCGCGCGCGGCGCCTCGCCTTCCCGAACAATGACTGGGAGGCGGCGGCGGCGCTGCTGGCGGCCGAGCGTCACCGCCACGGCCGCGCCCTCCTGCTGATCGAGGGCCACTACTCGATGGACGGCACCGTGCCGGAACTGGAACGATTCAGCGACGTCGCGCGCCACCACGACGCCTGGCTGATGGTGGATGAGGCGCATTCGCTCGGCACGCTCGGCGCCACGGGGCGTGGCGTGTTCGAGGCGCAGGGCGTCTCGCCCGGTCTGGTGGATATCTGGATGGGCACGCTTTCCAAGACGCTCTCGGCCTGCGGCGGCTATATCGCGGGCAGCCATGCCCTGATCGACCTGCTGCGGCACACCTTGCCGGGCTTCGTCTATTCCGTTGGCCTGGCGCCGCCGCTCGCCGCCGCCGCCGAATGCGCGCTGCGCCTGATGCAGGCCGAGCCGTGGCGCGTGGCAAAACTCCATGCGAATGCGCGCCGCTTCCGCGACCGGGCGCGCGCCGCGGGTTTCGACACCGGCGGTTCCGTAGGCCAGGCAATCGTTCCGATCATCCTGGGCGATTCCCTGCTCACGGTCCGCACGGCCGAGCGTCTGTTCTCGCTCGGCGTGAATGTGCAGCCCATCGCCTATCCGGTGGTGCCCGAGGGTCAGGCGCGGCTGCGCTTCTTCCTCAGCGCGCAGCACAGCGAGGAGGAGATCGACGGCACCATCGCCTCCCTCGCACAGGCCGTCCGCGAGGCAGCTTAGGCGTGACGGGCACGCAGTGACGGGGACGCCGTGACGGGGGTGCGCGGCCTGCGCCTCGCGCTGTTCACGCTCGAAAGCGCGGCGAGTGCGGAGGCGGTGCTGCGCTTCGCCGAGGCGCATGCCGGGAGCCTCGTCCTCGTCGGCCATTCGCCGCCGCTGGCCGCGCATCGCGCCACTTGGCGCGCGCTCCGGCGAGGGGGGGCGGGAATGCTGCCTTACCTCCTCGTGAACCACGCGCTGCCGCAACTGGGCGCGCTGGCAAGGCCGCGGCCGCGCCTTTCCGGCCTCTGCGCCGCGCACGGCATCCCCATGCTACGCCTCGCCGATGCGCACGGCATGCAACGGGCGCTCAGCGAATCCGGCGCGGACCTGCTGGTCACTTTCCACCTCGACCGCATCCTGGACGCGGCGACGCTGGCCGTGCCGCCGCGGGGCGGCATCAACGTGCACCCCTCGCTGCTGCCGCGCCATCGCGGCCCGATCCCCGCTTTCCACGGGTTGGCGGAGGGGGCGACTGGAGTGTCCGTCCACGCGCTGCTGCCGCGCATCGATGCGGGGGGCGTCTGGGCGCAGCGCGCGGTGGGGCTGCCGCCCGGCACATCGGCCAGCGCGGCGGCGCGGCTGCTGCACCTGGCCGCGCTGCCGCTGCTGGAGGAAGCGCTGGCGCGCATCGCGGCGGGCCAAGCGCCGCCCGCGCCGCCCGAGGCGCTGGCCTATCGGGGATGGCCGGATCGCGCAGCGCGACGCAATACGGGCGTCGCCCTGATCGGCCGGGGGGACGTGGCGGCCGCCTGGGCGGCGCCGGTCGGCGGGTGGCGCGCCAGCGGCTGAGGGTGGCGCCGGGCCGCGAACTGGCGCAAGTAACGGTTCATAAGTTGAGGTGCAGGATGCGCCGTTCATTATGAATCGCCGCTTTCTCCTTCTTCAGGGTCCGATCAGCCCGTTTTTCCCCGCGCTCGGCTCGGCCCTCGCGGCGCGTGGACACGCGGTGTTTCGCATCAATGTCTGCCTCGGCGACGCCCTGGTCTGGAGCGGCCGGTTCTGGCAGGGCGAGCGTTGGAAGGACCTGCGGCCTGAGGGCGTCACCGTCGAGGATTTCCGCGGCCGCTTGGGCGACTGGCCGAACCACATCGAGGCCTTCCTCGATCGTCATGACATCACCGACATGCTCCTGCTGGGCGAGCAGCGGCCCTACCACCGCGTTGCGATCGCCGCGGCGCGCGCCCGCGGCATCGCCGTCATCGCGACGGATTTCGGCTATATCCGCCCCGATTGGATCATCCTCGAACGGGACGGCCACAACGCCCTTTCCCGCTACCCACGGGACCCGGCGGCGATCCGCGCGCTGGCGGAAGGCCTGCCCCCCTGCGACGAGACGCGCCGCCACGCGGACGACTTCCCCACCCAGGCCCGGTGGGACGTTCTGTTCCACATCAGCAACCTGGCACCCTGGCCGTTCCGCCACTTCCGCAGCTTCCAGCTGCATCCGGTGCTGCCGGCATATGTCGGCACCGGCTGGCGCCTGCTGCGCCGCAACGCCACCCGTCGCCGGGCCGAGGCGCTGCTGGCAAGCCTGCCGGAGGACGCGCCCTTCTTCGTCTTCGCCATGCAGATGGAGAACGACTACTCGATCCGCGCCTATTCGCCTTATGACGACATGGACACGCCGCTGCGCGAGACCATCCGCAGCTTCGCCGACCACGCGCCGCCGACGGCGCACCTGGCCGTGAAGGTGCATCCTTTCGACCCCGGGTTGAAGAACTGGCCCCGCCGCATTGCGCGGATGGCGGCTGCGGCGGGCGTCGCCGGCCGTGTCCACCTGGTGGACGCGATCGAGTTGGACCCGCTGATCCTGCGCGGTGCGGGGATGATCACGGTGAACAGCACCGCGGGCATCCGCGCCCTGCAACTGGGCAAGCCCGTCGTCGCGCTGGGCGAGGCACTCTATCGCGTGGCGGGCATGACGCACGCGGATGGCCTGGACAGCTTCTGGCATTCCGCGCGCCCGCCCGACCCGGAGCTGACCGATGCCTTTCTGCGCGGCATCGCGCATCACCTGCATGTGCGCGGCGTGTTCTACGCGCCCGAGGGCCTGGCCGCCGCCGTCGCCGCGGCGGTCGAGCGGTTGGAGCAGGGCGTGCCGGAATTCGGCGGCGGGCCTGCGCCGGTCATTTCGGGCGCCGTCAGCCCGGCCGGTGAAGTTCCGCCCGCGCACGGGTAAAGCTGCGCCGGCCGCGCTTGAAGCCCATCAGCACCGGCGAGATGCCGCGCAGCGCATCGACCGGCGTGGGTGCATCCACCACCACCATATCCGCCGCGTTGCCGACCGCGATGCCGTAGCCCTTGCGGCGCAGCACCTTCGCCGAGTTCACCGTGAACATGTCCCACGCCTGGCGCAGCTCCGTCGCGTCGCCGCGCTGAACCACGTTGCAGTAGAGGTTGGCCATGCGGATCAACTGCGCGTCGCCAAAGGGCGTGAAGGGGTTCTGCACGTTGTTGGTGGAGAGGTTGCACAGCGCGCCCTGCGCCATCAGCCGATGCGCGTCCACCACGCCCCGGCGGATGTCGTGGTCCTGGTCGCGGCCCATCAGGAAAAGATCGGTCGCGGGCAGCACGGCGAGCGAGACGCCCGCCTCGGCCATGCGGCGCCCGATGCGGTCCTGCGCTTCGGGCGTCGCACTCGCGATCTTGGTGCCGTGGCCGAAGGCGACGCGGCCCTGCCAGCCGATCTTCTCGGTGAGTTCGCAGACCAGCATCAGGTCGAGGTCGTCGGGGTTGCTGCCGCTGTCGAGGTGCATGTCGATATCGACGTCGAACTCGCGCGCGATCTCGAAGACGCGGCGGATCTGGCCGTGCCGGTCGCGGTCGTAGTTGGGTGCCGCGCCGATCACGCGGGCGCCGGTCTTCAGCGCCTCGATCATCATTTCCTCGGTGCCGGGGCTGTCGAGCATGCCTTCCTGCGGCATCACGCAGATCTCGATGTCGATGGCCCATGCATAGGCATCGATCAGCGCCTTTACGCCATGAAAACCGCGCATGCCGACCAGCGGGTCCACCTCGGCATGGGTGCGCATGATGGTGGTGCCGTGGCTGATCGCGCGCTCCAGCGTCTCGCGCGCGCGGTGGTTCACGTCCTCGACGGTGAAGGTGTTCTTGACGGCCGAGACGCGCTCCATCGCGCGGTGCGGGTTGCGGCCGGGCGCGCAGCCGCAGCGGTCGATGATGCAGGATTTGTCGAGGTGAATATGGGTCTCGACGAAGCCGGGCGAGACGAAGCAGCCGCCCACATCCACCACTTCGCGCGCGGAATGCCCATCCGGCCCGAGGTCGGACGTGATCGCGGCGATCAGGCCGTCCTTCACGCCGATGTCCACCAGCGCATCGGGCGCCGTATCGGCCAGGCGCGCGCGGCGCAGCAGCAGATCGAATTCCATCGAGGGCCTCATTGCGTTGGTGGCACAAGGTTTGCTGAATTCGGCCATGGTGAACACCCATCAGCGAGAGATTGCCATGCCCGTCCCCCGCCGTGCCCTGATCCTGGGCAGTCTTGCCGCGCCTGCCGTCGTAGAAGCCGCCGCTGCACAGCCCGCTTGGCCCGAGCGCCCCGTGCGGTGGATCGTCAACTTCCCGCCCGGCGGTGCGGCGGACACGCTCTCGCGCATCCTGGCTGGCGCCATCGGCATGCGGCTCGGCCAGCCCATCGTGGTCGAGAACCGGCCCGGCGCGGGCGGCGCGCTGGGGGCAGACATCCTGGCCAAGGCGCCCGGCGACCGGCACTTGGTGATGATGTCGAGCGCGGCCTCGCACGGGATCGGCCCGGTGCTCTACCGCTCCTCGCCCTACGATGCGCTGCGCGACTTCACGCATGTGCGCCTGGTCGGCACTTTCCCCTCGGTGCTGGCGGTCAACAACGACTTCCCGGCCCGCACGCTGGCCGAGTTCATCGCCGAGGCGCGCCGCCGCCCCATCACCTACGGCTCGGGCGGCAACGGCACGCTGAACCACCTGATCGGCCAGTTGCTGGCGCGCGCGGCGGGCGTGGACCTCACGCATGTGCCCTATCGCGGCTCGGCCCCTGCGCTCACCGACACGATCGGCGGCCAGATCCCGGCCATCATGGAGAGCCTGCCCATCGCGTTGCCGCATCTGCGCGGCGGCCGCCTGCGTCCCCTGGCGACGAGCGAGGCCGCCCGCCCCGCCACCCTGCCCGAAGTGCCGACCTTCGCCGAGGCGGGTTTTGCGCAGGTGACCTCCACCAACTGGTTCGGCTTCTCGCTCCCCGCCGGTCAGCCGCCGGAGATCGTCGCCCGCTGGGATGCCGAGATCGCGACCGCCCTGGCCGACCCCGCGGTTGCCGAGCGTTTCGGGGCGATCGGCGTGGTGCCGGGCGCCATGGGCCCGGCCGAATACACCGCGCTGGTACGGGGCGAATTGGACCGCTGGAGGGCCGTGATCGCGGCCGGAAACATCTCGGCCGACTAAAACGGTTGCGCCCGGCCCCCTGCGGACCAATCTTGTCTGCATGAACAGCACCTCACCCGCCCCGCAAGAAGCGATCATCAGCGCCTTCTGGCGCGTCCTGGCCGGCAGCGGCTGGCATGGCGTGACCATGCGCGCCATCGCGGCCGAGGCCGAAATTTCGCTCGCGGAGCTTCGCCGGCACCATTCCAGCCCGCTCTCGATCCTGAGCGCGCACCAGCGCATGGTCGACGCAACCGTGCTGGAAGGCACCGTGGAGGACCTGACCAGCACCGCGCGGGACCGCCTGTTCGACGTGCTGATGCGCCGGATGGACGCCCTCCAGCCCGACCGGCCCGGCGTCGTCCGCATGATGCAGGACCTGCCGCGGACGCCGCTGCTGGCGCTCTGGCTGGGGCAGCGCCTGGATGGCTCGATGGCCTGGATGCTGGAAGCGGCGGGGCTTGAGGCGGGCGGGCCGGCCGGCGCCGTCCGCACCAAGGGCCTTGGCGCCGTATGGCTCTCAGGCCTGCGGGCCTGGGAAAAGGACGAGACCGAGGATCTTTCGGCCACCATGGCCGCGCTCGACCGCAGCCTGGACCAAGCCGACCGCGTGGCGCGCACCCTGCGCCTGGGCGGCGCAAACGAGGCGCCCGACGCCTCGGCCGAGCCCTATGGCGAGACGCCGCCGCCGGCTGCGGACCCTGGCGAGATGGACGCGCAACCCTCTCCCGCCTGATCGGCGTTTGACCCTGGACCCGTGCGCCGTCTAGGACGTTTGGAATTGCGGGTGCCACAGCCTTCCGGCTCGCCCTGAACCGGAGCCGTCGGCGCCCATCATCGCCGGGAGATCAACATGTCGGGCAGCGGATTCAACCCAGAGGAAATGATGCGGGCCATCGCATCGATGAAGATGCCGGGCATGCCTGACTTCCAGGCCCTGGCCGAAGCCCAGAAGCGCAACCTCGAGGCGCTGACGGCCGCCAACAGGCTGGCCATGGAAGGCGCACAGGCCGTGGCCCGCCGCAACATGGAGATCATGCAGCAGGTCATGGGCGAGATGACCCAGGCGATCCAGAGCATTGCCTCCGTCGAGGGTTCGCCCAACGCCAAGGCCGCGCAGCAGACCGAACTGCTCAAGACCGCCTACGAGCGCGGCGTGGCGAACATGCAGGAGATCGCCGAGCTGATCCAGAAGTCGAACGGCGAGGCGCTTGGCGTGCTGAACCGCCGCTTCACGGAATCGCTCGAGGAAGTGAAGAGCCTGGTCAAGAGCTGAGCCTTTTTCGGCGGGCGTGAACTCAGGGGCGCGTGAACAGCGCGCCCTTCTCCGGCATCGCATCGGCGATGCCCGCCTGCCGAAGCGCGCGCCAGTAGCTCACCGGGTTGCTGGCGAGTACCGGCTTGCCGAGTGCCATCTCCGCCTCGCGCGCCATGGCCGCGAAGGGCAGCCCGGTTCCGACCTGGATGATCACCTCCACCTCCGGCCCGTCCAGATCGCGCACCGCCTGGCGCAGCCGTTCCAGCGGCACCCGGCCGATCGAGCCGGGGCTGGGCGCGCGCAGGCCGATCAGCCGCACCACCTCATGCCCCGCACCCTCAAAGATGGCGCGCGCCGCGGCATCGCCGCCTGGCAGGAAGGGGGTCAGCAGACCGATATGGACGCGCCGGCCGAACAGCGCATCGAGTGCCGCCAGCACGGCCGAGGAATAGTCGGTCACGCCGCAATCGAGCCGCGCCCCGGCCTCGGCGATCAGCTTGGCACCGGCCGCGCCGCCGCCCACGAAGTTCTCGACCATGACGCCGAGGATCAGGTGGTCCGGCTTGCAAGGGGCCAACGTGTCCAGCGCGGCCATCAACCCGTCCACCATCGCGCTTCGCACGGTCAGCGCGTCGGCTTCGGCCTGCACGCGCTGCTCGGGATTGGCGATGCGGGCATGGGCGTTCACCACGCCATCCGGCCGCAGCGCCTCCATCTCCGGCTGCACCACCGTGTTCGTGGCCGGCGCGACCACCCCCATGAGAAGGCGGTGGCCCAGCGTGTCGCGCGCGTTGATCTCCATCATTTCACGGTAGCACACCCGCCGCCTGGTTGAGACGGGAGCGCGCGCGGCCGGCCTCGGTGGTCGCGCGGGCCGCATCGGTCGCGGCATCGAGGCGAAGCTGGCGGACCCGGTAGAGATCAAAGGTGCCGGTCTCGCCCGCGCGGAAGGCGCGCAGCGCGATGCCCTCCTGCTCGTTCGCCAGCGTCAGGCGCTGCTGCGCGATGCGCTGCGCCGCGTCGGTGGCCCGCAACGCCGCCTGCGCCCGCGCGACCGCCGCGTCGATCACTCGGCGCGTCTGCGCGAGTTCGGCGGTGGCGCGGGTGATTTCGCTTTCGGCCTCGGCGCGGCGCGGCGCATTGCGCGCCTCGGTGCCGAGCGGGATGCGGAAGCGCAGGCCGATGCTGGTGCTCTCGGTCGTGCCCACCCCCGATTCCTGCCGCCCGAAGACGCCAAGCTCCGGATTGTCGCGCGGCGTCGCGGCCACCAGGCGCTGGCGCGCTTCCGCATTGGCGAGCGCGGCCTCGGCCGTGCGCAGCGCGGGGTGCCGGTCGCGTGGGAGTCCGCGGTTCGTGGATTGCGGGCGCACCGCCTCCAGCGGGAGGTTTGGATCGCGCCCACCGGTGAGCGTGCGGTAGGCGGCGAGCGTCGCTGCGGTAAGGGCCTCCGCCTGGGACAACGCAAGCTCGGCGCCCAGCGTCTCGTTGCGGGCCAGCAGCGCCTCGGTGGGCGGGATGTCACCCAGTTCCGCGCGGCGCGTGACGTCCCGGGCGATCTCGCGCGCGGTGGACAGGCGTTCGCCCGTCAGGTCGCGCAGGCGGCGTGCCTCGGCCGCCTCCCACCACGCCTCCCGCAGCAGCCCCGCCACTTCAAGGCGGCGCAGCACAAGGCGCTGGTCGAACTCGGCCACGGCGCTCTCGACCGTGCCAAGCAGGGCGCCGCGCTGCCCCGGCAGCCAGATCGGCGCGCCGAAATCCAGATCGAACTCGCGCGCCTCGCGCGGGCCCCGCGTGTCGGAGCGGATGGCGCCGCCTATGGCCGGTGACCCTGCGATGGGCGAACGCGCGGTGACCCCGCGCGCCGCCGCCGCCGAGCGCTGCGCCTCAAGCGTGCGGTACCCGGCATCGAGCCCGAGCGCCGCCTCCAGGTGCTGCGCCAGTTGCGCCTGCGCGGAGAGCGGCAGGAGCAGCGCGACTGCGAGAAGGAAGCTGCGCATCACGGTCACTCCGCCGCCACGGGCTGCGGCGCGGGCTGTTTCACCCGGGGCAGCGCGAAGCGTTCGTAAAGGATGGGAAGCAGCACCAGCGTCAGCACCGTTGCCGTGATCAGGCCGCCGATGACGACGATCGCGAGCGGCCGCTGGATCTCGCTGCCGGGGCCGGTGGCGAAGAGGAACGGCACGAGGGCGAGGGCGGCGATGGCGGCCGTCAGCACCACCGGCGTCATGCGCCGCTTCGCCCCCTCCCGCACCGCCTCGGAGAGCGACAGCCCATCCTCCGCGATGAGGCGGTTGATGTAGCTGATCAGCACCACGCCGTTCAGCACCGCAATCCCGATGAGCGTGAGGAAACCCACCGAGGCAGGTACCGAGACGAACTCGCCTGAGACCCAGAGCGCGAGCACGCCGCCGATCAGCGCAAAGGGCACGTTGCAGAACACCAGGGTCGCCTGCCGCACCGAGCCGAAGGTGAGGTAGAGCAGCAGGAAGATGGCGGCGAGCGCCAGCGGCACCACGACGGCAAGCCGCGCCTGCGCGCGTTGCTGGTTCTCGAACTGCCCGCCCCAGACCATCGTGTAGCCTGCCGGCAGTTGCACGCGGCTTTCGACGGCCGCCCGCGCCTCGGCCACGAAGCCGCCGATGTCGCGCCCGCGGACGTTGCTGAGCACGGTGGCGAAGCGCTCCGCCTGTTCGCGGATCACCTGGACGGCGCCTTCCTCCTCGCGGATGTCGGCCACCTGGCCGAGCAGCACGGTGCCGCCGCCGGGCAGCGTGATCTGCACCCGCGCGAGGTCGGCCGCGGAACGCCGCAGCGCCTCCTCGCCGCGCAGCAGCAGCGGGATGCGGCGGTCGCCCTCGACGACGGTGCCGATGCCGCGCCCGTCCACCCAGACGCGCAGCGTCTCCTGCACGTCGCTGGAGTTCAGGCCGAGGCGTCCGGCGGCCAGGCGGTCCACCGTCACGGTCAGGTACTTCATTCCCTCATTGCGGAGCGCGAAGACATCCGCACTGCCGTTGATGCCGCGCACCGCCTCGGCCGCCTCGCGCCCTATGCGATTGAGCTCGGGGATGTCGGGGCCGAAGACCTTGATCACGACGTCGCCGCGCGCGCCGATGATCATTTCCTGCACGCGCATATCGATCGGCTGGCTGAAGGAGAAGCTGGTGCCGGGGAAGCCGGCCAGCACATCCCGCACCTGCGCCAGCACCCAGGGCGTGCCGCCGGCCTTCGCCTCCGGTCGCCAATCCGCCGGGGGCGCCAGGGTGAAGAACATGTCCGTCTCGTTCAGGCCCACGGGGTCGATGCCGAGTTCGTCGGCGCCGGCGCGTGCCATGATGCCGCGCACTTCCGGCACGCGCGCCATGATCTCGCGCGAGATCCGCATATCCGTATCCGCCGCCTCCTCCACGCCGATGGTCGGGTGCTTGCGGACGGTGACGACGGGCGTGCCTTCATCCATGACGGGGATGAAGATGCTGCCGATCTGCGTGAAGGCGAGGCCGGCCAGCACAAGGCCGATGCCCGCCGTGCCCGCCACCCGCAGCGGCCGCGTCATTGCCCATTCCAGGAAGGGGTCGTAGACGGCGTGCAGCTTGCGGACGAGCCACGGCTCCTTCGTGTGTCCGCCGCGCAGCAGGAAGGCGCACATCACCGGCACCACCGTCAGCGAAAGGGTGAGTGCGGCGATCAGCGCGAAGGCGATGGTCAGCGCCACGGGGCCGAAGAGGCGCCCCTCCAGCCCTTGCAGCGAGAGCAGCGGGACGAAAACGGCCACGATGATGATGACGCCAGAGACGAGCGGCACCATGACTTCGCGCGTGGCCTCAGCCGTCAGCCGGACGCGCTGCGCCATGGTCAGCTTGCCCTCGTGATGCGCGCCGAAGCGATGCGCCACGTTCTCGACGACAACGACGGCGCAATCCACCAGCAGGCCGACGGCGATGGCCAGCCCGCCAAGCGACATGATGTTCGCCGACAGCCCGTAGAGGTTCATCATGCCGAAGGTGACGAGCACGGCGAGTGGCAGGCTGAGCGACACGACGAGTGCCGCGCGCCAGTTGCCGAGGAAAAGGATCAGCAGCACCACGACGAGCGCGATGGCCTCCAGCAGCACCTTCTGCACGGTCCAGACCGCCTTCCCGATCAGGTCCGCGCGGTCATAGAAGACGACGAGGTTCACCCCCTCCGGCAGGGCGCGCTCGATGGCGGCGAAGCGTTCGCGCGCCCCTTCCACCACGCTGCGCGCATTGGCGCCGCGCAGGCCGAGCACGATGCCCCAGACGGCCTCGGCCTCGCCATCGCGCGTCACCACGCCGTTGCGGGGCAGGGCGCCGAAGCGCACGTCGGCCACGTCGCCTACGCGCACCACGCCGCCCGGGCGGGCGACGAGCACGATGGAGCGCACATCCTCGAGGTTCTGGATGCGGCCCTGGGCGCGCACGAGCAGCGCCTCCTCGCCATCGCGGATGCGCCCCGCGCCGTCATTGTGGTTGTTCCGCTCCAGCGCCTCCTCCAGCATCATTGTCGAGATGCCGCGCGCGGCCATGGCGGCTGGGTCGGGCACGACCTCGTAGGTGCGGACGTAACCGCCCAGCACGTTCACATCGGCCACGCCGGTGACTGCGCGAAGCTGCGGGCGCACGACCCAGTCCATCATCGTGCGCGCGTCCCGCGGGGAGAGGTTCTCGCCCTCCAGCGTGAACATCAGCATCTCGGCCAGCGGCGTGATGATGGGAGCGAGGCCGCCGGCCACGCCCGCAGGCAGGTCGTCCATCATCTGTTGCAGGCGTTCGTTCACCTGGGCGCGGGCCCAGTAGATGTCGGTCCCGTCACTGAATTCGAAGGTCATCAGGGTGACCGAGAAGCGCGTGACGGAACGCATGAAGACGAGGTTGGGGATGCCTCGCATCGCGACCTCGACCGGATGGGTCACGCGGCGCTCGAGTTCCTCGGGCGTCAGGCCAGGGGCGCGCATGGAGACGAGCACCTGCGTCGGCGCCACGTCGGGGAAGGCGTCGATCGGCAGGTTGCGATAGGATTGGAAGCCCCAGAAAGCCAAGCCGAGGGCGGCGATGATGACCAGCAGGCGCTGTCGCAGCGCCAGGTCGAGCAGGTTGGCGAGCATGATTCAGCGCCCATCCGCTTCGGAAAGTTCCGCCAATAGCGCGAGAATTCCGCGCGTCGCGATCTGGTCGTTGGGCTGGAGCCCTGCGCGGATGGAGGTGAACTGCGCCGTCTCGTTCAAAACCGTGACCGTGCGCGCGCTGAAGCCTTCGGGCACGCGCACGAAGACCCAGCTCCGCTCGCGGTGGCGAACAACGCTGCCCGAGGGGGCGCGGTATTGCGGGACGCCGGCGGCGCGCAGCTGCAGCGCCACGCTGACGGCCTGGCCGGGACGCAGTGCCTCGGCGCCGCGATGGATCTCGGCGATGGCGGTGACACTCTGCGTCGCCTGGTCGGCGGTGCGACCGACGCGCAACACGAAGCCTTCGGCGCCCTGCGCGGGCACCAGCACGCGGGCGTTGGTTTCCAGCGCCGGCGCGCGAGACAGCGGCACCTGGATGTTCACCCACAGCGTTTGCAAGTCGGCGATGGTCATGAGCGGCGCGGCCTGCGCCACGCGCTCGCCCGCCGTCGCGGCCCGGCCGAGCACGACGCCGTCCACCGGGCTCGTCACCGTCAGGCTTGGCTGGATGCGGCGGTTGCGGCGCAGTTCCGCGATCTCGTTCGTGTTGAGTCCGAGCAGGCCCATGAGCTGCGTGCGCTCGTCGAGGGCGGCTGCGGCGGCGGTCGCTTCCGCGCGGGTGACGATCAGCCGGCGTTCGGCGATCACGCGCTCGCGGAAAAGCTGTTCGTCGCGGCGCAATTTCTCGGCGCTGAGTTCCTGCATGGTGGAGGCTTCGAGGAAGAGGCGCTGCGCCTCGACCAGCTCGCTGCTGCGCAGGCGAGCCACCACCTGGCCGGCACGCACCCGCTCATCGGTCGCCACGAAGAGGCTTTCGATCAGGCCCGCCGCGGGGGCCGCGATGACGCGAAGCTGCGTGGGCGGCACCACCACCGTGCCGGGCAGCGCGATCTCGGCCGGGCCGGTCTCGGGCTCGATGCGGCCGAGTTCGAAGCCGCCGCCGCGGAACTGGCGCTCATCGAGGCGGATCAGCACCTCGGGTGCCGCGGGCTGGGCAAGGGCGGGAAACGATAGCAGGGACAACAGCAAGGGCGCGCAGAAGCGACGCGCGACGAATGGTTTCATCTCGACTCTCCAAGGATCAATACTCTGGAGAGCGCATGGCTCAGCGCCCCGGTCCCCTGGGCGGGGAGCCCGGGACGTCGGCTCAACAGGCCCCTTGGACTAGGGCTCGTCGCGTACCTGCGATCTCCAGCGCCGGCCGACAGATGACATTTGGTTCATCTTCGGGCCAGTTTCAAGTGGCGTCGCGGCGAGGCATTAGGGAGGGGCAGCTTGACCCATGCTGAACGCCACCTTGCACCAAACTGAACGGAGTTGACCGCATGATCATTCTCGTCACCGGCGCGACCGCCGGCTTCGGCCGCGTCATCGCCCAGCGCTTTGCGGGAACCGGCGCTCGGATCATCGCCGCTGGCCGGCGCGAGGAGCGGCTGGCCACCCTCAGTGACGAACTGGGCGCCGGGCGCGTGCTGCCGCTGGTGCTCGACGTGCGGGACCGCGCGGCGGTCATGGCCGCCATCGCGGGCCTGCCGGCGGATTGGGCCGAGATCGACGTTTGCGTGAACAATGCGGGCCTGGCGCTCGGCCTTTCCGGCGCGCAGGACGCGGACCTCGACGACTGGGACGCCATGGTGGACACCAACATCAAGGGCCTGATGTACGTGACGCGCGCGGTGCTGCCGGGCATGGTGGCGCGCAATCGGGGGCACATCATCAACATCGGCTCGACGGCGGGGGAGTTCGCCTATCCCGGCGGCAATGTCTACGGCGCCAGCAAGGCCTTCGTGCGCCACTTCAGCCTCAACCTCCGCGCCGATCTCTGGGGCACCAAGGTGCGCGTGACCGATATCGAACCGGGCCTCGTGGGTGGGACCGAGTTCAGCAACGTTCGCTTCCATGGCGATGATGAAAAAGCGGCCAACATCTACGCCGGCGCCGAGCCGCTGACGCCCGAGGACGTGGCCGAGGCGGTGCACTGGACGGCCACGCTGCCCGCGCGCGTGAACATCAACACGCTGCAGATGATGCCGGTGGGCCAGGCGTTCGGCCCGCTGCGCGTTCACAAGGAGTGAGCGACCACCCTGCCTACGAACCACCCCGTCCCGCGCGCCATGCGGGCCGCCTTCCACTGTTCCAGCTGATGGCCAAGGCGCGCGGGAGCCTGCTGGAGGTCTGGTCGGAAAGCTCCTTCACGACCGAGGTGATCGAACTGAAGCTGCTCACGCAGAAGCTGTTCGTCTTCAACATGCCCGACGCCATCCAGTCGGTTTTCGTCACCCAGGCTGACGCGTTCGAGCGCAAGACGCCGCAGATGCGCCACGCGCTGGAGGCGCTGCTGGGCGACGGCTTGTTCATCTCCGACGGCCTGGTCTGGAAGGAGCGGCGTCGGGTGGTGCAGCCCGTGACGCACCCCTCCCGCATGGCGGAGCTCACGCCCCTGATGACCGAGGTCGCGCTCGAATGGCGTGAGACCTGGACGGCGCGGCCCGAGGGTGCCGTGGTCGATGCGCTGGAGGAGATGGGGCGCTTAACCGCTGAGGTCATCTGCCGCACCATCTTTGGCCGCGCACTGGGGCGGGACGCAGCGGCCGAAGTCGTGCGCGCCTTCGCCGAGTATCAGGCGAAGATCGGCAACATGGATCTGCTCTCGCTGCTCGGCCTGCCGGATTTCCTGCCGCGCTGGCAGGGCTTTCGCGTGGGCGGATCGGTGCGGCGCATCCATGCCGTGGTGGATCGGATGATCGGCAGCATCCTGGACGGCACGGCGGGCGAAAGCTCGCTCATCGCCAGCATGGCGCATGGCTCGGGCATGACGCGCGCGGCCTTCCGCAACGAGGCGATCACGCTGTTCATGGCGGGCCACGAGACCACGGCGAACACCCTCGCCTGGGCCTGGTTCCTGCTCTCCGAGGCGCCCTGGGCGGAGGCGCGGCTGCACGCCGAGCTGGACGCGGTGCTGGGCGGCCGCGCGCCCGGCTTCGAGGACCTGCCAAACCTGCCCTATACCCGCGCGCTGATCGAGGAGACGCTGCGGCTCTTCCCGCCCGTGCCCGTGCTGGCGCGCCGCGCCGCGCGCGACACGGTGGTGGCGGAGACCGTGGTGCCGGCCGGCAGCATCGTCATGGCCGCGCCCTGGGTGCTGCACCGCCACCACCGCCACTGGGAAGCGCCCGACGAGTTCCGCCCCGAGCGATTCCTGCCCGGCGCCACGCCGCCTGCCAAATACACCTACCTGCCGTTCAGCCTTGGCCCACGCGTCTGTACGGGCCAGCATTTCGGCCTTTACGAGGCGATGATCTGCCTGGCCACGCTGGCCGCGCGCTTTCGCCTCCGGCCGGTTGAAGGCCATCGCGCCTTCCCCGTCTCACGCCTGACGCTGAGGCCGGGCGAGCGCCTGCTCATGCGGTTGGAAGGGCGCTGACCTTCGTTGGGGGGAGTTAGCTGTTGCCCCCCGTGATCGTCTGGTTCGCCAGCCGCTCGGAGAGCTTGGCCACCGCCGTGTGATCTTCGCCCGGGCCGAGATGCGTGGCGGCTGCGGCCCAAAGCTCACGCGTCAGCGC
>Ga0105047_10006194_pt1 | contig 20331 bp, 13 predicted proteins | sample MAT04_FD_78384 | JGI IMG/M metagenome (GOLD analysis project Ga0105047, IMG submission 78384) | Freshwater microbial communities from Lake Fryxell liftoff mats and glacier meltwater in Antarctica - MAT-04 (megahit assembly) | ecosystem: Environmental > Aquatic > Freshwater > Ice > Liftoff...
GACGCCCGAAGAACTCGGCAAGATGGCCATCCTCCGCCGCGTGCTGTCCGACATGCACCCGGTCGAAGCGATGGAGCTGCTGATCAACCGCGGCAAGAAGACCAAGTCAAACGCGGAGTTCCTGATCACGATGAATCTGAATTGATCATGCGTCTCGCATGTTGTAGGTCACGCTTTGCGTGACGTTCGCGTCACGCGAAGCGTGACCTACAAGATTGCCCGAATTCGCAATTTCGCAAGCAAAGTGTGTACGACGTTGCACGCGTCTGATAGAGTAAGATTACGCTATTACACCATGCTCTACCGACTTGACTAGGAGCCCTCCCGATGCGCATCATGATTTTGGCAATCATCGCTTCTCTAACAATGACCAACTTGCTGCAAGCACAAGTAGTAGTAGTTGACCCCTGCGCTCCAGCAGCACCTGCGCCAGACATCACTCTCACAAGCAAGTCAACTGTTGATAAGCAGGTAAAGAAGATTGCTACTTCAACCGATATTGTGCCTAACGGAGGAGCGGTAATTCAATCTGTCGAGTTCTCCATCGACCAAACTCCCGGCGGCAACCATGCGGATGGTGGTGCGGGCAGAAAAGTTGGCGTTACGACCATTTGGAGCATGGGTAATACAATCGTCTTGACGCAGCGTAACACTTACAAAGTCACTACAACTGTGAAATACACCGTTCCGGGAGACAACACTGTACTGACCAAGACTTCCGTATCTGGTGAGCTGAAAATTCCGTGATGTCCGATGATAGTTCTGCTTGAAAGGAACATGCATGCGTCGTGGATATTCACTATTGGAACTTCTGGTGGTTCTGGCGATTATCGCTATCCTCCTAGGTCTGTTGCTGCCTGCAATCCAGAAGGTGCGAGATGCGGCCGCACGGATCAAAAGTACTAATAACCTCAAGCAAATCGGACTGGGCATGCATCTATATGCTGATGCCCATGAGCGTTTCCCCGGCATGCCAGGTCGCGGGGAGCCGTTACAAGACCCTCCGCTTGTCGCGATCATACACTACGTCGAACTTAACCGTGTGGGAGGAACTTGGTCAACATTGAATCCCGAATCTAAGTACTCTGTATACTGCAGCCCGTCTGATCCATCTTTCAGTTACTACATTCAAGCCAACGCTCCGGAACCGACTCGAGGCTATGTCGGCGACACGAGTTACCCTGCCAACGCATACGCTCTCGAAGGCTCGCCAAGACCCTTGGATGTTACTGACGGGTTGTCGCAAACCATAATGTTCGCCGAACATTACGCGCGCTGCGGCGGGTTTACGAAGCTAGGCAACTTCTCTATCGGACTTGGCTATTATAAATCGGTCATCATCGAGCGGCCAGAAATCCTCACAAAGTGGGATCGAAACAATTCGTTTGCCGATTGGGCCTACCCAACGGATGTTCGGCCCGTCCCCGATGGTTTCGGCGGTGTTCTACCGTCTCGTCTCGGTGCTACGTTCCAGAGTGCACCGAAACTTGCCGATTGCGATCCGACTCTTCCGCAAACTCCGCACTATGGAGGGATGTTGGTTCTGCATTTCGACGGGTCGGTGCATACAGTTTATCCGAGCGTAAACCCGTCGGTCTTTTGGGGAGCTGTCACCCGCGATGGCGGCGAAGTCATTGGGGATTATTGAAGAGAGCTTACGCACCACTTAAGTCTTGGCCCACTCCCGGTGGCCCGAGTAAGGGCCGTCGATCTGGTGCTGGGGAAGAGCTGATCGGTAACTGCCCTCGCCTTACTTCCCGTCCTTGTCTTTCACTTCGTTCAAAATCGCGGCCAGCACGGTGTCGCTCGAGATGTTCTCGGCTTGGGCTTCGAAGTTCAGCAGCACGCGGTGGCGCATGGCGGGGAAGAAGACCTTGCGGATGTCCTCGAAGCTCACGTTGAAACGGCCATCGAGCAGGGCTCGCACCTTCGCCGTCAGGATCAGGGCTTGGGCGCCCCGGGGCGAACCGCCGGCGCGCAAGAAGCGATTCGTGTCGGCCGTGGCGAACTCCGAATTCGGGTGCGTCGCCAGCAGCAGCCGGATGGCGTAATCCTGCACGGCGGTCGCCACGAGCACCTCGCGGACGAGTTCCATCCACTGGCCGATTTCGCTCGCGTCCATGACTTTGCGGGCGTGCAGTTTCACATTCTGCGTCGTCCGGTCGACGATCAATTTCAACTCGGCGCGCGTCGTGAACGGCACCAGCAGCTTGAACAAGAAACGGTCGAGCTGCGCTTCGGGCAGCGGGTACGTGCCTTCTTGTTCGATGGGGTTTTGCGTGGCGAGCACGAAGAAGGGCTTGGGCAGTTGGTGCGTCGTGCCGCCGACGCTGACGGTCCCTTCTTGCATGGCTTCGAGCATGGCCGATTGCGTCTTCGGGATGGCCCGGTTGATTTCGTCGGCGAGCACGATTTGGCTGAACAGCGGGCCGCTCTGGAAGCGCCGCTCGCGCCGGCCTTCGGGCGTTTCGAGGATGATATCGGTGCCGACGATGTCCGAGGGCATGAGGTCGGGGGTGAACTGAATGCGCGTGAATTTGAGGTCGAGGACTTGGGCCAGCGTGCGGACGATGAGCGTTTTGCCAAGGCCGGGGACGCCTTCGAGGAGGATGTTGCCTCCGACGAAGAGACCGGTGAGCACGCCCCGGACGATCTCGGGTTGGCCGACGATGACCTGGCCGATTTCGGCTTCGAGGTCGGCGAAGCGTTTGCGGAACTCGGCGGCCCGTTCGGCCATAGGGGCGGGTGTGCTCATGGCGAGCAGTTTACGGCGCGGGAGGAATGCTGTCGAGAAGAGGCCGGGCCGGATTCCGGGGCATACTGATTCGGATCACCCCCGAGGAGACTAGCGATGGTTGCCCCCGCAATCTCGTAACGGCGCGGTAACGCCCCAACTTTTGTTTTCTCGGACTTTCCTCTCGCTTTCCCCCGGACTACGGATTAGCCTAGTGTAGAACCCGCCGAGTTGCGCACTTTCGCGACTCACCGCTTTTCGCTCCGATCCGTCTCCGCTCGTCGAGGGTCACCATGGCTCGCTTGTTCTTCTCAGTCGCCTTCCTCGGCTTCTTCGCTGCCGCCCCGCTGTTCGCCTCGGTGCCGGCGGATGTCGCCGAACGGGCCGCCCTCATCGGCCAACCGAGCGAGTTGGTCGTTTCGCCGGGCCTTCAAGTGTCGCTGAGCGGGCCGCGCGATGTGGCCCAACTCGTGGTGATCGGAAAATATGCCAACGGCCAGACGCGGGACTTGACCGCGGTTCTCGACGCGATTTCCTCGGCCCCCGACATCGTGAACGTCGGCGAAGGCCTTTTCTTGCGCGGCAAGAAGAACGGCACCACCACTCTAATCCTCAAGGCGGGCGGGAAGACCGCGACTGTCGCCGTGACAGTCCGAGATTTCGAATCTCCGAAACCCGTCAGCTTCCGCAATGACGTCATCGCCAGCCTCAACGTCGGCGGTTGCAACATGGGCGCCTGCCACGGGACGCCGAGCGGGAAGAACGGCTTCAAACTCTCGTTGCGCGGCTTCGACCCTGCCGCCGACTACTTGCAATTGACGCGCGACCAATTCGGCCGCCGCGCCGATCCGCTCGACGCCGGTGCATCACTGATGGTCTTGAAGACCCTCGGCCGCATCCCGCACGAAGGAGGTGCCCGCCTCGCGGCCAATAGCCTGCCACTGGAAATGATGACGGCGTGGCTGGCCCAAGGGGGGAATAACGACACCCCGACGCTGCCGAGTGTGAAGAAGATCGCCGTGCTGCCGGGGAACCGGATCCAGTTGAACCCGGCCCGTTGGCAGCAACTCGCGGTGGTCGCCACCTTCAGCGACGGGGCGACCCGCGATGTCACCCGGCTGACGAACTTCAGCAGCAGCGACCCCGGCGTCGCCGACGTGAACCTCAACGGCTTCGTCGAGTTCAAACGCGCCGGCGAAGTCGCCATCCTCTGCCGCTACCTCGAAGAGTTGGTCTCGGTTCGGCTGACCTACCTCGACCCGCGGCCGGGGTTCGTCTGGCCGAACACGCCCGAAGTTAACGTCGTCGATACCAAGACCTTCGCCAAGTTGAAGCTGATGACGATCCTGCCGTCCGACCTCAGTGCCGACAGCGACTTCGTCCGCCGGGTGTACCTCGACGTCATCGGCCGTTTGCCGACGGCGGTGGAGACGACGGCCTTCCTCGACTCGAAAGAGACGACCAAGCGGGAGAAGTTGATCGACGGCTTGCTGACGAAGCCGGAGTTCGCCGACTTCTGGGCGCTCAAATGGGCCGACGTCCTCCGCAGCAGCCGCAAATCGATCCAATTGAAAGGTTCGACCGGCTTCCAACTTTGGCTACGCGAAATGATCGCCACGAATCAGCCGTTCGACAAGATCGTGACCGAATTGCTGACCGCCACCGGCAACACCTACTCGAACCCGCCGGCGAATTACTACCGCATCGCCAAAGACCCGATGGCTCTCGCCGAGTCGACGGCCCAACTGTTCCTCGGCGTGCGGATGCAGTGCGCAAAGTGCCACAACCACCCCTTCGAGCGCTGGAGCCAAGACGACTACTACGGCCTCTCGGCGGTGTTTGCCCGCGTGAAGTTCAAACCCGAGCCGGCCGTCGGCACCGCGAAACCGAACCCCGCCGCCTCGGCCGAAGTGATCTACACGACCCGCGACGGCGAAGTGACCCAGCCGCGCACCGGCGTGCAAATGAAGCCGCGTTTCCCCGGTTCGGGCGACGCCGACGTGCCAAAAGGAGCCGACCGCCGCGCGGCCTTCGCCGAGTGGCTCACCAAACCGGGCAACGCCTTCTTCGCCAAGTCGGTGGCCAACCGCGTCTGGTTCCACCTCGTCGGTAAAGGGATCGTCGATCCGGTCGACGACTTCCGCGAGTCGAACCCGAGCGCCAACGACGAACTGCTCGAAGCGCTGGCCGCGGAGTTCACGAAGTCCAAATTCGACCTCCGCGCTTTGGTCGGACTCATTTTGAAATCGCGGACGTACCAACTGAGCGCGGTGCCGAACGAGACGAACAAAGACGACGCCAAGTACTTTAGCCACGCCGTGACGAAGCTGCTGACCGCCGAGCAGATCTTGGATGCCCTCAGCGACTTCACCGGCGTGCCCGAGAAGTTTGCCGGCCTCCCCGCCGGGACGCGGGCGATCCAACTGCCGGACGGCGAAGTCAACCACCCGTTCCTGAAAACCTTCGGCCAACCGGCCCGCGAACTCGCCTGCGAATGCGAGCGCGAAAGCGACGGCAACCTCGCCCAAGCGCTGCAGCTCATCAACGGCCCAACGGTGAACGAGAAAGTGAAGAATCCGAACAACCGCCTCGGTGCCCTCCTGGCGTCGAAGAAACCGGATCGCGAAATGCTCGACGAGTTGTACTTGGTGGCCATGGCCCGCAAAGCCGACAACGACGAAGCGAAGGCGGCCCTCGCCCACGTGACCAAAGGCGCCGACAAGCGCAAAGCCTGGGAAGATGTACTCTGGGCGATCCTCAACACCCGGGAGTTTCTGTTCCGGCATTGAGATCGCGAGATAGGCGTTGCGCGGCGGAACGATTCACTCGTTGTCCGTGAGTTCGAGCCGTTGCTGCCCGTCGAAAATGATGCGGTCGCGGTTCAGAACGTCACGGCCGAGAATCGCGTACTCGACGCGATCGGACGCGAGGACTTCGATCAAAATCGGCCTCATAGCCCGAACACACAACGAAAGTGGGTACGTAGCCAAGACTTGGATCGACCCATCTCACGAGCGTCTCGTCGAGTTGTTTCCATCCCAGTGTTCGGACGATCTGCGTCGGCAAGACGGTTTGATCCGACCCGGAGTCGACGAGAGTCGACGAAAGCCGGCATGTCGGACACCGAACGCGCCGCGATGGGGTGGAGCAAATTCAGCAACACCGACGACGCGGGCGGGTTCCCCGGCGAGTACCGAGAGAAGAACGTCCCCATTCGCAACCTACCGATGGAACGGCGGGATCGAGACGATGTTCGGTGCGTCTTCGGTCACCAACCGCACCGGGATCGGGACATCGCCGAACTCGCGGTAGGCGTCTATGGCGGCATCGAGCTTGAGCGAGCCCGATTTCAAGACGCGGCCTTCGTGGACGGCGACGTATAACCCACGGTGCGTGTTCAGCAATTGGGGCAACAGGCTTTGGAACGCGAGAAACTCGCGTTGCCATTGGCTCGCGAGCTCGACCGAACGTTCCGCTTCGAAGCGGACCGGTGGCATTTCGATCATTGTCGATTCCACTACAATCCCCCCGGTCACTCCCACAGCTTGGCCAAGTCGAGGACCGCCGGCTTCACTTTCGTCGCGCTGGTTTTGCCGTCGCCGATTTTGAGGTGGAGCGTGCGCGTCGCGGGTTCGAAGACCATGCTTTGCAGCGTCTCCTTCCCTTGGTTCACCGCGTCGAGTTCGGCGAAGACGTCCTCGACGCCGAGTTTACCGTCGTCTTTCTGCGTCTCCAGCAATTTCTCCAAGCGCCAACAACCCTTCTTCGGGGCGATGCCCAGTCCGTCGCTCACGAAGTGATTCGTGCAGAGCGTCAGGTCGTTCGTCGGCTTGCGGACTTCGATCGCCTTCGGCGTGATCTCGAACACCGCCCCGCCCACCGCATCGCAAATGCTCAGGCTCGCGGACGTCGTCCGCTTGATCCCGCGCAGCAGTTTCTCCGCCTCGGCGACCGTCTTGCATTCTTCGAGCACGCGGCGGAACGCCAGCAGCATCGGCACGCCGTCCCAATCGAACTTCGATTTATCCTTGGCTTGCTTGAGCAGGATTTCGTTGATGGTGCAGCTCAGGCCGTGCTCGTTCATCCCGGAGATCACGCCCGTGATCGGCGAGAGTGTGATCGAAGCGAAAGCGTATTTACCCGCCGGCTTGAAGACGAAAATCGCGGCTTGTTGCGGAAGGCCCTTCGACGGGACCCAGTCGAAGTTGCGGCCGAAGATCGGGGCCTTCGTTTTGCTGCGCGCGGGTTCGACGAGCACCGTCGAGCAACCCATGCCGCTGGAAAGGTCGTAGACGGTGTCGATGAACCAGAGTAGATCGGGGTCGTAGCCGCTGGCCTTGGCGAGCGCCTCGATTTCCAGCGTGTGGTCGGCGGGGAAGTTCGGTTTCAGCTTCCGGGCGATCAGTTTGATGGCGTCGAAACCGTTCTCGAGCTTCACCGCTTTGAGGAACTCGTCGAGCACCGGCCGCGGATCGGGGGAGTTTTTTCCGACGAGCGTCCCGATCTGTTGACCGATCTCGGCCGGCATCCCGGCGACGACCAACACCGGCACACCCGACACAAACTTGAGTTCACCCTTTTCGTGCTTGCCGGGTTTGAAGACGGAGTCGGTCTGGGCGCCGGCCGGCCGAGCCAGCGAGAACAGCGCGAGGACGGTGACCAAATAGGCCACGCCCTTTTTCAGCCCGGGGGTTTTGCGTTCCATCATTCCTCACTCCTCGTTGGCGGCGGTGGTGCGGCCCAGCGCCACGTCGAATTCGGTCACCAGCGGCAGCAGCATCGCGTAGACCGTGAACCCGAACGCGGCCGCCAAGGCCACGAACGGCACGATCGGGTCGGCCGATTCCTCGGTGCCGGGCTTCGCGATCAGGATGTTCGTCACGCAGTAGAACATCGCCAGCGGGCAGACCACCGAGCCGACCGTCAGCGCCGGCGACGGCCGTTGGCCCGTCAGCACCCACCAAAGCCCGCCGATGCCGAGTACCAAAAACGCGATGAAGCTGACCCACTGATTCGCGAAACTGCCGCCGTTGATGACGATCACGTAAATCGCGATCAGCGTGCCGACGCTCAGGAAAAAGACCGTACCCAGTGTATTCACGATGGCCAGCCGGCTGTTGACGACCTGCAACGCGACGTGCAACCCGAGGGCCATCACGAACCCGAACAGCAGCAGCAGCGACCCGACCACGGCGATCAGCGGTAAGAAGTTGTTGCCGAATCGCTCGCCGAACGTTGCGCTCGGATCGGTCTTCGCCAAGAGTCCGAGGCAGGCGTAGAAGGCCGCCAGCAGCAACGGCGGGATCAGGTATTCCTTGGTATTGTAGATCACCCCCAACAGCTTGCCGAAGACGAACTCGCGGGGCGACACATCAGTGACGAGCAGCACATCGAGCGTACCGCCGTCGCGCTCGGAGGTGATCGAAGTCACCGCTTGGGCCGAAATCAACAGCAAGCTGATGATGGCCAGCGGCACCAATCCGTAGGCCGCGGCGAAGACCGGTTTGCCGCCGGGGGCGTAGATCTGCGCGATGCTGAAGTACAGGATCAGCGCGAGGACGACGCCGAAGGCGAACTTCACCAACAAGGGCCTCCGTCCGTAGGCGAGCGTATTGATCTCGCGCCAGAGGATCGGGTTCTCCCAGATGCCGCGGACTTCGCCGGGCGCGGCGTGGGCCTTCGAACGGAAGTCTTTCAACTGCTCTTGGCTCAGGTTCGCCTCGGGGTCGTGGTCCTTCCCTTCGCGCTGGATGATCGGCTCGCCGCTCGGGTTCCACTTCCGCAGGCGGTTCATCCCGAAGAGGTTGATGACCGCGCAGAAGCCGAGCATCGTCAGGGAGAACCCGTAGGCCGGGGGGAGAGAACTCCAGCCTTCCGCCGGGGCTTGGATGACGGTGGCCATCGCCCGCACCGGGTCGAAGTACGCTTGGATCGTCGGCCAATCGGCCCCCGGCGCGATCAATGGCCCGACGACGCCGATGGACAGGGCCAAACAGAAATAGAGCACCAAGAACAGCACCGACAGCGCGAGCGATTGGAATGTCCGTTCGCGCCAGAGGGCCACCAAGCCCCCGAGCGACCCGGCGGCGTAGGCCGTCATCAGCAGCACCGCCCCGGCCTGCAAAACCTGGGTGATGTCGATGCCGCCGAGCAGCAAGTAGAACGACAGCACGGGAAGCGTCACCAGCAGCATCACCGTGATCGGCAACAGGCTGCCGAGGAGTTTGCCGAGGACGATTTCGTAATCGCGCATGTCGGTGATGAGCAGCAAAATGAACGTCCGGCGGTCCTTCTCTTGCGAGACCGCGCTGGCCGCGGAGAGGGTGCTGAAGAACATCAAGAGGACGAGTTCGACGTACACCGAGAGTTGAAAGATGAGTTCGCCGAAGCGGGCGACTTCGCCGAGGTTCGGGTCGCGGTCGAAGCCGAGGGTCGCTTGGTAACTGGTGATGCCGAGGATGGTGAGGAGCCCGAGGAGGGCCGCGCGTGTGCCGTAATGGCTGGCCTGCCGCGGGACGGTCGTCAGTTCCCGCATGAAGATCGGACCCAGCACGACTCGCCCCCGTTCGATCCGATCCCGAATGAATCACCATTGTAGGAACGTACAATCCCCATCACATGAAAAGCATCGCCGTCATTTTGCAGGGCTGCCCCGTCGGCGGCCTCGGGGTTTACGGGAACGAGTGGATCGCCGCGCCGAACCTCGACGGCCTCGCAGCCGAGGGGACGGTGTTCGACCGCCATTATTCCGACTGCCCCGATCCCGCCGCCGCCCGCCGGGCACTCTGGGGTTCGTCGCGCCCCGCCGATCCGCCCCGGTACCTGATCCGCGCCCATCGCCCATCGCGGGACGCCCCACCCGAGTTCTACGCTGGCTGGGCGGAAGTGTTCGATGCCCGCCCCGGCGCGAACCCCGCCGAGGCGCTCGATGGCCTGCTTCCTCGGGTGCTGGCGCAGCTCGCGGAACTCGACGATTGGCTGTTGGTCATCGAGCTGGATCGACTGATTCCGCCGTGGCATGTCCCGCGGGAATTGTTCGAAGTCTACTTGGAAGATCTGTTGGAAAGCGACCCCGCCGCGGAACCGCCGGAGCCGTGGTGCGATCCGCCGACCGGCTGGTTCGACCGCGAGGATTCGGCTTCGTGGGAACTGTTGCACCGCAGCTTCGCGGCCGTGGTCACGCAGCTCGACGCCGAACTCGGCTGGCTCTTCGAACGCTTCCGCGAGTTCCACCTCGACGAATCCGCCGATTGGCTCATCACGTCCGATTTCGGCTATCCGTTGGGGGAACACGGGATCATCGGCCCGTTCCGTCCGTGGCTGCACGAGGAATTCGTCCACCTGCCGTTGATTTTGCGCCGCGCCGGCGGACGGGACGCGGGACGACGGGTCGAAGCCCTCACGCAGCCGGTCGATCTGATGGCGATCCTGCGTGATGAGCCGCTTCCGGTGCGAGAGGTGGCGATCACGGCGTTGGAACTCAACGGCGGAAAAGAACTCGCCCGCCGGACAGCGTCGGAAGCGATTCTCCTGCCGCTGCAAATCCCCGACGGCGACGACCCGCGCGCCCCGCAGTTTTACTTGAAGCCGGACGACCGCTGGGAAGTCAACGACGTCCGCTCCCAGTTCTTGGACCAAGCCGAAGTGTGGGAGGCGGAATTGCGCGAACGGTGTGCCAAACGCGGTGAGAAGTGACGCGGCGGCGACGCCCTTCCCCCGACCCCCGGTCCTGCCGTATCATATTCCGAGTGTCCGAACCCGAATCGCCATCCAGGATCCCGCCATGTTGCGTTCGATTCTCGCCTCGCTGGTCGTCGCCGGCCTGCTCGCCGCGCCGGCCCTCGCCGCCGACGACACTTACACCCTGAAGCTCTACAAGAGCAAGAAGGGGGACAAAACCGAAAACGAGAAGACCGAAGACGGCAAGACGAACATCGTCATCAACGTCGCCGGCATGAACATGAAGCAGGATGTCGACAACGGCAAGAAAGAGATCTACACCGAAGAGATCCTCGAGAAGAAAGAGGGTGACAAAAAGGCGACCAAACTGACGCGCACCTACAGCGCCGCCGAGAAGAGCGAGAAGGGCGAAGTCACCAAGCACGCCTACGCCGGCGAAACGGTGCTGATCGAAAAGAAGGGCGACAAGTACGAAATCAGCCTCAAGGGAAAGGCCCTCAAAGAAGAAGAAGCCCCGGAGCTGTACAAGAGCTTCAACAAGAAAGAAGACGAACCGGACAACGAAGATTTCCTGCCGAAAGACCCCGTAAAGGTCGGCGAGAGCTGGAAACTGCCCGCCGCGACGACCGACAAAATGTTCAAGGCGCTCGGCGACGAAAAAATGAAGTTCGACACCAAGAAGTCGAGCGTCGGCGGCAAGCTCCTCAAGGTCTACAAAAAGGGCGACGCCCAGTTCGGCGTCCTCGAACTCACCCTCACGATCTTCGTCACCGAAATCGACCTCGGCGGCAACTTCGGCAAAACCAAAGACGGTAGCAAGATGGTCATTCAAGGGACTATCGACACCTGCATCGACGGCAGTGTGCAGTTCGAAGACGGCAAAATGGACGTGACCATCGACATCACTGCGGAACTGCCGAACAATGGCTCGTTCACCATCACCGGCACCACGAAGGGCATCGACAAGACCCGCGTGGCGAAGAAGTAGCCTCGACTCGCGCCGGGGAAGAATCCGGTTTGAAGCCGGTCGATCGATTTGCGATAACGAAGTTATCGCTGCCGGCCCGTCGAGATTCCGCATGATCCGTTCGCCGCTCCCTTGGAAATTCGCCTGTCTCGCTGCGGCCGTTACGCTCGGTACATTCGGCGGGGCCGAACCCGCGCCGAATGCCCCGGCGGTGGCGAACGGCTTCGCGACCGAGGTGCGGCCGATCGTGGCCCGATACTGTTTCGAATGCCATTCGACGAAGGCGAAGAAGGGGAGCCTCGATCTCGAACGGTTCGCGACTATCGAGCAGGTGCGCAAGGACATCAAGCCCTGGCAGCAAATGATCGAGCAGATCGAAGCCGGGGAAATGCCGCCGAAGGATAAACCCCAGCCGACGGCGGAAGAGAAGAAGGGGTTGCTCGGTTGGATCCGCGGCTTCCTCGAAACGGAAGCGAAGGCCCGCGCCGGCGATCCGGGGCCCGTCCCGCTGCGGCGCCTGAGCAACGCCGAGTACGACTACACGATCCGCGACCTCACCGGCGTCGACCTGCGCCCGGCGCGCGAGTTCCCTGCCGACGGGGCCGCCGGGGAAGGCTTCACGAATGCGACCGAGGCGTTGTCGGACATTTCCCCGGCCTTGCTGACCAAGTACATCAACGCATCCAAAGAGATCGCGGAGCACGCCGTCTTGCTGCCGGACGGCTTCCGCTTCGGCGCGGGCAAGACCCGCCGGGACTGCACCGACGAATCGATCGCGAAGTTGCGCGGGTTCTATTCCATCGCTCCCGCCGACGGCCGGTTACTGGTGGCCCCGTACCTCGCGGCGGCGATCCGTCACCGCGACGCGCTGAGCGGAGGGAAAATCGAAGACGTCGCGGCGAAAGAAAAGTTGAACGCGAAGTACCTCGGCATTCTGTGGGCGACACTGACGGACCCTACGCCGTCGTATCCGCTCGATGCGATTCGGGCCCGTTGGAAGACCGCCGTCGAGAAAGATATCGCCGGGCTCGCGGCAGAGATCGCGGCGTGGCAAGCGAAGCTGTGGAAGGTCGTCCCCATCGGTAGCTATCGGCACGGAGCGTCCGGTCGGCAGATGGTGAGCGATCCCCCAGCAGACGTTGTGCAAACCCTCCGTTTCGATTTCAAACCCGCGCCCGGCCAAACCGAAGTCGTGTTGAATCTGAGCGCCCGCGATCTCGCCGGTGAGACCGGGAAAGTAGTCTGGCAGCGCCCGCGATTTGCAGGGAGCGGCGAGCCACTGCTGTTGAAGGACTACGCCCGATTCGGCCCGGCCTTCGAGATCGACACAACGTTGGTCTTCGCGGGCAGTTCCAAATATTTGAACGCGGTGCGCGAGCGGGCCCACGACCGCAAGTTGACCCCCGAGGGAATCGCAAAATCGCACGACCTCGATGCCGCGCTCCTCAAACGCTGGATCGAAATCCTCGCCGTCGAACCGGCTGGCCAAGACCAACCCGAATCGCTCGGCCGCCCCGTTCCAATGGTGAAGTTAGACCTCCTCGACGAGAAGACCCCGAAGAACGATGCCAAGCCGATGATCGCGGGCTGGCGGAAGAAGGGGGCCGACCTGCCCGTGGTGGTTTCGAATTCCTCCGACAAACTCGAACAGACCCCCGGCACCGTACCGGCGCACGGGGTCGCGGTTCACCCGCTGCCGAAGGAGTTCGTCGCCGTCGTGTGGAAAAGTCCCACCGCCGGGAGTGTCCGCATCGCGGCCCGGATTCAACACGCCCACCCCGCTTGCGGCAACGGTGTGGCGTGGTGGCTCGAACACCGCCGAGGCGAACGCGCCGGTATCTTCGCCGAGGGGGAACTCGACCTCGGGAAGGACACCGCGCCCGCCGCGACGACGTTGAATGTGCAGAAGGGCGACTCGATTCTGTTGGCGGTGGATGCCAAGAACGGCGACCACGTTTGCGACCTTACGGAGATCTCGCTGACGATCACCGAAGTCGAGAAGCCGGGGCGGGTCTGGAACCTCGGCGCGGACGTCGCCGATGCGATTCACGCCGGGAATCCGCACGCCGACAAACTGGGGAACCAAGACACTTGGAGCTTCGTCCGCGGTCCGTCCCGGCCGTTCGGCAAAGCGCAGCCGAAACTCATTCCCGCCGATTCGTTCCTCGGCCAATGGCGTGAAGCCGCAACCGATCCGAAGCGAAAGGACGAAGCCGAGAAGCTCGCCAAGCAGGTACAATCGCTGCTGTCCGGCGCGCTGCCGACGGTAGTGAAGTCGACCAATCGAGTCCTGTATGACAACCTCGTGTCAGTCGAAAGCGCGTTGTTGAAGGAGGTCGATCTCAGTCGCTACGCCAAGGCGCGGCCGAAGGGTATGGAGTTCGGTTTGCCCCAGGAACGCTTTGGCACGGACGGCGCAATCGCAGCGGACGCGGTCATTCAAATCCGCCTCCCGGCGGCGCTCTTCGTCGGCCGCGAGTTCGTTGTGGAGGGGACGATCCCGGTGGACAGCGCCCCTCGGGCCGTGGAATTCCGAGTGAACGACAAATCGGTCGTCTCCGCCAACGCGGTCGGTGCCAAGAAACTGCTAATTGGGCACGCCGAGTTCCGTCGAGTCTTCCCGCTCTTCCTCTGTTTCCCCGCCGTCGTCCCGGTCGACGAAGTCGTCAGTTTGAAGATGTTCCACCGCGAGGACGAATCGCTCGAACGGCTCTTCCTCGACGCGACCCAGAAAGCGACCCTCGACAAACTCTGGCTCGAGCACCGCTTCATCAGCAAACAGCCGACGGCCGAGAACGACTACCTGCCGCAGTTCATCGGCTTCGTGACGCAGGATCAACCGAAGGAACTGCTGGCCTACTACGAAGGGATGCGGCCGCTGTTCCAGAAGCAGGCCGACGACTTCGAGAAGCAGTTGGTGGGGGCGATTCCCAAGCAGTTGGACGCACTGATCGAATTCGCGGCGAAGGCCTACCGCCGACCGCTCGCCGACAAGGAAAAGTACGACCTGCGTGCCCTTTACCAAGCGATTCGCAAGAAAGGCGCCCCGCACGACGAAGCGCTCCGGGGTGTTCTCGGACGCATCCTCGTTGCCCCAGCTTTCTTGTTCCGCATCGAGAAAGTCCAATCCGGAAAGGACGCGACCGCCGTCGACGATTGGGAACTCGCCGCGCGGCTCAGCTACTTCCTCTGGGCCTCCGCGCCGGACGAGGAACTGCGGGCGCTCGCGGCGGCCGGGAAACTGCGCGATCCGAAGGTCGTCGCGGAGCAGGTGCAACGGATGTTGAAGGACGACCGCACGCGGGCCCTCGCCGTGGAGTTCGGCGCGCAATGGCTGCACGTACGCGGCTTCGATGCCCACAACGAGAAGAACGAAAAACTCTTCCCGACCTTCGACGCGGCGTTGAAGCGCGCGATGGACGAAGAAACGATCCTCTTCTTCCAAGACCTATTTCAGCAGGGCCGTTCGTCGGCGCACATCCTCGACGCCGATGCGACTTACCTGAATGAAACGCTGGCTAAGCACTACGGCATCCCCGGTGTGACGGGGCCGCAGTTCCGCCGCGTCGAAAAGATCCGGCAGTACGGTCGCGGTGGCATCCTCGGCTTGGCGAGCGTGCAAACGCACGAATCCGGGGCATCGCGCACCAGTCCCACGCTGCGGGGGAATTGGGTCTCCGAAACGCTGCTCGGCGAGAAGTTGCCGAAACCGCCGCCGGATGTCCCGAAGATTTCCGAAGAGGAAGCCGGCGCGAAACTCACCGTGCGCCAGCAAGTCGAGATGCACTCCAAAGCCCCGCAGTGCGCGGTTTGCCATGTGCGCATCGACCCCTTCGGATTCGCCCTCGAGAAGTACGACCCCATCGGCCGGTTGCGCACGAAGGATCTCGGCGGCCTCGCGGTCGACGCCAAAGCGAAGTTGAAAGACGGCACCGAGTTCGAGGGGATCGACGGGCTGCGCCAATATCTGCTGGCCAAGAAGAAGGACGTGATCGTGAGGCTCTTCTGCAAGAAGCTCCTCGGCTACGCGCTGGGCCGGCAAGTGGGTCTGTCGGACACGGCCCTGCTCGACGCGATGGTGATCGAGTTGAACAAAACCGACGGGTCGATTTCGGCGGCGGTGCAAACCATCGTCCGCAGCCCGCAATTCCGGATGGTGCGGGGTGCGGACGGCGGGGACGATTGACCCCGGCTCACGGGCCGGGCGGCGGCGGGAGAACCCGTTTGAACCCTTCGACCGCGAGGGTCTTGGTCCCCGTGGCGACGCCTTTGGCGTCGAACTCGTACCGGCGGCCGTATTCGATGCCGCCTTCGGGTCCGTAGCGGACGCCTTCGCCGACCGGCGGCGGGGGCGGGCGATTGCCGCCCGGGAGTCCTTTGCGGAAGGCGCCGCCGGGGCTGAACGAGTAGGCGCCGTCGGTGACGGTAGTTTGGAATGCCACCACCAGCCGCTGCTCTTTGGTCAGCCAAGTCAGGTACAGAACTTCTTTTGTTTCGCGCGGCCCGGTCGCTTTCGCCTCGCCGAGGGCGTCTTTCATCGCTTTCGCCATGGCGTCGTCGAGCGACTTCGCCGAATCTTTGCGGTAGGTCGCGTAGAGCGCCTTGGCCTTGGCGACGCAGTCGTCGACCTTCAAAGGACGGGTTTTGGTCCCTTCGACGACGGTCATCTTGCTGGCCACGAAGGCTTCGTCGGCCGGGGCACCTTTGCCGTCGTTCACCTCGACTTCGACCAGAGTGTACGCGTTTTTCACACCCCACGGTTCGATCCGCTTGAGCGTCGCCATGCCGAGTTTGGGATAGGTGACTTTCTCCTCCCCCTTCTCGCCGACGCGCACGAACAGATTCGTGATCTGCGGCATGTCGTCCATCGGCACGTACATCCAGTTGTAGCTGCCGGCGTCGCTGGAGAATCCGAGGGCGTCGGCTTGGCTGCTGCGGCCGTCTCGCCCCATGATCGCGGTCACGTCGCTCACGGCGATCCCGACGACCTTCCCGGAGCGCGGCTGGTACTCCCGGTTCGGGAGGTATTTCTTCCGATCGACGACCGGTTCGTCGGTGTCTTTGGGCACCGGCGCGGCCGAGAGAAGTGCGGCGCAAACGACCATTCCCACGGCGGTCGCGATCGGACGGGTGAGCGATTTCATCGTCGGCGCTTCCAAGATCTGGGAATCGGTCGAAGGCATAGACAGCACTGTAGACTCTCCGGAAGCATTGGTCTATCTTAATGCTCTCGATTGCTGGACTCGCGGCGCGCCGCCGGCGCCGCCCCCGAAACCGTTCCCCTCCCGAACTGTGGACACCATGCAACCCCCACGACCGCCCTCGCTGAAATCCAAACTCAAAAAACGCACGCTCCCCATCCTGCCCGTTTTGTTCGCCGTCGCTGCGCTCGGCTTGATCGGCGCCGGGCCGGCCCCGGGGCAAACCGTCTTCGGTTGGACGCCGTTCGAATTCCTCACGGGATCGTCCTTCCGCGGGATCGAAAAAATCGGGCTCATCGTCGCGCTGTTGATTTCCCTCGTCGGCCTCGGATACGCCTACCGCTTGTCGAAGCAGGTCTACGCGGCCGACCCCGGCACGGCGGCGATGCAGGCCGTGGCCAAGGCCGTGCGCGAAGGGGCCGACGCCTATCTGCGCCGGCAGTTCACCGTGGTCGCGGTCCTCGTCGTCTTCTTGACGGTGCTCATCATCCTCGCGAAATGGCCGTGGCAACTCGGCGACACCTACGAAACCCGCGCCGAGCGGATCGCCGTCACCGTCGGTCGGGGTGTTGCCTTCTTGATGGGCGCGCTCTTCAGCGCGTCGGTCGGATTCATCGGCATGCGGCTCGCCACCGCGGGCAACGTCCGCGTCGCGGCGGCGGCCAAGCGCAGCTTCGGCGAAGCGATGCGGCTGGCGTACCGCACCGGCACCGTCACCGGCATGTTCACCTGCGGGCTGGGCCTCTTCGGCGGCACCCTGATCCTGCTGATTTTCGGGGAACTCGCCTACGAAACCCTGCTCGGCTTCGGCTTCGGTGGCTCATTGCTCGCGCTCTTCATGCGCGTCGGCGGTGGCATCTACACCAAGGCCGCGGATGTCGGCGCCGACCTCGTCGGCAAGATCGAAGCCGACATTGCGGAAGACGACCCCCGCAACGCTGCGACCATCGCGGATAACGTCGGCGACAACGTCGGCGACTGCGCCGGCATGGCGGCCGACGTCTTCGAGAGCTACGCCGTCACGATGGTCGCCTCGGTGATTCTGGGCTACGCCGCGCTCGGCTACCGGGGCATGATCTTCCCGGTGCTCGTCATGGCCGTCGGCGTCATCAGCAGCATGATCAGCACGGCCCTCGTCGGCCGCGGGATCACGACCGGCAACGCGAGCACGGCGATGCGCTCCATCAACATGGGCTTCTGGCGCTCGGCGCTCATCAGCATCGTCGGCTTCATGGCCCTCGGGGCGATCTTCCTCCGCAACGACGCCCCGTACATCGTGGGCGTCGCCATCGACCGGGGCCTCTACGCCGAGCCGGAGTTCCGCAAATTGTTGGAACTCCCCGCGATCCCGAACGTCCGCGTCGATGCGGTCGGTCGGCCCGATCCCGCCTTCCGCCAACAAAACGAACCGGCGCTGAACGAGGCCCGATTCGACGTGCAACGCAAATGGAAATCGTTGGGCGAAGACCAGCAAGAGAAGATCTGCCGGACGACGGTGGAGTCGTATCCGCTCGGGGCGAAATCGAAAGAGCTGGCCGTGCCCCGGACGGTGGTGGTCCTCGCCCAGTCGCACTTCGCCCCACTCAAAGAAGGCCTCGACCTGTCGGCGGCATTCTGCTGCCTCATCGGTATTCTGTTGGCGGTCGCGTTGAATCGCTGCACCGAATATTGGACGAGTACCGACTACGGCCCCGTCAAAGAGGTCGTGAAGGCGAGCGAGACCGGCCACGCCACGAACATCATTTCGGGGTTGGCCCTCGGACTCGAGAGCGCCGTCTGGGCGGCGCTCATCATCGCTGCGGCGATCCTCGCCTCCGTCATGGTCTATGCCGACACCGGCAACCTGCTCTTCATCGCCTACGGCGTCGCCCTCTGCGGCATCGGCATGCTGACCCTCACCGGCGACACCATCAGCATGGACGTCTTCGGCCCCATCGCCGACAACGCCAACGGCATCGGCGAGATGGCCTTCAACCGCGACGAAAACGCCAAGGCGCTCGACCCGACCCATCCCGAGTACATCGGTGAAACCGACCTCCAAGCGATGCGGCAGACCCTCTCTGACCTCGACGCTGTGGGGAACACCACGAAGGCCATCACCAAGGGGATCGCCATCGGGTCGGCCGTGATCGCGGCGGTGTCGCTGTTCGCCAGTTTCATCGCGGTGCTGGTGACGGGGGCCGAGGAAAAGATCGGCCAACTGACGATCGACGATTTCACACGCGGCTCGGCGAACCTCACCGTCGCCGATCCGTACGTCTTCATCGGCATGCTCCTCGGTGCGGCCGTGCCGTTTTTGTTCAGCAGCATGACGATCCGCGCCGTCGGCCGGGCGGCGTTCCTCATCGTCAACGAGTGCCGCAAGCAATTCCGCGACAAAGACATTTGGGAAGGGCGGAAGCGCCCCGACTACGGCCGCGTCGTCGATATCTGCACGGGCACCGCGCAGAAGGAATTGATCGGGCCGGGGCTTTTAGCCATCGGCACGCCGCTCATCGTCGACTTCCTGCTCGGGCCGTTCGCGCTGGGTGGTTTCCTTGCGGGGATGATCGTCGCCGGGCAGTTGCTGGCGGTGTTCATGTCGAACGCCGGCGGGGCCTGGGACAACGCGAAGAAAATGATCGAAGACGAACCCCGCACCGCGAAGACCGGCAAGGGGTCCGACAAACACAAAGCCAGCGTGACCGGCGACACCGTCGGCGATCCGCTGAAAGACACGGCCGGCCCCGCGATCAACCCGCTGATCAAGGTGATGAACATGGTCAGCCTGCTGGCGCTGCCGCTGGTGATCGTCCACAACGTCAAAGACGGCACCGGGGACGTGAGCATCGGGGCCGCCATCGCCGCAGTCGCGGTGCTCGCCGTGGCGTGGGCCTGGTGGCAATCGAAGCGGGAAAACACAGATCGCGACAACCCGGACGGGGCCACGACGGGCCACTGATCGGGTCACCGCCGATTCCCAAAGCTTCATAAAACCTTCATCGAATTGCCGTTGACCGTACTCGGAGTGCCGCTAAAAACAGCATGTAGTCCTAGTGAGTGAAAATTTTGCGCGGGCCGCAATGTCCCACGATGCGATTTTTACACCAGGACAGACCAAGCCCCTCCAACGAGGTCGGACGCGATGCTGAAGTCATTCCGGATGCTGTTGGCAGTCGCGATGGGCTTGGTGGCGGTTGGTCAGGCACAGGCACAGACCACATATACTTGGGCTAATAAAGGTATTGATTGGTCAACGCCTTCGAACTGGACGAATAATAGTGGCACCCCCTCGACTGCCACTGCTACTGCCACTTTTAACACGACTGCAAGTACAACTGGAACGGTGAATCAGCCCGTCCTTAGTGCCAACACGACTGTTGGTAGCATTCGCTTCTCACAGAATGCTCAAGGGACAGGTTACAACATTACGGGTTCTTCCACGCTAACATCGGGAACCTCGACCCTAAACGGCATTCGCACGTGGTCGCCTGGCAACTATTCCATCAACGTGGGTACCGGTTCGGCGACCTCCTTGACTTTGACGGGCCCAACGGGCACGACCACTGGCGGTGCGATTTCGCTGGCCAACTCATCGACGCTCCTTCTCACCGGCAACACAGTGGCCAGTACGAGCATCGCCACAAGCGGCACCACGACCTATTCGGCCGGCACCATTCGTGGCGGAACCTTGGTTCTCGACAACACCGCCGGAAATCCTACCGCACAACGCTATACAATCTCGCGAACAGGCACCGGAACTGGGGCTA
>Ga0105047_10006195_pt1 | contig 20329 bp, 11 predicted proteins | sample MAT04_FD_78384 | JGI IMG/M metagenome (GOLD analysis project Ga0105047, IMG submission 78384) | Freshwater microbial communities from Lake Fryxell liftoff mats and glacier meltwater in Antarctica - MAT-04 (megahit assembly) | ecosystem: Environmental > Aquatic > Freshwater > Ice > Liftoff...
AAAAGTTAGTAAAAATGTTTGTAGGTACCCGTCGATTTTTACCAAACCCGCTATCCTATTTTTACAAGTTGCGTACGGCTGCACTATGGTTATTAATTGGTGTATGGGTGCATGTAAGCAGCAAGCCAGCCAAACCATCAAGCCCTCCTACACCAATTTGACCGAAGCGGTGGATGCCTCGGTAACCTTAAAGGCTGCCGATCAATACATGGCTTTTACAACGGTCAATGGTATTGTAAAAAAGGTGCAGGTAACCGAGGGCGATGTAGTAACCAAAGGCCAGGCCTTGTTTACAATAGAAAACAATAACCAGGCATTGGCTACCCAAAGTGCAAGGCTGGGGGTGGCGTTGGCAAAAGATAACCTTGCTGGCAACCAGTCTAAGCTGGAAGAGATTAGCCGCCAGATAGAGGTAGCCAAACTAAAGTTGAGCAACGACTCGCTTACCTATCACAGGCAAAAAAATTTATGGGATAACAACATTGGCAGTAAAAGCCAACTCGACCAATTTTATCTTGTTTATTAAACTGCTAAAAAACAGGTAACCATATTAATAAGCCAATATGGACAAGCCGCTAATCAACTTACCACACAATTGAAGCAGGCGCAAAATAACCTCGGCACCACCATTAATAACGCCGGCGACCTTATAGTGCGCAGCCAGCTTGCGGGCAAGGTATATAGCTTATTTAAAAAAGAAGGTGAACTGGCTGTGCCACAGGAGCCATTAGCCATGCTGGGCAAAAATGATGGCTTTTTAATGGAATTTTTGATAGACGAAGTGGACATTGCCCAAATACAAACAGGGCAAAAGGTACTGGTAACGTTAGATGCCTATGGCGATAAAGTATGGGAAGCGCTTATTAGTAAAATATACCCGGCCATGAATAGCCGCACACAAACCTTTACGGTAGAGGCTACTTTTATACAGCCACCAAAGGTTTTGTACCCGGGTCTTACCGGCGAAGCTAATATTGTGGTGGCTGAAAAAAACAACGTGTTAACCATACCATACGAATACCTTGTAGGTGGCAATAAAGTACTGACGGAGAACGGCGATGTGGTGGTAACCACTGGTCTTCAAAATTTTCAAAAGGTAGAAATAAAGAGGGGTATCGATTCCACAACCAAACTTTTAAAACCATAGTGGCCATGAACGTACTGGTACTGGTAAATATTGCTAAAACCCATTTGCTATCACGTCCAAAGCAAACTATTACCGCAGCCCTCGGGGTAACCTTTGGCATTGGCACCTTTATAATATTGGTAAGTTTTATGACCGGGCTCAACAACCTGTTAGATGGATTGATATTGAACCGAACGCCACACATTCACCTCTATAACCAAATAACCCCTGGCGAGCAACAGCCGGTTGATTTGTACGATGAAGTAAGTAACAGTTTTAATGTAGTACACTCCATAAAGCCCAAGCTTACACAGGCACGCATTTACAACGCATTACCATTATTGAATTTTTTAGCAAACGATCAACGGGTCAAGGGAGTATCGCCTTTGGTAAAAGCACAGGTGTTTTATGTGGCTGGTTCCATTCAACTAAATGGGTTAATAAACGGGGTAAATATTTTAGAAGAAGACCGGCTGTTTAACCTGGGCGATTATATTGTAAAAGGCTCGCCTCAAGACCTTTTTAGAAGCACCAATGGAATAATTGTAGGCGCCGGTATTGCCAAAAAATTATCGGCCAGTTTGGGCGATAAAATACAGGTAACCTCTGTAACCGGCGATATATTTCCATTGAAGATTGTAGGCATATACCAAAGCGGGCTGGCCGAAATTGATGATATACAGAGCTTCGCCAACTTAAAAACTACCCAAACCATTTTAAACCAGGGCGACAACTACATAACCGACCTGAACGTAAAATTGAACGACCTGCAGTTGGCGCCCTCCATGGCAAAATCGTTGGCCCATCAATTTAACCTTACGGCCGTCGATATTAATTCCGCCAATGCCCAGTTTGAAACAGGTACGTCTATCCGCAACATTATTACCTATGCAGTGTCGGTGGCCCTGTTGATAGTAGCTGGTTTTGGTATTTACAACATACTTAATATGCTCATTTACGAAAAAATGAATGACATAGCCATACTAAAAGCAACCGGTTTTTCGGGCAACGATGTGCGAATGGTATTCATGCTACAGGCCATGTTTATAGGGTTGGCAGGCTGCGTGCTGGGCCTCGTTATTGGCTATGTAATGTCGGTTGTTATTTCTCATACACCTTTTGAAACACAGGCGCTGCCCACTATAAAAACCTTCCCGGTAAACTTTAATGGTTTGTTTTATGCTATTGGGATAGTGTTTGCATTGATCACTACTTTTTTTGCTGGCTTTATTCCCGCTAACCGTGCACGAAAAATTGATCCGGTAGAAATATTAAGGGGGCAATAAATATGAGCAACATTATATTGGAAGCCAAACATATCAGCAAACAATTTCACGACCCCGCTACTGTGCAAGTATTAAACGATATTAGTTTTAAGGTATTTGGTGGCGAGTTTGTTTCCATCATGGGCCGCTCGGGCTCGGGTAAGTCTACCCTGTTGTTCGTGGTAAGTACCATGGATACCCGCTACGAGGGCCAGTTATTTTTAAAAGATGAATTGCTGACAGGCCAAAGCAACCGACAGCTATCCGATGTGCGAAACAAGCATATAGGCTTCGTTTTTCAATTTCATTTTTTATTGCCCGAGTTTACCGTATTGGAAAATGTAATGCTGCCCGCCAAAAAGCTGGGTAAAAAAACCTTTGAAGAAATAGAGGACGATGCCCGTGGCCACCTGCGGCTGTTGGGGATGGAAGATAAGGCCGCTAAAAAAGCCAATGCCATATCTGGCGGCGAAAAACAGCGGGTGGCTATGGCCAGGGCGCTAATAAACGACCCCGCCATTATGATGTGCGACGAGCCCACCGGAAACCTGGACAGCCGTAATGCCCATAACGTGTTCGACAAATTTAAGTCGCTTACAAAAGAAAGAAACCTTTCGCTATTGGTTGTTACCCACGACCTTGACTTTGCCAAAGGTACCGACCGCATTTTAGAAATGGAAGATGGAAAGATCATCCATGGCCAGCGCGAAAATTGATGCGAACTTTAATTAGCCATGGTGGTAGCCAATACAGGTCGCCCATTTTTACAATCGAATATTGATTAACTATCTTGCCTTTTCTTAAACCAAAAAAACCTACCTGTTATGATTAAAAATATTTTTGACCCGGCCATTATTGGCGAAGTTGTTAGCCGCATTAATAAGCTATCACCAGCAACACAGCCATTGTGGGGTAAAATGACGGTAAGCCAAATGTTGGCCCATTGCTGTGTTACTTACGAAATGCTGTACGATAACAATCATCCAAAACCAAGCGGGTTTATAAAATTCATTTTAAAAAATTTTATTAAGAAGATGGTGGTGGGCGAAAAGCCTTATAAACACAACACCCGTACCGCCCCCGCATTTTTAATGACCACCGAAAAGGAGTTTGAAAAAGAGAAAAGCAGGTTGATAGATTACGTGCAAAAAACACAACAACAGGGCGGGGCATATTTTGAGGGAAAAGAGTCGCATTCGTTTGGTGCCCTAACGCAAACCGAATGGAACAATATGTTTTACAAACACCTCGACCATCACCTTAGCCAGTTTGGTGTTTAGATTGACTGTATTTTTTGCTGATTGCCCTATTATACCGTAACAAATGCACACGGGTAGCCATAATATTTTATATTAGCCAACATCCTAAAAAGTAAAGAACGTATGGAAAGTTTGGAAAGTATTGTGGCAACCGCCAACAGCATTATTTGGAGCGATGTTTTGATTTACCTGTTGCTGGGTGTCGGTATTTATTTTTCGGTGAGGATGCGTTTTTTCCAGGTACGGATGGTGAGGGAAATGATAAGGGTAATGTTCAAAAGCGAAAAGTCGAGCGAGGGCATTTCATCGTTTCAAGCGTTGGCAGTTTCGTTATCGGGCAGGGTAGGTACCGGTAATATAGCAGGCGTTGCAACAGCTATTTACCTGGGTGGCCCTGGCGCAATTTTTTGGATGTGGCTGGTGGCCTTTTTAGGTGCTGGCTCTGCGTTTATCGAGTCTACATTGGGGCAGATATACAAAGTGACCGAAAACGGGCAGTATCGTGGAGGCCCCGCATTTTACATTGAGCGCGGCATAAAAAATAAAAAGATAGGAAAGGCCTATGCAATTGCTTTTGCGCTGGCAACCATTATAGCTACCGGGTTATTGTTGCCTGGCGTGCAGGCCAACGGTATTGCTTCGGCTGTTAACAATGCCTTCCGGTTTAATCATTTTACTGTTGGTATTGTATTGGTTGTTTTACTTGGCCTTATTATTTTTGGCGGAATAAAAACCATTGCCAGCGTAGCCGAGTATGTGGTGCCTTTTATGGCCGTTGCATACATAATAGTAGCCGTGATTGTTTTGGTAATGAACTACCACGAAATACCGGGTGTATTTAAATTAATTATTAAAAGTGCCTTTGGGGCCAATGCCACCTTTGGCGGCATAGTAGGCGCCATGATATCCATTGGCGTAAAGCGCGGGGTATACAGCAACGAAGCTGGTCAGGGTACTGGTCCGCACCCGGCAGCCGCCGCCGAAGTATCGCACCCTGCCAAGCAGGGCCTGGTGCAGGCTTTTTCGGTATACATCGATACGTTGTTTGTATGTACCGCCACAGCCCTAATGATATTAATAACCGGCATGTATAACACCAAAGCACCCGATGGAAGTTTGCTGGTAGACAATGGTGTGTACTATACGCAGGATGGCGTAAAACATGTAGATGGAAGCGCCACCTACACACAGGCAGCCATAGACAAAGCCTTTAGCGGCCGCGAAAAATTTGAGGAAGACTATGTTGGCGCCGGTAGTTACCTGGTGGCAGTAGCCTTGTTCTTTTTTGCCTTTACCACCCTTATGGCCTACTACTATATAGCCGAAACCAATGTAGCCTACCTGACTCAAAAACGGGGTGGTCCGGCACTGATGCTGCTATTAAAGCTTGGCATGCTGGCAGCCGTATTTTTTGGTTGTATACGAACAGCCAAACTGGCCTGGGACCTGGGCGATTTGGGCGTGGGCATTATGGCGTGGTTAAATATTATTGCCATACTTATTATTCAAAAACCTGCTCTAATTGCGTTAAAGGATTATGAACGTCAAAAAAAATTGGGTAAAGATCCCACGTTTGACCCCGTGGCGCTAGGTATAACCAATGCAGATTTTTGGCAAAAAAATGCTGTGCCGCAAGGGGAGAGTTTGGGGGAGGCGTTAGTGGAAAAGTAAGTACTATATGGCGGTATGTATGGACCGGTAAAGTAGGTTGGGTATACTTCGTTGATACAATAATATAACCTTTACAAACATTACAAGGGTTAGCAGCAAGTACGCAACTGTATCTCTTAAAACATCCAAAGGTCGGTTGCATTGATAGCAGAATGCCCCCATTCGCCCGTCAACGTTTACCTTCGTGGTTTATAATTTACTATGCAGTTCACCGATTTTTCGCTTCACAAACAAATATTAAAGGCCCTGGCCAACAATGGCTACACTACACCCACCACCATTCAGGATAAAGTATTTTCGGTGGTAATGAGCGGTGCCGATGTATGCGGCATTGCCCAAACGGGTACGGGCAAAACATTGGCTTACCTGTTACCATTGTTTAACCTATGGAAATTTTCAAGAGAAAAAAACCCGCAGGTATTGGTATTGGTGCCCACCCGCGAACTGGTGGCGCAGGTGGTGGAGACGGCCGAAAAAATGTCGGTCTACCTTAATGTGGTGGTGAAAGGTGTGTACGGTGGAACAAACATTAACACACAAAAACTAGAGCTTGAAAACGGGTGCGACGTATTGGTGGCTACCCCCGGCAGGGTGTTTGACCTGGCAATGGCGGGTGCTTTTAAAGTAAAAGATATTAAAAAGCTGGTGATAGATGAAATGGACGAAATGCTGAACCTTGGCTTTCGCACCCAAATAAAAAACATTATTGACCTGCTGCCACACAAACGGCAAAACCTGTTATTTTCTGCCACGTTGATTGAAGAAGTGGAAGTTTTTATTGACGAATATTTTAATAGTCCACAAAAGCTGGAAGCCGCACCAGCAGGCACTCCGGTTGACAATATTGAACAATCGATGTATGAAGTCCCAAACTTTTACACCAAGGCTAACCTGTTAAGTTTATTGTTGAACGAGGATGTTTCCATGGCTAAAGTGCTGGTGTTTGTTTCGTCAAAAAAATTAGCCGATCAACTGTACGAGCAATTGCCACCGGCCTTGCAGGAAGTTGCGGGAGTAATACATTCAAACAAAGAACAGAACCATCGCTTTAATACCGTTAAACAGTTTAAGGATGGCACTTACCGCTTTATTATTGCTACCGATATTGTGGCAAGAGGTATAGATGTAGCGGCGGTAACGCACGTTATCAACTTTGACATACCCGAGGTGCCCGAAAATTACATCCACCGCATTGGCCGTACCGGCCGGGCCGATATGCCGGGCAAAGCCATTAGTTTTATTACCGATAAAGACCATAGCACCTGGCAAACCATACAAGCCTTTATGAACCGGAAGGTACCGGTAACCGGCTTACCTGCACACCTAATCATCAACCCTGAATTGACCGAAGATGAAAAGCCCAGGGTGTACATAAAAGAGATTCAGATAAAGGTTCCCAAACGCGACGACCGCGGCCCATCATTTCACCCAAAATCAGCCAAAAACAGCAAGGTTTACAACAAAGTCAGCCACCGCGATAAAATGAAAAAAAAGTATGGCAAGCCGGCTACGGTAAGGGGGAAGAAGAAGAAGTGACTTTCAAATTAAAAAGTAAAAAGTAAAAAGTAAAAAGTAAAAAAATTATATCGAATCCTTACGGTGCTGGAATTACAAATCAACAAGGCCGTCACGGCGAATTTATTTTGGCATTCCCTGGTATTGGTTGTATTTGCGCAAATAACAGGGTCGCTACAATGCAACGTCTTCCCTTACCCATATTACGACCTCACTCCTGCTTGATAATTTTCCTAAAATGGTTTCTTATTTTGGCATCCGCTGGTGTTAATCCGCTCATTTCCATGGGTTGCTGAGCCAAACACCGCATGAGGGACGGCCGATAATTACTTTAATCGTTTTGTTACTTTGTGCCTTGGTGTGTTGGCGGATCTGTAATAGTCTTAAGCAGGTAGGTAATAGCACTAAGCCAATAAGTAAGGGTTGTCTTTCATCCTTCGCTTGCCTTCGCGCCTTACCGGCTTAGCGGCTATCTAATACCCTTTAGCACTAAGCCAGTACTGGCGTAAAGCCTTTTACCCTTCGCGTTCCTTAGCGCCTTCCTGTCTTAGCGGCTATCTAACAGCCTTTAGCACTAAGCCAATACTGGCGTAAAGCCTTTTACCCTCCGCGTTCCTTAGCGCCTTCGTGTCTTAGCGGCTATCTAACAGCCTTTATTACTGAGCCAATACTGGCGTAAAGCCTTTTACCCTTCGCGTTCCTTAGCGCCTTCGTGTCTTGGCGGCTATCTAACAGCCTTTAGCACAAGCCAATACTGGCGTAAAGCCTTTTACCCTTCGCGTTCCTTAGCGCCTTCGTGTCTTGGCGGCTATCTAATAGCCTTTAGCCCTAAGCCTTTATTACTAAGCCAATACTGGCGTAAAGCCTTTTAACCTTAGCGTTCCTTTGCGCTTTCGTGTCTTAGCGGCTACAATTTTCTTCATCGCTACTACCTTTGCCGCCATGGATTATTTTAAGCAGCTACAACAGCTACTCAACATAGAAAAAGAAGAAGACCGCCGCTCGTTTCAGCAGCAAACTGCCAGCCTGCCGGTGCAGGCCCGCCGCGAAAATGGATTGACCTGGTTCCCCATCGCCATCAGGGATACCGAAATTGGCAAAGGCGATTATTTAACCATTGAAGTGGAACGCACCACCCATACCGATGTCATACACCAGTTACGCTTTGGCATGACGGCCGCCCTGTTCAGCAACCACAATGCCAAACACGACCGGCTGGAGGGAACCATTACCTACATCAGCGCCAACCGCCTAAAAGTAGGGCTGCGGGTAGACGAACTGCCCGACTGGACACGCAATGGCAAGCTGGGTATTGATGCGGTGTTTGACGAGAACAGCTATACCGAAATGGAGCAGGCGCTACGAGTAGCCGGCGGTTTGATGGATAATAAGGAGAAAGGAAACCTACTGAAAATACTAACCGGCCAAAAGGCGCCCACTTTTAACAACGAAGTAAAAGCGCCATCGCTACCCGTATTAAACAACATACAACAGGAGGCGGTAAGGCAGATATTGGCAGCAAATGAACTGGCAATTGTACATGGTCCGCCGGGTACGGGTAAAACAACTACGCTGGTGCAGGCCATAAAAGCACTGCATGTAAGGGATGGGCAGCAAATACTGGTAGTAGCACCCAGCAACGCCGCTGTAGACCTGTTAAGCGAAAAGCTGGCCGATGAAGGCCTGAACGTAGTACGGGTGGGCAATCCGGCCCGTGTAAACGAGCGGCAACTGGCCCTTACACTTGATAGCAAAATGGCCATCCACCCGCAACACAAAGAGATTAAGCGGTTAAAAAAACAGGCCCGTGAATACCGCGATATGGCCCAGAAATACAAACGGAGTTTTGGCGCCTCCGAACGAGAACAACGCAAAGCACTGTTTACTGAAGCCCGCAACCTACGGATAGAAGTAGAGCGCACCGAGCAATACATAGCCGACGATGTACTGAACCGGGCGCAGGTAATTACCGCCACGCTGGTTGGCGCCAACCACTACACGGTAAGGCAACGGCAATACCATACCGTGGTAATAGATGAAGCCGCCCAGGCAATGGAGCCTGCCTGCTGGATACCCTTACTAAAAGCCCAAAAACTGGTAATGGCCGGCGACCACTGCCAGTTACCGCCCACCATTAAATCAGTGGAAGCAGCCCGCGGCGGACTGGGTACCACCCTTATGGAAAAAGTAGTGACTTTACATGCGGCGGCCGTTACGCTGCTACAGGTACAGTACCGAATGCACCAAAGTATAATGCATTTTTCGGGAAGGGAGTTTTACAACGATCAACTGGTGGCGCATGCATTGGTGGCGGAGCGATTGTTAATGGCCAACGATCAGCCGCTTTTGTTTATAGATACCGCCGGTTGCGGCTTTGAAGAAAAGCAGGATGGCACTGGTCTCAGCAACCCCGAAGAGGCCAACGCAATGCTCAAACACCTTGCCGCCTATGTGCAGCAATTGTCAACCGTTCATTCGCCAGGTAATTTTCCATCCATTGGTATTATTTCGCCGTATCGCCACCAGGTAGCCTGGCTGAAGGAGCAGGTACCGCTGGTAAAAGAACTGGCCGATGTATTACCCGCGATTACGGTAAACACCATCGACAGTTTTCAGGGGCAGGAGCGGGATGTAATGTACATAAGCCTGGCCCGCAGCAACAGCAACAACATTATTGGCTTTTTAGCCGAAACCCGCCGCATGAACGTAGCCCTAACCCGTGCCCGTCAAAAGCTAGTAGTAGTGGGCGATAGCGCTACCATTGCGCAGCATCCGTTTTATGCAGAATTTATTGCGTATGCGGAGGAGGTTGGTGGGTATATAAGTGCGTGGGAGCTGGGGGAATAGTTGGCAGTCGGGAGTCGGGAGTTGCAAAGAAGGAGTTGGGAGCCGGGAGTTGGTAATCGGGAGATGTTAGTCAAAAGCCGCAAAGAAGGAGCCGGGAGTTGGTAGTTAATAGTCGGGAGGTATTAGCCAGAAGATGCAAAGAAGGAGCCGGGAGTTGGTAGTTGGTAGTCGGGAGCCAGGAGATGCAAAGAAAGAGCCGGGAGTTGGTAGTCGGGAGCCAGGAGCAGCAAAGAAGGAGCCGGGAGTTGGTAGTCGGTAGTCGGGAGCCAGGAGATGCAAAGAAGGAACCGGGAGTTGGTAGTTAATAGTCGGGAGGTATTTGCCAGTAGATGCAAAGAAGGAGCCGGGAGTTGGTAGCCGGTAGTCGGGAGCCAGGAGATGCAAAGAAAGAGCCGGGAGTTGGTAGTTGGTAGTCGGGAGCCAGGAGCAGCAAAGAAGGAGTCGGGATTTGGTAGTTAATAGTCGGGAGGTATTTGCCAGGAGATGCAAAGAAGGAGCCGGGAGTTGGTAGTCAGGAGCCAATAACCGCTAGCGGTTAGTCAGGAGCCGCTAGAAAAAAGCCAATAGTAGGGAGCCGGGAGCTGGGGCTATAGTTGGGAGTTGGGAGTCGGATGTCGATAGTCGGGAGACGGGAAAGAAGATCCGGAAGTCGATTGCAAGTAGTTAGAAGCCAAAAGCCGGGTGTCAGGAGCCGGGAAAAAGGAGCCCGGGAGTTATTAGTCGGGAGACGGGAAAGAGGATCCGGAAGTCGATTGCAAGTAGTTAAAAGCCAAAAGCCGGATGTCAGGAGCCGGGTGTTATTAGTCAGTAGCCGGGACGCCAGCGTTTGGAGCCAAGTGTCGATAGCCCCCAAGCAAGTGCCAAAAAGCTTACCTTGGTTTAAGTGTTGCGCTGGATACTAAAATCTTAAACGGTTGCATGACTGTATTTGGCGAGAGAAAGGTATAAATGACCTTAGCTGTAGAATTATTGTGGCGAAAAAACAACGACTATTTTAATTGGCGCTTAGCACACAAATAACGAATCATTTAAAATACAGCAGTTCAATAGATTAGTTTTATACCTACATCAGGTTAAAAAACAATGGCAGCCTAATAGGGGCGATTATTGAACATGAGTTATACCATGGCAACCGCAGCAGTACTTAAAAGTGTGGTAAAAAGGTGGCCTTTGCAGTTTGGATTTTCCAATTAACAGCAGGCGAAATTTGGCTTGACTACTTATATTTTAAACTCAGGTAGTGGCTGATGGTCAACAATAAGTTATGGGTTAATTTGGGTTTTTAGGAAATAGTATTTTACACAAATATTACCAACGCCAAATGTAATTATTACAAACCTTAAACGACTGTCCGCAATTTGGTTCTGATATTTTGGAACCGGGCTTTATAGCTGTTTTTAGCAGTCGTTGCCCGCCCGGCTAACGCCCCTTGAGAGTGACTTTGTCGGGCTTGCAGTCGCACGGGCGCTGCACACTTATACCTTTGGTAATTTTATCAAGCCTTTTTTATCATGATTTTATATTTTGCATTGAGCTTACCAAATAGTGGATAACTAAAAAACCTTGTCTAAAAATGACCATTACAACCCAAACCCAAATTGCCCCTGTGGCACAAGCCAACCGCATTAAACTTATTGATGCCCTGCGGGGTGTTGCGCTTTTGGGCATTTTGCTAATGAATATTCCTGGCTTTTCAATGCCCAATTATTTCTCCGAGACTTTTAAAAACGAACCCGCTTCTCTAAATTTTTGGGTAGGCGAAGTAATTACAGTAGTGTTTGAAGGTAAGATGCGTGCTTTGTTTAGCATGCTTTTCGGGGCGGGCATTTTGCTATTTATTTCAAAAAAAGAAGGCGTAGGGGTACACTTTTTATTTTATCGCAGAATGTTTTGGCTGGCGTTATTTGGTCTCATTCACGCTCATTTAATTTTATGGATAGGCGACATTTTGTACTTATATGGCGTGTGCGGTATGCTGGTGTATTTATGTAGAAATATAAACCCAAAATACCTGGTTTTAGCGATTCCCATTGTGGCTATATTGGATTTTGGGCTCAACACCTACTTTTACCAGGGTGTACGTAACGACCGGATCGCCTATGTGAACGCAAAAAAGGTAGAGACTGAAAAAAAACCCCTTACTGCTACACAAACCAACGCCCTGACTACCTGGCGGGAAATTGAAACATCAATGATCCCAAACCGCGAAGATGCCAAAGAAAATACCCGTAAAATGAAGTCGGATTATGCAACGGTAGCCAGTTACCTACGACCAATGGCGTGGGATGGTCAAACGGAATTTATGCTTTACGAAATTTGGGATTGTATTGCCCTTATGTTGCTGGGTTTTGCTTTGTATAAATGGGGTTTCCTATCGGGTAGCTGGTCAAACGCCGCCTACCGAAAAGTAATGTTGATTGGTTATGGCATTGGGCTTCCACTGGTATTGTATAGCTCGTACTATGGTTTTGTAAACTTTTCTACGCTGGAAGCCAACCTTAAACGCATGGAACAAGTGCCTATAAATTGGATTGATTTGATTTATCCTTTCCAAAGGATTTTTTTGGTGATGGCTCACGCGTCGTTCCTTATATTACTTTACAAATCGGGCAAAATGCAAGGGATATTCCGTCGTTTGGTTTCGGTTGGCCAAATGGCTTTTACCAATTACATTATGCACTCCATTATTTGTACGCTTTTCTTTTTCGGTTACGGCTTAAACTACTTTGCCAGGTTTGACTATTACCAAATTTATTTTGTGGTGGTTACTATTTGGATTGTCCAGTTAATTATAAGCCCAATATGGTTGCGGTATTTTTATTTTGGCCCCCTTGAATGGTTGTGGCGGAGTTTGACATATTGGAAAGTGCAGCCTTTTAAGCGGGGGTGACACCCCACCCATATTGGATGTCCAATTTTATATTTTCCACTAATTAGTGGCATTATTATTCAAAAAGTCTAAAAAATGCTACAATGTTGTTGATACAATTCGTTTATAGTATAAATCAACCGTAACTGAAGGCGCAGTAATTGCCCTCTGCAACAATAAGTGTTATGACCATTAGTTATTTCCTTACTCTCTAAACCATTCAGCTGTTTAAATGGTAGCATGATTTATCAGTAAGGCTATAAGCAAAAAGTTTTTGGAAAAAAATGATTGGAATTTTATAACATAATATCAGTCCTAAACACAAAGAATTTGCAATTAAAGAATCCTAAAAAGGCGAAAAATTACCTGCGTAAGCTGATGGCCAATTTCAATTCTATAACCAAGAATAAACAAATTCATTTTTAGGAAAAATGGTAAGTGGACAGGCTAACCCTGCAATTATCCAACCCACTTACCCTATTCTATTCTTAATTATTTACTTTATGCTTTTGCCAGATTACACCGTTTACTTCAACAAAAATTTTTGCGTAGCAGTATAAATATTTAGTTATGTAATCAATTATTTGCCTTAACAAATTCCTTTACCTGGCGGCCTTCTTTTAAATTGATGGATACATAATATTTACCTGCTGGCAGCCCGGTCACATCTACATTTATAGCGGTTAAGCCATCTATAGTAACAGGTTGTTGCAACACCTGCCTACCTAATGCGTTTACAATTGTAATAATTGCCTTTTGTTTTAAACCGCCAGCCTGTACATACAAAGTACTGGCGGCCGGGTTGGGGTACAGGTGTAAGGCTAACTTAACGTTTATATTAATTGCAGCCACCTTACTGTAGGTAAAGCTGCCATCAAAATCAACCATTTTAAGGCGGTAAAAATTAGTGCCTTTTGCAGGATTTAAATCGAGATAAGAATAGCTTTTCGTATTTGAACTATTTCCTGATGCCACTATGGTAGCAATCGCTTCAAACCTAAGGTTGCTGTTACTTCTTTCAAGAATAAAACTTTTTGCAGATAGTTCGCGGGCACTTTGCCAGCTAAGCTTTACCTGGCCAGTGTTTACGTAACTGGCATTAAAACCTGTAAGCGTTACTGGTAATAAAGCACTGGCCAGATATTTAATTACAAAGCCATCACTACTTCCACGAGATGTAAGGTTGGACACTGCTACCGACGGATCGAAATCAATAGTGCCGTTAAATATGCCGGTGGTGTGCAGGTTTCCGGCCGCATCCACGGCAACACCATACCCCTGTTCGGACGACGCGGTACCAAAACCTGTTGCCCAAACATAGTTGCCCGATGCATCCAGTTTAGAAATAAAAATGTCCAACGAACCGGCAGAGGTTATTGTGGCCGATGCTGCCCCGGGATCAAAATCGCTCACCACCGCGTAATAACCTGTGGTATACACGTTACCGGCATTATCCACTGCTATTGCATTTGCTCCATCGCCCAAAGCGCCACCCATACTTTTAACCCAAACAAAACCTCCGGCCGCTGTCAATTTTAAAACAAATACGTCAGAGTTTCCCTCGTTTGAAGGAATGCTTACACCTGGCCCCGGGTCAAAGTCAACGCTACTACTAAAATAGCCGGTTATATACACGTGCGCTGCGTCGGTTGTTATACCATATCCATAATCGTTTAAAACACCGCCAAAATTTTGGGCCCACAGATAATTGCCCGCGGAGTCAAGCTTTGAAACAAAAATATCCCTGGCCCCTTTTGGCACCAGGTTGGCAACACCGGCATTGGGATCAAAATCAACAGTTGATCCAAAAAAACCTGTGGTATAAACATTGGCTGCATTATCAACCGCAATGGCAAACGACTGAAGAGTTGAGGAGCCACTAAATTGCTTTGCCCAGCCATAATTTCCAAGCGAATTTAACTTTAGAATGTAATTAGCCCTAACATTGGAAGTAAGGTTGGCAGTTCCGGCACCTGGGTCAAAATCGGCGGTCCCCTGAAAGTCGCCCGAAATATAGGAACTGCCCGTAGCATCAACAGCTATGCCGAACGCGTAGTTGCTAATTAAGCCCATAATTTGTTTTGCCCATTGGTAGTCGCCGGCCGAATTATATTTGGCAATGAATATATTGTATTCACCTGATGATGCTGAACTAAGGCTGGCCGTTCCGGCATTAGGATCAAAGTCAGCCGTTCCCCTAAAACTGCCGGTTATTAAAACATTGCCCAAAATGTCAACATCAATAGCCTGGGCAATATCAAAGTCGGCACCGCCCATTCGTTTAGCCCAAACAAAATTTCCTGCTGCATCAATTTTTGAAATAAAAACATCGGAGTTGCCGCCAGAGGTAAGTTCAAAAACGCCGGCGCCGGGGTCAAAATCGGCTTTTCCTATAAAATAACCGGTTGTATATACGTTACCATCAAGGTCAACGGTCACTCCATAGGCAAACTCGCCCTGGGGCCCGCCAAAACCTTTTGCCCAGGCTAAAGCTGGTGGTTGTGCCACAGTGGTAATGAATAGAAACATAAATACGACTAAAGTGAAAATGGAAAATTTTCTCATGCAAATTGTTTTTTGTTGTTAGAACGGATTGGTTTAGTGGAAATACTAAAGCTATATCGTTTTAGCCTCCAGAATGTCATCATTATTAAATAAAAAGACAAAAAAACGAGCTAAAAGCCAACAGCTCAAAGGCAAAAGCTGGAAGTTAATAGCCGGGAGACAGGAAGAAGCAGACGCTAGCCATAAATCGCCAATCAAGCAAATGGCCTATGCTGGTTTATCTGTTACGAAGGACACTTAAATAAGCGGGTTTTCGGTTTTGTAACTGTGTCGTTTAATGCAGAAAAGTTGTAGTGAAACGTCTTTAAATAACAAACAACCAGTAACGTTTTGCATAGCTGCCGGGTAACCATTAACCAGCCAATCCTCTTTGCCCAGCACCATATCAAAACAACTTCCTAGCCTGATTTTTTGGGAAATTTTTCGATTTTCCTTTATAACGAACTACGGTTTATTATCACAAAATATTGCGTTTCTCCAAAACCATGTGCAAAACCATATAAACAGGAAATATATGCAGATCCATAGGCTCTATAGATATTGTAAGGATGGACTTATGTCCGTTCTGTAAAAATCAAAATCAATAGTTGACAGCCGTAGGTCCGGCACATTTACTTTTATGAGTGCTTAAAGAAATTACTGCAGACTTTTAAGTTTCTGAACTCCTAACCCGATATACTGAAATAGATATTTACTCGCAAATTGAAAAAGCTGGATAAAGCGCTTCAGTATTTTGATGCATCGGAACGACGCCCGTTCGGTTGACGGTAGCAGAGTTGGCAATGGACGTGAAAAAAAAATATAAATACTGGTCAAAAAAAATAATTTGGCTACACTTCAGTTTGCGATAAGTAAGGTGTTCTAAGTTTATAAACCAATATTACTTGCTGCAGTCATTAATTCACCTCACTTACCGGTTGCTTAAAAAAAATGTGTTGATGGCTATATCAAATCGCCACTTAGGCGGCTAAAAATTTCAATAAATCAACAGACTGGATAAAGAGGAAGAAAAGATCCCCTTATGCGGTCGTTTTTTATTTCCGCCGCCTTAAATGTTCCGCCTTCTACAGGCCATTACCTGTCAGCACTTTTTCCCTCAAAGCATCGTTGCCCATTGCGCACATCAACAACTGGAAAGCGCCTGTATTATTTATACATGGCGATGACGACCGTAACGCACCTTATAGCGAATCGGTAAATTTTGCCGGGCTATTGCGCAACAAAAATGTACAGGTAACTAATATTTCCTGATGAGGTGCATTCGTTTTTACTCTACAAAAACTGGTTACACGACTATGAGGCTGCGTTTGAGTTTATTGATAGGGAGTTGAGAGGGGGTAATGGAAAGTGTTGTAAAGGGGGTGGAGCGATAGGCTTGAAAATTACCTGGTATGGAAAGACAGTAAAATTGAAGGATAGGAAATTCTCCAAGTTTAAACCATAACTATATCGATTTTCGGCAATTAATTGAATTGACTTTCGTAAAGCATTTCTAACGCGCTTGCAAAGTGTTGTTCAAATAGTGTTGTAGTACAACCTTGCCTGCTAAACCTCCTCTTTAGCCTTATCGAGAGGAAAGCTTCTATGCCTCACTTAGCTCTTTGTTGTCTAATTCTTTTTCAACATCTTCCCAGCCAGTTATCGAAGGTTTGCCAATCTTATATTCCCCAATACGCCCTTTCATAATTTGTTTCTGCCAGCCATACACTTTCAGTTCAACATTAATGTGCCCACTGTTAATGTCAAGAACATCCGACACTTCAAGAAGTAGTAGGCTAAAGGTTAGAAAGCTGGTCAAAAAACGGGGTAACAAGTTCAACCACCCCTGATTTTATGCTGCGCACAAAATCCTCCCCTCCTTTTTAAAGGAGGGGAAATTAACGCCGGTTGCCGTGAGAAATTGAATTTCTATCAACCTGAGTTCTGGTGACGTAAAAGATTAAATTTTTTACCAGCCAGCAACCCGGCCATACCTTCCGAAATACCCGGCGAATGGAAAAATAAATTGCTAAACCTGGTGCAGGTACAAAAAATGTATGAAGATCCCGAACTTTCGTAAACACAGGTAGCCAAACAATTACAAAGCAATCCGTCGCTAATATCAAAAATAGTAAACGAGGGCTTTGGTCTCAACTTCAACGATTTTGTAAACCAGTATGGCATTGAAGCGGTAAACGCAATGCTTCAACGCAACGAACATTAAAGGCAAATATTGCTAGGTATTGCGTTCAATTGCGGCTTTAATTTAAAAGCCACCTTTAACCGGGCTTTTAAAAAGTTTACCAATGAAAGCTTAAAGGAGTTTATTGCCGCACTTATCCAGTCATTTTTAATATGTTAGATAAATTGAACCAATGCTCATAATTTGAGACAACGAACGTTTGTCTCAAGATATGTTTTGCAGCGATTGGTCACCTTCCCTACCCGCATCTTTGTTTCATCAAATTAAAAAACAAAAATGTACGTTATGAAAACAATCATCTTTTCCCTCGGCCTTGTAGTCTTTATAAGCCTTATTTAATACTCACAAAACAAAAGCAGCCTTTCTACCTACAATGGCAAAACGTGGCAGCAATTAAAAGGAAGCGACAAACTGGTGCAACTTAACACTTCAGTTGGCGCCTTTACCAGCGTAGAAACCAACAACGCAAACATTAAAGTGATAATAGAAACCGGCGCCGCAGCCCATTCAATAAACATATTAATTGACGACAACCTGGCTAAGTTTTTTAAATGGAAACTTGAAGGCAGCGCCTTAAAACTATTGTTTGACCTCAGCGGCGGCAAATACCCACGGTGGCTGCCGGAAAACGATACCGTTGTTACGCTTAAAGCCCCGGCAGTTGACACGGTAAGCAATAACGGCACAATAGAAATAAACCTGCAATACCAACTTACATTTAATTAATTGAGCGAGGGCAACCCCAACATAACTCTAAACGGTAATGTAAATGAGTTAAACCGTCAATCGGCCGGCAATGCCGATATTGACGCTGCCAGGCTGACCGCTCGTAAAATAATACTATCAACCAACGGCAATGCCAACATAGAAGTCAATACCAAAGCGTTGGTTGAAAAATTAATAAAAGGGAACAACGATATCAATAACCGTTTTTATGCCACAACTACCGCAGCAACTTCCGGTAAGTTCAATTATTTGTGGCAGACCGATAATACTAACCTCATTACTTTCAAGCTAAAAAATAACAGCCTGCTACCCGCAAAAGTTACAGTCATTTCCTATCGCCCAAACAAAAGAGGAAACGGCACCACCGGCTTTATGCCTATATCGTATTTCAGCAAAATACTCAGGTTTCCGGTCGGCACTAAAATTTACCTGGCCAACAGCAACCAGGTTGATACCGTAATGAGTGGCGCAAAAATTTCTGACCAGCCACTGTTTTTAATAGTAAAGGCAGCGGATCAAGGCAAGTCGTTTAATATAAAGCCATAAAATCGGTTCAAAGCTTTAGGGTTTCTGTTGCGGGTACGTGTTTTGTTGATTACTTTTTTACTACCTGAGTAAAAGTTTTTAAATACCAGCGAAGGTTTTTCATAGGGTCATTCTTGCTGCTTGTCCGCAACGGAGGATCGCAATCCGTTCATCTTTTTTATGACTACCTGCAATCTGGTGCTAATATTTTGGAACCGGGCTTTATAACTGTTTTTATCAGCCGTTGCAGCCTGCCTTTATGACTATAGTGGTTGCACTCTTATACAGTTAGTGATTTTATTCAGCCTTTTTTATCATCATTTTATACTCCGCATTAGGTATATCAAAAAGCGGATAATCATTCTATTTTTTTGAATTAAAACAAGCAACGGTCAAAAAATAGGATTCGCTTATAGCATACTCCACCGCTTTATCAACACCATTACAAATTTTACAAAAATCAATAAAATATATCAGCATTTCCTTAAAGGCTAACCTTTTTGCTGTTACATTGAGATTTCATTTATTTGCCACGCACTTACTGTGAGTGAGGTAGCGAAGCCTTGTAAAAAAACAGCTCAAAAACTATAACCATGCAGTAAACCGTTGCTCTAAAGCCTTTATTAAGTAGGTGCGCAGAGCAAATTGGCCTATACTAGGCCAATAATATTAGTTTAAATACTGTGGTAAAAAAGTAAAAGACATAAAAGCGCCGGCCTTAGGGTAAGTATGATTACAATTATTATACAAAGCATATTAATGCGGCACGCATGCAAATACTGCTAAAGGCTGCAAAAGGCGAAAAAGACAGGTAGGTGATGCTGACCCCATTTGTAAAGGTTGTGTTGAGAAATTATATAAGCCAGTTAAAACCACGCCCTAATTGCTATATTTTTTAGGGATTGATAAAGGATATAGCCTATAGCCACCGCAGTGAACAGAAAGTTTTTATCAAAGCCAAACGACTTTGTGGCAATACCAAAGAGGCAACTTTTCATAGTTTGCGGCACAGTTTTGCCACGCATTTGTTAGAAAAAGGCACAGATGTAAAATACATTCAGGAGTTGCTTGCTCATTTTCACATTGGCACAACGCTGCGTTATTTGCATGTGGCACGAAAGGATTTGGTTAACATAAAAAGCCCGGTTAGCGATCTTTTTAAAGACGGAGCGCTGGAGTGTTTGTGTAAACTTGCGCAGCTGTAAGTTTGAAAATGTACCCCTGTAAACGTTCGATAATCAATAAAACCCTTATTTTTAAATTGCCAACAATTGCGCAAGTTTACGAGTTGGTGGCAGTTTTAAAACAACCCTAAAATGACACGACTGACTTTATTTTTTGTAGGCTTATTTATAACTTCTTGTTTTGAAAATAAGACAATTGACACTCCTGGCAATGATACTATAAATAGCAAAATGGCTCCCATTTTAACTTCTGCTCAGACGATTGGCACTTTATGGATTGAAAGTTTTAGAGAATTTAGAAATGCTGTTTTCCAATCGAACAAATATAAGGCAAAGGAATATTTCAATTTTCCTGTTCTGAATGTTAATAATGAAATTTGGTATTTAACGACTGACTACGACTTGCGTGGAGACATATTCATTACGGACAGTTTGAAGCCATTTACAGATAAAGATTTTGACAAATTTTTTTATAAAATATTTCCAACAAACTTTGTAAAAGCCTTTTTAAAAGTCAAGACTGATGAACTTTATAAAAAAGGGGAAACCGAAACAGTCGAACTAACTGACGGCAAAGCAACTACCTTTAAAATTA
>Ga0105047_10006197_pt1 | contig 20327 bp, 18 predicted proteins | sample MAT04_FD_78384 | JGI IMG/M metagenome (GOLD analysis project Ga0105047, IMG submission 78384) | Freshwater microbial communities from Lake Fryxell liftoff mats and glacier meltwater in Antarctica - MAT-04 (megahit assembly) | ecosystem: Environmental > Aquatic > Freshwater > Ice > Liftoff...
GCCGAGCTGGTTGCCGCCGCCGACGAACAGCGTGTTGCCGGAGAGGAGCGTCACGCCGATCGGGCCCGGTGCGCGGGGGGGGTAGTGAGTCGCTCGCGACCCACGCGTTCGCGGACTCGTCGAGCGATTCGACCTGGCTGAGCGCACGCACGTCGAGATTTGCCTCCGATCACCACGGGCGCGCACGTGCCGAGCTCGGCGACTGCGTGATACAGGCGCTCCTGGCCGAGACTACTCCACGGTCGGAGCCAACCCAGCGTCGATGATGCGCTCGTCCCGGGTGAGTATCGTCGCGCTGAGCACGATCGCGGTCGCGATGATGATGCGATCGGCGGGGTCTCTATGCAGCGTGGATGGGAGCGCCGCGACCTGAGCTGCGACCGCGGGTGAGATGGGGTGGCGCTGCACGAGGGGCAGCGCTGTGGCCTGCTCGAGCCACTCGCGCAGCGGTGTCCCCAACTTGATCCTCCCGAGCTCCGAGAGCGTCGCGATCTCCCACAGCGTGATGTCGGAGACGAACAAGGGACGCTCGGCGCTCGCCTTGTCGATGATTCGCTGCTGTCGCTTCGAGAGGTGCTTCTTCCCTTCCAGCCACCAGAGCAGGACGTGGGTGTCGAGCAGCGCAACGATCGGCGTCGCTCTCATCGTCCGCCGCGCTCGACATCCCAATCGGCCGGGCTCAGGACGGGCGACACGATGTCGCCGACGATCTCCACGCTGCCCCGCAGCGAGTCCTGCGGATGAGCGGATGCGCCGCGGATGGATGAGACCAACGTCGCCACCGGCCTTCCTCGCTTGGTGATGTTGATGGGTTCGCCGGTCTTCTCCACTTCGTCGAGCACGGCCAACAACTTCGCCTTGAGCTCAGAAGCCTTCATCGATCGCATGTGACCACTTTGACAGGTCACGAATGCCCTGTCACGTCACAAGTGACTGCACAGCGCGTTGCCCCACCCCCAACGAAGTGCTCTTCTTCATCGGGGTCGTCCTCACCATCATCACGACGTCGGGCGCATCGGTCTCGCGCGCGCACGCGGGGCACGCGACGGTGCCGTTGAGGCCGCCGATCGCCGGCAGATACCGCCGCTCGAGCGAGGGATGGGCGCAGCTTGGGCACGGCACTTCGACCATCAGGCGGCGGATGGTGCGCAGCGACGAGGGTCGCAGTGTCGGCAATCGTTTCTTGGCAATGCGCTTGTTCGACATCGGGCACCTCGTTTGGGATCAGTCATCGGCGGTTGGCGAACCAGTCGGCGGGGCTGATCTCGGCGCTCGTCTTCGCGCGCTCCACTTCAACGGCGAGCGGCTTGTGATCGGTGCAGGCGACGGTGAGCCCGCAGCGGACCGCGGCGCTATAGTACGCGCGGTATCCGGGGCGCTTCGACGCGGTCTCGGCGTAGACCGCGTATCGGCCGGACGGCAGATCGAGGCGGTAGCGATACCCGTCCTGGGCAACGAAGCGCTGGGTGCAGGTGCGGGCGCCGGTCGCAGGATCCTCGGCGCAGACCTGCAGATCGGCGGGGAGCTCGCTGCACGAAGGAAACATCAGCTCGCCCTCGATCGCGCCCAGGTCTGACGTCGCGAGGGGGTGGGCGCCGGAGCCGACCAACAGAGCTGCGAGCATGACCCACGTGTCCATGTTCTGAGCAAAAGCACGAACCAGACCACCGGGCGGATCCGCGAAGCACGCGCGAAGTCAGCCCGCGCCCCGGGGCCAAGTTGGGTCACTCCGTCCAAGTTGTCCCATCGCTGACCCACCAGTATGGTGGCCGCTCGTGGGCGGCGACTCGCACAAGCCGGTCTTCACCGAAGACACGACCGTGCCCTCGTCGAGACCAGGGTCGCGCTCGGCGAGGCGATCGAGCTCGGCGAGTGTACCGTGCTCCTCCAGCGCGACGGGCCCGAGCGCCGGGCGGCGCCGCCGCGTTCGTCGGCCCCTGCTGCGCCCGACGTGGTGGCGGAAGACGCCGCGATGCTCGGGCTCTACGGCCTGGTCGAGAAGGTCGCGGACAGCGGCATCTTGGTCCTGATTCTCGGCGAAACGGGGACCGGCAAGGGCTGTCGCCCCAGCAATACGAGGTCGAAGTGGCCGCCGACGGCTACCTGTCGAAGAAGCTGGTCGTGTCTGCCGAAGCGTCGCGCGCGATCGAGGTCAGCCTCGATCCGACCCCAAAAGCCCGGCCCGCGAGCCGCAACCGAGGCCGCCGCAACAAGCGTTGAGGCGGGTGGCGGCACTCATTTCATCGTCGGGTCCCGCGCTTCATTTGCGTCACAAGTGACTTCGTTCCGCCGACTTGAGGATGCCCAGGCTGCCTTCGCCACCCGCGACGAGCACACTCCCATCCTGCAACACCGTCACCGTATGCCCAAACCGCCCGACGACCAGGCTCGTCTCGGCCCACGTGCGGGTGGTCGCGTCGAAGATCTGGGCGTTGGGGAGCCACCGCACGCCGAGCTGGTTGCCGCCGCCGACGAACAGCGCGTTGCCCGACAGCAGCGTCACGCCGATCGCGCCGGTGCGCGGCGGAGGCAGTGAATCGCTCGTCGCCCACGCGGGCGCATCCTCGTCGAGCGTCTCCACCTGGCTGAGCGGACGCACGTTCGAGATCTTGCCGCCGACCACCACCAGCGCGCCCGTGCCGAGCTCGGCGACCGCGTGATAGAGGCGGTCCTGAGCGAGGCGCGGGAGCGGGGACCAAGTGAGCGTCGCCGGATCGAACGACTCGGCGCTTCGGAGGCTCGCGTTGTTCGCGGCGCCGGCGATCGCGGCGACCTTCCCCGAGCGCAGGCGGGTGAGCGTGAAGACGATGCGGGCCTGGGTCATCGGCGCGACCTCGGTCCAGGTGTTCAGCGCGGGATCGAACAGGTCGGCGCTCGCGAGAGAGTCGGCGACGGTGCAGCCGGGCCGTCCGGTGCACGGATAGCCGACCATGTTGCCTCCGCCGACCACGAGGACGCGGCCGTCGGCGAGCGTCGCTGCGCCGTGCCCGGCGCGCGCGATGTTCATGGGCGCGGCGTCGGTCCACGCATCGGTGCTCGGATCGTAGAGGACGGCAGAGGCGAGCGCCCCTGTGCCCGTGGGCACCGAGATCAGGGAGCCCGGACCGCCGCCGGCGACCAGCACGCGGCCGTCCGCGAGCAGAGACGCGGTGTGGTACGCGCGCGGCTCGGTGAGCGAAGCGGCGGGGGACCAGGTGCCGAGGGCCGGATCGTAGATCTCGACGCTGCGCAGCATCGCGAACGCCGAGTCCTCGCCCCCGACCATCAGCACGCGCCCGTCGTGGAGGAGCGTCGCGCTGGCGTGCGACCGACGCTCGCTGAGCTCCCCGGTGGCGGCCCAGCCGGTCGGGTCGGGGGGAGGCGGGATCACGGCCGCGTCGGGCGCGGGCTCAGCGTCGGGCGCGGGCTCAGCGTCGGGGGCGGTGGCGTCCGGGTCGGCCGCCCGTGCGTCGGGCGCCGCGGCGTCCTCGAAAGACACGGCGGCGTCGGCCATCGAGGGGGGCGTGACGGCAGGGTCCGAGCAACCGGCGGCCGCGAGGATCATCCCCAAAACGAAGTACCTTTGCATGGGCGCGACCATAGGCTTTCTCGTCGAGGGGTCAGGTCAAATTCCGGTCAAATCTCGGCTATGACCTGGACCGCATCGGCCAGATAGTAGCCCTCGTCCGAGCGCAAAATGGCGGCATCCAGCCCCAGCTTTCGCAAGCTGGCGATCGCGACGTAGACCCGGCGCGCGCCCGCCTTGGGCAGAACCCGCTCGCCGGGCCAGCCCGCCTCGACCAGCATCGGCCACTCGATCCCCCGCCCCGGGCGCGCCGACCGCTCCTCGATCAGCCGCGCCAGGATGCGCTGCAACGGCCGGCGGCGCACCAGCGACACGCGACCGGTCTCGGGGCGCTCGAACCAGCGCGCCCCCGCGGAGATCAGCGTGCTGTCGCTCCGCTCGAGCCGCGGCAGCAGCCGGTACACCAGCGCCAGCTCGACGGAGAGCGCGGCGGGCGCTGCAGAGCCGTGCACCGTCGCTTCGAGGCGATCAAGAGCCGCGAGCTGCGCGCCGTCTTCTGGGGGATCGAGCCCCTCTCGCGCCCGACCGATCGCGGTGATCGCTGCCGAGACCTCTCCCGTACGGATGAGCTCGGCGATCCGCGGCCCCTCGAGGCACGCGCGCGTCCGCGGGTCCCCCAGCAACGAGACGAGCGCCAGAGCCTCGTTCGAGCGCTGGGCGGCCTCCTCGAACGCGCCCTCCTCGAACGCGAGGTAGGCGAAGAAACCCAAGGTCCAGGCCTCGAAGCGGTGATCGGCGCTCGCGCGGTGCAGCTCGAGCGCCTCCTGGTACAGCGCGCGGCTCCTTGCGAGATCACCGGCGAGGTGGCGCGAGAGCCCGACGTGCGCCGTCGCGATCGCGCGATAGCGCTGGTCGCCGAGCTTCGAGGCCAGGGCGAGCGCGGCGCGGTGGTGCTGCTCCGCCTGCGCGAGGTCACCCCGATCGAGGCTCACGATCCCGAGATCGTCGAGCGCGCGCATCGCCTGCGCCTCATCCGAGATCTCGAGCGATTGCGTCAGCAGATCGGCTGCGCGATCCCAGAGCCCGCGGTGCCGCGCGATGACCCCCATCATGCGCAGCACCGAAGCGCGGGTCGATCCATCGGCGAGCCCTGCGGCGCGCTCGAGATCGGTCCAGGCCTCCGTCGTTCGCCCGCGAACTCTCAGGCTGCGGGCGCGCGCGTGCAGGGCGCGGGCGAGGACGTCTCCCGCGGTCGAGGACACCGCTTCATCGAGGATCGGCAGGTGACGATCGAACGGCCCGTGATCGTACAGCAGCGCGTCCACGTGGAGCGCGAGAACAGCGCGCACTGCTCGATCCGAAGCGCGATCGTACGCCGCGAGGAGCTCCGCGCCGTGCTCGGGCCGGAGCGGCGCGCGCAGGAAATGATCGCGATGCCGCTCGACGAGCCGGGCGCTGTCCTTCAGCTTGGATGAGGCGAACGTGCGGATCACCGCGAGAAAGCCGTACCGCGCGTCAGCCCCGTGCCAGCGAATCTCGAGGAGCTTTTTTCTGCACAGGCGGGCGATCGACTGCGCGAGGTCCGGAGGGTCCCCGAGCACCGCGGCGAGATCGACCAGCGTGAAGCTGCCCGCGAAGATCGCGCTCTCGACGAAGCACGCGCGGTCCTCGTCGGTGAGTCGAGCCAACGAGGCCTCGAGCGCGGCCTCGAGCGGCGCGATCAACGCCATCGATCCCCGGACCTGCGCGCGGATGTCCTCGACCGAGAGCGCGTCGCACCACGCCGAGGCGAGCTCGATCGCGAGCGGGAGCCGGCCGAGCCGCTCGACGAGCTCGGTGACCGGACCGAGCTCGGCCTCGAGGCGGAACGAACGGCGCGCCAGGGTCGCTCCGCGCGCGAAGAGCGCCACCGCGTCGGCGATCGTGAGCGGGAGCACCGGGACGACCGTCTCCGCGGCGAGGCCCAGCGGCTCGCGCGACGTCACCAGGATCTGGAGGCGGGTGCCCGCCAGCCACCGCTCGACGAGCGCGCGCGCCTCGATGACTTGCTCGAAGTTGTCGAGCACCAGGACGCGCCCGCCGAGCGCCTGGAGCATCTCGGAGAGATCGTCGCGCGGGCCGCGGGTCCAGCCCAGCGCGCGCGCGACCGCGTCCTCGATCTCCATCGGGCGCTGGACGGCGCGCAGGTCGACCCAGAGCGCGTCGATCGGATCCGCGAACGCGCGCGCGAGGTGGGTCTTGCCGACGCCCGGCGCGCCCTCGAGCGTGACGAGGCGGTGCCCCGACGCGAACGCGCCCGAGAGCTCCGCGAGCTCCTTGTGCCTGCCGAGGAGGTCCACCGCGGGCAGCCTATCAGGGCTGCTATTCCAGCGTATCGAGCACGTCCGCGCCGGCGCCAAAGAACGCCTTCTCCGGGTCGTCGAACTGCCTCCACCCCGGGCTCGTGTCGTAGCCCCAGCCGCGCAGCAGCGACATGAACGCGCGCTCGCCGGCCATCGCCGCGTCGCGCACGGTGCCTCCGATGCCGAGCACGTGGTTCGCGACGCGGACGGGCGACGATGAGTACGTATCGCGAAAGTATTGGTCTCGCGCCAACGCGATGATCCTGCGCCCCTCGCCTGCGCCCGGCTGGGTGATATACGCCTCCGGGACGCCGTCGTTCTCCGCGTGCGAGTCCCAGGTCTCGGATTCGAAGCGAATCAGCCTCCCCGGATCTGGGTTACCCACCGCGATGCGCAGCATTTGCCACAGCGAGAGCGGAGCCTGGCCCTCCCAGCCGTGGAAGAACGTGGCGACCAGCTCGTGCGATCGCTTCGCGTTCGAGATCCACATCGCGTAGCGCTCGGTGGCGTGCTCGGTTGCGCGGACGGGGCGGTGCAGCGTGAGGTTCGATTTCGTGATGCGCGCCGGGCGCAGGCGGATCAACGGCCCGAGGGGCAATGGCGAGCCGGTGATGCGCAGGCGCTTCGGGGAGAGGTGCTCGGGCGAAAGCGCGATGATCGCGGCGTCGAAGTCCTCGGTGGCCGTGTCGTCGCCTTGCTGCCAGGTGATGCGGACGTTCTTCTTCTTGACGTTGATGTCGATGACACGCGCGTCGAGGACTATCCGGCCGCCCCATTTGGCGAGTGCTTTTCGCTCGGCGTTGGGGATCTCGTAGAGGCCGCCCACGACTTCCAGGCGGTTCATCGGGGTCGCGCTCTTGGCGAAGGTCAAGGCATAGTACAGCGAGGAGATGTCGCGTTTGCCTTCCTCGAGGAGGGCGCGGGCGCGCATGGCGGCTTCTTCGTCGTCGTCGAGGAGCTCGCTCATGCGGAGCTTTTCGATGAATTGCACCACGCCGATAGTATCGAGCTCGGCCGCGCGCGCCGGGGTGAGCGCGGCGAGGAGCTCACGGCGGGTGACGTCGAGGGCCTTCGAGAAGTCTTCGGCGTCGAGGACGGTGCCGTTCTTGAGCTTCATGTGGACGAGCTCGTAGTCCTCGCGGGCAGGGTGAGTTTCGAGGCGGTGCTCGGCGATCAGGCGATCGATGGGATAGAAGCCGGTCTCGTCGATGAACTGGGCGCCGACGTCGCGCTGGGCCACTTTTCCGCCGACTTTGGGGCAGGCTTCGAGGACGGTAATTTCGGGGCGAAAATCAGCCGGGGTATTGGCCAGGCCGCGGTGGTGGCGGACCGCGCGGGATGCGCCGACTCCCGCCATGCCGAAGCCGATGATCGCCACGCGCGGCGTGATCACGGTGCCCCCAGCAGGCCCTCGCGGGGCGCGCGATCCAGCGTGGTCCCGACGCCCGACTTGACGCTCGTGGTGGACAGCGCGAGGAGCAGAAGCAGGCTCATCGCGCGAAGAATGGCCCCGCCGGGAGTGCCACGCAACCGGGTGCCGAGGTAAGGAGGGGCGGTGAAACGCACGGTCCTCGACATGGATCGGTACCAGTGGACCGTCCTCTTTGCCGCGTGGCTCGGCTGGGGGTTCGACGTCTTCGACGGCCTGCTGTTCAACTTCGTCGCGCCCAACTGCGTGCCGACCCTGCTCGGGATCCCGCTCGGTACCCCCGAAGCGAAGGCAGAGACGCTGAAGTGGGCAGGCTATCTGACATCCGTGCTGCTGATCGGCTGGGCCGTCGGCGGGGTGCTGTTCGGGCGCGTCGCGGACAAGATAGGGCGCACCAAGACGCTGCTGCTCACGATGGCGATGTACTCGCTCGGCACCGCGCTGTGCGCCTTTGCGCCCAATATCTGGGTGCTCGCGCTCTGCCGCGTGATCGCCAGCCTGGGCATCGGCGGTGAGTGGGCCGCCGGAGCCGCGATGGTCGCGGAGGTCGTGCCCGAGAAGCGCCGCGTGGAGGCGGGCGCGCTGCTCTATACGTCGGCGCCGATGGGCTTGTTTCTGGCCACTTTCGTGAACTTTCAGATCTCGGGCGTACTTTTCGCAGACGACCCGTCGATGAGCTGGCGCTATGTCTTTCTGTGCGGGCTGATCCCGGCGGGCGCTGCCTTCGCGGTGCGGCTCTTCGTCCGCGAGCCGGAGCGCTGGGTGGCCAACGCGGGCAAGACGAAGCCGCCGGAGATCCGCGAGCTGTTCACGCCCGCCGTACGGCGGCTGACCATCTCCGGGCTGTCGATGGCGGTGATCGCGCTGATCACCTGGTGGACCGTGAACGCGTTCTTGCAGGTCGTCTCCGGCGGGCTCGGCGCGGTGAGCGCGAAGGAGCTGGGCATGAGCCCCGGCGAGACCGTGCTGCGCGTGGAGGGCTGGAAGAAGATCGCCACCAACAGCTTCAACCTCGGCGGCTTGATCGGCACGCTCCTCACCGTGCCGGTGTCGAAGATTCTCGGCCGCAAGCCGATGTTCGGCCTGTACTGGGCGGCCTCGTCCGTGTCGGTGCTCGCGGCCTTCGGCCTCGACATGGCGCCCGAGACGCGGCTCTACATGTTCTTTCCGATCGGACTGAGTGTGTTCGGAGTATTCGGGAGCTTCACATACTATCTCCCGGAGCTCTTTCCCACGCGCCTGCGCGGGACGGGCGCGGGCTTCTGTTATAACGTCGGCCGCGTCGTCGCGGCGATCGGGCCGATCGTCGTCGGCAAGGTCGCCTCGATGGGCGCCGACGCGCTGGGTACCGCGATGCGTGCGCTGTTCTGGGTGGGTCTGGTGCCGCTCGTCGGGATCTTGTTGTTGCCGCTGGTCATCGAGACGAAGGGGAAGACGCTCGAAGACTAGTCCAGACTAGTCCCACGTGGGACGTGCATGCCTCATTGACGGGACGTGCATCGAGTGGCGAACTCACCCTCGGTGCGAAGCGCGGCGATACTGTGGATGGCGGCCGTGACGGCCTGCGTGCCGGATCCGGACACCAACGTCGCCCGCGCACCCGACGCCACGGCGCCGGCCATCACGCACGACGATGCGAGCACGAACGACGACGCTGCGGCCGCGAACGAAGACGCTGCAGCACCGAGCGACGACGCGGCAGTCGCGAACGACGACGCCCAGGCCGCCCCCGCGGACGCGCGCGTCGCCCCGGACGCCGCCCCGCGCCCCGACGCTTCCAGCGGCGCCTGCGACCCCCTCGCCGCGCCCACACCCCACGCCGGCCTCTCCGAAGCCCCCGGCATCGGCGGCTGCCCCGCCGGCATGACGCCCGCGGGCGCCATCTGCGTCGACCGCTACGAGGCCGTGCTGTTCGAGCTCCCCGCCGACACCGCCTGGTCGCCGTTCCAGAACCCCGGCATGCACCGCGTCCGCGCCGCTTCGATCGAAGGGGTGACGCCGCAGGCGTATATCAGCGGCCGCCAGGCCGGCGCCGCGTGCACCGAGGCCGGGAAGCGAATCTGCACCGACGCCGAGTGGCTCCGAGCGTGCCGCGGCGCGAACACCCAAACTTATCCCTACGGCACCGCCCGCCAGGTCGGCGTCTGCAACGATCATCGCGCGATGCACCCGGCGATCGAGCTCTTCGGAACCAGCGCCGACTGGATCTGGTCGGAGCTCGGAAATGCGTGCATCGATCAGCTCCCGAATAGTCTCGCCCCGACGGGCTCGTTCACCGGCTGCGTCACCGCCGAGGGCGTATTCGATCTGATGGGCAACCTCCACGAGTGGACCGCCGATCCGAACGGGACATTTCGCGGCGGATACTATGTCGACACCGTGATCAACGGCGCGGGCTGCAACTATGCCACCGTCGCGCACGACACCGGGCACTGGGACTATTCGACCGGCTTCCGCTGCTGCGCCGATCACCCATGAACTTACTCCTGCTCGAGCCGGAAGAGGTGTCCTCGAACCAGGCGCAGATCGGCGGTGAGCGCGCGCGCCATGTTCGCGAGGTGCTGAAGACGCCGATCGGGGGCGAGATCCGCGCCGGGGTCGTCGAGGGCGCGCTGGGTCGCGCGCGCATCGTCGCGATGGAGGGCGAGACCATCACGCTCGAGCTCACCCTCGACGAGCCTCCACCCCAACGGCCGCTCACCGATCTGATCCTCGCGGTGCCGCGCCCGAAGACGCTCGCCAAGGTGCTGCCGGAGATCGCGGCGTTCGGCGTCGATCGCCTGGTGCTCATCCGCAGCTGGAAGGTCGAGAAGCCGTACCTCGAGAGCGAGCTCCTCACCCCGGCCGGGCACGGCCCGCTCCTGCGCGCGGGGGCGATGCAGGCGCGCACGACGCGGCTGCCCGTGGTGACGATCGCGCCGCTGTTCCGGCCGTGGATCGAGGACGTCGCTCCGGCGATGTTCGCGGATCACGCGGTGCGCTGGGTGCTCGACGCGGCCGCGGCCCGATCGACCGCTTCGTTCGGGCCCATCGGTGAGAGGGTGGTGCTGGCCATCGGTCCCGAGGGCGGGTGGCTCCCGTTCGAGATCGAGCGCTTCGAAGCGGCCGGTTTCACGGCGGTATCGATGGGCTCGCGGCCGCTTCGTTCGGAGACCGCCACCGTCGCGGCGCTCGCCCAGATCGACCTCCTTCGCGCGTTCGCGCGCGATGTCCACGAGCGCGCCCTCGGGGGTTGAAAACCTCGGCGGATCTGGTCGAGAGTGAGCCATGCAAAAGTGGATGCTGGCCGCTGTGCTCTGCACCTCGTCGACCGCGGCGCTCGCCGAAGAGCCCGCGCCGCCTGCCGACGAGCAGGCCGCCCCATCTGTCCTCGACCAGGTGAAGTGGGTCGTCGGCCCGGCCAAGGCGCAGATCGGCTCGCTCGCCGAGCTGAAGGTCCCCGATAAGTTTCGCTTCGCCAACGCCGACGACACGCGCCTGCTTCTGACCGCGATGGGCAACGTCGCTGACGGTGAGCTCGGTATGTTGATGCCGGTCGATGGTGACTGGTTCGTCGTCTTCGAGTTCGACGACGTCGGCTTCATCAAGGACGCCGAGAAGGAGAAGCTCGACGCCGACGCGATGCTCGCTTCGATCAAGGAGGGGAACGAGAACGCCAACGAGGAGCGGCGCAAGAACAACTGGTCCGAGCTCCAGGTCGTCGGCTGGGACAAGCCGCCGTTTTACGATCCGGTCACCAACAACCTGGAGTGGTCGATCAAGGGCGTGTCCGAGGGCCACGAGATCCTCAACTACAACACCCGAATCCTCGGCCGAAAAGGCGTCATGAAGGCCAACCTGGTCGTGGGGCCGGAGCAGCTCCCCACGGTGCTGCCTGTCTTCAAGCAGCTCCTGGGTGGGTATGACTTCAACGACGGGCTGGGCTACGCCGAGTATCGCGACGGCGACAAGATCGCCGAGTACGGCCTGGCCGCGCTGGTCGTCGGCGGCGCCGCGGCCGTGGCGGCGAAGAGCGGCTTGCTCGCCAAGCTGGGAAAAGGCGCGATCAAGCTGATCATCCTCGGCGTCGCCGGCATCGCCGCCCTGTTAAAGAAGATCTTCGGCTCGACCCGCGTCACCGACAATGCCCCGCCGCCCGCAGCGTAGATGCTGTTTCGAGAATGGCGGGAGCGGCACCCGACAATCGAAGCGGTCGCGTTCTTCTTTGCTGGCTTCGCCTTCGACCTGTTGATGCTGCACCGCATCGACAGCGTGCCGATGCTCATTCACCAGGGTACTTACAATCTCGCGCTCGCGGTGTTGCTGGTGCTCGATCACCGGCTCGAGGTGCGGCCCACGACCTACGAGGGCGTGCGCGCCAAGCTGGTCGGCTGGCGCCAGGGGCTGATCCACTTCCTCTTCGGCACGCTGCTCAACGCCTATATCGTGTTCTATTTCCGCGCTGCGTCCGGCGTGATCTCGCTGGCGTTCATCGTCGCGATCGGTGGCCTGCTCATCGCCAACGAGCTGCCCAGCGTGCGCAAGCGCGGGCCGATCGTGCGCTTCGCGTTGCTTGGCTTCTCCTGGGCTTCGTTCCTCGCGTATCTCTTGCCGACGATCGTGGGGTTCATTTCCCAGTGGCTGTTCTACATCGCGATCGCCGGGTCCGCGCTGACCTCGTATGTCATCTGGCGCATCACCTCGCGGGTCTCGCGTGATCCCGCCTGGACCTTCCGCCGCGGCGCGCTCCCCGCGCTGGCGATTCAGGCCGCTCTTCTGGTGCTCTATCTCCTGAAGGTGGTGCCACCCGTTCCGCTCGCGCTGCGCGGCATCGGCGTCGCATACGACGTCGTGCCCGAGGGCGGCGGGCTCACGCTCACCACACTCACGCCGGCGTGGAAGTTCTGGCGGCAGGGCGATCAGACGTTCTACGCGCGCCAGGGCGACAAGGTGCACGTCTACGCGCGCATCTTCGCGCCGCGCGGCTTCAAGGACTCGCTCTACGTGCGCTGGGCCCACCTCGGCTCGACCGGATGGGAGGAGAGCGATCGCATCCGCCTCACCATCAAGGGCGGCGAGCGCGAGTGGCGCGGCTGGGCATACAAGCAGAACTATTCGCCCGGCGAGTGGCAGGTGCGGGTGGAGACCGATGACGGCCGCGCGCTCGGCCACCTGGCGTTCGACATCGAGACCGACACCAGCAGCGGAGCGCGCGACTTTCTCACGCGGCGCGAATAGTCACTTCACCGCGAGCAGCTCGACCTTCTCGATGGAAGGAGGCTTGCTGAAGAGCTCGGCGGCTTTGGCCATCAGCGCCGCCGCGATCGGGCCTTCCAGGTGCGCCTGGCGGCCGTTTTCGGCCTCGAAAGTATCGAACACGCCGAAAGACGTCGGCCCGAAGCGCAGCGCGTACCACTGGATCGTGCCGGCCTCGGCGTTCGCCAGAGCGCACGGGTGTCCAGAGGCGTAGCGGCGGAATCGACATCAATGGTATTGATTCCGCCATGCGCATCTCCGTGCTCGCGCTCGACGACACCTTCGACACCGGGCTGTCGATCATCCTCGACACGTTCTCGTTCGCGAACGTGCTCGGAAAGAGCATGGGCAAGAACGCGCCGCGCTTCGACGTGCGGCTGGTGGGCATGCGCCGTCGGATCAAGACGCACTGCGGATTCCGCATCGACGTCGAGCCGCTCGATGGTCCGCAGCGGCCGAACTATGTGGTGGTGCCGGCGTTGTTCGCCGCTTCGCCCGCCGAGCTGATCGGGATGCTCGAGCGGCGCGACATCAAGGACGCGGGCCAAGCGCTGCCGGTGCACGGGCGCATCACGCTCGCCGCGGCCTGCACCAGCACGTTCGTTCTCGCGGAGGCCGGCCTGCTCGATCAGCAGCGCGCGACGACGACCTGGTGGCTCGCACCTGCCTTTCGCGTACGCTTTCCCGCGGTCGAGCTCGACGAGTCGCGGATGGTGATCGACGCCCCGGGTCGTGTCACCGCCGGCGCCGCGATGGCGCACGTCGACCTCGCGCTGTGGATCGTGCGCCAGGCCAGCCCCGCGCTCGCCAGCATGGTGGCGCGATACCTGGTGGTCGAGGCGCGCCCCTCGCAGGCGCCGTTCATCATCCCCGACCACCTCGCGCACGCCGACGAGGTGGTGGAGCGCTTCGAGCGCTGGGTCCGCGAGCACCTTGATCGCCCGTTCTCGCTCGAGGACGCAGCGCGTGCGGTGAAGGTGAGCCCGCGATCGCTCGAGCGGCGGGTGCGGACGGTGATGGGCAAGCCGCCGGTGGCGTTCGTGCAGGACATCCGCGTCGAGGTGGCGACGCACCTGCTGCGCTCGACCGGGGCGGACGTCGAGGCGGTGGCCGCCAAGGTCGGGTATCGCGACGGCACCACCCTCCGGACGCTCCTCCGAAAGAAGCTCGGGCGCGGGATCAAAGAGCTGCGCCGCGCCCTCTGATCGCGGTCACAGCGGAACGAAGGTTCGGTTTCGATCGGTCACAGATCAGAAAGTCTGCCCGTCGCTACAACGAACGGATCGGAGTGCCCGTGACCGCGTCTCTTCTCGCCTTGTTGGTTTCGATGTTCCCGCCCACGGGTGGGGTTTCGGTGGTGCCCGGCACCGGCGAGACCGCCGCGGACGTGGCGTCATTCCTCGCCTCGCGCGCCCGCGGCGCCTGGGGCGACGGCGTGATGGGTGAGGGCCGCTTCGAGGTCGAAGTGACCGCCACCTCGTCGGCCGCCTGCCAGATCGTGGTGCGCGGCGACGGCGTCGAGATCGCTGGTCGGGTCGTCGACCTCACCCCCCGCGACCTCGGCCTCCTCGAAGCCTGGGTGATGGTCCGAGCCACAATCGAGCGCGAATCCCAGGCCGAACCCACGCCCGCCATCCCTCCCTCCGCCCCGGTCCCGGTCCCGGTCGCGATCTCGGAAGAAAAACCGCTCGAAACGAAGCCCGAACCGGCGGTCCACAATGACGAGCCGAGCGTCCTGACCTCGCTGCTCGACCCCGACCCCCGCATGCCCGGCGAGGCCATCCTCGGCCAAACCGATCCCAGCGCCCTGATCGGCCCCTCCCCCAACCTCGTCGACGCCTGGGGCCTCACGCTCACCTCCCAGATCGTCGGCATCTCCCGCGGCGGCCTCGCCGTCCACGCCCGCAAGATCCTCCTCCCCCGCGTGGTCGGCACCGCCCGCGCCGGCTTCGAGCTGGCGACCCCGGTGACCGGCGTGTCGGTGACGCGCGTGCCTCTGACTGGGATGCTCGGCTGGATCCCGTTCGAGCCGATCCCGCTCGAGCTCGGCGGCTTCGTCTCGCTCGCGCCGATGTACGTCTCGGAGGCGAGCACCGGCGGGTTCGGCTTCGAGGCGGCGGTCGGCGGCTACGCGCGCAGCTCGTTGCGCCTCGGCCCGGTCACCGTGCTGGGCGAGATGGGGCTCGGCGTGCCGATGCTGCGCCACAGCTACACCAGCGCGACGGGTGACGAGATCAACGCCGATCCACCAGTGGAGATGCGGCTGACCATCGGACTCGAGTGGCGATGGCCCTGATCGATCGGCTGCGGGGGGCGATCGCACCGGCCAGCGTGGTCCGCGATCACGGGCCGGCGGTGGCGCGCTTGTTGCGCCGCTTGTTCGGTCCCCGTGCCGACGTCGATGACGTCTTTCAGGCTGTATTCGTCGAGGTTCTGCGCTCGCTGCCCGCGTACCAGGGACGGGCCAAGATGGGCACCTGGATCCATCGCATCGCGCTCAACGTCGCCTACCAGGAGATGCGCGCGCGCTACCGCGATCGCGGTCGCTGGGTCGCCGACGGCGAGATCGAGGAGCACGCCACCGAGGTCGACGACGCCGAGCGCGGGATGCTGCGGAACGAGTCGATCCGGCTGGTGTACGAGGGCCTCGAGACGCTCGATCCGCGCCGCCGCATCGCGGTGATCCTGCACGATCTCGAGGGCCAGACGCTGCGCGAGGTGAGCGAGACGCTCGGCCGGCCGCTGCAGACGGTCGCGTCGCAGGTGAAGACGGGGCGCGCCGAGCTCGCCCGCTGGTTCGTCGAGCAGCAGAAGGCGCCGCGCGTCGCGCTGAGAGGGGAGGGCTGATGCGCTGCGAAGACCTCCTCGTCGATCTCGTTCCCCACGCGCGCGGTGAGCTCGATCTGCTGCCGAGCGCGCGAATGGACGCGCACACGGCGCGCTGCACGGTCTGCCGCGGCGCGGTCACGCAGCTCGAGGAGGGCATCGACGCGGTGCGGGCGTGGGAGCCGCACATCTCCACAGATGAGATCGCGCGGCTCTCTGCGCTGGTCGCGCCCGAGGCGCCGCGTCGCGCGCCGCCGTGGTGGGCGATCCCGATCGCGGCGGCGCTCCTGTTGACCGTACAAAACCGCGTCCCGGAGCTGCAGCACGAGCCGCACGTGCACGTGCCGAAGCACACCGCGATCGCGTTCGCGCACAAGACAAAGCCCCATCTCGAGGTTTCGAAGCGCGAGCTCGCGCCCGGCATTCGCGCGATCGCCAGCCCGGACTGGAACGGCCAGCTCGTCACGCGTGCCGAGGACGAGTTCGAGATCAGCGCGACGCGCGGCTACGCGGTGTTCGCGTTCCAGGGCGGGCACGGCCGCACGCTCCGTGTTCGCGCTCCGGATCTCGAGGTCGAGGTGGTCGGTACGCAGCTCTTCGTCGAGGTCACGCCGGGCCAGCCCACCACCGTCGGTGTCATCAGCGGCAAGGTCGACGTGCTGCGCGCAGGCGTGCCGACGCGGGTGCTGGCGGGCACGATGCTGCGCGCCGATCGCGCCCACCCGTCGCCGATCGCGCCTCGCAACCTGCGATCGGCGCCTTATTTTGCCGATCGATTCCTCGGGACGCATGCGAGCCCCGACCTGATGGCGGTGCTGGCGTCGGCCGAGGCGCTGGTGCGCGCGCACCGCGACAAGGACGCCGAAGCCGAGCTCGCCGATCTGTTGCCGCGCACACGGGGCGCCGAGATGATGCTGGTCGAGCTCGATCTCGCGCGGGTCATCGCCCGTGATCCCCTGCGGCGCGAGGAGGCCGAGCGACGCCTGGGCGATCTCGCCGCGCTCGCCACCGGTGAGGTGCGGATCCAGGCCGCGCTCCTGCGCTGCGAGCTGGGCAAAGATCGCTGCGCCGCCCGCCGCTGCTACGAGGCGATCGGCGGTCCTGAAGCGGCGCGTGTGCTGACGCGCACTCGGCTCGCAAACGAGCAGTGCGGCTCATAAACGAGCAGGGGCTTTGCGACCAATGCGGTCGAGTGGGCGCGAAGCCCAAAAGGAGCCTCATGATGTTGATCTCTCGTCCGCTGACCCTTTGTCTTCTTGCCGCGTCGCTCGCGATGGGCGGCTGCATGTCCGAGTGGCGCGTCGGTCACGACGACGACGAAGTTTGGCTCGATCCCGAGTGCGAGGAGGAGGAGGAGGAGGAGCCGGAGCCCGAGCCCGAGCCCTGCTCCTGCAGTGGCTGCGGCACATGCAATGGCCACGAGTCGCCGCCGCCCCCGGCCTGCCCCGACGCGCGCGCCGCGGGCACCACGTACGTCAGCCACGATCTCGCGGTGTGCGAGGCGGTCGACTTCACGTGCCTCGGCACCGCGACGCGCTTCGATGCCACCTGCGGCTGCGGCTGCGTGGAGGGCGTGACGCCGCCGCCGACGTGCGAGGCCTCGACCGACCCCAACTTCCGCTACCTGAGCACCGACGCGCGCGCGTGCGCCGAGGTCAGCTTCACCTGCCCGGCGACCCACACGCCGTTCTCCGACGAGTGCGGCTGCGGCTGCATCGAGCCTCCGCCCGCGCCGGTGTGCCCGGACGAGAGCGACGCCAGCGTGAGCTACGTGAGCCACGACCCGGCGATCTGCGCGCAGATCACCGTGACGTGCGGGGAGCAGTGCACGAAGTTCGATGACTCGTGCGGTTGCGGCTGCCTCGCGAACTAGCCCTTATAAGGAAGCGGATATCCATCCTCCGCGATGATCGCCTCCGCGATCTCCCGCGTGAGGGGCAACAGCGGCTTCGTCGGGTTGATGTCGAGCCGACGGAGCTCCATCGTGCGCGTGTACTGGTCGTCGGTCGGGAACAGCTCGATCACGATGCGCCGCGCGCGCTCGATCGCCCGCTCGTAGATCTGGTGCGCCGCCACCTGCGCGAGGATCAGATGCAAGCGCGCGCGGGGGCCCGACTCCTCCGTCTGCGCCTGCTGCGCGCGACGGATGACCGAGTCGATCGCGTAGGCGTCGATCACCATGTCGGCCAGCAAGGTGAGCTGCTCCTGCTCGCGCTCGAGCTCGGTCATCAGCTTCATCGCGGCGGTCGAGAGCACGTAGACCGTGGCGCGGCGGACCAGCTCGGCGAGCTGAGCCTCTTCGGCCAGCGGCCCGTCGCCGAGGTGCGGGATCGGGCTCTGCGCGCGCGAAAGCGAGGTCTGGACCTCGGTCGCGACCGAGAGCACGTCGAGCTCGCCCTTCATCGCGCGCTTCAGGATCGTCCCCGGGATCAACATGCGGTTGATCTCGTTGGTGCCCTCGAAGATGCGGTTGATGCGGCTGTCGCGATACGCGCACTCGACCGCGTACTCCTCGGAGTAGCCGTATCCGCCGTGGATCTGCACCGCCTCGTCGGCCACGAAGTCGAGCGTCTCCGAGCCGAAGACCTTCATGATCGAGGCCTCGATGTTGTACTCCTCGAGTACCTGCGCGATCGCCGCGTCGCGCGCCGGCCCCTCGGCGGTGATCGCCTTCATCGCCGCGTCGACCATGCCGGTGGTGCGGTAGCTCATCGACTCGTTGGCGTAGATGCCGACCGCCATCTGCGCGAGCTTCTGCTGGATCACGCGGAACTCGGCGAGGGTCTTGTTGAACTGCTTGCGCTCCTTCGAGTACGAGGCCGCGACGCCGAGGATCTTCTTCGCGCCGCCCATCACCGCGACGCCGAGGCGGAGGCGGCCGATGTTGAGGATGTTGAACGCGATCTTGTGGCCGCGTCCCTCCTCGCCGAGCAGGTTCTCGCGCGGGATGTGCATGTCCTCGAACGAGAGCGCGCAGGTCGACGATCCGCGGATGCCCATCTTGTGCTCCTCGCCCGCGACGGTGAGGCCGGGGGTGTTGCGGGGCACGAGAAACGCCGAGAACTTCTTGCCGTCGATCTTGGCGAAGACCGTGAACACGTCGGCGATGCCGGCGTTGGTGATCCACATCTTGCTGCCGTTGATGATCCAGTACTTCCCGTCGGGAGAGAGGACCGCGGTGCTCTTCGCGCCGAGCGCATCCGAGCCGGAGCCGGTCTCGGTGAGCGCGTAGGCGCCGACGATCTCCGCGGTGGCGAACTTCGGAAGCCACTCGTTGCGGAGCGCGTCGCTCCCGTAAAACACCAGCGGGAGCATGCCGATGCCGTTGTGCGCGCCGAGCGCGACCGAGAAGCTGCCGTGGCGCGCGCAGGCCTCGCTGACGAGCAAAGAGGTCGTCTTTTCGAGTCCGAGGCCGCCGTACGCCTCCGGGATGTCCATCATGTGGAAGCCGAGATCGCCGGCCTTCTTCAGCAGGCCGCGCATGACGCCGGGCGCCTTGTCCTCGATCTGCTTGTGGAGCGGGAGCACCTCGCGATCGATGAAGTCGATCGCGGTGCGGTAGAACTGGCGCTGCTCGTCGGTGAAGCGCTCGGACGTGAAGATGTCGCCGCTGTCCTGGCCGAGCAGGAAGCCACCGCCGAGCGGCAGCTTTTCCTTCTCGGGCGCGGGGCGGGCGGTCTCGAGCGGGGTGACTTTTACGGCGACCATACGAGCTGTAAATTCGTAAGTCTTGCGCACTGTGTCAATCGCCCTGTCGCGGTCGAAAAGGACGAAAATTGGACGGATCGGATCACCCGGTGTCTGGTGACCTCACCATGGTGCAGGCATCTCACATCACCCACGACACCTGGATCGAGCCGCCTCCGTTCATCGAAGGGGACGATCGTCGGAAGAGCGGGCGCGTCCCGACCGCCCTGAAGGTTCGGCTCGGACCTGCCAAAGAGCCCCCCGAGACGACCTTGCTCTGCGAGGACGTGTCCGAGGGCGGGCTGTTCGTCCGCTGCGGTCAGGCCGTCCAGGTCGGCGCGCGGTTCTCGGTCGAGCTGACGCTGGCGAGCGGGACCGTGGTCTACGTGCCCGAGGCGGAGGTGCTCTACAACGCTCCCCCTGAGGCGTCGCGGCGCGGGTTTGGCGCAAGGTTCGTGAGCCTCGGCCGCGAGTCGCGGAACAAGCTCCTCGATCTCGCCAAGTTCACGTCGGACATCTCGCCGCAGCGCGACGTCTCGAAGTCGATGATCATCAGCACAGCGAACGACAAGGCGACGTCGCGGATGCGCCGGCTCGAGTCGATCACGATCCCGAAGGTGTCGGATCTCAGCATCGCTTCGGCGCTGCCGGCGATAACGCCGCCGCTTCCGCCGCTCGCGCTGCCTTCGATGGAGGCCGATGGCGAGGTGCACGTGCTGGTCAACGACACGCTGGTGCCGGTGCCGCTCGATCGGGACTCGGACGAGATTCTGGACGTCGGCACGTTGCCGCCGATGGATGACGAGATCGACGGCGACCATTCGCCGGTGCGGGCCAAGAAGAGCTCGTGGATGGGAATCGCGATGGGAATCGGCGGCGCAGCAGTTTGCGGGATGCTCATGGCGGCGTACCTCGGCGGACGCGGAACTCCGGCGGATGCGGAGACTCCGGCGCGTGTTCCGGGGCGCGTGAGCGGCTCGGTCGCGGGGGCGCTCACGGCGCCGCGCGAGGTCGCGGTCGCGGTGCCGGCGCCGGATCCGGTGGTCGCGCCGGTGGTCGCGCCGGTCGTTGCGGCGAAGGCGGGCGTGGGGCCGCCGAAGCCGGTCGTCGCAGCGGTGGCTCCGAAGCCGGTGGTGGCCGCCGCGAAGCCGGTGGTGGCGGCCGCGAAGCCGGTCGTCGCGCCGGTGAAGGCGAAGATCGAAGCTCCGAAGACGATCTCCCTCGACGTCGAGTCCGGCGCCAAGGTGATCAAGACGCACGTCCTGCGTCAGCCCGATCGCTTCGTCGTCGACGTCAGCACGAA
>Ga0105047_10006198_pt1 | contig 20326 bp, 19 predicted proteins | sample MAT04_FD_78384 | JGI IMG/M metagenome (GOLD analysis project Ga0105047, IMG submission 78384) | Freshwater microbial communities from Lake Fryxell liftoff mats and glacier meltwater in Antarctica - MAT-04 (megahit assembly) | ecosystem: Environmental > Aquatic > Freshwater > Ice > Liftoff...
GCAGCCGGGGCTGCGCGCCGGCACCGCCTCGCCCTACCGCGCCTGGGACCACGCAACCGACTCCCCGCTCGACCTCGTGATCATCCCGCTCGCCCTCATGGATGCGTCGTTTGACGCGCGTTACATGGACGTGCGCCCGACGAGCGCGGACGGCCGCGCCGAGATCGACGCGTGCGTCGACCGCATCCGCGAGCTCGGTGGTATGGCCAGCGTGCTCCTGCACAACGATCGCTTGTGCACCGCCGATGACGGCGGCTGGACACGCGCCTACCGGCACATCCTCAAGCGCGTGCGCGATGAAGGTGGTTCCGCGATCACAGCACGCGAAGCCGCCATCGCGTACCGCGCCGCGCTGCCACCATGGCGTTTGGGCTGACCGGGCCACATCGCGTCCCAACCACGACGTCCCGCGCCACGCACCTACGAACGTCCGGTATCGTCCCACCCTCACCGAATCTTCACGCACCACCAGCGAGGACTGCACCAGCATGAGCGAGCATAACGAGGACACCTGCATCATCCACATGGTCCGCCACGGGCAGACCATCCTCAACCGCGAGGTTCGCTTCCGCGGGCGTCGCGACGTGCCGCTCAACGATGTGGGTCGCAGCGAGGCGATCGCCGCTGGCCACATGCTCCGCCCCGAAGGTATCGGCGCGGTGTACTCGAGCCCGCTCGGCCGCGCCCTCGAGGTCGGCACCGCCATCGCCACCGCCTCGAATCTCGACAAGGTCGAGCCGTGGGAGGACCTGGTGAACGTCGACTACGGTCGCTGGGAGGGCCTCACCATCGAGGAATCCGACGAGGTCGATCCCGCCGCGTGGGAGGCGTACAAGAACGATCCTGAGAACGCGCAGTGCCCCGGTGGAGAAAAGCTCATCGCCGCCGCCGACCGCGTCGTGCGCGCCCTGCGCGCCATCGGTGCCGCCCACCCCGGGCAGTCCGTCGCCGCAGTCTCCCATGGTGTGATGCTCCGCCTCGCCGTGCTCATGGTCGCCGGTCCGGTGACGGAGGACTGGCAGTTCAAGATCTCCACCGGTGGCTCCATCGTCTTCGCCGTGACCAACGGCGAGATCCGTCTCGTCACCGACGCGAGCACGCTTTCCGGCTCGCGCATGGATACCATCAAGGTTCCGACGTCGGTCTGAGATCGATCGTGACGAGCACCCTGACGCCCGAGGCGCCGAACATGACCACGACTGACACGCCCACCCAGACCGTGTTCACGCGCGATGAGCACGGCAACGTGGTGGCGAGCCGCCCGCCGTTCTTCATCTGCGGCAGCGACCGCTCGGGTACGACGATGCTCCGGCTCATCCTCGACCGTGCAAGCACCGGTCCGGCCGTCCCGCCGGAGACGATGTTCATCACGGACTTCCTCCACGAGCTGCGCAAGGGCGGGCTCGACCAGCACGAGGAGGCCGTGGAGTTCGCGCACCGTGTGTGGAACCACCCGCGCGTCGCGCTCTGGAATCTCGAGGGCGGTCCGCAGCTACCGCCCAAGGGGCTGTCACACGATGCGGCGTTCCGATGGGCCGTTGAGCAGCCGTTCATCGCCTACATGGTGCGTGACGGCAAGTCGTGGTGGGCCGACAAGACCCCGCCGAACATCGACTGGGTCGAGGAGCTGCGCACGATCTTCCCCGGCGCGAAGTTCGTCGAGCTCGTGCGCGATGGTCGCGATGTCGCGATGTCGATCATGGGGCTGCCGTTCGGGGGCAACAACGCGTGGGTCACTGGCAAGCGCTGGGCGCACTGCGTCCGCGAGGGTGCCAAGGCGCGTGAGCTGTGGCCGAGCGACGTGGTGAACGTGCGCTACGAGGATCTGGTCGTCGAGCCCGAGGCCAACGTGCGCAAGGTCTCCGAGTTCCTCGACATCGAGTTCGAAGAAGACATGCTCCACGTTGAGAAGACCGACATGAGCAAGCTCCAGGCCGATCAGGCGAAGTGGTTCTCCAACCTGTGGCAGGGCATCAACACGAGCGCCGTCGGCAAGTGGCGCACGGGTATGTCCGTCGGCGACCAGCGCGTCTTTCTCGCTGCCGCAGGCGACGAGCTCGCCCTGCACGGCTACGACTTCGGCGGTGAGACCGCCCGCCCGGTGAGTGGTCCCACGCGAGCACGCTTTGAGACCACCAACATGGGTCACCGCGTCGTCAACCTGGTGAAGCTCCGGATCATCACCGAGCGCGGCCGCGAGCTGCGCTACGTGATCCGCCGCCGCCTGCTGAGCCGCTGACGCCAGACGCGCTCGTCTGAGCCGGATTCCGCCCCGCGCGCCCACTGAATCCAGGCGCGTCGGCTCCTGCTCGACGAACCTGGATGAGGGAGCTGGCGTGCGCCCCGGGTGGAAGAACCATCCGCATCCGGAAGTTGGCACCGACGCGCGACGCACGGGCCCGACGCGCGACGCCTCACGTGCGCGCGCCCGGTAGAGTCTGCGCGTCATGCTCCCCCGTCTGCTCGAGCAGGTCGTGCTCCTCGCGACCGCCATAGTGTTCCTGGGTGTGCCTGGTGTGGCGCTCACCTCGTTGTTCCGCATCCGAGGCGCGCTGCCCGACACGCTCGCCGTGCCCACGGCTGCGATGTTCGGCGCCCTCGTCGCCTGTGCGGCCACCTTCGTGCAGCTCACCCGAACCGCCGGCGTCGAGCTCGCGATCGGCACACACATCGGGATCTCGATCCTGCTCGCGGCAATCGCGCTGCTCGTGCATCGTCGTCGCCGCGAGCGCAACGATCTCACCGTCCCCGTTGCGCGTGGCTGGTCGAAGTGGGTGACCGCGAGCGTCGTGGTCGGAGCCGCCTTCGCATGGCTCATTCGCGGCACCACCAAGCTCGACGGGCTGTACCACATCTCCGTGACCCGCAAGCTCATCGAGCTCGACCATCCGGCGTTCGGCAACATCAACCGCTTCTCCGACGGCGGCGTCAATCCCACGTACGCGCTTCCCGGCTGGCACGCCTTCGTCGGCTGGTGCGGCTGGCTCACGGGCCAGGATCCCATCAAGGCGTGGGAGATCATGCCAGTGCTCATCGTCGCGCTCGGTGCACTCGCCGCCGCAGGCATGGCGCGCGTCCTGCTCGCAACGCCGCGGGCCGAGCCGATCGGCGCGCTCGCCTGGGTCCTCATGCGCGTGCTCTTCGCCCGCCGCGAGGTGGACGGCGACTCCATCTTGTTCGGCGCCGTGCCCGGCCAGATCGTGTTCGAGCTCGTGTTTCCCGTGCTCTTCGCCGCCATCGCCGTGGCGATGTGGCAGGACGCTGGGCGCGTGCGCCGCTCCGCCCTCACCGCGATGGCGCTCTCGGTGGCGCTCATCACGCTCTTTCACGCCAACTACATTCCGTACGTCGCCATCATCGGCGTGGGCTACGTCGCGTGGTGGCTCGTCACCGGCCCGTGGTCGAAGGTGTTCACCAAACGTACGCTCGTGGTGGGCGGCATCGTCGCGCTCGTGTGCGCCATCTTCCTCGGCACGTACCTGCCGATCCTCGCGCAGATCGAGGACTTCGGCACGCCGGATGACTTGCGCATCGACTACCACCTGACCAAGACGTTCGGGCTCAATCACATCCGTGGTGGACACCTCTACGAGATGCTTGGCCTTCCAGGATTGGTCGCGCTCCTAGCCACGCCATTCGTCGCGATCTACTGGCGTGCGCGCGAGACCGCCGTCGCCACGGGCGGCCTGCTCGCACTCGGTGCGACGTGCTTCATCCCGCCGCTCTTCGAGCTGCTGCGCGGCACGGGCAGCCTCACGGTCGGCCTGCGCATGAACCACGTCATCGGCGCCCTGCTCGTGCCGATGTTCGCGGGCGGCGTGCTGCTTATCGCCGAGCGGCTCGAGCGCACCGGCTGGTCGCGCGGACGCACGTGCCTCGCCGGCGCCGTGTCGTTCGTCGCGCTCGTCGCGATCGGCGTCGTGCTCGGCTACACGCGCTTTTATCCGAACATCCCCGGCTACGTCGTGTGGCTCGCCCTCGTGGGCATCTTCGCGATGCGCGCCGTCGCGCGCCTACGCTATCGCGGCACTGACGAGCGCGCCGCCGCGCGCGGCCCGCAGGACGCGGCGATCACCGCGCTGCCGAGCCGGCGCATCGCTGCGGTGCTCCTTGTCATCACGCTCGGTCTGGCCATCCCCGTTGGCCTCGTATCGATGCGTCGCGCCGTGCTGAACCGGGGTGCATTCGACGCGGGAGTGAATGCGGGCGAGCTCGAATGCCTCGGTGGCAAGGTCGCCACCGCCATGCGCAAGATGCCCGACTCAAGCGTCCTGCTCAGCGACCCGGGTACGAGTTTCCGGGCGATGGCCGTCGCTCCGATCTACGTCGTCGGCGACTACAAGGTCTGGAACTCCAACACCGCTGACAATGACGTCGACACGCGCCTGTCCAACGTCAACCGCTTCTTCGATTCCTCCGCTGCGGACTCCGACCGTCTCGCCGTGCTCAAACAGCAGAACGTCGACTACGTGCTCGCCTCGGTTGAAGATCAGCGCTGGCTCGACCCCGCCTACGCACAGCGCGCGACGTCGAGCCGAGTGGACCTGATCCATCGTGCCGTCGACTCGTTCGCCGACGTACAGGCCTACGATGGCAGCTCGGTCGCGAAGCTCGCCGAGCGCCACTCCGATCGTTTCGAGCGAGTGGCCTACGACACGCGCGCGGCGCGCAGCGCCATCCCGAGGCGACGCGTGGGCGAGATCATCTCGTGCAACACGTACGTGCTCTGGAAGGTGCGCTGATGTACGCGCGCATCCTCAAGCTCGCATCGCACACTGCGGTGTACGGCTTGGGCTCGGTCGCCTCCAAGGTGATCGCCATCGTGTTGCTGCCGATCTACGTCGCGTACCTCGACCCGCAATCGTTCGGCATCGCCGAGACAGTGCTCGTCGTCAACCTGTTCGCGGCGGCGATGTTCCGGCTCGGCATGCAGAACGCGATGATGCGCTTCTTCTACGACACGCCCGTCGATGAGCGCGACGAGGTCGGCGTACGTGTGGTGCGAACCTCCTTGGCCCTGACGCTCATCTCCACCGTCGTCGGCTGTCTCCTGCTCGGCCTCTTCGCGCATCCGCTCGCCGCGTTCTTTCTCAACGACTCGCGGAGAGACAAGTTCATCTGGCTCGCCGCGCTCGGCATGCTCGCGAGCATCTTGTACTCAACGCTCACTGCAACGTTCCGCCTTGAGCAGCGCCCGCAGGCGTTTCTGGCCATCTCGCTCGGCAACGTCATCCTCTCGGGCGGCCTGAGCCTGTTCTTCATCACCAGCCTCGGCTGGGGGGTGGAGGGACTGCTGCTCGGCAACTTCCTCGGCTACCTCGTCATGGTGCCGGTAGCCGCGCTCATGCAGCGGCGCTACATCGTGCCGATCATCGATCGCGCGCTCGTCAAACCGATGCTGCGCTTCGCGCTCCCGACCATCCCGATGGCCATCGCGTACCAGTCATTGACACTCATCGACCGCACGCTCATCAGCCGTATCGAGGGACTCGATCAGGTCGGCATCTACGGCGTCGCCGGTCGTTTCGCCAGTGTAGTGCTGCTTGCGGTGACGGCGCTCCAGCTCTCGTGGCAGCCCTTTGCGTACTCGATCAAGGACGACGATGAGGCGCGTCGCTCCTACGCGATCGTCACCTCGTGGTTCGCGGCGATCATGGGATGGCTCGTAGCAGGAATCGCATTGTTGGCTGAGCCTGTCGTTCGCGTCATGACAGTGTCTGCCTACTTCGAGGCAGCACGTCTCGTGCCCCTGCTCGCGCTCTCCGGCGCCGTCTACGGGGTGTATTTCCTGGTGGGCATCGGGGCGAGCCGTGTGAAGCGCACGGGGTGGCACGTTGCTGTCGCGTTCGGTGCGGTCGTGGTGAGCCTCGGCGCCAACCTCGCGCTCATTCCCATGTTCGGTGCGATGGGCGCGGCGGTGAGTGCGGTGCTCGCAAACGGCGCCCTCGCCGGGTTCATGCTGCTGCGCTCGCAGCGGGTGTTCCGCGTCGACTACGAGCTCGGGCGCATCGCGCGACCGGTCGCGCTCACGGCTGTCGCCATCGTCGCGGCATACGCACTTCCCGGTGGCGACTCGCTCGCAGTGTGGGTGACGCGAGTCGCGCTGGCGCTCGCATGGCCCGTCGCGCTCATGGCCACCGGATTCGCCACGCCCGGAGAGCGACTGCGCATTGTCAACCTCGTGACCGGCCGCACGGACAAAGAGGCCGCCGCGTGATCGGCATCGTGCTGAGCGGGCTGTTGGCCATGGTTGTCATGGCGTTGCTGCTGGGGCTGCCCGGATGGGCGATCGCACGGCTGCTCGAGCTGCAGCTCGCCGTACCAACGCTGCTGCTCCCGCCCGCGTGGTTCGCATTCGGTCTCACCACGTGGACGCTCGCGGTGTTGCCATGCCTCACGTTCGGCTGGCCGTGGGTGGTGATGTTCGGGATCCACGCGGTGGTGACAGTGGTGCTTGTCACCTGCGCCGTGCGCCGCGACCGTCGGCGTGGGGTAACCAAGTCGGGCGGCGGCATGGTCGCGCCGTGGACGGTTGCCGGCATCGCGCTCTGCTTCCTGCTCGCCGCCGCACTGCGCACCCGCATGGCGTTCGACACGCTGTTCCATCTCGGGCTCGTGCGGCGCCTGCTCGAGCTTCCCAACCCAACGTTCTGGTCGCTCGACCGCGTGCTCGATGCCGGGGTCAATCCGTCGTACGTCATTCCGGCATGGCAGGCAGCCATGGCGGCCGTCGCCGGTGTGACCGGTCTCGACCCTGCGACGGTGGTGGAATCCATGGCGGCGCTCATCGTGGTCATCGCCGCGTGCTCTGCCGCCGGCCTCGGACGGGTGGTGACAGGCACGGCTGCGGGCGAGGTTGCCGGCGTGGCAGCGTATGCGTGGACGCGCGTGTACTTCCCACGCCGTGAGCTCGAGGGAGATGGGATCGCCTACGCCATGGCGCCGGGCAATGTCGCACTCGATGTGCTGCTCCCACTCGCGCTGGCGACGGCGCTCATCCTCGTCCAGCGTCGCGCTGGAGATCCGGCCGCGCGGCGCGGTTCAGCGATCGCCGTCGGTGCCGTTGCATCTGTGCTCATCGTCGTGCTCCACGCCAACTACGCCGTGTTCCTCGCCATCCTCGGGGTGGGCATGGTCGCGTGGCTCTTCGTCGTCGGCCCATGGTCGCGCGAGGTCAGGCGCCGAGCACGCACGTCGATCCTCACGATCGGTCTCCCCGGCGTGGTTGCGCTCATCGCGCTGCTGCCTGTGCTCACCCGGCTCGACCACTTCGCGGATCCGCTCGAAGAGCGCATCAACTACCACCTCATCGGGAGCGGCTCGTGGCAGATCATCCGCCCGGGGCACCTCTACGACTGGTACGCGGTGGCGGGGCTCATCGGCACGTTGCTGCTGCCGTATGCCGTCTGGCGTGCACCACGCATGGCGCGCGCGCTCATCGGCGGCGGTGCGCTCGCCATTTGTGCAGTCGCGCTCATCCCGCCACTGTTGACGCTCCTGGGTCAGACCGGCAGCCTCACGCTCGGTCTGCGCCTGTCGCGGCCCTTTGGGATCGTGCTCATCGCCGCGTACGCCGTTGCGATTCCGGCGCTCGTGACGGACGTGCGTGCGCTCGCAGCACGCGCACGCACGCGAGGGGCCTGGCTCGCCCGCGATGTCGTCATCGCGCCGTTCGCGCTCACCTTCCTACTCGCCTTCGTCTACGGGTATCCGCTGGCCCGTCGCGAGCCGCCCCAGTACGGGTGGAACTGGCCGACACTCGTGGCTGTCGCAGTCCTCATCGTGGTCGCTGCGCTGCTCGCCCGCAGGCGTCGCTCGACAACGGGCATCACCGCTGATTCCGGCTACGTCGTGCGTGATACGCAGGGCGTCATTCGACCCAAGGTGCGCCAGCCTGCGACGGTCGTGGGCTGGGTCGTGCTCGTGCTCGCCATCTGCATGCTGCCGTCGGGGATCGTGAGCTTGCGTCGCGGTGGGTGGCAAGCGCGGCAACTCGTCGCGGCGACGCGAGCGGACGACCTGGGCTGCTACTCGGCCGTGCAGCTCGATCTGCGCCGACTCGATCCGGGGACCGTCATCCTGACCGATCCCATGACGAGCTACGGTGCACAGGCGCTCGGGCCGGTGTACACGCTCGCCGACTTCAAGACGTGGAACGGCCGCACGGACGCCGACGAGGTGGAGCGTCGCATCGGTCTGCTCCGCACCGCGTTCGATCGAGCCGACCCGGTCGAGAGCGCCGCAGGTCTGCAGCAGCTCCGTGCGCGCTACCACGCGCGTTACGTCCTGCTGGCGCGTCACGCCGTGCAACCTCCGCTGGACTCCACGATCGGCGCGTTCGATGCTCGCGGATTGCGGGAAGCGCTCGAGTCGGGGGACATTCCCGCCCGCGAGATCGCCGCCGGACAGGGCAAGCTGCCGGGCCACCCGACCACCGAAGACCGCGGCGCATGCGACCTCGAGCTGTGGGAGCTGACATGAGCGTTACCCGCATCCTCACCCGCCCGCTGCGCGTAGTTCGTGCGCGCACACGCACCGCGCTCGATCGTCGCCGGCACCACGCCGAGATCGCGCGCGGCGCGTCGCTGCCCGCGCGCGCTGACCGCACGCCCATCTTCATCCTCGGCGCCCCACGATCAGGCACGACGCTGCTCTATCAGCTCGTCGTCGAAGGCCTCGAGGTGGGCTGGCTCGCCAACGCCCATCTCGAGCGACCCGGAGGAGTCAGTGAGCTTGAGCGTACCGACCGTCCGCGCGCCGCGCGCACACCATCGACGTGGACCTCCACCTACGGCGCCACCCGTGAGCCGTGGGAGCCCAACGAGGCGGGGGAGTTCTGGTACCGGTTCGTGCCACGCATGCCGCACGAGCTGAACGGCGCCGACGCCACCGATGTGCGCACCAGCGCGATTCGCGCAGCGGTACGGGAGTTCGCTGACGCGTGTGCCGCTCCGCTCGTATTCAAGAACGTCTACAACTCACTCCGTGTGCCGGTGCTTGCGGCGGCACTCCCTGAGGCGCGATTTCTCGTCATCGAGCGCGACCTCGAAGACAACGCGCGGTCGATCCTGGTCGGACGCGAGCGCAACGGCGGGCTCGACAGCTGGCTGAGTGCGCGTCCCGCAGGCGCGGAGGCGCTCGACTCGGCAAACCCTGCCGAGCAGGCTGTGTGGCAGGTGCGACGGATCAACGAGGTTGCCCGCCGCGAGCTCGGCACGCTCGATCCGGCGCGCTCGATGACCGCGACCTACGATGACCTGTGCGCCGAGCCGGCAACTGTACTCGACCGTGTCAGCGCGTGGCTCGCCGAGAGCGGCGCCGATGTGACGCGACGCGCGGATGCCCAGCTCCCCGACCATTTCGACCGCACGGGCGGCGGCGTGCTCGATCCAGCGCTCGAGGCACAGCTGCAAGCTGCGGTGCGCGCATGAGCGATCGCACCGACTACGACGCGTTCCTCGCCACCTCGCGGCAGCGGACGATCTTCGCTGAGAGCTGGTGGCTCGACACCACGGCGGGCGTCGATGGCTGGTCCCCGAACGTGCTGCGAGCTGGTGACGGAGCCGTGCGTGCCGCATGGCCCGCTCCGACGCGCACCACGTCACGTGGCGCGCTCTCGGTGACGGCTCCGTACACGCCGTTCCTCGGTCCGCAGTTGCCCGATCGCGCTGCAGGTGTCGCTCGCGTCTCCGCCGACGTCGAGTTGCTCGAGGCACTGGCTGCGCTGCTCGGAGCAGCCGCACACGTCGAGAGCGCATCCCCACCCGAGCTCGACTACTGGACGCCGCTCAGCTGGCACGGGTTTGCGCAGACCACCCGCACCACGTGGCGCATCACGCACTCCACTGACATGAATGCCCTCCGTGCTGGCATGCGCAAAGGCACGCGCAACGCGCTGAGCGCGGCCGAGCGCGATGGCCTCGTCGTCGACCTCGGCACGGTGGAGGAGTTACTCGCTGCGTGCGCAGCCACCTTCGCCCAGCAGGACATCGACAACGTACCCGCGCGCGATGTGCTGGAGCGGGTCGCCCGGACCGCGCTCGAACGCGGACGTGGTCACATCCTCGCCGTGCGCGCTGCGGACGGCGCGCTGGCCGCTGCTGGGCTGTTCGTGTGGGATGACCGCTGGACCTGGAATCTCGCTAACGGTCGTATCGCTGACAGTGGTGCAACGGGTGCGCCCACGATCCTGCTCTGGCACGCCATCTGCGCCGCGATGAAGCGCAGAACGGGATTTGACTTCGAGGGCTCCATGCTCCAGCCGGTCGAGCGGTTCGTGCGTGGCTTCGGAGGCGAGCCGCACGGCTACTCAGTCGTGCGTCGCAGCTCGCCCGCCTGGGTGCGCGTCGTCGCTCGCAAGCGACTGATCAAGCGCCTGACACGTCTCGCGCGCTAATGTCGCGTCTCGTTATTTCGCGGCCCTGCGCCGGCGGCACACCTTCGCATTACCGCGTCGGTCGGAATCGACGTGGCTACGGCCACGCCTCATCCGCCCTCCTTGCCCTGCTCGGTTTTCGCCGGCTCGGACAGCCGCGAAATAACGAGACGCGACACTAGGTGCCGAACGCGCTCACCAGCGCCTGATCACGCGTGGTGTACTCGCGCGCAATCGCGTCCCACGAATAGTGCGTGGCGACAGCGGCACGCGCCTCCGCCTCCAGCCGGTCCTGTCGACCCGGATCCGCGAGCACCGCTATGAGCATGTCCGCGAGCGCGCCGGGATCACCAGGCGGCACGATCTCCGCGCCGCGCCCCACGTACTCGCCCAGCCCGCCCACGTTACTCACCACGAGCGGCGTGCCGCACGCGAGCGCACTCACCGCAACGCCGCTCATGTCAATGCGTCGATACGGCAAGCAGCACACATCAGCGCGTCGAAGCAGCCACCCGAGCTCCTCCTCGGTGAGAAAGCGAGGCAGCAGTGTCGCCCCCTCAGGCGCCGCGGCGGGCAACTCCACGCCCATCGGCTTGCCTGCGATGACGAGCTGCGCGTTCGGAATCGCCGCGCGCACAGCCGGCCACGCCTCCAGCAGCACATCCGCACCCTTGTACGGTCGCAAGAGACCCGCCATCACCACGGTGGGTGCGTCATCCGGGAGTGACACCGGTAGGCGCTTGGGTCCTGCCGTCTCCGCGTATTGCGTGTAGGCGCCGATCGACATGCGCCAGACCGCGCCGATCCCCGCATCTCGCAGCATGCGCGCGCCGCCGTCCGAGTGCGCGATCACCGCGGTGAATCCGCGCAGCAGCTCCGGATCCACGGCCTCCTCGCGCTCCTGCGCGTTGTGCGCCGTGAAGGTCACCGGCATCACCTGTGCTAGCTGCGCCCACGCCCGCGCGTCGAGCTTGCGCCCCGGCATCCACTGCACGTGTACGACGTCAGCGTTGTCGCGTAGGAACCGCACGAGCTTCCCCAGATCCAACGGGTGGCGCAGTGCCCGCGCCGCACGTCGGGGGAGCGGGCGCAGCCGCCGGCGGTAGAAGGCGTTGTGCACCACGCGCACGCCGGGCACGTCACTCGTCGGCTTGCCCACGTGCGGCGAACGAGTGCAGTAGAGGCTCACCTCGTGTCCAGCTCGTGCGAGCGACTCCGCGAGCGGTAGATCGTAGGCGAGCGACCACGACGCCGGATCCACGATGGCGATTCTCATCGCGGCGCGACCGGTTCGCTCGCGGGAGGCGCCAGCGCTCCTGCCGGAACGAGCGGAATACGCAGCTCAGCAGGAAGACCCGCGCCCGCCCCGCCATGCATCCCTGCAGCATGCTCGAGCACGTCGCAGAACCGCGCGCCCAGCCGCTCGCGTGCGAACACCTCATGCGCCAGCCGCAGCGCGTTGGCGCCCTGGCGCACACGCCGGGCATCGTCATGACGCAACGCGGTGAGCGCGTCCGCGAGCTGGGCTGGATCGCGCACGTCCACGTACGCGCCCGCATCGTGAGCTTCAACGAGCTTGCGGGTCCAGCCGTTGGAATTGACAATGACGGGCACGCCAGCCGCGAATCCGTCGAAGAGCTTGTTGGGGCTGTTCGTGGCCAGCACCGGGAAATCCGCGAAGCTCACCATGCCCACGTCACACGAGGAGACGATCGCGCCGAGGTCGTGGCGCGGGATCGACCCGGTGAAAACGATGTTCGTCAGGCCGAGCTCCCGGGCCCGCGCCTGGAGCGGCAGCCGTGTGACGCCCTCGCCGATGACGAGCACCGAGATATCGTTCTCGCCACGCTCGTGCAGGATGCGCGCCGCCTCGAGCACGTAGCTCAATCCGTTGGCCGGGCCCATCATGCCGGCGTGCACCGCCACGAACCGATCGCGCATGCCGAACGGCTCGAGCACCATACGGTCGTGATGTTCCGGCGCGAACAGATCGATGTCACTCGCATTGGGGATGGTGATGACCTTGCGTGGATCGCACCCGGCCGCGAGCACGCCATCTTCCATGCCGGGGGAGAGCGGGATAACCACATCCGCCTTGCGATAGAGGAAGCGCTCGAGTGCCCGGCTCAGCCACCGCAGCGGCCGGCTCTTGACCACGCCCAGCTGGATCGGCGCCTCGGGCCACAGGTCGCGTACCTCGAAGACGAACGGCACCTTGTAACGCCGCGCGAGCACCCATCCAGGGATGCCGATCGTGAGCGGAGTGCTGCTCGCGATGACCACGTCGGGGCGCTGCGGCAGGTCACGCAACAGGCTCGCCTGGACGGTGAAGCGCAGGAACACCCACACTCGTCGCCACGGGGCAAGGTGATTCGTGTACCAGCCACCCAGCGTGATGAGCGGCATGCCGTCGAGGTCGGTACGACCGGGAACCTCCACTCCACCGCCGCGCCGCGTCTGGGCGACCATGGTCACCGCGTGGCCACGGCGCATGAGCAGGTGCGCGAACTCGAGCGATCGCGTACCGCCGGAGCCCGCGCGCGTCGCGAAGTGCTGGTGCAGGTAGAGGACGTTCACAGCGTTCGAAGTATGCCACAGATTTCGGCGGAATCGACGCACTGGCGCGCCATCAGTACGCCGAGATGGGACCGTCAGGACGCGGCTTGGATCCGGTCGTGCTGGCCAGATCGGCCTCCGACGTGCGCTGCTCCGCATCCTCGGCAGCCTGGCCCGGCGTCATCGCGGGGCGCTCGACGGGCTGCTCCATCGGAAGCGTGCCAGCGTAGTGCGATTCTGTCGCGTGGCTGTCGCGCTGACCATCCGTGCGCGGCAGCGTGACGCCGTCCGAGGGGCGATAGGGAAGCGCCTGTGGCGCGAGCTTCGACCCGGCAGCGGGCGAGGGGATACCGGTCATGCGCACGTGTTCGGTCGTGTTCGACGGCGCGGTGCCTCCACCGCTCACGAGTAGCTGGGTGCCAGCGGCGGGCGAGATGATTCCCCCGTGCAGGATCCGCGGATTGAGACGCGCCGAGCCGATGCGCAACATGCCTGCACCCGCCATCGCGCGTGGTGTGCCGACCTTCGTCACGTTCGGCGCACTCTTCGCCGGGACTGCCGCTGGAGTGACCGCCGAAGTCGTGCTGTTCGCCGTCGCGGCTGCGTTCACGGCAGTGGCGCCCGCACGAGGCGGGGCGAGCGGATCGCCTGACCCGCCACCGCTCACCGATCCGGGCAGGGCGGGCAATCGATTGGTGCCCGGTGTGCGCATTGCCGTGGGACCGCTTGCCATGACGGCGAAGACGAGCACGAGGATCATCACCACACCCATGTGTACGGGGGTGACGCGTTGCAGGAGCGTGCGCTCGGCCGGGGGTGCGTCGAGGCGCTCCCACGACACGCTGGCCGGACGGGTGCTCGTGGACATGATCGGCGCGGGCGTGGAACGGGTGGCGGGCACCGGGTTGGAACTGTGAGCGGGCACTGGAGCGTGCACGATGGTATGTGCATGGTGCACGGGGGCCTGAGGCTGGTGTGCGCCATGGTGGTGCGCAGGCAGATGTTGCGGCGCGGCAGGTACCGGCGCGTACCGCCGCTGTTCGAACCCGTGCGCGGGCTGCGGCTGCGAAGGCGCCACTGCGTAGTGGACCGGCGCAACTGGCTGGTGGTGGGGTGCCGGTGGCTGGTGTGCATACGCCGGTGGGCTGGCGTACCGAGGCGTGGCGGCGGGTGCGCGGTGCGTGAACGGTGGGGGCGTGTGGCCCGTTATCGGCAACTGCCCGGTCACGTCCGTGCGCGGCGCGATCTGGAAGCGTGGCAACTCGAGGCGAGGCCCTGTAAGCGCGCTACGAGGTCGATCCGTGCCGGGTGTGCTCCCATGGGGATGCCGCTGCTCGTCCTGGTATGACATTGCGTGTCCTCGTCCTTCTGTCGACGCGCATCCCTCCAGACGCACATCACCTCCCCTAGCTATCGGGAACCCCGCGCGCGCCGTCCCACAAACGGCCACCACGTGGCCGCCCAATCCCGACGGCGCACGCGCCCTCGGGCGGCCATCTCCCAGACCACACCCGGCCACGCGCACCCGCCGAGGCGGCTCAGCACCCACGCAACCGTCAGCATCCGAAGTGGACCGCGAAAGGACGAATCACCGTGACCAGCCCGTATAGCTCGAACCTGCTCCAGCAGTCGACCGAGGAGATGCCGCCGCGCCGCACCGTCGCGCCGCGCGGACCCGTCGGCCCCAGCCGCTCCGTCACGCACGTCGTCGCGCAGCCGCAGATGATGCCGCAGCAACAGCAGCAGCCGATGTACGTCATGGCAGCTCCCGCAGGCTCGTCCCGCGCCGGTGGTGCCGTGACAGCGGTGGCGCTCGCCCTGGTCGTCATTCTGCTCGGCGCCGTTGCCTTGTTCGGTGCCTACTACGCCACCAGGCAGGCTGCTCCGTCGGCCCAGGAGGCCGCTACCGTCACCAATATCGGAACCCGCATGGGCTTTCGCAACGGCCTCCAGAGCGGCATCGTTACCGGCCGCACCAATGCAGTCGACGTCTCCGCGACCACCAGCATGATCAAGGCTGCGAGCGCGCGGCAAGCCGCCTACGACAAGGCCTACGCGCGGGGTCTGCGCGCTGGGAGCCGCTCGTACCGTGCGCCTCGCTCAGGCTACCGGGGCGGGTACAACGGTCCGCGCATCTCATATCCGCGCTCGAGCGAGGTATCGCGAGCCTTCGGGTACGCCCAGAACTTGGCCAACACGTCAGGTGCTCCGGTCGATGTCGAGGTCTACCAGGGCTGATCCCGCCCGATCGATCATCGCCGACCGAGCTCTCCGTACAGGTATCTCGCGTCAGGCGGCGAATAACCTCCCCAGGAGGCGCCCACATCCGGCGCCCGAACCGTTAACGGATCACGCCGCCTTGCGGATGTGATCCGACCGCACTAGCATCGTGATCTGACGCAGTCCTTGCCGGGCTTGCGTCGAAACCGCTTTCTGGGGAGGCTCTTCATGACCACGACACGCAATCGACCGACCACTGGTTCGACCATGACGATGGCCAAGGAGACCGCGCCGCTGCCCGCCACCGGCACGCTTGCTTGTCCCCATTGCAAGAAGCTCTTCGCTCCGGCCGTGGACCACACGCAGCCGCCGCGCCTGCAGGGCGCCAAGTGCCCGAACTGCAAGCTCTTCGTGCCCGAGCGCATCGTCGCTGCGGCCGCCGGCGCCTGATTCAGACGTCCTCCCGCGACCATCGCGGGACCGGTGTCGACGCGCGGCTCCCGGATATCTGTTAGCCTTCGCCGGAATTTCCTTCCCGCTAGGAGACGTGCGTCAGCATGGCCAAGTCCAATGTTCGTCAGAAGATCACGCTCGCTTGCCCCGATTGTAAACGGCGCAACTACGAGTCCCAGAAGAACAAGCGCAATCATCCCGATCGCGTTGAGTTCTCCAAGTACTGCCGTTGGTGTGGCAAGCACACCGCGCATAAGGAGACCCGCTAACCGTGGCAAAGGCTGCTCCAGGTCCAGGCGGACGGTCACCCGTTCCGCCCTCAGCTGGCCAGCGCACCGGTGCGCGTAAGTTCGTCCGCGAGTCGTGGGGCGAGCTGCGCAAGGTGCAGTGGCCGACCCGTCAGCAGGTGGCATCCGGCACGATCGTCGTCGCCGTGGTCACGGCCGTGTTCGCCGCGTACATCAGTGCGGTCGATCAGGTCGCCGTGCGCGTGGTCGAGCAGCTCAACAACTTCCTGGGAAGCTAGCCACATGTTCAACTGGTTCGTCATCAACACGTACTCCGGCCACGAGAAGAAGGTGGAGGCCAACCTCCACCAGCGCTTCAAGTCGGCGCCCGAGGATGTGCGCTTCGCGTTCCGTGAGGTCATCGTCCCGACCGAGATGGTCACGGTGACCGACAAGGACGGCAAGAAGTCGCAGAAGGAGCAGCGAACGCTCCCCGGCTACCTGCTCGTCCACATGAACATGGACAACAAGAACGCTCGACTCCTCGTGCGCGACACCCCCGGTGTGACGAACTTCGTCGGCCCGCTGGGTGAGCCTGTGCCGCTGAGCCGTGCCGAGCTGGCCCGCATCGTCACCAAGGTCACCCCGGATCAGGCGTCCGCCGCTGCTCCGGCATCCGATGAGAAGGCTGCGCCCACCGTGCAGTTCGAGCTCGGCGAGGTCGTCAAGGTCATGAGCGGCCCGCTCAGCGACTTCGATGGCGAGGTCACCGAGATCAACGTCGAGCAGCAGAAGCTCAAGGTCCTCGTGTCGATCTTCGAGCGACAGGTGCCGGTCGAGTTGCCGTACGACCAGGTCCAGAAGATCTAGCTCCGCAACGCACTTTCCCGCCCCTACGAACGCCCCCGAGAGAGAAGTACGATCATGGCCAAGAAGGTCCTCAAAGAAGTCAAGCTGCAGATCCCCGGCGGCCAGGCGAACCCCGCCCCGCCGGTCGGTCCTGCGCTCGGCCAGGCCGGCGTGAACATCATGGAGTTCTGCAAGGCGTTCAACGCTCAGACAGGCGACATGAACGGCACCCTCATCCCGGTGGTCATCACCGTGTTCGAGGATCGCTCCTTCACGTTCATCATGAAGCAGCCGCCTGCGGCCGTGCTCATCAAGCAGGCGATCAACCTCAAGTCGGGGTCGGCCGTGCCGCACCGCGACAAGGTCGGCAAGCTCACGGACGCGCAGCTCACCGACATCGCCGAGAAGAAGATGTCCGACCTGAACGCCAACGACATCGAGGCCGCGAAGCTCATCATCGCCGGCACCGCTCGGTCCATGGGCGTCACCGTCGACTGATCGCCTACCTGGCGACACGCACCACCCGCTTCACTGCACCACCCAACACATCCATCGATACGTGGGAGATGCTCGGCATGATGCCGAGGTCGTTCGCACCACAGGAGGCACCACCATGGCCGATACCGCCGCAGCACGACGAGGCACGTCCAAGCGCTACCGCGAGCAGCGCGCGAAGATCGATCGCGAGAGCCGCTACCACCCGCTCGAGGCCATGAAGCTCGTCAAGGAGCTCGGCTCCGACAAGTTCGACGAGGCGGTCGAGGCCCACTTCAAGCTCGGGCTCGACGTGCGTAAGGCGGATCAGATGCTCCGCTCGACCACCACGCTGCCCCACGGCATCGGCAAGACCGTGAGCGTGCTCGTGTTCGCCCAGGGCGAGAAGGTGCAGGAGGCCGAGGCGGCCGGTGCCGATTTCGTCGGCGGCGACGACCTCGCCAAGAAGATCGAGGAGGGCTGGTTCGGCTTCGACGTCGTGATCGCCACTCCGGACATGATGGCGACCGTCGGCAAGCTCGGTAAGGTGCTGGGCCCACGCGGCAAGATGCCGAACCCCAAGACCGGCACCGTCACGTTCAACGTCGGCCAGGCTGTCGAGGCGACCAAGGGCGGCAAGTTCGAGTACCGTACCGACCGCTACGGCATCATCCACGTCGTGATCGGCCGCAAGAGCTTCTCCGCCGAGCAGCTCGCCGAGAACTACGGCGCAATGCACGAGGAGATTCTCCGTGCCAAGCCGTCGAGCGCGAAGGGCCGCTACATGATGTCCGTGAGCGTTGCCAGCACGATGGGTCCCGGCGTGCCGGTCGACTCGGGTGTGAGCGCCGACTTCTCGACGGTGACTGCGGGCGACTGATCACCCGCAGCACCGCGTGAGATGCAACGAAGAGCGTCCCGAGCTGGGGCGCTCTTCGTGTCTGATGTCGCATGAATTGCACTGCCGTTGGAGTCATGCGTTTCGAGCCCCTGCCGATGCGGTAGGTGCTCACCCTCGGGCGTGTGATCGTCCGCTTGCGCATGACTGACGTTCAGCTCACACCGATTGGCACGAGTCCCGCCTGGTACAACCCGGGTGAGCCCGGCAGTGGCTTCCTGCTGGAGGTTGACGGAGCGCGCGTGCTCATCGACTGTGGCTCGGGCGTGATCTCGCGCTATCTCGCGCTCTACGGCGCGCAGCAGCCGATTGACGCGATCGTGCTCAGCCACGTGCACGCCGATCATTGTTTCGACCTCGTGCCGCTCAAGTACGGTATCGATTACGGCCAGCTCGGCGCGTGGCGGCCGCAGCTATGGCTGCCGCCTGGCGCGCGCGAGCGGCTCACCCGCCTCGTGTCGGCCTGGGACGAGAATTTTTCGTATTTCACCGACACCTACGACGTGCATGAGTACGTGCCGGGCACCGATTTCCAGGTTGGGTCGTTCTCGTGCGCGGCACTTGAAGTTCCCCACTACATCGAGAGCTGTGCCCTCCGCTTTTCCTACGCGGGTACCAGCTTCGGCTACAGCTCTGATCTGGGCCCGTGCGACACGATCGCGCCATTTATGCGCGGAGTCGATCTGCTCCTGACCGAGGCTGCGTTCAGCGAGTCGGGTGATCTGTCGGCAGCCGGCCGAGGGCACATCACCGCGACGGAGGCCGGGCGGGTTGCTCAGCAGGCAGGTGCGCACAGCCTGCTGCTCACGCACGTACCCGAGGAGCTGGGCTTCGAGGCTGCTCGAGCAGCAGCATCGCAATCATTTACGAGCGGGCCAGTGCACGTCGCGCACAGCGGCGAGCGCTACGACGTTGCGCGTCGCCTCGCGGTGGTCGGCTGATGGAACACTCCGGCAGTTCGACCCGACAGCGTGCCGCTTCGATGGCGGAGAACCGTGTGCCGCTCGTGCTCGCCGCAACGTGCATCATCGTGCTCGGACCACTTATCGGCTGGCTGTTTGCAGCAGCGACACTGAGTCCGGGTACGAGCGCCGCAGAGTCTGCGACCTGGCTGAGGATGTTTGCCTCGGGCGTTTTGGGCGGGTTGGTACCAGGCGGGTTCCTTGTCGGCGTCGCAGCCGCGCGGTCTGCGGGCTTCGTCGTTGCACCAGGGGGCTCGCCGACGCGTGACCACGTCGAGCAGGCGTTCGTGGCTTGGCTGTTCACAGGGGCTTGTGCCCTCGTCGGCCTGCTGTTCGCAGTGTTCGGGGAGGTTGTGAACGCGCCAAGTGAACCGTTCTACGGTGTCGGCGTCACCGACGTGTTCTTCGCGATCGTGTTCTGCGTCATAGTTGGGCTGGTGTGCGTTCTCGTCGGTCAGGGCGTCGCGACCACTGTTCGTTCGCGGGGGTTCGCGATCGCGATCGCGGTTGCGCTCGGTGCGTTCGTGGCATGTGCGGTCATCGGTGCCGTCATGGGGTATGCCGCATTCCTGGTGACCTCGGGCGCATGTGTGCTCGCGTCGATCGTGACGCCATTCGTCCGCATGCATCAAGCGGGGTGATCCGCGCGGGAGGCCGATCACTGGCTGAGCGGGCAGCTCCTCGTTGGGTGCCTCGTGCTGCATCGGTTCAGCGCTTCGTGCTATCGTCTCCAAGCCGCTGAAGACAGCTGGTGACCCATCGCGGGTCAGAAGTGTCGGTTCGACCGGCCGCCAGTCGAGGTGAGTGTAGGAGAGAACGGCTCGATCGTCGCGCCCCAGGGCATCGACGCACCATGCCGCTCCGCGCACGTCTCGGCTCGTGTGCGTCGATCTCGTTCCACTCGCTTCCGCCTCGCGATGAGTGCCCACTACCGTGAGGTACACCGTGAACAAGGATCAGAAGGCGACCGTCGTCAAGGACCTCACCGCGCGTTTTGGTGAGACCTCGACGCTCTTCGTCGCCGACTACCGCGGGCTCGACATGCCCGGAATCACGGAGCTCCGATCGCAGCTTCGAGAGGCCGATGCGCAGTTCAGCGTCGTGAAGAACACCCTGGCCCGTCGCGCCGCCAAGGATGCTGGCCTGGGGGAGGTGGCCGACATGTTCGTGGGCCCCACCGCCGTGGCCTTCGTCCAGGGTGATGCGGCGGCTGTCGCCAAGGCGCTCAAGGACTTCGGCACGAAGCACGAAGGCCTGCTCGAGATCCGTGGCGGCTTGATGGACGGCAACCTCGTGGATGCCGCCCAGGTCA
>Ga0105047_10006199_pt1 | contig 20324 bp, 13 predicted proteins | sample MAT04_FD_78384 | JGI IMG/M metagenome (GOLD analysis project Ga0105047, IMG submission 78384) | Freshwater microbial communities from Lake Fryxell liftoff mats and glacier meltwater in Antarctica - MAT-04 (megahit assembly) | ecosystem: Environmental > Aquatic > Freshwater > Ice > Liftoff...
ATCAAGCAAAAAGTAAAGAAATAATGAAAGATTTTCCGAATGCTTGGATTTTAGTTCATGACTTGATCTTTGGTCTCAATTTCATTCTTTAACCCCATTCTCCCCAGAAAATGAATGTGATCCCATTAAAACTTTAAAACCGGAATAAAAACATTATTTTTTTGACATCTTGCATCATAGCAAAAAACAGCCGGGTCACTCTAAAGTAACCCGGCTGTTTTATGTGTGATTAGTTTAATGGATTATTTACTGAAATCCATTTCAGATAAGCGTTTGTAATTGTTATAACGCCATTTCGCGTTGTCCTGTGCAGCCTCAAATAATTCAACTGCTTCGGCAGGGAACGATTTCATCAATGCTGTATAACGCATTTCCGATTTCAGGAAATCCTGGAATTTTGTAAAATCAGGTTCCTTACTGTCGAGTTGGAAAGGATTTTTTCCTTCTGCTTCCAACGCCGGGTTGAAACGGTAGTTGTGCCAGTAACCTGCTTTAACGGCATCATCCTGCTGCTGCTGTGCTTTCTCCATGCCTGCATGCAAACCGTGGTTGATACAGGTTGAGTAAGCTATGATCAATGATGGTCCCGGATAAGCTTCAGCTTCGCGAAGTGCTTTCAGGTATTGGGTCTGATTCGAGCCCATGGCAACCTGTGCAACATATACGTAACCGTAACTCATCGCCATCATACCCAGGTCTTTTTTGCGAACCCTCTTACCCGATGTAGCAAATTTGGCTACAGCACCTACTGGTGTTGATTTGGAAGACTGTCCGCCGGTGTTTGAATACACTTCGGTATCAACAACCAATACATTTACATCTTCGCCCGATGCAAGCACGTGGTCGAGGCCACCGTAACCAATATCATAAGCCCAGCCGTCGCCACCGAACATCCATACCGATTTCTTGATAAAGTACTGTTTCAGAGCAAGTAATTCCTTTGCCAAATCAGTTTTTGAAGCCTCGAGTAAAGGAACAACCGCAAGTGTAGCGTCTTTCGACAATTGAGCGTTATCCTTTCCGGTTAACCAAAGATTGCAGGCTTCCTTAAGTTCAGCACTGAAATCGCCGGCGATGATTGCATTCATTTTTTCAGCAACCCTGGCACGAAGTTTATTTACGCCCATTGCCATACCGAAACCGTACTCAGCATTGTCTTCGAAAAGTGAGTTTGCCCATGACGGACCGCAGCCGTTAGCGTTGGTGGTATAAGGAGTTGATGGAGCCGATCCGCCGTATATTGACGAACAACCTGTTGCATTTGCTATCATCATACGATCACCGTAAAGCTGGGTAATCAGTTTGATATAAGGTGTTTCGCCACAACCTGCACATGCTCCCGAAAACTCGAAAAGAGGCTGTGCAAACTGGCTGTTTTTAATATTTTGCTCTTTTGGAGCCAGTGTATCTTTGTAAGTAACATTAGCTGCATGATAATCCCACAGATCGCTCTGGTTCATTTGTGTTTCCAGCGGTTTCATTACCAAAGCCTTGGTTTTGGCAGGGCAAACATCAGCACAGTTACCGCAACCTGTACAATCGAGCGGGCTGATCTGGATACGGAACTGGAGACCATCGAATGTTTTTGGAATAGCTTTCAATGTTGCAGTGCCTTCAGGTAAGCCTTTCAGTTCGGCTTCGTTAAGCAGGAACGGACGGATAACAGCGTGAGGACAAACATAAGCGCACTGGTTACACTGAATACAATTATCCGAAATCCACTCAGGAACGTTAACAGCGATACCACGTTTTTCGTAAGCGGCAGTTCCCTGTGGGAATGTACCGTCTTCGCGGCCTAAGAATGCGCTTACAGGTAAATCATCACCCTTCATCGCATTGATAGGCTCAACCATATTCTTGATAAAATCAGGAATATTGCGGGTATCCTTGTTCGGGGCAACAATAATATTCTTCCATTCAGCCGGAATGCTTACTTCAATCACATCGGCACCTCTTTCGATAGCAGCAATGTTCATAGTAACAATCTCTTCGCCTTTACGGCCAAAAGTCTTCTTAACTGCAGTTTTCATTGCAGTAAGCGCCAGTTCGTAAGGAATAACGCCGGAGATTTTGAAGAACGCAGCCTGGAGTATAGTATTGGTACGATTACCGAGGCCAATTTCTTCAGCAATATTGGTAGCATTGATGGTGTAGAATTTAATTTCATTCTCAGCCATGTATTTTTTCATGTTGTCTGGCAGGCGGTTCCGGCTTTCGTCGGCGTCCCAGATGCTGTTCAGCAGGAATGTCCCTCCTTTTTTCAGGCCTTTTAACATGTCGTATTTGGTAAGATAAGCAGGAACATGACAGGCAACAAAATCGGGAGTGCTTACCAGGTAAGGCGAGCGGATTGGTTTATCGCCGAAACGAAGGTGTGAGGTGGTAATACCGCCCGATTTTTTAGAGTCGTAAGCAAAATATGCCTGGGCATATTTGTCGGTATTTTCACCAATGATTTTGATGGAGTTTTTATTGGCCCCAACCGTTCCGTCCGAACCCAGTCCGTAGAATTTAGCCTGGAAAGTTCCTTTATCCGAAAGGTCAATTTCAGGAAGCAATGGAAGTGAAGTAAAAGAAACATCGTCAACAATACCTACCGTAAAATGATTTTTAGGCTCATTCATTTTCAGGTTGTTGAAAACGGAAATCATCATAGCAGGAGTTGTATCTTTCGAGCTTAGTCCGTAGCGACCACCAACGATAAGGGGTTTATTTGCCCTATCGTAGAAAATATCGCGGATATCGAGGTACAATGGATCACCGGTTGCGCCTGGCTCCTTGGTACGATCGAGAACACAGATACGTTTTACCGATTCGGGCAGAACGTTGAAGAAATATTTTGGTGAGAACGGACGATACAAATGAACGCTGATTAAACCAATTTTTTCGCCTTTGGCATTCTGGTAATCAATAACTTCCTTAAGTGTTTCAGTAATCGAACCCATTGCTACAACAATGTTTTCAGCATCTTTTGCACCGTAATAGGTAAACGGATGATATTCGCGTCCAACGGTTTTGCTGATCTGCTGCATGTAATCTTCAACGATATCAGGAACTGCATCGTAGAAAAGGTTAGCTGCTTCGCGGCTCTGGAAATAGATATCAGGATTCTGGGCTGTACCACGTGTTACAGGATGCTCAGGATTCAAAGCGCGTTCGCGGAATTCCTTCAGTGCTTTGTAGTCGAGGAGTTTTGCAAGATCTGTAGTTTCAGGATATTCCACTTTCTGAATTTCGTGCGAGGTACGGAAACCATCGAAGAAGTGCATAAAAGGCACCCTCGAACGTATAGCTGCAAGGTGAGCTACACCGGCAATATCCATAATTTCCTGTACACTTCCGGTTGCCAGCATAGCAAAACCCGTCTGACGGGTTGAATAGATATCACTGTGATCACCGAAAATTGAAAGAGCCTGTGCTGCAAGGCTACGGGCCGACACATGAAAAACTGCAGGTAAAAGCTCACCGGCAATTTTATACATGTTGGGGATCATAAGCAGCAAACCCTGCGAAGCAGTATAAGTGGTGGTAAGAGCACCGGCCTGCATTGAACCGTGCAAAGCACCAGCGGCACCGCCTTCACTCTGCAATTCAACCACGTTTACTGTTTCGCCAAATATATTTTTGCGGCCATAAGCTGCCCATTCATCAACGTATTCGGCCATAGTTGATGAGGGTGTGATAGGGTAAATTGCAGCCACTTCACTAAACATATATGCAATGTGTGCAGCAGCGTAATTGCCGTCACAGGTTACATATTTCTTTTTTTCACTCATATGTTTGGATATTAGATTATTGACTTATAAATAATTCGTCTAATGCCTCTTTTAAAAGGCGGTGCAAAATTACCCTTTTATAAGGAATTGAGCGATAATAAATTCAGAAATTACGCTTCAATAAGCTAATTTAAAATGATTATAGATTAGAACGGTAGTAGCTTTCAATTAGTTACTTTAAAAACATTAACACTTAATCCTTTTGAAAATTTAACGATAAAAAAATCAGGCATTACAATACTTATATCTAAAAAATTACTAATTTTCCGCTTCCAAACCAGGAATAGAAAATTTATACTATTATTCATAAAACCTTTGGAGGAACACGTATGATTAACCTCACCACAAATTACATGGGAATTGAACTAAAAAATCCCATCATCGCAGGTGCAAGCGGCATGTCGTCGGACCTGAACATGTTAAAAAAACTGGAAGAAGCAGGTGCTTCTGCCGTTATTTACAAAACCTTGTTTGAGGAACAGATTAACCTCGAAGGCGCTCAGTTTGATGATCAGTTGAATTCAACATCTGGCGGAATAGATGCTGAAATGACCAGCCTTTATCCCAAACTTCAGTTTGCCGGACCCGAAGCTCACCTTGTAAATCTGCGAAAAGCAAAAGAAAAGCTGGGTATTCCAGTAATCGCCAGTCTGAATTGTTTGTATGACAATACGTGGATCGAATATGCCCGCCTTATTGAAAAAACGGGTGTGGATGGAATTGAACTGAATTTCTATTTCGTTCCCGGCGATTTTGAATCCGAAGGCAAATCCATAGAAGATGTACATCTTGACCTGGTGAAAACCATTAAATCCAAAATCACTATCCCGGTTAGCGTTAAACTCAGTTCGTTTTATTCGAACCCGCTGAACTTTATTTCAAAACTCGATAAAGCTGGCGTTAATGCCGTTGTGATTTTCAACCGCATGTTCGAGCCCGAAATTAATGTGCAGGACATGAAACATGTTGCACCGTTCTACCTGAGCCATGAAGGCGATTACCGCCTGGCATTGCGTTATGCAGGTTTGCTTTATGGCAACCTGAAAGCCAAGGTATGCGCAAATACCGGAATCTATCAGGGTAAGGATGTTGTAAAAATGATTCTTGCCGGAGCCGATTGCGTGCAGGTGGTAAGTACTTTGTATAAAAACAAACCCGAACATATAGCTGCCATGCTGACGGAGATGGAAGCATGGATGGAAACGAAAAAATACAGTTCATTATCCGACTTCAGGGGAAAACTCTCCAAAAAAGAGTTGAAAGATCCTTTTGTTTACAAACGCGGCCAGTATATTGACTTATTGCTGGGTTCGGATCAGTTGCTTAAATAATCTGATTTTGCTTAAACTCACAAAAACCCTGGTCCGAAAGGCCGGGGTTTTTTAGTTGTGGTTGGGGGAGGGGGATGGATAGAAGTCGGAAAGAGGAAGATGGAAGCCGGAAGATGGAAGTCGGGAGACGGAAGTCGGGAGACGGAAGCCTGAAGTCGGAAGCACCTCTTATAAACTATTTTTCACCTCTTTATGAAAATCTTCTAATTCAGAAATCCTGACCAGGTTGCTTAAGATCAATGAATTATTAAAATCAGGAAGCAAACTGAAAACGCGGAATTTTAAGATGAATTAACATACATGTTTGCGAATTCGTTTTTTTGACCTACTATTTACTTTGTTATTGTTGGTTAGTAGATTTTAAGGATAGAGAAGAGAAATATTGCGGTGCGCTGCACCTCTGTATTCAATTGGCATACAGTTCTATAAATATTTCGCCGCTCTGCGGCTATTGAAAGAAAGTCATTGTGAAAATCAAGGTGCAGCGTACCGGAATATTTGTAGCAGTTTAATACAGATTCCCTGAATAGGTGCAGCGCACCGATATATGGATTACCATAAATGAAGGACATATAAAAAATGTGTGTTCTCTTAGCGAGAAACTTTGTAGCAGTTTAATACAGATTCCCTGAATAGGTGCAGTGTACCGATATATGGATTACTATAAATGAAGGACATATAAAAAATGTGTGTTCTCCTTGCGAGAAACTTTGTAGCAGTTTAATACAGATTCCCTGAATAAGTGCAGCGCACCGATATATGGATTACTATAAATGAGGGACATATAAAAAATGTGTGTTCTCTTTGCGAGAAACCAGGATTTGTTTAATTACTAAATCCATCAACGACTATTTTCGAACCGAAATTACCGGGCATAAAAAAACCGGCTGGGAGCCGGTTTTCTTTCGTTAACGGGTGTGGGTAAGTGTTTATTTGAGCTGCAATTTCTCTAAGATATTTTTGGCTTCCTGCCTGTGGAAATTATCCGGATTTGAAGCAACAACCATAAACTGGTCAATAGCTTTATCTTTCTGGTTGTTCTTCAGGTAGCAGAGGCCAAGATACCATTCGGCATGTTCGATATAGAGGTTATCGTCCTGCTTTATAATGGTACTGAAGGCTTTTATCGAACTGTCATAATTTTTGGTCTCAATATTTGAGATGCCGTAGTAAAACCAGACGGCAATATTTGAATTATCCTTTTCGAGTATATTTTTGAATAGAATAGATGCCGATGCAAAATCCTTTTCCTGGAATTTAATCACAGCTTCTAATATATTCTGATCGCCACGGGTTTGATCCACAATGTTCTCCGCATTATAATATTGCGTGAAAAGCGCATCATTGGAAACATTACGACTGGTTTGTAAAAACAAGGTAGCGGCAACGGCGCAGAGTACCAGCAGCGATGCGGCAGCATACCAGAATTTCCTCGCATACATGCGTATAACAGGAACTTCGGCTTTATCGGTATGGAAGGAACTGTTAGCAGAAATCAGCTTCTGCCTCAGATCAATAATATCATCCCTGAGTATAGCCGCATCAATACTCTGCGAGAGTTTCAATTCGTTGGCTAAACCCTGATTTGATTGCAACTCCTTGCGGAAGGCAGCCCTTTCGGAAGGTGCCATTTCATTGGCTAAGTATTGCTCGATACTGGCGGAATGTTTTAAATTAATTGTCATTTCTTAAAATTTTTTGGCTTCGTGGATCAGTTGCAATTCGTTTTTTTAATTCTTCCTTACAAAGGTACTTTCTGGTTTTGGCATACTTTTCGGTTTTATAACCAAGCATTGAAGCAATTTCGCGCAGAGGAATATTTTTAATAAACAGTCGTAACAATTTCTGGCAATCGTCAGCCAACGACAGAAAATGTATCTGTATAATCCTGTGCAATTCGGTCTCTTCAATACTTGCTTCGTGAAGCACGTCCTTTGGCAGATCGATATACTCTTCTACATCGGTAAGCTTGTCGAAAATAGCTTTACGCTTGCTAAGCTTTTGAAGCCATAAATTCCGGCAAACCGAATACATGTATGTTTTAAAAGAACTGGTTAATCTTAATTCGTTCAGGCTTATTTTATTGTAAATGATGATAATCCCATCCTGAAATATATCTTCAGCATCTTCTCCGGCACCTCCATTCTCTGTTACGAGGAATTTGATAAGCGGAAAAAATTCCTTGTAGATGAAATTAATGATGTAATCACTTCTTAACCTCAACCCCTCCAGTATCGCTTCATCAGAATAATGTATCATCACTTGCTATATTATCCAGATTTTTAAAAAAGGAAATACCATTTTTTGAACTTTTTTTTAAAAATATTGAAAATAAATTTCAACACTCTGTTAAACAGGACTTTAAACTACCAAAAAATTATTAACATTTTTATCCACAAACTTAAATTTCGACTAAGAAAAACGAGATTTAAGTCAATTCCCATGCAAAGATGAAACAAATTTGAATTTTTTTTACAAATATTTTATGAATTTGGTATTACCTTTTTGAAAATTCCGGATTAAGTCTTGTAATCACCAGTCAGAAATGGCATTAAATTAATCAGGATTAAAAAAATCAACCACAAAAATTCGTTCAGATCATATTAACAGGGAAAAAACTTGCACACTTAACAATCAGCACTAAAATAAAACGCCATGAAAAACAGATTTACTTTTTTAACACTTTTATTGTTGTCAATCTTTTCAGCTTCAACCCTTAAGGCAGCTGACATTAGTGGAAAAGCATTATACCAGGGCGACGCTGCCAGGCCGATTGGTTACTGCGTGGTTACTTTGAAGAATGTTGATAATGACGTTACTCAAACCTATAAAACAGCTGCTGATGGTGCGTATCAGTTTGCCAATGTGCCTAATGGGAATTACATTTTAACAGGCACAACAAATATCGCCGGTGTGGGCGGCACATTTTACGATGCTGCTTTGGTTTACTTATACCTGGCCAAAGCTATATCACTTTCACCTATTCAATTGCTGGCTGCCGATGTAGATGCAAATGGTAAAGTCGAAATGAAAGACTTTAATCTCATACTAAATCATATTCTTACTAAAAAAGCTTTTCCAGCAGGTTCATGGAAATTTGAAATTTCATCCTTCTCGCTCTCAGGACTTAAAGCTGTTGAGCCTAAAGGACTTGGCGGTACCTGCTCGGGAGATGTGGGTGGAGCCTTTCTTCCTACATACAACAGCACACCTGCTTTGCCTGTTGCACAGGAAGGTGTAATAAATGTAAGCGGTGCTGAATCATTTACTACCAACATTCTCACCCACAATGATCTATCCATTACAGGAGCTGGACTTATCATAAACTATCCGGCAGACTTACTTCAGATTGAGTCGGTTGAATTCAAGGGCATTGATTTCGAATATAATATCGAAGGTGGACAAATCCGTCTTGTGTGGGGTAATCCCGATGTTGCTCCTATTAATTTCAATGATGGAGAAGCTTTAATAACCATTCATGGGAAAAGCACCGCTGCTTTTAAAGAAGGAATGACCGCCAGCATAAGCATGGATGGAAGCACCAGCCTTGTCAACACTTCGAACAAGCAGGAATCCGATCTTAAATTTGCAACTCCGCTTATAAAGTTTGGTAAGGCTTCGCTGAAACTAAGCAACTATCCCAATCCGTTTAAAAACTCAACCATGCTTAACATCTACAGCCCGGTGGCCGGAAATGCAATCATAGAAGTTTACAGTACAAACGGCCAACTGGTAAAAAAGATTGCTACAGGCGGGTTAACCGCAGGCTTCCAGGAAGTTAATCTGGATGCTTCGCAGATGGCAAAGGGGTACTATATCTGTAAGGTACGTGTTCAGGCCGGAACCTCTGAATATAAAGACACCATTCGGTTATTGAAAGCCGAATAATCTTCAACAAACTATATCAAGAAGAAAGGAGCAAATTGCTCCTTTTTTTTATTTACATCAGATGAATTTTGTTTTATCTTTGCAGTATCCCGTAAAAGCATCTTACTGCTACATTCCCCGTATTTATTCAAAATTATGCCCTATGAGAAGGCCTTTGGCATTGTTTTGCACTGGATTTCTGCTGTTGATAGCAATATTGACAGAGTGGTCGTGTGATAACAATAGCCTTAAGGATAGCCGTTCGGAGGCAAAACCAGACATAGGATTAGCGGATCAGTTGAAAAACCGGGGAAGTTATGATTCAGCTATTATTTTTTTCAGGAAAGCAACGGATAATAACCTCAAACTTGGGCAATATGCGGATTGGGCTAAAAGCGTTTCTGGTTTAATTGATTGCTTCAGGTCGAAAGGCGATCTGGATGAAGCCATGCGGCTCACCGACCAGGCACTGGCAATTGCGGTTGCAAAGATTGACACTACAGGCAACCTGTACAACGGCCTTATCCATAAAAAAGCATTGCTTTTTACTGAAAAACGTCAACTAAAAGAAGCTGAGGCTCTTTTTATACGGAATATTAATACCTACAAGGCAAAATCCGCCACAGCAGATACCGGCCTTGCATTGTCGTACAACGGCATGGGTACAGTTTATCTTTACCAAAACCGCTTTGATGATGCACTCAGGGAATATCAGACTGCTCTTGTTACATACGAAAAGTCGCAACACACCAGGAATTCGAATTATGCAAGTTCGCTACAGAATGTCGGGATAGTATATTCAATGACAGGCAATTATGAAAATGCTGAAAAATATTTTCTAAAATCGCTGAAAGTAAACCAGGAAGTTCTGCAGTCGAATGATCTTAAGCTGGCTACCTTTTACCTCAACATGGGCAGGTTCTACCAGATTGTCCGTAACGATGCCAAGGCAATTGATTACATGAAACTTGCCGAAAACTTCTACACCTCTCAGAATCAATCCAATTCGATTATGGCAGGTATTTTATTCCTGAACATGGGAGTAACCTACATTTACACCGCCGATTACGAAAAAGCACAAGGTTACCTCGACAAATCGCTTGAAATCATTCTGGCCAAATCACCTGGCAACAAGGCAGATTTACTCACCTTATACTTGAATATGGGTTTTATAGCCGAAAGAAAAGGAGACCTTGCCATCGCGAAAGGCTATTACCAGAAAGGGACATCAATAGGCGATAAATTCCAAAATTCAGTGAAAGTATTCAGGGGGCTGGCGAATGTATCTTATAAAATGTCGGATCGGGCCAATGCAAATCTCTATTACAAGATGGCGCTTCAGAAAAGCATTGAAATGTATGGCAATGAGCATCCTGAAACCGCTCTTACCTACCTGAGGTTTGGTGATTTCCTTTCGGATATCGGAGATAAGCAGGCACTTTTCTACCTGGACAAAGCTTTGGATCTTTATAAAAAATCCTTTGGCAATGTAAACGTTGATGTATCAACAGCATATAGCTATATCGGAAGGTATTATTTCAGGGTGAAAAACTATGGCACGGCAATCAGTTATTATCAGCAATCGCTGATTGCAGGATTTCCCGGATTTACTTCGCAAAGAATTTCGGATAATCCTGAAATTTCGAAAGAGTCATTAAATAATGCCCTTCTGAATACGCTTTCATTCAAAGCTATGACATTGCTAAAGTTATACCAGGCCGACACTACCCACATTGAATATCTTAAAAACAGCACCGCCAGTTTCAGACTTTGTCTGAAGATGGTAGAAATGCTACGATCTACTTACCAGGATGAAAATAGTAAGTTGTTTATTTCGGAAAATGAAAAAAATACATTCTCCAGTGCGCTGCATTCCCAGGTAAGGCTCTATCATAAAACGAAAAATCCCAAGGCTCTTGATGAAGCTTTCATACTCTCGGAGAAAGGAAGATCAGCTGTATTGCTTTCGCACCTTCGTGATAAAGAAGCTAAAAATATTGGCGGTATCCCTGAAAACCTGCTGAACCAGGATGCTAGTCTAAAATCAGAGATTTATTTCTACAACAAACAGATTCATGACCAGAAACTTGCCGCTAATCCGGATGAGGCAAAAATAAAAATGTGGAACAGCCGTGTTTTCGACCTCAGCCGGAAACAGGATGAACTTATCAAATCCATTGAGAAAAATTATCCGGCTTACTTTAACCTGAAATATGACAATTCGGTAATCTCCATCAATGAAATTCAGAAACGGCTGTCCCCAAAACAGGCACTGGTCGAATTCACAATCGCTGATTCCACATTGTACACTTTCGTCATTACCCCAGGCAACTTTCAACTTGTAAGTGCATCGATTGACAGTTCATTTCACAATAAACTTCAGGCACTGAGAACGCAATTAACCGGTAAGGATTTTAATAATTATTCATCTTCCGATTTCAGGGAATTTGTTCAAACTTCCTACGATTTGTACACAAAACTTCTTCTGCCTGTGCAACCTGAAATCAAGGGAAAAGAACTGATAATCATTCCTGATGGAGAACTGGGTTATCTTTCATTCGATATTTTGCTTACTTCAATGCCAGATTACACAATACCTTCGTACAGGAAGCTGCCATACCTTATTAAAGAATCAGCTATAACATATGCGCCCTCGGCAACTACATTCTTTGATAAGCTGAACCGGAGGAGCATAAAGAACAATGGGCGTATTTTCGCTATCGGTCCCGATTATGGAACCGACAATAAAGTTCTCGGGCAAAAAGATGAAAACGGAAAGGCATTGCGTACCTCACTTGGCAATATTACCAATACCCAGGATGAAATTAAAAGCCTGAAAGCGTATTTCAATGTCACCTCATTCCTTGGGAAAAACGCTACTGAAACCTCTTTTAAAAAGAATGCAGCCGATTACAGGGTTCTACACCTGGCCATGCATACCATTATCAACAATGAAAATCCTTTGTACTCAAAACTGATTTTTTTCAAGCCTGAAAATGATATGGTTGACGACGGTATGCTCAATTCATCAGAGCTCATAAATATGGAACTGCATGCTGATATGGCTGTGTTAAGCGCTTGCAATACCGGTTCAGGTAAGATGAGCAAAGGGGAAGGAATTATGAGTCTGTCGCGCGATTTCTTTTATGCAGGCGTTCCGGGAATTATTATGACAGCATGGGCCGTAGAAGACCGTTCAGGAGTAAAACTCATGGAAAATTTTTATAAATATATTGCCACGGGCAAGCCCCGTCATGAGGCATTGCGCCTGGCTAAAATTGAATACCTCGAAAATTGTGATAAGCTTACATCTCACCCTCACTACTGGGCCGCGTATATGAATGTAGGCGATATAAGTCCTCTTGAAGGCTTCGGCAAAAAGACCCCGCCTTTTGCCCTGTATGGCGCGTTGGCCGCATTGTTTCTCATTTCATCGCTTATCGTGTTCCGAGTGATTAAAAAAACAAAACAGCAATAAGCCTCAAAGCAAACCATAGGTTGATTTTGCCTATTTTTGCAAAAAAAAAGTGTGATCTCACCTGCCAATTTCGAAGAAAAAACCGGATTTGATATAATCAGGCGAAAGCTTGGTGATTATTGCCTTGGCGAAGGGGGGAAAACACGCGTTGCCGAAATTTCGTTCAGTAACAATCCTGACGAATTAAATACCGAACTCGCTCTTACCGAAGATTTCCGTATCATGCTGCTCACTGTGTTCGGATATCCTGCTTCAGAATATTTTGACCTTGAAGAGGAACTAAATCACATCCTTATCCCCGGCACATTTCTTTCAACCGAATCGTTAGTTCTGCTTCGAACTTCGTACAACGGGTATTGCAATTGCAAAACCTTTATTTCCGATACATTAGCCAGCATTTTCCCTCATCTTCATTCACTGATTGGAGAAAAATATATTGAACCCGCTATTATTTCGGCTATCAACCGCGTGCTTGATGTGGAGGGAAACATCCGCGACAACGCCTCCCCTGCTTTACTCGAAATCAGAAAAAGTCTTTCGCGGATGACACACATGATTGATAAAAAGATTGCGCAGGCCCTTACCCAGGCCAAACTCGACAAGTATGTTGCGGCCGATACTGAAATTACCATACGCGATGGTCATGCTGTAATCCCGGTGAATTCATCAAACAAGCGTAAAATCAGTGGCGTAATTATTGATGAGTCGGCAACCGGACAAACATCCTATATTGAACCCACCGAGGTGTTTGAACTTCGCAACAGCATCAGGGAACTTGAACTGGCCGAACGACGCGAGATTGTTAAAATACTTATTGAACTGGCCGACCAATTGCGTCCCTATATTCAATTAATGAAAGAATCGCTGGATTTTTTAGGACATCTCGACTTTCTCAGGGCAAAGGCATTACTGGCCATCGAAACCGTGGCAATGAAACCAGTTTTGCGCAAACAACAATCGTTCAACTGGTTACAAGCCAGGCATCCATTGCTTATGCTTTCGCTGAAAAAGCAAAAACGCGAAATCATTCCATCGGATATTTCACTCGACGAAAACAACCGAATACTTATTATTTCAGGTCCTAATGCCGGTGGAAAATCAGTTTTGCTCAAAACCGTTGGATTGCTTCAATATATGTTGCAATGCGGATTGCTGATTCCTGTTCTTGATACATCCGAAGCCGGTATTTTCGATCATATTTTTATTGATATTGGCGACCAGCAATCGATAGAAAACGATCTGAGTACCTACAGCAGCCATTTGCTGAATATTAAAAACCTGCTGGCAATTGCCAACAACTCCACTTTGTTCCTTATTGATGAATTTGGCGCCGGCACCGAACCTCAGTCGGGCGGAGCAATAGCCGAAGCAGTGCTGGAAACATTAAATGAGAAAAAAGCTTACGGAGTTGTAACAACACATTATGCCAATCTCAAACTGCTTGCTTCAAACCATAGCGGTTTTTTAAACGGTGCCATGCTTTACGACACCAAAAACATGAAGCCACTTTTTGTGCTTAAAACCGGCAGACCAGGAAGTTCATTTGCTTTTGAAATTGCTTTAAACATTTCGTTCCCGAAAGAAGTACTCGAAAAAGCCGGGGAAAAAGTGGGACATGCAAAACTCGATTTCGATAAGCAGATGCAGTATCTGGAAGCCGAAAAGCTGGAGCTGAGCCGGAAAGAAAAGCAGCTTGAGCAGGCGGATGAAATGCTGAGTGGACTGATAAACCGTTATACTTCGTTGAAAGAAGAACTGGACCGCAGCAAGAAAGAAATTCTTGAAAAAGCCAGCAACGAAGCAAAAACGATACTGAATAAATCGAACCAGATTATTGAAAAAACAATCAGGGAAATAAAACAATCGCAGGCTGATGCTTCCCGCACCAAACAATTGAGAATAGAAATCAAGGAATTTGCCGAAATGGTAGTTGAAATCCCTGCTGTTGTAATTGACCAGAAACCAGAAAAGGAAATTATACCTCCGCTTCAGGTCGAAACAGGAAAACCAGTTGTAAAAGGAAGCCGCGTAAGGATGAAAGGGCAACACGAATCGGGTGAGGTAATTGATCTCCATGGCCGAGATGCAACCGTCGCTTTTAATACTGTAACATTAAAAGTTAAAACTGAAAACCTGGAAGTAGTTTCAGGAAAAATACCAGCCAGGCAATCGGTTAACCGTGGAGTTGCTTACCAGAATATGGTAAATGATATGAATAGCCGCATGGCGAATTTCCGAATCACTATTGATGTGAGGGGAAAACGTGCCGACGAAACCGAATCATTTATTCAAAAGTATATTGATGAAGCCATTATGCTGCATGTTTCCGAAGTAAGTATTCTTCATGGAAAAGGAAACGGTGTGCTTCGGAATATTATACGCAATTACCTTTCAGGAGTTCCCGAGGTGAAACATTTTGAAGATGCTTCGCTCCAAAACGGAGGCTCAGGAATCACGCAAGTGACTTTAAAATAGACTATAACTGAAAAATCAAAATCAAGGTTTTTTGAATAACAAATCATGAACAAGGAACGCTGAATAATGAAGTGAAAATGAGAGATTATTTGCCTGCTGAAATCTTAATCTATTCAAAGTTCAACTTAAACTTTCTTTATTCCATGTTCAATATTCAATATTCCGAAAGCCCCTTGTAATATCTTATTAAAAACTGCATAAATAGCACTAAAAAACTGACAATAAACAAATCAACAAATTTTAAAACATTCCAAAATGAAAAAAGCCATCCTCTTTATCTTTCTGTTTACCACATTAATAATCAGTATGTCCTCGTGCAAATCAGGCTCATCAGATAAAAACATTATCACACTTACAACCGACAATTTCGCTGACGAAACCGGCAAAGGCATTGTTATGGTTGATTTTTGGGCAACCTGGTGCATGCCTTGCAAAGCTATGGCACCGGTTATTGAGGAAATTGCCAGCCAGACGATTGGAAAAGTAAAGGTTGGAAAAGTTGATATTGATCAAAACGGACCACTTGCCAACCGGTTTGGAATACAGGCCATTCCATCAGTTTTGATTTTCAAGGACGGTGTGCTGGTCGAAACAATCGTTGGTGTTCAGTCGAAAGCAGCTTTGGTAAATGCGCTTTCAAAATATGTACAGTTGCAATAATTACCTTTTGCCTGACATCTCCAAATATAGCTGTTTCTCTTTTCGTGAAAATCCTGATACAATAAGGTCGTAGGATTCATCAATCCATTGACGTATTAAGGAATCCGTTATACTCCCGTCGATCCTCACTGTAATCCAATGGATTTTACTCATGTGATAGCCTGGTAAAACACAAGGATACTGCTCTTTGAGTTCGATTACTTTTTCAGGAGTATTTTTAACATTCATCGAAAAAGCATCCACCAGGTCGGTTAACAGAAACATTTTTCCGGCCACTTTAAACACAAGCGATGATTCATCGAATGGAAAACTTTCGGTAACGGAAGGTTTTGAGAGGCAATAATCTCTTAATTCTTCAATATTCATTGTATGGGATTAAAGCCTCAAAATTAAGGAATTATAGCAAACCCTAATAGTTGTTGACACACTAATTACTAAAATGATGCAGTAACAACCGATTAAATAATTGTATATTTGCCGGTTAGTAAAAATTCGTCTATTGGCGAAACACCTTATTATTTACAAACTAAAAATCTATGTCCTTAAGCTCCAAATCTTCTGATCTGAAACGCAGAATGCAGGAAGCATTGCGTGGCGGTGGTGATAAAGCCATCCAAAAGCAAAAAGCAACCGGAAAGCTGACAGCCCGCGAACGAATTATCGCGTTGCTGGATGCCAAATCATTTCACGAATACGACCTTTTTGTTGAACATGCCGGCCGCGATTTTGAAATGAGCGACAAATACCTGCCAGGCGATGGTGTAATTACCGGAACCGGAACCATCAATAATTATCCTGTATGTATTTTCGCCCAGGATTTTACTGTTGCAGGTGGTTCCCTTGGCTATATGCATGCCAAAAAGATCACCAAAATTATGGATCACGCCATGAAACTTAAAATCCCACTCATAGGGATCAACGATTCAGGCGGTGCACGTATTCAGGAAGGAGTTAACTCACTTGCAGGATATGGTGAAATTTTCTACCGTAACACACAAGCTTCCGGCGTAATACCACAAATTTCAGTAATTCTTGGACCTTGTGCGGGCGGTGCGGTATATTCACCGGCATTGACTGACTTTGTATTTGTGGTCGATAAAATTTCAAAGATGTTTATCACCGGTCCCGAAGTTATTAAAACGGTGCTGGGCGAGGATATATCGATGGAAGCACTAGGCGGCGCACGTGTGCAGGCTGAAATAACCGGTAACGTACATTTCTTTGCCGAAAGCGAAATTGAATGTTTCGAGCAGATTAAAAAGCTGTGCAGTTTTATTCCCTGGAATAACCTTAAGAAAGCAGATCCGTTTCCAAAGAAACCACCCCGTGTTCGCCAATACAACCTCGACAAAGTTTTCCCTACCAATCCACGTCAGCCTTATGATGTAAAAGATGTGATCCGCGGCATTTGCGATGACTCCGATTTCCTCGAAGTTCAGGATCTTTTTGCACAGAATATCGTGATAGGTTTCGCCCGTATGAATGGTTACACCGTTGGTTTTGTTGCCAACCAGCCACTTGTTCTGGCAGGTGTTCTCGATGTAGATTCGAGCGACAAGGCTGCACGTTTTATACGCTATTGCGATGCATTCAGCATTCCTTTGGTTACATTGGTCGATTTACCGGGTTATTTGCCAGGCGTTGACCAGGAACATGCCGGTGTAATCCGCCACGGAGCCAAGGTTCTTTACGCTTACAGCGAAGCTACCGTTCCCAAAATTACGGTTATCACACGCAAAGCTTATGGCGGAGGATACATCGCCATGTGTTCGAGCCACCTGCGTGCCGACTTTGTGTTTGCATGGCCAACGGCCGAAATTGCAGTTATGGGTCCCGAAGGCGCGGCAAATATTATTTTCAGAAAAGAGATTGCCGAGTCGGAAAACCCGGATGAAACACGCAAGCTTAAAATCAAGGAATACAAGGAAAAGTTTGCTAATCCATTCGTAGCTGCAGCTTACGGTTATGTTGATGCCGTTATCAGCCCCGAAGAAACCCGCGATATGGTTATTCATGCCCTGGCCATTTCGGCCGACAAAAAGGTTGACGTACCTCTGAAAAAGCACGGTATTCCGCCATTTTAAGTTACCCGAATGTGTAACCGCTCACAGATAATTATTCCTGATCGCTAAAAAATCAGGAAATCTATCTGATTATACTTTTGCCTTTTTCAATAGTTATCTTACCTTAAAAAATGATTATGTCAACAAGCGATAACTCCAAAAGTCTGAATTTAAAAGATATCAAATCATCGGATGAATTAGTTCAAAATACAGAAGCTGAAGTATTGCAGACCCTGGTGATTGAGGATGTAAAATACAAAACCAGGCTTACCAAAAAGTTCCTAAACCGGAAACCCTATGAGCCGGTTGATCCCAAAAAAGTGCTTGCCTTTATTCCCGGAACCATCAAAAAGATTTATGCTGTGAAAGGGAAGAAAGTAAAAGCCGGCGATAAGCTTATAGACCTGGAAGCTATGAAAATGCTTAACTCTATTTTTGCCGACGAAAACCGGACAATTGCCGAGATTTATATAAAAGAAGGAGATTTGGTTTCAAAAAACCATGTATTGATGTTATATAAATAAAGGGGTTCCAAACATTATTCAGGAGTTCTGAAAATTTGCTTTTAGCTTCCGCTGAGAAAGCAGTTTTCGGAACTTTTTTTTATTTCTGTTCGGCAAGCTAATATTTCCGAATTATTCAATAGAGCTTATTTTAAATCTGCACGAGATTTGAGGTCATGAAAACTTCCGGCTTCGAGTCCTATTTATTTCTGTCCGATAATTGCCGTATATTCAACATTTGTAAGAGCAATAAAATTATTAATTTCATTTTTCCCTTCGCCTGAGTTTGATGAAGTTAGAAATACCGGCGGAAGCTCTTCCCACTTTTCGGAAAGCACCTTTTTATATTCATCCACATTTCTTTTCACAGCATTGCGCGAAATTTTGTCGGTTTTGGTAAATACCAGGCAAAACGGCAATCCCTCCTCCCCCATCCAGTCGATAAGTTCAAGGTCACTTTTCTGTGTATCGTGGCGTACATCCACCAGGATAAAAGTGTAAACCAAGGACTTACGCTGCAAAAGATATTCACGGATTATCTTCTCCCAGTTTTTACGCGACTTTTTGGAAACTTTGGCATACCCATAGCCGGGCAGATCGACAAGATACCAGGTATCCTCATCAACCATAAAATAATTCAGCAACTGGGTTTTACCGGGTGTCGAAGAAGTTTTTGCCAGGTTTTTAACCCCGGTGATCATATTAATGAGGGATGATTTACCAACATTCGACCGTCCGAAAAATGCATACTCAGGTACCCGGGGAGCCGGGCAGCCAGTAACATCGGCAGCACTTATCATAAAAGCGGCCCTGCGATTGTTCATAGTAAAAGGTTAATTTATAAGATGTTGTAGATGGTATTTGATCTTTTCTTGAACTCCGGGTGCAGGGTGCAAGAGTATATCTGCTTAAAAAAGGAACAAATGATTGTTAAAGGTGGTTGAAAATAAGATGCCATTATGAATCCGGAACTTTGAACTTTGAACCCGGAACTTTGATCTTGGAACCCGGAACTTTAAAACAAATTAGATGTGGGGCGTGTTCAAATGCCGTTCTTTCTTGAATTCGTAAACATCGTCGAGCGTAACCAGTATTCCTGACTCTTCCACATCGCCGAACCCGGGATTAAGTGAAGTTCCGAAGAAAAGCATGGTTGACGATAAATTCATGTAGGCATTTACCAGAGGAGGTATATTCTCGTGCCTTTCGCGCACCAGGTGAACCAGGATTTTGTAATCTTTGTCATATGAACCTCCCGTAAATTGCTCTGCCATAAATGCTTCAGGTGCCTTTATGATAACCTGTTCATGAGGATACACCAGTTGATTTTTATCTCCGAAATATTTATTCAGAAAGTACAATATCAGGTCGCGGGCTTCAATATTAAAATGCGGGTACATGGTTATTTTCCCGAAATAATATTTTACATCTGGATTCTGATTCAGGATAGCGCCTAAACCGTTCCAGATATTATCGAGTGCATACATTCCTTTACGAAGGTTCACTGTTGGCTGGTAGCTTGGCTGAACAAACGACCGGCCAAGTTCAATGGTGTGAGGAAGATAGTCTTTGATGAATTTCTCCGACAGTTGAAAAAGTTCACTGGTAGGCGTGTCTATTCTTCCGTTTTCATGCCTTTTAAGTGTCTTTCCATGAATAAACCTGTAACCTCCTATTATTTCTTTCTCACGAGGATCCCAGACAAACAATTGCTGAAACGGATTATCCTCTTGAATGTCAAATTCATCCAGATCGCAATCCAGCCCGGTTCCGCCACCGGCATCACGAAAGGTAATTTCGCGAAGGCGGCCTATTTCCCTCGTAATGTTTGGTGAGTTTTGATACGTAACAATATAAATCTCATTACCTCCGCTGTTTGTACGTTTTACAAATTTGTCAGGGGTAAGCTCTTTCTCAAGTAAACTACGGTCAACCGCTTCAATTATCTCCTGCATCGTTTTCATTTTATTAATCAGTTACAAATAAACCGTTCCTGTTTTTCGCTAACGAATACACATGGCTTTTTAAAAGCTGAGCCCAGGTTAAATCCGTTTTCTTTTTATCAAAGATAGTGTAAGAAATTGGTTTCCCAAAAGTAATTACAATTTCTTTGTCGCGTTGTTTATACATTTCATCCACCAGGTATAACATTTCGATGTTTGCCTTAATGC
>Ga0105047_10006200_pt1 | contig 20323 bp, 7 predicted proteins | sample MAT04_FD_78384 | JGI IMG/M metagenome (GOLD analysis project Ga0105047, IMG submission 78384) | Freshwater microbial communities from Lake Fryxell liftoff mats and glacier meltwater in Antarctica - MAT-04 (megahit assembly) | ecosystem: Environmental > Aquatic > Freshwater > Ice > Liftoff...
ACCTCGGCCCTTGCCGCCGACGTCGAAATCCGCATCACCGGCGCCACGGCCTTCCGGGCCGCCGCCATGAACGCCATCAAGGCTAAGTTTGACATCGGGGCCAACTACAGCTACGCCCACAACCTCTCGGCTGGCTCCTTCAATGGCGCCGACCGCTGCACCTTCAAGGGCAGCTTCCCCGGCGTCTCCGGCACCACCACCATCCGCTGCTCGTGGAACGGTTCGGTGGAAGGCATTCGTGCGGTCGCCGTCGGCGGCACGGCCTTCAATCCGCAGTTCATCCAGGACTCGGCGCTGACTGTAGTCGGGGAAAACCCGCTCAAGACCGGGGACACCGCCCAGCAGGTGGCGAAGTTCTCCTTCTCGGACGTGCGCCAGTCCTCCACGCCGATCTCCACCCCAACGCTCTCGCCGTCCAATGCCCGCGTGGGAGTCGTGGTCTTCTCGATGATCGCCAACGAAGGCGCCCCAGCAGCCTGGACCAATGTGACGACCCAACAGTTTAAGGCGCTGTTCCAGACCGGCTCGATTCTGCTCTCGCAGTTCACGGGCAATGCGGCTGATACCAACCCGGTGTATGCGACCGGCCGTAACGATGGCTCTGGCACCCGCACGACCTACATGGCGGAGACCGGTCTCGGCATCACTGGTCTGGTCAATCAATTCGTCACTACGGTCAGCACCAGCACGAACATCAACACCATCCGCAAGGTGCCCGGTTTCGGAACCCCCGGCTACGTCGCCGCCAATGCTTCGACGGTCTGGAGCCAGGATGTGGACGGCAACGGTGGTTATGCCAGCGGCAGCTCGCTGCGCACCGACATGGGCAAGGTTTCCACCGGCGTCACCGTGTTCGACGCAGATGGCGTCACCGATCTCATCGGTGCCCCGGCGAACATCCACTTGATGACCTTCCTCTCCAACCCGGACGCCCGGACCGCGGCCACGAACGGTGCCAAGATCCTCACCTACAACGGTGTGGGCTGCACCTCGCTCCAGACCAGCGGGACCCTGAGCGCTGCGGATCTCGCGGGGGTCACCGAAGGCCAGTATAGCGCCTGGAGCTTCCAGCAGCTCTACTACAACGGCACGCTCTCGGCCGACGAAACCACCGTTGACACCGCGATCAGGACCGGCATCCCGACGAGCCTCGCTCCGTCCTACCTCAATGGTGTGCCGATCAGCCTGATGAACGTCAGCCGCCCGGACGACGGCGCGCCGATCGCTCCGTAATCCCGGCTCAAGCCTGCGCCTGAAGGCCAGCTGAGCTGGCGACAGGTTCAAAAAATCAGACTGGTGTCGGGTCCGCCCGGCACCAGTCTTTTTTTCGGGGAGGCATCCCCGCCAGCTCCCGCTCCCCCCGCACTTCCCTTTTCTCGAAAACTCACTAAACCCACTCCTGTCATGTCGAATCGCCGCTATCTGCTCGCCACCTGCCTGATCCTGCCCTGTGTCGCTGGGGCCATCTGGATGCTCACTCCCGCACTTCCGCCAACCCCAGCGGAGAGCGCCCCGGCCACCGCCGACGCACCTGCTCAGACGGACGGCTCCCAGGCCGAATCCCCACGGAAAGAGGGCGGCGCCTCCCACACGGGGCGGCGCTCCCCGCGGGATCTCGCGGTGCTGTCCCGACCCGCCGCTCCAGTGCGCGAGTCGGCCTCCACTTATGCGCCACGCCCGGTCGTAATGGCGGGTCGCCAGCTTCCGGCGGAGCCCTCTGGCAGTGGGACTGTGGAGCCGCAGATTCGTATGGCTTCTCCGAGCGCCGCGGCGGCGGCGGGAGTGAACACGCCTCGCGACCCATCGGCTCCCGCCACCGCGGGTGCCGCTCCCGGCGAACTCGTGCTGGAAGTGGGGCCGGGCTTGCACGACCCGATCGCCTGGACGACGAGCGCCGCGACGACGGGCGGAGCCAAGGGAGCCTTGCAGCAGCGGATCGGGGAACAATTCTCGGCGGAAGTGGCCGCCGCCGTGACCAACCCGGAAGGGGCCGGCCAAGGCGGAGTGGACCAGGCGTGGCGTGACGCGAAGGCGCGGGCCGACTGGGAGTATCGGAAGTTTTTTGGCGATGCCGCCGCCAATCGCGCGGGTGTCGCGACGGGTCGGGAAGCGGTCGCGGGACCGTAGGTGCAGCCCGGCGGGCCGGGAGGGGTCAGGCAGCCGAGGTGGCGAGCGACTGGAGCTGAGCGCGCACTTCGCCGATCACCGGGGCCCATTCCTGGATCCGCTCCTGCCGGAAGAGACGCATGGTGGGATACCAGGGGCTGTCGCTGCGCTCCAACATCCAGCGCCAGTCGGGTGCGTAGGGCAGGAGCGTCCAGACCGGACGGCCAAGGGCGCCGGCCAGATGCGCGACGGCTGTATCCACGGAAATCACCAGATCGAGCTGCGCAAGGAGCGCAGCGGTCTCGCTGAAATCGCGGAGGAGCGCGGTGTGATCGATGATGCCGGAGGCGGCCGGCGCCTGGCGGATCTGCTCGGAGCCGCCGTCCTTTTGCAGACTGATGAAATCGACGCCTTCCACACTCAGCAGCGGGAGCAACTCGCTCAAGGCGATGGAGCGCAGCCGATCGCGGAAATACTTGGGATTGCCCGACCAGGCGATGCCGACTTTCAAGCGGGAGCCCTCACGCCCGAGACGATCGCGCCATTCGAGGCAGCGCTGGGGATCGGGAGTGAGGTAAGGAATCGCGGCAGGCACGGTCTGGAGCGTGGTCTGGCAGAGCAGGGGCAGGCTGAGCATCGGCGCATGGCAATCGAACGGAGGTAATGGCGCGCCTTCGGGGATCACCTGGGCAACGCCGCGGACGATGCCGAAAAGCCCGGCCAGCGGTGGCGGGCACTCGACGAGCACGGTGCCGCCGAGGGCCGCGACGAGGGAGGCGTAGCGGATGAATTGAATCGAATCGCCAAAACCCTGCTCGGCGTGGAGGAGGATGCGCTGGCCTGCGAGGGAGCCACCGTCCCACATCGGCTGGGGGAAATTGCGCTTGGGCGAGGTAAAGCCGGGCGTTTCCCAGCGCGCTTCGTAACCCGCCCAGCCCTGCGCGAAATCGCCGGTGCGCAGATGCAGGAGCGAGCGATTCCACCGGGCCATGGGGAAGCCGGGAAAGAACTCGAGGGCTCGTTGGAAGGCGGCCAGAGCCTCGTCCAGGCGACCCTGATAGGTCAGAAAGTTGCCGAGGTTGTTGTAGGCCATCGCGTAGGTGGGCTGGATCTCGATGGCCCGGCGGCAGGCGGCGATGGCTTCGTCCGGGCGACCCAATTTCTCCAGGGTGTTGCCGGAATTGCAGTGCGCCTGCGCAAACTGCGGATTGAGTTCCAAGGCCCGCCGATAGGCCCCGAGCGACTCCTCGAGGTGGCCTTGCTCACACAGCGCCAGCCCGAGATTGCTCTGGAGCTCGGGCGAGTCGCTGATCTGTGTCGCCCGACGATAAATGGCGACCGCCTCTTCCACCCGGCGGCGGTCCATGAGCGTGTCGCCCAGAGTTTGATAGGGTCCGGCGAAATCCGGCTGGGCTTGGATGGCGCGTTGACACAGGGCCATGACCTCTTCGAGTTCGTCCTGTTCTTTCAGGGCACTCGCCAAATTATGCAGGGCTTCCGCGTAGTCTGGTTGGTAATGGATCGCCTGGCGATAGGCGGCGATGGCTTCGTCCCTCCGATCCAGCTCCATGAGAGCGTTGGCCAGATTGTTGTGGGCCATGGCGTAGTCCGGCTGGAGTTCCAAAGCCCGACGGCAAGCGGCCACGGCCTCCTCAAACTGGCCTTGCAAAGTCAGGGCATGCCCGAGGCTATTGTGCGCGCCGGCGTAATCCGGCTCGATCTGGACGGTCCTGCGGTAGGCCGTGATCGCCTCGTCGATCCGCCCGCTTCCGAAGAGCACAGTGGCGAGGTTGGACTGATAGACCGAATTTTCCGGAGCTAACGCGGCGGCCTGTCCGAGAAGGTCCGCGGCTGCCTGGTGGTGCCCGGTTTGGTGGGCGAGCAGGCCCAACTGATGCAGGGCTTCCGCGTGATGCGGCTCGGTGGCCAGAATCTGGCGGTAGGCGGATTCTGCTTCGGCCAGTCGTCCGGAGTGGTGGTGGCGCTGGGCTTGAGCCAGCGTTGCGGAAAGGGACATTGTAGTGGTTGGGATCGCAGGTTCGTCGCACCACACGCGCCACATTTGCCGATAGGCAGCCTCCACATGCCGGGCAAAGCGCGGGCCGTCCATGAGTGGGGAGGCGGTCACGCGAGCGCGCAGCGCCGCGCGCAGGTCGGCGAGGCGGGGAAGGTCACTGGAGAGATCGCGGGCAGCGGCGATGAAGTCCTCCGGCCGGTCTGTAGCCAGCTCGGGAAGACCGACCGTGGCGAGGAGCCCCCGTCCCACTCTGCCCGTGGCCGATCGGCCGGCCAGGCTGACCACCGGCACGCCCATCCACAAGGCATCGCAAGTCGTCGTGATGCCGTTGTACGGGAGCGTATCGAGGGCGATGTCGATCCGGTGGTAGAGGCTGAGGTAATCGTGGCGCGACATCTGCCCGACAAATTCAATGCGGCCCGCCTCCACTCCATGCCGGCTCAGGTGATTCAGGATGCGCTGGCGTGGGCTGCCCGCCGGAGCCAGCAGGATGAGGCGCGAGCCCGCAACCGCTCCCAGGACGCCCCCCCACAATGCCAGCACGGCTTCGTTCACTTTGCAGAAATTGTTCAGGCTGCCAAACGTGATGCGACCCGTGGTCGCCGCCGGGAGCGGGTGGCACGGAGGTTCTTCCGTGAGCGGATCGTAGCAGACCCAGCAGTCCGGCAGGCGCACGGATTCCTCGGAGTAATCGGGCGTCTCGACCGAAGGCGGATCGATATGGGAATCCGTGAGGCGGTAATCCATGGCCGCAAGTCCGGTGGAACCCGGGTAGGCGAGCCAGGTCACCTGCACCGGCGCGGGTTTACGGGCGAATATGGGGAGCCGGTTGCCAGCCATGTGCATGGTCAGGTCCACGAGGATGTCGATCCCGTCCGCCCGGATCTGCACGGCGAGTTCGGAATCCGATCGGCCAGGCACGTCGTGCCAGACGTCCACCGCTCGGCGATGCCGTTCGGTCAAAAAGTCGGGCCGGACCACGCTCGAGTAACAGTGAATTTCAAACTGCCCGTGATCGTGCGACTCAAGCAGCGGCAACACAAAAAACGCCTCGGCCTGATTCCGGAAATCCGGTGACACGTAGCCGATGCGCAAGCGGCGTTCCGGGTCGCGAGCATTGCCGTGCGGGAGGATGAACTGCCGGAGCGGCTCGGCGAACTGACGGTTCCAGCATTGCTGCTCCTCAGCGAGCGTCCGGTCGTCGTGGTCGGGATGAAAATGCAGCGTATAAACAAGATCGCTATGCACCCCGGCAGCGTCCGGCTCAATCGCCAAGGCTCGGCGATAGGCCGTGATCGCTTCATCGAGCCGGCCCTGATCCTTGCAGGCCCCGGCCAGATTGCTGTGCGCCCGCGCGTAGTCCGGTTTGAGCTCGATCGCCCGGGAAAATGCGGCGATCGCTTCATCGATGAGGCCCTGCTCGCGGAGTGCATTGCCCAGATTGTAATGCGCCATCGCATAATCAGGCTGGAGGAGAATCGCCCGCTGAAAAGCGGCCATGGCCTCCGGGAGATCCCCCCGGTCCTTGAGCACGGTGCCCAGATTGTTGTGGGCCATCGCGGCGTCGGGGGCGAGTTCGATGGCCCGCTGATAAGCAACGACGGCCTCGTCCCAGCGTCCGTGTTCCTGGAGCGCGTTGCCGAGATTGTAGTGCGCGAGGGCGAGGGCCGGGTGGAGTTCCGCGGCCCGACGCAGGGCGCCGATGGCCTCGTCGAGTTGGCCGGCGTCGCGCAACGCATTCCCCAGATTGCCGTGCGCCTCGGCATAGTCCGGCCGGATTTGGAGCGCGCGGCGGCATGCCGCGATGGCTCCGGGGAAGTCGCCCCGAGCCCGCAGCGCGTGGCCCAGATTGTTGTGGGACATGGCGTGGTCCGGCTTGATTTGCAGCGCCTGCCGATAGGCGGCCACGGCGTCATCGAGCTGCCCCCGATCCTTGAGCGCATTGCCGAGGTTGTAGTGATTGTCCGCGCAGTCGGGCTCGAGAGCGATCGCCCGCCCATAGGCTGCGATCGCCTCGTCAAAGCGATGCAACTTCTCCAGGGCCAGCCCCAGATTGCAGTGCAAGGCGGGCGCGGTCGGATGGAAGGCAATCGCCTGCCGAATCAGCTCCACGGCCACGTCATTCCGGCCCACCTGATGGGCGATGATCCCCAGATAGTGCAGCGCTTCGGCATGTTGGGGTTCCGCTGCCAGGATCTGGCGGTAGATCGTCTCCGCCTCCTGCAACCGCCCGCTTTGGTGGTGCTCGAGCGCGCGTTGAAATGCTTGCTGGGTGTTCATCGTGGGCCGGGCTTTCAGGCTCTGGCCTGGATGAGGGACTGCAATTCCTCGCGCACCCCGGCGATCACGGGCTCCCATTCCATGAGCCGCGGCTGGCGGAAGAGGCGTGTCGCGGGATACCACGGGCTCTCCGAACGACCGAGCAGCCAGCGCCAGTCGGCGGCAAAGGGCAGCAGCACCCAGGTCGGTTTTCCGAGCGCGCCTGCGAGGTGAGCCACGGCAGTGTCGATGGAAATCACCAAGTCGAGCTGCGAGATCAGAGCCGCCGTATCGGCGAAGTCCGCGATCCGCGGGCGGGGATCACGGATGCTGGAAGAAATGGGATTTTCGAGGAGTTCCCCGCCTCTTTTGTCCACCTGCAGGCTGACGAACTCTACTCCCGGCATCTCAAGGAGGGGGAACAATTGCTCCAGTCGGAGGGCGCGCATGTTTTGCTGGAAAGTGGTGGCTCTTCCGGCCCAGACCAGCCCGACCTTGAGGTGCGGGCCGTCCCCGCCGAGCCATTGGCGCCAAGCTTCGCCGTGCCCCGGCGAAACCGCGAGGTAGGGAGCATGTCCTGGGATCGTTTCCAGCGTAGTCCGAAAAACGAGGGGCAGGCTGAGCATCGGCACGTGCAGGTCGAAGGACGGGAGCGGATCGCCAGAGGCCACCACTTTGCTGACGCCTTCCACGTCCGCAAAAAGTCGCGCGAGAGAACGCTGGCATTCGACAATCACCAGACCGCCGGCCGCGGCGGCCTGGCGGGCGTAACGGATGAACTGGAGCGAGTCTCCGAGTCCCTGCTCTGCGTGGATCAAGAGCGTCCGGCCTTCCAGGGCGCGACCATCCCACATCGGCTGGGCAAAGTCCCGCCGGAACGGCCTCCGCGCTTCCGTTTCCCAGCGCGCTTCATACAAGGGCCAGCCGCGCTCCAGGTCGCCATGGAGCAGGAGCAGTAGGGACAAATTCCAACGGGCCTCGGGATCGTCTGGGATCAATTCGAGAGTTCTGCGATAGGCGGCGATGGCTTCGTCCACCCGTCCCACGTCCTTGAACACATTGCCGAGATTGTTGTGGGCATTGGCGAAATCCGGGCGGAGTTCGATCGCCCGCTGGCCCGCCGCGACGGCCTCGTCGAAGCGGCCGAGGCAGCGCAGCACGTCGCTGAGATTGGCGTGGGCCCCCGGATCTTCCGGGGTCAGCGCGATCCCTTTTTGCATGATCTCTGCCGCCGCCACGTGGTGGCGGTTTTGGTGGGCCACAAGCCCGAGCATGTGGAGAGCCTCGGCGTAATCGGGCTGCGCCTCCAGGATGTTCCAATAAAGTTTTTCCGCCTCCGCCAGCCGCCCGGATTTGTGGTGTTGGAGTGCGAGTTCAAATGCGTCCTGGACGGTCATGATGATGTGGGTTGGGAAAAAATCCGGGCGGCGGCGAACGTCTCCAGCGCGTGGCGGACCTCGGTGATGACGGGATCCCATCGCGCTGGGCGCGGCTGGCGAAAAAGGCGCATCGTGGGATACCACGGGCTGTCGGAGCGGCCGAGCAGCCAGCGCCAGTCGGGGGCGAAGGGTAGGAACACCCAGACCGGCTTGCCCAGCGCGCCGGCCAGATGCGCTACGGAGGTATCCACCGTGATCACCAGATCGAGGGCGGCGATGAGTGCTGCGGTGTGGGCGAAGTCTTCCAACTCGCCGGTCCAGTCGCTCAGTTTCATCCCAGGCGGTGGGGACATGGCTTCGGTGGCCGCCGCACCTTTTTGCAGGCTGATGAAAGACACGCCGGGAATATCGGCCAGCGGAGCGAGGCTGGCCAGTTTCACGGAGCGATTGCGGTCGTTTTTGTGTTTGGGGTTGCCTGCCCAAACAAGGCCCACCTGGACTGAATCGGGATGTTCCGCCAGACGCCCGTTCCACACCTTGGCGGCGGCGGCATCGGCCTGCAGATACGGAACGTCCTGAGGAATGCTGGCCAGGTCTGTAGCGAATACGTGTGGCAGGCTCAGCAGGGGACAGTGCAGGTCAAAGGTCGGCCCCAACTCGCTCATGGCAACGACGCTGTGGTCCATACGCTGGCCTTTCAGCAAACCCGCCAGGGTCTCGTGGCACTCGATGATGATTCGGCCGCCACGCTGGGCCACCAGCGGGAGGTAGCGGAGGAATTGCAACGCATCGCCCGCGCCTTGTTCGGCATGAAGCAGGAGGGTGCGCCCCTCCAGCGGTCCTCCGTCCCACTGTGGCTGCTTGAAGTCCCGTTTGGGCGAGGGGAAGTCCTTACATCTCCATCGCCACTCATACTCCGCCCAGCCTGAGTGGAAATTTCCCTGCACGAGCAGCGCCATGCCGAGGTTAAGGTGAGCATCGGCCAGATCCGGGGCGAGCGCGATGGCCTGCCGGTAGGCTTCGGTGGCTTCCTCCAGCCGGCCTTGGTCTTTGAGGGCGTTGCCGAGATTGTAGTGGACCTCGGCAAGATCGGAATCGAGTGCGATGGCCTGGTGATAGGCGGTGATCGCTTCCTCCGGCTGGCTTTGCTCCTTGGGGGCGTTGCGCGCCTGCTGAAAGGCTTGTTGGATGGTCATGACCATGGCCGCGGGATCTACCCGTGAGTCCAAGCCTCCAGTTCGTGGCGGACCTCGGTGATCACTGAATCCCATTGCCCCACCCGCTGCTGGCGGAAGAGGCGCATCGTGGGATACCAAGGGCTATCCTCGCGATCGAGCAGCCACCGCCAGTCCGGGGCAAAGGGCAGGAGGACCCAGACCGGTTTGCCAAGCGCGCCAGCGAGATGGGCGACGGCGGTATCCACGGCGATTACCAGGTCGAGTTGCGAGATCAGGGCGGCGGTGTCGGAAAAATCGGAAACGAGACCGAGCGGATGTCGGATGGGCTGCCGGCCCGGCAACTGGGCGATTTGTTCGATCCCGCGGTCGAACTGCAGGCTGACGAAGTCGATCTCCGGAACCCGGAAGAGCGGGAGAAACTGCCGCAGCAGCATCGAGCGCAGGTGATCACCTGTGTGGGTCGGCCGCCCCGCCCAGACGAGGCCCACCTTCAGCGCGGAACCGTTCCCGGCCAGCCACTCGCTCCAAAAGAGTCCGCGCACGGCATCGGCCGAAACGTAGGGCACATTCTGCGGGATGGTCTCGATCGTCGTCCGAAAAACCAGCGGCAGGCTCAGCATCGGCACATGCACATCGAAGTCCGGCAAGGGCCCGCCTTGCGCGACGAGTCCGTCGATCCCCGGCACGGTGGCCATGATCCCGAGCAGCGCCGCGGGGCATTCCACGAGCACCCGGCCTCCGTACTTCGGCACGAGCGGCGCGTAGCGAATGAATTGGATCGCATCGCCGAAACCCTGTTCGGCGTGAATCAGGAGCGTCCTTCCGTTCAGCGCGCTGCCGTCCCACATCGGCTGGGGAAAATGGCGGCGCGGTGAGGTGAACTCCGGAGTCTCCCAGCGGATTTCATAGAGTGGCCAGCCCTCCTCGAGCTGGCCTTCCACGAGGTGAGAAAGCGCGCGGGAGAAAACGGCCAGCGTGTGTGCGGGGTCGAGTTCCGACGCGCGGCGGCACGCGGCCCGGGCTTCTTCGTAGCGCCCGAACTTCCCGAGCGCGACGCCGAGGTTGAATGAGGCGTTGGCGTAATCGGGCTTGAGTTCGATCGCCCTCCGGTAGGCGCCGATGGCTCCCTCCGGTTGGCCGAGCAGCGCCAGCGAGTTGCCCATGTTGCTGTAGGCGTTGGCATAGTCTTCCTTCAGCGCTGCCGCTTTGCGAAACGCCTCCACGGCCTGTGCGTGCTTCTCGATCCGGCCGAGCGCGATGCCGAGATTGTTGTGCGCCTCCGCGTAGCCGGGATCGAGCTTGATGGCCTGCTGGCAGGCAGTCAGGCCCTCGGGCAGCCGACCGACCGTGGTGAGCATATGGCCGAGGTTGGAAAGGAGGACCGCCGATTTTGGCGAGATGGCCACGGCCCGGCCAAAGAACTCCACCGCCGCCTCGCTCCAGCCCGCTTCATGCGCGGTGACGCCGAGCTGATGCCAGACCTCGGTGGCGCTCACATCCGCTGCGACGATCTGGCGAAGCATCTCCTCCGCCTCCGCCGTCTGGCCGGACTGGCGACGCTCCAGAACCAGCGCAAATGCTTCGTGAATGGTCATCGTCGGATGTGGTTTTAGCTTTGCCCGTCGGCCAGGGCCTGGAGTGCCCGGCGCACCTCGGCGACGACGGGATCCCACTGGGTCAGCCGGGTTTGCCGGAAGAGTCGCATGGTCGGATACCAAGGGCTGTCGTCGCGGTCCAAAAGCCAGCGCCAGTCGGCGGCGAATGGGAGGAGCACCCAGACCGGTTTGCCGAGCGCTCCGGCAAGGTGGGCCACTGCGGTATCGATGGAAATCACCAGATCGAGCTGCGAGATCAGGGCGGCGGTATCGGCAAAATCGGCAATGAGACCGAGCGGATGTCGGATGGGCTGCCGACCCGGCAATTGGGCGATCTGCTCGGTCACGTTGCCCAACTGCACGCTCACAAAATCCACTCCCGGCACGCGGAAAAGCGGGAGCAACTGCCGCAGGTGGATGGCCCTGAGGCTTCGCTGGAAGGTATCCGTCCTGCCCGCCCACGTGAGGCCTACTTTCAGTCGGGAGGGGACGTTGTCGAACCAGTCACGCCAGGAAAGGCAGCGCGCAGGATCGGCGGTGAGGTAGGGCGTATTTTGAGGGATGGTCTCGATCGTGGTCTCAAAAACCAGCGGGAGGCTCATCAGCGGGAGATGCACGTCGAAGGGTGGTAGCGGATCGCCGGAGACCACGAGCTGGTCGATCCCCTTCACTGTGGCGAAAACCTCCAACAGCGGGCGCGGGCACTCGACGATCACCGTACCGCCGCATGCTGCCACGAGCGGTGCGTAACGAATGAACTGGATGCAATCGCCAAAGCCCTGCTCCTCGTGAATGAGCAGCGTCCGGCCTTGCAGCGCAGCCCCGTCCCATCTCGGCTGCGGGAAGTCGCGCCGGGAAGAGGCGAAGTCGGAGATGTTCCACCGTTCCTCGCAGAGCGGCCAGCCGCGCTCGAGTTCACCGGCGAGCAGGTGCAGCTTACCGCTGTTGAATTTTGCCATGGCATCCTGCGGATTGACTTCGAGAGCCTGGTGGCAGGCGGCTTGGGCTTCATCGAGATTTCCCAACCGTCCGAGCGCGTTGCCCAGATTATTGTAAGCATCGACGTGAGACGGATCGAGTTGGGTGGCTCGGCGGTAGGCCTCGATCGCTCCATTCATCTGGCCCTTGTTGCCTAGAGCGATCCCGAGGTTGTTGTAAAGGTCCGCATCATCGGGCTTGATCTGAATCGCTTTGCGAAAAGTGCCGATGGCCTCGTCGAGGCGACCCAATTTTTCCAGCACGTTGCCCATGTCGTTGAGCGCTTCCACGTTCTCCGGCCGGACCTGCGCGGCCCGCCGATACGCCAAGACCGCTTCCTCCAGCCGGCCTTGCGTCCGGAACGCAATCCCGAGGTTGTTGTGGGCCTCCGCATAGGCCGGTCGCAAGCGGATCGCCTGCTGGAGCGCGGCGACCGCCTCGTCGAGTTGCCCCTGCGTCCCCAGCGCAACGCCAAGATGGTGGTGCGCCTCGGCAAGGTTCGGTGCGAGGTGGATCGCGTGGCGGCATGCGGCCACGGCTTCCTCCAGCCGGCCGAGATTGGTGAGGGCACGCCCAAGGCTCGAAAAAGAGGGAGCGGGTTCCGGGGCGATCTCGGCGGCGCGTCCGAAGAGGGATGCCGCCGCTTCGCTCCAGCCCATCTCCATGGCCAGCGTCCCAAATTCTTCGAGAAGTGTCGGGTCGATCGTCAGCGCTTCGATGGTCTGCCGGCAGAGCAACTCGGCCTCGGCGCTTTGGCCGGCTTTTCGGTGCTCCAGAGCTTGCTCAAATGTCTGTCGGATATTCATGGTCGCGTGGGCGATCCGAGTTTTGCGGCGGTGGCGATAGTGCTGAAGCGGGTGTCCGAATCCCCGCCGGATGCTTGCTCATGGACCGCACCCGGCTTCCTTTTCGCCGAGATCCTCGAGTGGTGTTCAGACCAGCTTGCCCGAGGGGCGGCGAAGCCTATTTTCCATCCCGGGTGACATCGATTTTGAGGCTTTTTTCAACGGAAGGGCGGGGTTGGAATTTCGCCACCTGCTCCTGCGCTTCCTTGACGACCGCCGGGGGGCGGGTGCGGAGGATTTCGTTGAGAACGTTGCGCGCGGCGGGTTCGTTGGCCCGGTGCGCCAGGAGGAGCCACTTCAGGGCCTCGACGTGTTTGGTTGCATCGGGGCCATCCGGCCCGAGCAACTGCCCGAGATTGCTCATGCCGCGCGGGTAGCCCTGCTCCGCGGACTTGCGAAACCACAACTCGGCTTTAACGAGGTCGGGGGAGACTCCCAACCCTTCCTGATAGATGACCCCGAGCATGTTTTCGGCCGCCGCATGGTCGGCTTCGACAGCTTTCTCAAGGGATTCACGTGCTTTCTGGTAGTCCTGCCGATAGCCGTGGGTGCCGTGGTAACAAAACTCACCAATAGCGAAATGGGCTTCGGGGAGCTCTTGCGCGAGCGCCTTTTCGATCCACTTCATGCCCTCGGGGTCATTCTCCGGCACGCCTCGTCCATTGAGCAGGGCCTGCCCGTAGTTGAGCTGCGATCGCGGGCCACCCTTCTCGGCCCCCTGGCGAAACCACTCTGCCGCGGCCGATAGGTCCTTTTTCACCACCAAGCCGGTGGCGTAAAAATAACCGAGCCCGCCAATCGCGTCGGCGTGGCCTTGATCCGCGGCTTGTTTGATCAAGTCATGGGCTTGGCGGAGGTCTTTCTTCACGCCGACGCCGCGCACAAAGGCCTGCCCGAGTCGGTATTGGGCCTCCGGGTTTCCTTTTTGCGCTGCAGCGGTCAGTTGCTCGATCGTGTTTTGCGCCCGGGCGGCGGAGGGCTGCCAGGCGAGCAGGAGAGAACCCAGGGTCACGATCGGGATGATACGGTGGATTTTCATAGGGAAGTAGAGGCCGGGATCGATGGGTGATGAACGGAAATCGAGCTATTCCTCGCTGCCTCCGTAACCGAGAACCTCGACCGTGATGATCGACGGCAATTCTTCGGTGGGTGGGGCCTGCTGCTGCTGCTGGGCGACCTCGTTGGCCGTGGAAGCCTGGGCTCCCTGCGCCGCATTGGCCGCCCCGAGGGCGCCGAGATTTGGGGCAGCGACCGGCGGTGCGCTCGGTACGCCGGAGGAGGTGCCGCCGACCTGAATGTTGGAAGCGTTGAGGACGGCGTTGGCGGCGATGTTCAGGTTGCCGGTCGAGCGAATACCCGCATCTCCGGCATCGACCACGCCAGAGGGTGCGATAAGATCGACGTCGCCAGGCTGCACGCCCGCTACGGAGGCCAGCACGCCGATGCCCCCACCGGTCGCCAAGCCACCCAGGTCGGTTTTCACATCTGCGCTCGTCGCGTCGATGATCACGCGGGTCGGCGGCGCCGTGACGACCGTCTTGGGCGCAGTGCCCGCGGCGATATCGCCCGAGGTGGACCAGATGATGATGTCACCCCCGCGGAGCGTAAAGATGCGGGCCTGCCCGATATCGACGCTCTTGTCCGTAAAGATGGAAATCGAGCCCCCGAATTCGGTGACGATGCCCGGTGGGGTCAGCGGATTGCCGAAGATGTCAGATGCCATGGTGACGCCCCCACCCGAGGCTGCGAGTGCAATGGCGCCACCCGCGCTGGTCCGGATATCGCGAGCGCGAGTGAAAATCTCGCCGCTGGCGCTCCCAGTGCCAAAAACGGTGCCGACGGCCGACAGGCCGCCCGTGTAGGAACCGGTAGTGGGGAAATTGCGGCCGGTGTCGCGCAACTGCTGGAAGAATAGCTCCAGAGCGACAACCGCCTGTTGTTCCTCGGAGAGTTCGTCGAGGTCGATATTGGTGCCCAACTTTTTCAGGTACTCGGAATCGATGTCGGCTCCCGTAGTGGAGTCCTTGAGCAGGGATGAGAAATCCAGAGAGCTTTTGCTCAAGCCAATGGCTGGTCCGCGCCCGCCATCACCATCGCCCGAGACCCCCGCCATCACGATGAGATCGGCACCCTCGAAGGGAAGATTGGGATTGCGGGCATTGCCGATGCTGGTAATGCCAACGCCCGTGCCATCGTTCAGGTTGGCGTCCGTGCCGAGGTCCACATTGCGTCCGGCCAGAACCTCGAGAACTCCGGGGCCGTTGATCTGGATGTCGCCCGGCAGGGCATTGGTCGTGACGCCCGTCACGGTGCCCCGCAGGGGATCGCCCACAAAGTTGCCGCGGGCCGTGTCGTTGGCCAGCGAGCGAAGCGGGGCGTTGGGATTGTTCGGCGTGATGTCGCGCCCAGCCGAGACGATCGAGATGTCCTCTGGTTTTGTATTTTGAATGTAGAAGGTGATGTCGGTGATGTCGTTGGCCGCCAGCACCTGCGTAGCCTTTGGGGCAAAGAGGGTCAGCCCGCTGACGTCGCCACCTCCCGCATAGATGCGAACGGGGTTGGGATCATTGGCATGCAGGAGGCTGCGCCCATGGAGCGATTGTTTGATGACGATGCTCGCGGCCTGCCCGGTAAATGCGCCCGTTTCCGTATAGAGCAGATCGACCGCGCCAAAGGGATCGATGCTGCTTTCTCGCAGGACCGTCAAGGTCCGTCCGGCAAGAGTCGCGTAGGCCAGCGGCGTGGCGATACTGGGAGCGGCGGCCGGATTGGCATCGGAAAGATTGATCGTCGCACTGGTCCAGACGGTAACCGCCCGGTCGTTCACGATCGACCGGCCCGATGGTTGCAACCCGACCAGAGATCCCGAGGCCGCGAGTTCGATGGTGCCCGTGGGGGAAGGAAACAAGTTCAGCGAGCCGACGACATTGATGTCCCCCGCAAACGCCGTACTCCTCAGGTTGGGTGCGGCCACTGTAAGCTGGGTGCTGAAATTGCTGATATCCGTTTCTGCAAGACGAATCCAGGGCTGGAAAAACGAAGCCCGGCTGGTGATGTCCGTGAAAAGATTCTGGTTGAGCAACCAAGCCTCGAGAATGGGGCGGGGCGACGATTCGCCGGGGAGCGTCGCCGCCAAGCGATGCGTGACGCTGCCGCCAAATGAGGAAACCGTCGCCCCCGCCTCCGACGAGAAGGTATTGAAGTAGGTTTTGTACCAGAACTTGTTGTTGATGCTCTGGGGCAGCAGAAATGCATTCGTGACCGGCCCGAGGAGCACATCGCCCCGCGCGCTGACGTCGAAGTTGGACTTCCCGACAAACAGGGTCGTGGGCAGCCACGTCGCCGGATTGTAGATCGCTGGTGTGGCGCTTTCGATGATCGCGGGGTTCAGGCCGGAAGTGCCGAGAATACCAACGGAGGGCGACCGGGCAGAGTTGGTGGTAATACTGCCGCCGGCAAACAACCGCCCCTGGCCGCGCTCGACGTAGTAGATGCCGCCATCGATGTTGTCACCCGCGCGGATGGTCAGGTTGCCGCCCCCGAGTTCGTGGAGTTTGCTGGCGTCGGGAGCGATATTTACGCCGAGATCGCGACCCGGCATGCGAGCGTTAGTCGGAATGACGGCGTCGGCATTGATCACGTCGGACCCGGCGCGAAGCGCGATGTCGCCACCACCCAGCGCGCCGATGCCTTGGAAGAAGTTGCTGAAATCGATCCACCAAGTGGTCGAGGCCGCGGCATCGCTGACGTTGACTCCGCCGTTGGAGCCGGAAACGCCGACGCCGCCCTGAGTAAACAACCCGGTGGCTGGATCGACGAAGCCTCGGCGGTAGAGCCAATTGGTCGGCAACTGCCGCGAGGTGTCCGGTCGCAACTGGCCGCCGTAAAGCGTGAATCGTCCGATATCCGCACCGGCGGAAATGGTGACATCGCCACCAGCCAGCGACCATTGCGTCGTATAAACCTGCTGTGGGGCGCCGAGAAAACCTTGGTTGGGATGGGTTCCGCCCGTGCGTTCGACAATGGGGCGGACAAAGTCACCCGCGGCGAAAATCGTGGTGGGAGTCGGGAGGCGGACGCCGGCCGTGTAGATGGTGGCAAACTGATTGCGCAACTGCACGTCGCGCCCGGCGGCGATGTCGATGTCCCCAGTGCCGGTTCGGATGACTTCGTAACGGGTCCGATTGGCCGCGCCGGTGGTAATGCGGATGGTATTGGCGGTGATGCCGGCACTGCCCGTGCCCGGGGTGGCGCCGGAATTGGCCGAGTTGGGAATCTCGGGGTAAAACTCCCCGACGAGGATTGATCCCTTGCCCGCGGCCAGTGTCTCCGTCGGCCGCACCGCCCGGAAATCGGCTGCGGAGAGGTCCGCACCGGCCACCAGACGGTAGGACCAGGATTGCGTATTGACGGGCAGCCCATTGGCCGTGACGACATTGGCCAACTGCGCCAGCCACATCGTCGAATTGCCACTGGCGGCATTGGCGGCGACGGCGGTGAACCCGTCGCTCAGGGTATTGTTGAAAACGAGATCGCCGGTGGTGCGCAAGGTCAGGATGCCCGGAGCCAGCTTCGGTCCGTAGCGGAAGTTGGCGAGATTCCAGTCCTCCGTATTCAACCCGGATACGGCGGTGCCGAGCGTCAGATCGCCCCCATTCCGGAAGACTTCCGCGCCCGGCGCGATGACGATGACGGAACTGAGGCCGGCGTCGTTGGGGGTCCCCGTAGCGAGCTTGGTGAACATCGCGGCGTAGCCCGCGTTCATGTAGTTGGTCGCGTCCGTGTTGATCTGGTCGCGCAGGGCATTGTTCAGCAGCCCGCTCGCCTGATCGTAAAGCCGGTAGCCTTCGACCATCACGGAGGAGGCGCCGGTGATGTTGCCGAGCAGTTTATTGACTTGGACGTCGTTGCCATTGCGCGGCGCCCGCAGATGCAGGGTACCGCTGAACTGCCCGAAGAACGCGCTTGAGCCCGGCGTCGTGAAGTCCCCGGCGACAAACGCGTCCACGCCCAGGTCGATGGTGGAGCCAGCCTGCAGGTCGAGGGTGGCCGTGGGGCTGGCCACTCCGTTCACCGCCGCCCCGGCTTCCAGACGGATTTCGCCCCCTTTGCCGGCACTGCTAAATTCTCTGGCATGCACCGTGAGGATCGAGCCTGTGGCGAGGGTCAGGTTGCGTCCGGTGGCCAGAACGATCTTCCCGCCGGTCGTGCCCGAGGCGTCGATGGTCCCATTCACGAGGAGATTTCCGGTGTCGGCGGAGACCGAGAAGTTGCGCGCCACATTGGCCAAGCCTCCCGCGTTGTTGATCGCGATGTCTCCCGTCCGCACGCGGATATTTCTCTGCTCGAAGAATCCGCCGCCATTCAAAGCCGCGCTCACGTCGTCGAACGCTGGCACGCTGCCGGCATCGAGGATGAAGCTGCCCGAAATCTGGCCGGCGGCCGCGTTGCCGAGCAGGGTGGCGCCATTGATGCCGAAAACGCCGGCGGCGGCCGTGATCTTCACCGTGCCGGCATCGCCACCTCCCGCGGGTGCGGCCACCGAAACCAGGCTGCCGGCGGTCAGGAGCACATCCCCGGTATCGGAGGTGAGGGTAATGTCTCCCCCGGGGGAGTAGCGGGTCACATCGTAGAAATCCTGGGCGACTCCGGCGGTGTCCAATTGGCCGCCGACGGTGACATCCTGGCCAGCGCCGGTGGAACGCAAGGAAAGCTGACCGCTGGGCAGCAGGATTCGGGTATTGGCAGCGACACTGGCCCCGCGGAAATTGTAGCTGGCTCCGAGCCCCGCGGTCACACTGGGCTCTCCGGGCAGGGCGTCCAAAAGGAGCGCCCCTCCTGCGGTGATCGAGCGATTTGACCGACCCGCACCGGTAATCAACGGGGTGCGAATGGTCAGATTGCTGGGCGTGGTGAAGGTGCCGATGCCTTCGCTGAGGACGCCGCCGCTGGCGTTGAGCACGACATCCTGATAGCCCGCCACGGAGAAGGAATTTGTGCCAAACCGGGTGGTCGTGGAATCGATTTGCAGAGTGCCGGTCGGCAGTGCCGGAGCGGCTAGGGCGGCCACATTCGAGGGATTGCTGAAAAGGACCTCGCCAACTTGGAAGAGCGCGGTGCCGGCTCCCTGGTCGTATCCGCGCAAGCCACCGCCGAGGAAAGCCAGGGTGCGCAAAGTCGGGCTGCCAAACGTCCCATTGCCATAGACATCGATCGTGCCGTAGCTGCGCAGCGTCAGCGCATTCACGTTCTGGGCGTCGGCCAGCAATTGGTCGGCGAGGACGAGATGCTGGGGGACGACGGACCCTGTCAGAGCACCGCCGCCCGGCCGAAGGTCGATACTGATCTGGCCGCTGCCGAGGTTCAGCGCAAACGCCGCGATGTCGGCGGTCGGGCTGAGATTCGTCCCATACGTGGAATCGAGCGTCACCCCGGTTCCCGCGAGCCTGGCACCCGCACCGACCGTCAGCAGGGGCATGATCGAGGCGGTCGTATTGGTGCGGATGAGATCGCCATTGATGTTGCTGCTCACGCGGACCAGCGTGCCATCGCCACTAATCAGCAGATCCTCGGCGTCCTCCAGAAGTTCGCCGCGGGAAATGACCGCCGATCCGGGAGCGATCGTCAGAGCAGATTTTGAAGCGAGGATGACTTCCGGCGCGGCCAGAGCTGTGCCGGGATTGTTCACCACGATTTGGTTGGTGCGAACAGTCACCACCGTCCCATCCGCGGTCCGCCGACGGGTGCCGCCAATGAACAGGCTATCCGCGCCCCAGGAGTTCAGGATTGTCGAATCAAGCACTACCGCGGCCCCGACCGGTGCCGTGCCGGTGCCGCCGATGACATACATGTCCGCCAGGCTGCTGATGTCGATGGTGGCTCCGCGTCCTTTCGTGGTGTGATCGCTCAGCACGCGACCATTGAGCCGCAGAGCCGTATTGCCGCTGATGCCGAGGTAGCCGGCATCCCTGGGCAGTTGCTGCATGCGCACGACATCGAAACGCTGCGCGGCTTCGCTAAAGAAAGCGTTGCCAAAGTAATCGTCGAAGGCGGCGCGACCGCGGATGACGCTGGTGGGAGCGACTTCAAACTGGGTGCGAATCGTCGCGTCCTCTTTCGGCTGGTTGAATTCGTTGAGGCGGTAGCCGGCCACAGAGGTGGCCCCTTCCGGCACGGTGTAGGTGCCGTAGGTGGCATTCGTCGTCGGCGTGATTAGATAGGCCCCAGGCAGCAGAGCATAGCGGCGAGGCAGGAGCGTGTAAGTGCCCGCGCGCAAGCCATCAACCCGTTCGAGATAGATGCGGTCGCCGATTTTCAAGGAACTGCTGACGTACCCGGAATTCCCCTCGAGCAGCCGCGCATTGGTCCCGGTATTGAACGGCGCGTACGGGGCAAATTCCGACGGGAAATCGGGGAGCACCGCATACGACTCCGCCACGGGAGTCCAAAACTGGCTCGACGCCGGAGTTTGCCCCGAGTGGCGAACCCGGGCGGTCCAAGTCTGACTGCCAAAGGTAACCAGATCGCCCGCTTGATACACCGTCCCGGCCGCCCAAGCGACCGAAGCCGTGCCGAGGAGATCGGCGCTTCCGCCGGTTCCGGATTTCCAACGGAAAGCATAAAGATCGCCTCCGCCGCGTAGATCGACAGTCGAGCCCGCCTCCGTAGTCACACTGTTGCCCGCCAGACTGACTCCCTTTGCGGGCAGCCCGCTGGTCGTCACATTCACGCCGTTGGGGGCGACCCACGAGGTACCATCGGGGCTGAGGCCAAACGGAATCAGCATTTCTGTGCCGGTTGTGCCACTCCAGGCCGCTACCGAAGTTTCGCTGCCAGAGCGCAGCGTCACCTGCTGGGCGACGGGGACGGTGGCAGTGGTTCCCGCGATGGGGTTCGGCGGCGGATCCAGATCGGCATCCGTAGGGTCGAAGTCCGTCCCATCCCAGCCGATGGTGATGGAACCAAG
>Ga0105047_10006201_pt1 | contig 20323 bp, 15 predicted proteins | sample MAT04_FD_78384 | JGI IMG/M metagenome (GOLD analysis project Ga0105047, IMG submission 78384) | Freshwater microbial communities from Lake Fryxell liftoff mats and glacier meltwater in Antarctica - MAT-04 (megahit assembly) | ecosystem: Environmental > Aquatic > Freshwater > Ice > Liftoff...
CCAATCACTTGGCATGGTTTGTTGTACAAGTCGTTGGTTATCTAAATTTGGACCCGATCTATGCGCGCTATGCGACACAAGGGGGGTGAAGCCATTGCGCCAGAGATTCTGCTGGGATTGTTGCTTTACGGTTATACCACCGGAGTGTTCAGTTCCCGCAAGATCGAGAAAGGCACGTATGAAAGCATACCCTTTCGGTTCATCGCGGGTGGCTTGCATCCTGACCACGACACTATTGCCAACTTTCGCAAGACTTTTCTTGGTGAGATTCGGCAATATTAAGTGCCGGTGAGTAAATACTTTGAATTCACAGAACAGCTGTTTAATGTGACATTGTCAAAGTGAATACCGCAAATGAACAGTTGTGTCTCTTAGCGTTCTAAATTAGATGCGATTGCCCTGCGGGTTGTGGGTGTTTAGGTGATCCGGGTGGTAAATTAAAGGTACAATATTAATTATGAATATTGGTCTGGAAATCTTGATTATTGCGATATTAATTTTACTGAACGGGGTCTTTGCCCTGTCTGAGATTGCGGTGCTGTCTTCTCGCAAGGCGCGTTTGCAGCAGCGTATAAATGAAGGCGACCGGGGCGCAGAGAAGGCGCTCAGGCTGGCTGAAAACCCGAACATCTTTCTTTCTACGACGCAGGTGGGTATCACGCTGATCGGTGTGCTGGCTGGCGCAGTGGGCGGTGCTACCCTCGCGGATGCGCTGGCGCTGCAGTTTGAGTTGGTGCCGGTGCTGCTGCCGTACGCGCATTCGCTGGCGCTGGGGATTGTGGTGGTGCTGATCACGCTATTTTCGCTGCTGTTCGGGGAACTGGTGCCCAAACGCCTGGCGCTGCACAGCCCGGAGGATATTGCTTCGGCGATTGCCGGGCCGATGAATTTCATTTCGATGATTTTTTCGCCGCTGGTGCGGCTGTTGAGCGCTATCACCGACCTGGCGTTGCACTTGCTGGGGGTGCAGCCCAACCAAGAGCCGCCTGTGACGGAGGAAGAGCTGCAGGTATTGTTGGATCAGGGGACTCAGGCGGGTGTGTTTGAAGAGGCTGAGCAGAATATGGTGGAGGGGATCTTCAGACTCAATAACCGGCGGGTTGGTTCGCTGATGACGCCGCGCAATGAAATTGCCTGGCTGGATGTGAATGATTCGCCGGATGAGGTGCGCATTCAGATTGAGGAGAATCCTTATTCGCGTTTCCCGGTTTGCGGGGACAGCCTGGATAATGTGCTTGGCATCATTGAGGCGCGCGATCTGCTGCTGGAGAGCCTGCACGGCGAGCCGCTGCTACTTAAACGTAATTTACAGAATCCGGCTTACATCCCGGAGACGGCGTTGGCTTCGAAGGCGTTGGATACTTTTAAGGCTGAGACGGCGGAGATGATGATTGTGGTGGATGAGTTTGGTTCGGTGCAAGGGCTGCTGACGATTTACGATATTCTGGAAGAGATTGTGGGTGATATTGACAGTGAGCCGCAGGCGACGCAGCGGCAGGATGGGTCCTGGCTGCTGGATGGTATGCTGCCGGTGGAGGATTTTAAGGAGATTTTTAACTTGCGGCATTTGCCGGATGAGGATGAATATGAAACTCTGGGCGGGTTCGTGATGCTGCACCTGGGGCGCGTGCCGCTGGCGGCTGACCAGTTTGAGTGGGGCGGGCTGGTGTTTGAGGTGATGGATATGGATGGCAAGCGGGTGGATAAGGTGATGGTGATGCTCAAGCCGGTGAAGGGGGAGTAATCTCCCAGGTATTAAAAAACACGTACAGCAGAGCATAAACACAGAGCGTGCGGAGAGCGCAGAGAAAATCAACAAGGACTCTGCGCTCTCTGCGCGTTCAGCGGTAAAAGTTATATTGCGCAAGTAATTGTCGCTATGGAAAACGATTGGAGCCTAAATATGCCTGAATCTCAACCTGATTTTACATCACGCCGGTCGACTGTGTATGCGAGGGGCGGGATGGTGGCTTCGTCGCAGCCGTTGGCGAGTGCGGCGGGGGGGCGGATTCTGGCGCAGGGCGGCAATGCGGCGGATGCGGCTGTGGCGTGCGCGGCGGCGCTGAATGTGACTGAGCCGACTTCGACCGGGCTGGGCGGGGATATGTTTGCGCTGTTTTATGAGGCGTCGACGCGCCAGGTGAGTGCATTAAATGGAAGCGGGCGCGCACCTGCCGGGTTGAGCCTGGGGCGCTTGCGCGCGGAGGGGTTTGGGGCGGAGTTGCCGCCGTACCATGCGCACACGGTGACGGTGCCGGGGGCTTGCGCGGGGTGGTGCGATTTGATTGAACGGTACGGCTCGCTGGCGTTGGCGCAGATTCTGGAACCGGCGATTGGGCTGGCGAGCGAGGGGTTTCCGGTTGCGCCGATGACTGCGCATTTCTGGCAGAGTGGGGCGCAGCGCCAGCTGCAGAGTGCGCCGAACGGGCAGGAATTGACCATGGATGGGCGGGGACCCGAGGCGGGCGAGATTTTCCGTAACGCGGGGTTGGCGCGCACGCTGCAAATTATTGCGGGGGGCGGTAAGGGTGCTTTTTATGAGGGTGCGATTGCTGAGGATGTGGCGGCGGTTTTGCAGTCGGTGGGCGGCTGCATGACGACGGCTGACCTGGCGGGGCATCAATCCACCTGGGAGCAGCCTGCCAGCGTGGTGTTTGGCGATTTTCGGGTGCATGAGTGCCCGCCCAACGGTCAGGGGTTGACGGCGCTGCTGGCGCTTAATCTATTGGAGGGGTTGGAGGTGCTGGGGCTTGATCCGCTGAGTTCGCAGCGCCTGCATCTGCAAATTGAGGCGCTGCGCCTGGCGTTCGCGGATGCGCGCTGGTATATCAGCGACCCGGCTTTCAGCCGCATCCCGCTTGACGAATTACTTTCAAAGGAATATGCGGCCGAACGGGGCAAGCTGATCAACCCGGCGGCGGCGACGCTGGATCGGCAGCGCGGGCGGCCTTTTGCTTCGAGCGACACGGTGTATTTCTGCGCGGTGGACCGCTGGGGCAACGCGTGTTCATTTATCAACAGCAATTATATGGGTTTTGGGACGGGGATTGTGCCGCGAGGCCGGGGGTTCAGCTTGCAAAACCGAGGGCATAACTTTAGCCTGCAGGAGGGGCACCCGAATGCGCTGGCGCCGGGGAAACGTCCATACCACACGATTATTCCGGGCTTGATCACACGCGAGGCGGACGGCAGCCTGTTTGGGCCGTTTGGCGTGATGGGCGGGTTTATGCAGCCGCAAGGGCATGTGCAGGTTTTCCTGGCGCTGGCGCAGGGGCTGGACCCGCAGCAGGCGCTGGACTTGCCGCGTTTTTGCCTGGAGGATGGGCAGCCATCGGATGGGGTGGCGCTGGAGGATGGAATTCCGCTCAAGACGATGGCGCGGCTGGCGGAGATGGGTCACAGGGTGCGCCTGGTGAGCGGCTGGGGTCGGGCTTTGTTTGGGCGCGGGCAGGTGATTTTGCGGGATGAGGCGGGGGTGTTGTGCGGCGGATCTGACCCGCGCGCAGACGGTTGTGCTTTGCCGGTATTGTAGATGTAATTATCAAAAAATGCTCATGAACTTTAAAATGTTCACACAATATTCATCCAGATGTTGTACAATAAAACTATGATAAATCAGACCAACAAAGGATAAAACATAATGAACATTGGTGTTTTGGGAACGGGAGCAGTAGGTCAGACGATTGGAACACGGTTGATTGATCTGGGCCACCATGTTCGGATGGGTTCGCGTACCGCGGATAATGTTTCGGCGCTGGCGTGGACGAAGATCTCTGGTAAGAATGCCACGCACGGCACATTTGAGGATGCGTCGCAATTTGGCGAGGTTTTGTTCAATTGCACGTCGGGCATGGGTTCGCTTTCGGCCTTGCAGTTTGCGAAGACGGTCAACTTAAATCACAAATTGTTGATCGATGTTGCCAATCCGTTGGATTTTTCACGCGGGATGCCGCCCACGTTGACGGTGTGTAACACGGATTCGCTGGCGGAACAAATTCAGCGCGCGCATCCGCTTTTGCATGTGGTGAAGGCGCTCAATACGATGAATTGCGATGTGATGGTGAAGCCTGCATTGGTGAAGGGCGATCACGATGTGTTTATTTGCGGTAATAATTCGGATGCCAAGAAAACTGCCACGCTGATCTTGATGGATTGGTTCGGTTGGACTTCGGTGGTTGATCTGGGGGATATCAGTGCGGCGCGCGGGCTGGAGATGGCGGTGCCGCTGTGGCTTTCGCTGTACAACAAGCTGGGCACGGGTAAGTTTAATTTCAAAATAGTCAAGTAGGGGGCTGGTTTGCCAGCCACGCAAAGAGCAGCCCGGTGCTGGACGGGCTACTCTTTGCTAAACCTGTTTAATGTTAGTAATTGTGTATTGGTTGATGAAAGCTTGGACAAAAAACTCTAAAAATGTTGTTGCGAAGGCGGTGTTGTTTTTCGATGAGATTACTCCATTTAGATGGGGATTGCTTCGCGAAAACTGCTCGCGGCAGGAGCATCTGGGACAATGTTGCAAAGACATGGGGAACGAGCGGTAAAACGACTTTGTAAAAGCTCTGGATAGCCCTGAACTTGCTGGTTGGAAAGTCAGGAAATGTGCTATAATGTTTTCACTCCGAGTATGATTCACAATTTATCCCGGTTGTCTTGGGGCTTTTCCGGGCCAGACCCTTAATAGATTAATGCAAAAATCCAAATTACCCATTAAAATAAATCGTATACCATCTCTGTAAGTTTGAGATGGAGTTTTGCGTTTTAGATCGAATACCAGCCATAATCACATCCATTCAACCCCCACCATTCCCGTACCCTACAATTGAGACAATCGCATGATGAATATTCTTGAATTAGAAAGCAAGCCGCTTGCTGTCTTACGTTCCATGGCAGCCAAGGATTTTGGCATTCAAAACGCTAACCGCATGAAAAAAGAGGCGCTTGTCCTGCGCTTACGCCAGGAAGAAGCATCGAAGGAAGGCCTCGAAATTCGCGGTGGTATCCTGGAAATTATGGACGAGGGCATCGGCTTTTTGCGCTCTGCGCGATACAGCATCAGCGAGGATGATGTGTATGTGTCACAGGCTCAGCTGCGACGCTATGAATTGCGCTCGGGCGACCTGATTTTGGGGCACTCGCGCCCGCCGCGAGATTCGGAACGGCACTGGGGCTTGCTGAAGGTGGAAAGCGTCAACGGCGTGGATCCTGAGGAAGCGCGCCGCCGCCCAAAGTTTGAAAACCTGACTCCGATCTTTCCGGATGTGCGTTTTGACCTGGAAACCAGGAGTGATATTCTCTCGACGCGTATGATTAACCTGATTGCGCCGATTGGACGCGGGCAGCGCGGGTTGATCGTTTCGCCGCCCAAGGCTGGCAAGACGACGATCCTTAAGCAGATTGCGAACGCCATTTCTACGCAGTACCCGGATGTGCACCTGATGGTGGCGCTGATCGGTGAGCGCCCTGAGGAAGTGACGGATATGGACCGTTCGGTGGATGCGGAGGTGATCGCTTCGACTTTTGATGAACCGGTGACTTCGCATGTGCGTACGGCGGAGATTGCGTTGGAACGCGCCAAGCGCCTGACCGAAATTGGCCGGCATGTGGTGATTCTGATGGATTCGATCACCCGGTTGGCGCGCGCTTATAACCTGACGGTCAATCCATCTGGCCGAACGTTGAGCGGTGGTATGGATCCTTCGGCGCTGTACCCGCCCAAGCATTTCTTTGGGGCGGCGCGTAACCTGGAGGAAGGTGGTTCGCTGACGATCATTGCGACCTGCCTGGTGGATACGGGTTCACGCCTGGATGATGTGGTGTATGAGGAATTCAAGGGCACCGGTAACATGGAGCTGCACCTTTCGCGCAAGCTGCAAGAGCGCCGTACTTTCCCGGCGGTGGATCTGGAACGTTCGTCCACCCGCCGCGAAGACTTGCTGCTGGGGCCGGATATTCTGCAGCGCGTGTGGACGATGCGCCGCATGTATTCGCAGATGACTTCTGGGGCTGGCATGGATCAATCGGTGGCGACTGAGGCGATTATTAACCGGATGGCAAAGACGAAGAATAATATGGACTTTTTGGATACGTTGGCGGATAATATTTAGTGGGATGTTAAGGTGACAGTCACCTTAACCATAAACAGGAGCGGCCAGAATAACTGGGCGCTCCTGTTTTATTTCTGGATTTCTGTTTACCCGGCGAGACCGAGCGGGACGTTAAGGCGTTCCTCGGCCTCTAATGAGATTTTATGTTATTAGTAGGGATTGCAGCAGGCGCCAGGGGGTTTTTAGGAGAGTTGTAAAACCCTGCTGCCATGCGCGCTGGTTTGAGGTTTGCGGCTTTGCCCAAAGTGTGTTTTCGTCCACCATGAGGCAGCGCCGTTCTTCGTGCTGGAGTGCTGAAATTTCGATTTCATTTGCGCTGCGCCAGGCTTTGGGGGTCTGTGGATTCATGCTGTTGTAGAAGTAATTCATCGCGTTCTCCTTAAATCAAAACAAGTCTTTTTACCATCCGACGGTTATCTTCGCAGTACGCAAAGACTCACAAGCTAAAACACCGGTTAGACAGGTGGTTTTCGTGTGATCTTCGACGCCTACGAGGTTAGCTGGCGGGCTGGAGCAGAAGACTTGCTCTACAACGCGATTGCGTCGTTTCGCCCCAAAAGTGGGTTCCCCGATCATAAGATTCGGCGTTCAATAAACAACCTTATTATTGTACCACATCGTGTAATAATTCACAAATTTGCGGCTGCATCGACAGGGCAAACGTATCTTTATTCTTGTCTGACAGGGCTTTTTGTGTTTATTGATGGCTTGAAGGCGGATGCAAGCCGCTAGCCGGGACTCTGAATATTAATTATTGTGTGATATAACCTCGATATGAACTCTACGCGTAGATTTACTCTGATTAGTTGGGGGGTTACTATTTTATTGGTATTGGGCGCGGGCGCATTTACTGTGTGGCGCATGCAAAACCCGCCGCTGGCGACCCCTGAAATTATTGCCCGGCGGGCGCAGTCTGGCACACCGGCGGCTGCAACAATCCAAACAGGTTCGAATGTTTACTTGCTTTCGCTGCCAGCCATGCGGCGCGGGCTGGTGCTTAAGACTACGATCCCGGAGCGGCCGCGCTCTGTGATTCTTGAGCATACTGTGGAGCGCGGGGATTCGCTTTTTGCAATCGCCAAGGATTTTGGGATCAAGCCGGACAGCCTGTTGTGGTCTAATTTTGATTTGCTGAACGGCAGTTTTGACAGTCTGCGCCCCGGGCAGGAATTAAATATCCCTGCGACGGACGGTATTTTGTACAAGTGGAAAAAAGATGATACGCTGGTGAAGGTGGCCGGGGAGTTCAAGGCGGACCCGCAGGATGTGATTGAATGGATTGGAAACGATCTGGATCTGACCAACCCGGTCTTTAAGGCGGGTGATCTGGTGATGATCCCGGGCGGGAGGCGCGAGTATGTTGATTGGCTGCCCCCGGTGGCGGCGCGCGGGAGATCTGGCACAGCGAACCTGGGCGGGTCGGCCTGTAATGGCGGGCCGGTGGGCGGCGGCGGGTTTGTGTGGCCGGCGGATAATCATTTTCTTTCTGGCAATGATTACACGGAAAGCCACCGCGGTATTGATATCGCGGCGGGCACGGGTGCCAATATTTATGCGTCGGACAGTGGTGTGGTGGTTCTGGCGGGTGGGGTGGCGAGCGGTTACGGTAACGTTATCTATATTGACCACGGCAACGGTTACTCTACGGTGTATGGACATCTAAGTCAGATCAATGTGTCGGTATGCCAGGGGGTAAGCAGGGGGCAGTTGATTGGGCTGTCTGGCAGCACGGGAAATTCAACCGGGGCACATTTGCATTTTGAGGTGCGCAGGAATGGCGGTTTTAATAATCCGTGGAGTGTGTTGGGACAATAAAAAACCTGACAAGAGCGATTTACCGGGGAGTGCAGGAGGTAAGACGGGCGCAGGCCTTGCGGCTACGCTCGTACGGGAGGTTATAATTTGATGTATAATGCTGGTTTGCGGGGTTGGCCCGTGAATTGAGACGTTGAGCAGACTTAGATAAAACCTTATGAACCCTACTCGTAGATTTACCCTGATCAGTTGGTTAGTTACGCTGTTACTGGTGCTTGGCGCAGGCGTATTTACTTATTGGCGCATGCAAAACCCGCCGGTGGCAGCGCCTTTAGCGCTTGCGCAGTTGGAGCAGCCTGGAAGCCCGGCGGAGGCGTCGATTCCGCAAGGCTCAAAAGTGTATATGCTTTCGCTGCCTGCGATGCCGCGCGGGCTGGTGTTAAAGACGATCATCCCGACCCGTCCGCGGTATGAAGTTATTAATCATACTGTGGCGCGCGGTGATTCGCTTTTTGGGATTTCCAAAGAGTTTAATATCAAACCAGAGACTTTGCTGTGGGCCAATTACGATGCGCTTGAGGATGACCCGCATAGCCTGAAGCCCGGACAGGAATTGTTTGTGCCCGCGGCGGACGGGATTCTGTATAAGTGGAAGAAGGACGATACCATTCAGAGTGTTGCGGATGAATTCAAGGCCGAGAGTGAGGATATTCTGACCTGGCCGGGCAACAACCTGGATCTGACTGATCCGCAGCCAAAAGTTGACCAGCTGGTGATGATCCCGGGCGGCTGGCGTTTGTCTAAAGCCATCACGCTGCCGACGATTACGCGCGGACGCGGGACCGGCACTGCCGGAGCGGCTGGCAGCGCTTGCGGTGGGGGCGGTGCGGTGGGCGGCGGCGGGTTTATCTTTCCGGCAGGCAATCACTTCCTTTCGGGTAACGATTATTTCTCGGGGCACCTGGGGATTGACCTGGCGGCGGGTGAAGGCTCGCCGGTGTATGCCGCCGACAGCGGGGTGGTGACGATGGCCTCTGGTGGTTGGAACGGCGGGTATGGCAATGTGATCATGATCGATCACGGCAATGGTTACGCCAGCCTGTATGCGCATTTGAGTGTAATTGGGGTGAGCATATGTCAGAGCGTGGGGCAGGGCTCTGTGATTGGTTCGGCTGGCAATACCGGCAACTCTTTTGGTGCTCATTTGCACTTTGAAGTGCGGCAGGGTGGTTCGAACATCAGCCCCTGGTATGTTCTCCAATAGAAGGATTGAAAACGAAGTGCACAGCGCCCTGAAGGGAATGCCCCTGGGTGGGGTGCACTTTTTTAACAGCACTGGTTCCAGTAATGATCAGGCGCTAGCCTGGGCGGCCAAGGGTGCGCCTGACCTGGCGTTGGTGGTGGCGGATGAGCAGACCAATGGGCGCGGGCGTTTGGGGCGGGTGTGGTTCACCCCGCCGGGCGCGGCGCTGGCTTTTAGCCTGGTGATGCGCCCGAGCGTGGAAGAGAGCCAGGTGGTTGGGCGTTTTTCAGGGTTGGGTGCGCTGGCATTGGCGAATGCGCTGACCAACCTGGGCGTGAACGCCGAGATCAAGTGGCCTAATGATGTGCTGATTGGGCGCAAGAAAGTGGCGGGGGTGCTGGTTGAAACTGTGTGGATGGGCGATCAGATTGACAGCCTGGTGCTGGGGATGGGTGTCAATATCAGTGCTGAGTCTCTGCCGCGGGCTGAGCTGTTGAACTTTTCTGCGACTTGTTTGCATAACGAAGGGCTTGTGGATCTGCAGCGGTTTGGGCTGCTGCGCGATCTGTTGAGCAACCTGATTGCGCTGCGCGCAGGTTTGCCGACACCTGAGTTTTTACAGCAATGGGAGAATCGTCTGGCTTTTCGCGGGGAGAGTGTGCAGATCTGGCAGGGGAAGGCGGCGGCGTTGACGGTGCGGGTGGTGGGGCTGGAGGCGGATGGGAGTCTGCGGGTACTGACCCCGGCGGGTGAACAGCGCAGCATTCATTTCGGCGAAGTGCGTTTGCGCCCGGTGTGATATACTTTTAGTATCTTTTTCAGACGAGGTGCGTGATGTTTGAAGATCTTAGAAACAGCGATGATGCCAGCGGCTCTTTTAACCCGGGTGATGAGGTTGATCCTGAGATTGAGTCGATGTTTAAGAAGAAAGAAGCCAGGCAGGGGATGGGCTTTAAGATTCGCAGTAATAATTTTTTGGGTATGAATGCTTTTCAGCGTTTTGTGATTTCGTTCTTGCTTTTTAGCATGGTGTGTGTGTTGGGGGTGATGTTTTTGCTGGTGAGCGGTTCCATCTCGCTGCCATTCTAGGCTATTGAAGTACTTGGAAATTATGCTCTCCGTGCGAAAAAAGCGTGGGGAGTTTTTGTTTTCTACAGGGTGCTAATGGCGGAGAGGATGGTATTGAATGGCTGGTCGATTTGCTGGAGGTAAGATTCGGCCAGGGGGCGGTCTTCGGTGGCGATGGCAGTTTCTAGCAGAAGGGTTTGTTTTTGCATTTCATCTGCGCCAATGGTGCCGGCAAGGCCTTTGAAGGTGTGTGCCAGCAGGCGTGCCTGGGGAATGTTGTTGTTTTGCAGGGCAAGCCTGAGTGTGGTGATGAATTCAGCATTTTCTTGACGGAACAATTTGAGGATGCGCTTGTATAAATCCAGGTTGTTGCCCAGGCGCTGGATGGCTGGCTGTGTATTCAAGCAGGCCAGAATTTCGGGGGTCAGGCCGCCGGGGGTGTTTATGGTTTTTTGAGGTTCTGGCGGGGGTGTTTCTTTTATTGGCGCCAGGCAGCGCAGCAGGGCATTGGCCAACTGGTTGATATCGACGGGTTTGGAGACGTAGTCGTTGAAGCCGGACTCGAGTGCTTTTTCGCGGTCGCCGGACATGGCGAAGGCGGTCATGGCGATGATGGGGAGTTTATCCGGGCTGAAAAGCGGGTTGCTGCGGATTCTGGCTGTGGCCTGGTAGCCATCCATGCCGGGCATCTGGATGTCCATCAGGACTGCGGCAAGGCCACCTTTTTCAACCATATGGATGGCTTGCTCGCCGTTTTGGGCGAGGGAGACGATGAGGCCCATGCTTTCCAACATTTCCCGGGCGACCATCTGGTTGATCTCATTATCTTCTACGAGCAAAACTTGCTGGCCGCGCAGGTTTTTGAAATCCGCGCCGACCCAGACCTGCCTGGCATGCCGGGATTGTTTGGTGGTTTTGTGCCCGAAGACTTGCATGATGGCATCGAATAGCTGCGAACGGGTTACGGGCTTTACGAGGCTGCTTTCGGGGGCCGTGCTGCTGGTTTGCGTGAGGTTTTCCTGGGCATTGACGAGCAGGATGACGCGGGGCTGCTGCTTGAGACGGCGGGAGGCATCCAGGCCGTTCAGGCCGCCCGGCTGGTTCCAGTCGAATAATACCAGGTCAAATTGTTCTTCAGGGGGGGCTTTTTCAAGCAGGGCCAGCCCGGCTTCGGCGTTGTTGACGGCCTGTACCATAAATGTAAATGACTCAAGCGTACTTTGCAGGAATTCGAGGGTGGCGTGGTGATCGTCCACCACCAGAACACGCAGCCCTTTTAACTCTGGCACGCTGATAAAGGTTTCATCCTGTTTTTCAGACTGGCGCTTAAAGCGCACGTTAAATGTGAAGGTTGAGCCCTGGCCGGGCTGGCTCTGGACGCTGATTGTGCCGCCCATGAGGTTTACCAGGCGCTGGCTGATGATGAGCCCGAGGCCGGTGCCGCCATGTTTGCGGCTGGTGGATGTATCTGCCTGGCTGAAGGCCTGGAAAATTCGTTCCATTTGATCGGGGGTCATGCCAATGCCGCTGTCCTGGATGGAAAACTCTAGCTGGCATTGATCTGTTTCAATGTGTTGGGCGCTGATTTTGACGATGATGTCGCCAGTATCGGTGAATTTGATGGCGTTGCCAACCAGATTGAGCAGAACCTGTCCGAGCCGCATGGGGTCTCCGACGAGCAAACGCGGCATATACGGCGCTGTGATAAACACCAGTTCCAGGTTTTTTTCGTGGGCGCGGTAGCTGACCAGGCTGGAAAGTTTATACAGCACGTCGTCCAGGCTGAAATCGACGGCTTCGAGACTGAGTTTTTGGGCTTCAATCTTTGAGAAGTCGAGGATGTCATTGATGGTGGAGAGCAGGGACTCGCCGGATAGCTGGATGCGCGTGAGATAGTCGCGCTGTTTGTCGCTTAGTTGGGTTTGCAGGGCCAGGTGTGTCATGCCCAAAACGCCGTTCATGGGGGTGCGGATTTCGTGGCTCATGACTGCCAGAAAATCGCTTTTGGCGCGGTTGGCGGTTTCGGCCTGGTCGGTGGCAATTTCCAGTTGGAGGGTGCGTTCGCGCACAAGGTCTTCGAGGTGGTCGCGGTAGCGCAAGATTTCGGCTTCGGCGTGCTTGCGTTCGGTGATATCGCGGCTGTTGAGGACGACAGATTGCAGGTCAGGGTCATCCAGCAGGTTGGTTGCGGTTGTTTCGACCCAGAACCAGTGCCCTAATTTATGCCGCAGGCGGTATTCAAGGGTTGTGGCTTTGCCTGGTGATTGAAGAATTTCGCTGAATTTGCCTGCGACAAAATCGCTGTCATCGGGGTGGATAAAGTTGGGACCATATTGGCCCAAATATTCTGCGGGCGTAAAACCGTTGATGCGTGAATAGGAAGGGCTGACGTACAAAGGTCTGCGCCTGGCATCCAACAAAACAATACCGTCATAGCTGTTTTCAACAACCGCGCGGAAATAGGCTTCGCTTTTGTGCAGTGATTCTTCGGTGCGTTTGCGCTCGGTGATGTCTTCGATGAAGCCTTCGAGGTACTGCAGCTGGTTGTCTGTGTCCAGGATTGTTTTGACGGTGAGTTGACCGGTGAAGGTGGTGCCGTCTTTTCGCAGGTAGACATTCTCAAATTTATTGAGGTCTGGATTTGCTTCTTTTAGGCGCAGAATTTCTGCCCGGCGCTGCGGGTCTGCAAACAAACTGGCGGAATCCTTTACGCCAGCCAGGACTTCCTGGGGCGAAGCGAAGCCGAACATGCGCGCGAATTCTTGATTGACTGCGATGAATTTGCCGTTGAGCGTGACTTGCGAGATGGCGAGGCTGGCATTTTCGAACAGGTTACGGTAGCGGGCTTCACTTTCGCGCAGGGCGTTTTCGGCGGCGCGGATGCGCAGGGTGGATTGCACGCGGGCAAGCAGTTCGTTGGCGCTGATTGGGAGCACGATGTAGCCGTCTGCGCCGGTTTGCGACCTGCTGGATTGGTTGCCGGCATCTGCGGCTGCGGCTGAAAGCAAGAGGATAGAACCATTTCGGAGCCCCGGCTGGGATTTGATCTGGCGGCAGACTTCTGAGCCGGAAAGGTCCGGCAGGTTTTCATCCAACAGTACGAGGTCGGGTTTATGTTCGAGGGCCAGGCGCAATCCTTCGCGACCATCCGCGGCAGGGATGGCATTATATCCGGCAGTTTCGAGAATATGCCGGGTGTCGTTCAGGTTGGCGGGGTCATGATCCACGATTAAAATTTTGGCTATGGTGTTCATCAGCATTTCCAGTGTATTTCTGCGGAGATTTTTTTTGAAAAACCTCGCAGGCTGGCTGTATTAAAATTATACATGTCATTTGGAGGAAGCGGACATACAAGTTCATGGCAATCTCAGAGATCAGTTTTGAGGATTAAATCGGGATGAACGTATCGTCTTAAATAAATATTTGCTCGCGGGATACCTGTTTTCGCATGTATGGCCCGGGGCTGACCCAAAGGGGGCGCAAAGATCGCGAGCCGTGAGCTGTAAACAGCGCCGCATGCCGCTCCGCTACGCTGCGGGGATAATAATAAATGGGGCTAAAACGTTCTCCGATTGTATTTAAGCCCGGTTCATAGGGCGTTGCTATGTTGCCGGACGGATTTATGCGCCGGTGGTGAGTAAATACCTAAAAAGAGTGGAAAGGTGAAAGTGCCCTTGAACGATGTGGCAACGACATTACACTGACTTTGCAATTGCCCTGTTTTGGATGCAAACTGTTAACTTATTAAATGAGAATGTTGTAAAATAGGTGTTGGATATTATCGAATTTTGTCATTCGGGAATATGGACAGGACTTATTGCAATCTGCCACGAAGAACCCCGTTGAACGAGTGAAAATCTCCAACCTTTTGCGCTGTGCCTGGCCCATGATTGTGTTTGGGCTGGCTTATTTATTGCTTTCGCGCGCGAGCCTGTATTTTTTTGTGATTTCCCCGGTTGGAATTTCTTTGGTCTGGCCACCCAGCGGGCTGGCATTGGCTATGATGATCGTCAGCCGTCAGCAGGGCTGGCGGTTTGCGTTAGTATCGATTTATATTGCGATTGTTTGCGCCGATCTGTTAAGCGGTACGGGTCTGCTTCCTGCTTTGGGGTACGCGCTGGCTGTGGTTCTGGAAGCCTGGCTGATGGCGATGTTGTGTAAACGTTATCTGCCAGATGCCTGGCAGGCTGCCCCCGGCTTGAGCCGCCTGGAACAGGTGCTGGCTTTGTTCGCGGTAACGGTGATCGGTACTGCCTGCAGCGCCTTATTGGGCGCGGCGGTTTCGTATTGGGCATTTGGGGCCGATTTTGGGCATTCGTGGCTGACCTGGTGGGTCTCGGATGCATTGGGGATCATCCTGTTTACACCGCTGATCCTGGCATGGGCCAGGCCAGTGGCGCGTTCAAGACCTGACATGGCGCACTTGATGGAGGGGGCATTCATAATTTTGCTGCAGTGCGGCATGGCGGTTTACCTGTTCTTTTCTGCGCCAGGTGTGCTTTTAGCCAGTATTTTTCGAGTTTACATGCTATTGCCCATTTTTACCTGGGTTGCGCTGCGGTTTGGAGAACGGTTTAACCTGAGCTTGCTGACGGTGATTGCCTTGATTGCGATTTGGGGCACGAACAATGGCATGGGTGAGTTTGCTAAAGTTGGGACATCTGTATTGCAACGATTGCTTAGCATGCAGGTTTACCTGTTGGTGGTGATTTTCTTTATTTATATTCTGTATGCTTTTCTGGCTGAACGCAAGCGGGTGGATGCACGGATGCAGGAAAGCTCTGATCAATACAGATTGATCACCAGTACCACGCTGGATGGTTTTTGGGTGTGCGACCAGGCTGGAATATTGGTGGATGTGAATAATGCGTTTTGCCATTTGCTGGCCTATGAACGTGATGAGTTGCTGGGAATGGACCTGAGGATGGTGGATAACAGCGGCATGGATCCGTGGGCGCTGCGAGCGCGCGGCGAGACGGGCGCTGATTCTTCTTCCGATCTTATTGAGGCGCAGTACCGCGGCAAGGACGGCAGGGTGCTGGATGTTGAAATCAGCCTGACCTTTATTTCTAACCCGGAACGCTGCCTGGCGTTTGTGCGCGATATCAGTGAGCGGAAACTTGTGGAGCGCATTTTTCAGGCGCGGCTGCGGCTGGTGGAGTTTGCGCTGGGGCACTCTCTGGAAGATCTGCTGACTGCCACACTCGACGAAGTGGAGGCGCTTAGCGGTAGTAAGATTGGTTTTTATCACTTTCTGGATGAAGATCAGGTGACGCTTTCTCTGCAAATCTGGTCGACCCGCACTTTACGCGAGTATTGTACCGGGCCAGGGAGAGGCACGCATTATTCAGTGGATCGTGCCGGGGTGTGGGTGGATTGTGTGCGCGAACGCAAGGCGGTGATTCATAATGATTATGCCAGCCTTCCGCATCGCAAGGGATATCCGGAAGGGCATGCTGATGTGCGCCGCGAACTGGTGGTGCCGATTTTGCGCGGCGAGCGGATCGTGTGCATTCTGGGGGTGGGCAACAAGCTGAATGAATATAATCAGCGCGATGTGGAGACTGTGACCCAACTGGCGGATTTATCCTGGGATATCACGGAACGCAAGCGCACCGAACTTGCCCTGCAGAAAAACCAGTTTCTGCTGCGCGATACCCAGTCGATCTCAGGGGTGGGAGGTTGGGAGTATGACGCCCAGGCCCAGAGCATGCTGTGGACGGATGAGGTTTATCGCATTTATGGGGTTTCCCGAGAGCATGATACGAATGATATTAGCCTGGGGTTGAGCTTTTATTCACCTGAGGACCGTCATCGTATAGAGGCTGCTTTTCAAGCTTCCATTGAGCACGGCACGCCATATGACATGGATCTGGCTTTTATTAACGGGTACGGTCAGTACCGCTGGGTAAGCACACGCGGCAACCCGGTGAGTGAAAATGGCAAGGTGATCAGGGTGACCGGTAATATTGTGGATATCACTGCGCGCAAAATGGCTGAACAGGCTCTGCTGCATGCTTATAAAAACCTGGAATTGCAGATGGAAGCCAACAAACAGTTACAGGACAAACTGCTTGAACAGGCCACGCATGACTCACTTACCGCACTGTACAACCGGCGTTTTATGGAAGACGCTTTGCGCCACGAATTGGCTCGCGCAGCCCGTGAAGGTTACCTGGTGAGCGTGTTGATGCTGGATATTGACTATTTTAAGCCGTTTAATGATACTTATGGTCATGAGGCTGGCGACCAGGTGCTGGTGACGCTGGGGAAGGTTTTACGCGAAAATATTAGGGATAGCGACTTTGCCTGCCGCTACGGCGGGGAGGAATTTGTAATCATCCTGCCAAGGGCGAGTTTGCAGGATGCGCGGGCGCGGGCTGATTTGATCCGTGAGAATTTTTCCAGCAAACAAATTGCAGTTGAGAATTATCTTATTTCTTCCAGTGTTTCGGTGGGGGTAGCCTGTTATCCGGCCTGCGAGACGCGGGATGAGTTGCTGCGCGCCGCTGATGCGGCCATGTATATTGCCAAGCAGACCGGGCGCAACCGGGTGTGTATGTGGAGTGCGCGCAATCCTTTGGCCGCTGAAAATGCAAGTGCGGAATAAAAGCGGTCTGCTGCCCGCGAAAACATTTATAGTATGCTTACACAAAAGGTGACATTCAGCTTAACCAATGGAGAGATTAAACAGCATGAAAACGCAATGGATCCATCATAAAGGCAAAAGGGTATTGCTGGCCGATTTTTCAAATTTCGGAATGAACGTGGCGGACGCGCAAAAAGAAATGGATGAAGCTGTGCGGCTCGCCAGGGCTGAGCCGCATGATTCGGTCTGTACACTCACCGATGTAAGGGGAACGAAAGGCTCGCCGGAGATGTTTGCAGCCATGCGCGCCACATCGGAACGCATCACTCCGTATGCAAAAAGACGGGCAGTGGTGGGCATCGCTGGCGCGCAGCGCGTGTTTTTGGATATCATCAACAAGCTGGCCGGGAAAAAATCGCTCGTGACTTTTGATGATATTGACAAAGCAAGAGACTGGCTGGTTGAATAAACTGGCTATTTTTTTTTAGGGGGCGATCAGGCCTTGTTGAATGGCAAAACGCACGAGGTGTGATTGTGATTCAAAGTGCATTTTCGCCATGATGTGGGCGCGGTGGGCTTCGACGGTGCGGACACTGAGCGCCAATTTTGCGGCGACAACCGCATTGGTATTGCCCTCTGCGATCAACTGCAACACCTCGCGTTCGCGGGAGGATAGAACATCGAGTAAATCGGCTTTTTCTACATCCGCATTTAGCAGAATTTCCAGTACTTCGTTGGCGATGGCAGTGCTAAGGTAGCGCTTGCCTGCCATGACACTTTCAATGGCCTGTAAAATCTCAACAAAGTCTGAATCTTTTAAAACATAGCCCATGACGCCGCACTGCAAGGCGCGCACAACATAGGTGGAGTTGGCGTGCATGGAGAGGAAGATCAGTTTTGTTTTGAGACCTCTTTGCAGGGCAATTTTGGCGGCTTCTATGCCGTTCAAGTTTGGCATCATGACATCCATAAAAGCAATATCGGGGGAAAGCTCTTCTATTAGTTTGAGGGCTTCCTGCCCGTTATTGGCCTCGCCGATCACTTGAAAACTGGGGCGGGTTTCAAGCAGGGAGCGCATACCCTGCCGCACCAATTTATGATCATCAACCAGAATAATTCTAATGGGAACCATGGGTTTGCTCCGTTTGTTTGAGGTCAAACTCTGCCAGGACAAGCGTGCCTTTGCCGGGTTCAGATTTCAAGGCAAAGCGTCCGCCGGTCAGTTGAACGCGTTCCTTCATGCCGGATAGGCCGGTGGAAGCGATAATCTGAATGGCTTGCGGGTCAAAGCCGCGGCCTTCATCTACAATGGAAATGCGGAGCAGGTCTGGCTTGATGATCAATGTGACACTGGCATGAGTTACGCCGGCGTGCCGGGCGATATTGGTGGTGGCTTCTTGCGTTACGCGAAAAACGGTGGTTTCAATGGCGCGGTTAAAGCGGTGCTCATCGAGAGGGTTGATATTGTGATGAATAAGGATGTGGGTGCGGTTGCTAAAACGTTTGAGCAGGTCATCCAATGCGGCTGGCAGGCCAAAATCATCGAGAACGGCCGGGCGCAGGTTGAGTGAAATTTCGCGGACGCGCTGCATTAATTCGTTGGTGACGGCGCGCGCTTCGGTGAGCGGGCTGGCAGGGTGGTCGCCTCCGCGTTCAAGGATGAATTTTAGGCCGGTGATGAGCTGGCCGATTTCATCGTGCAGTTCGACAGCCACATGGCGGCGCTCATTTTCCTGGGCTTCGATGGTTTGCTGGGAGAGGATCTGTAACTGTTTGTTTTTTACAGAGAGCTCGGTCAGGGCTTCTTCGAGCCGCTCACGTTCATCGATGAGATGGCGGTAGCGGTCGACGCGGCAGAGGGTGTTCAGGCGAAACTCGAGCTCGAGGCTGTCGAACGGTTTGGCGATAAAATCATCCGCGCCGACCATCAGGCAGTTTAGTTTGACTTCGCGGTCATCGAGGGCGGTGACCATGATGATGGGCACTTCGCCGATGAGATGATCGGCGCGGATGATCTTGCAGACTTCGTAGCCATTCATGCGCGGCATCATCACGTCGAGCAGGATGACATCCGGGCTGAACTTCTTTGCCATTTGGATGCCCTGGATGCCGTCTACGGCCATTTGCACACGATAATTGGGTTTGTCGAGCAAATCGCCGAGGGTTGTGCGCGTGACGATATCATCATCAATGACAAGAATGGTGTAGGGTTTATCGCTCATGGTCTGGGCTCCAGCAGGTTTTGTAGGGTCAGGGTTAATTTGGGCAGGTTGACCGCCCTGGCTATGAATGCGTTTGCGCCAGCCCTGATATTTATTGTAGTGGAATTTCCCTTATGATGCAATTCGTATTTATACGTATTTTACAGCGTTTTTGCGCGGTATTCGGTTTGAACGAAGTAAATTTGGTGCTATTAAGTAGTTATCGGGGAATGGTTTAGGTACTTAAACGAATTAATTATCTTCCTTTTGAATTTATACTGATTCGTAGGATGGCACAGATTGGCAGACCGCCCAAGAGCAAGAGCGGTGGTTGGCAATGACCGCAAATATTATTTTGAAGAAACTGTGCGGCGGCTGGTTTTTTGGATCATTAATGTGGAATTAAGGCATTCTTTGGATTATTTTTATTATGGAATTGATAGCATGCCCCTATAATGAGACATTCATGGTGGTATTTATGCTACCAGACCCAGCAGTGTTGCGCTAGATCCTGAAAAACCTAACTCCGATTGATGTAATTTTATTGTCCGAACCATGCAGAGGTATTTATGTCCACTATTCTACAGAACTCCCTGATCGTGTTTTCCTTATTATTTGGCGCTCTATTGCTCATTCAACTGGCGACCCGGTTGCTCATCGGCAAGGGTATTGTGAACACCTTTTCGCTTGTGATCATGGTGATCGTGGTGATCGACTGTGAACTTGCCTATATCCTGGGCCAGATTGAGCTGAATGTCCTTAACGTTGTCCTAATCTTTACACCTGGGATCTTAGCGACGATTGCGGGAATTTACTTTTTGTTCTGGCTGGTGTTGGTACCGGTGCGAATCCTGATTGGAACCACCAATCGTCTGGCAGAAGGGGATCTGACCGGGAATATTGCGTACACCAATAATAACGAAATCGGGCAGCTGGCAAGCGGGTTGTCGAATGTGATCGGTTATCAGCGCGAAATGGCGCGCATCGCGAACCAAATTGCTCATGGTGAATTGACAGAAACAGTCCAGGTAAAATCTGACCAGGATGAACTGGGCCAGGCTTTCAAGGAAATGAGCTTTCAGCTTAATAATACGATCAAACAGGTTTCTGCCAATGCGACCAGCCTGCATGATGCCAGCCAACAGCTGGCCAATGCATCCAAACAGACCGGCGATTCAATGAACGAGATTTCGAACGCGATCCACCAGGTAGCCAAGGGCACCAGCGAACAGACGGCGGGTGTGACCAAGACTTCGGGCGCAGTGGAGCAGATGAGCCGGGCGATTGACGGCGTGGCACGCGGGGCGCAGGAACAGGCCAAGGCGATTACAAGGGCCTCGCAGGTGACGACGCGCATCAACACGGC
>Ga0105047_10006202_pt1 | contig 20323 bp, 14 predicted proteins | sample MAT04_FD_78384 | JGI IMG/M metagenome (GOLD analysis project Ga0105047, IMG submission 78384) | Freshwater microbial communities from Lake Fryxell liftoff mats and glacier meltwater in Antarctica - MAT-04 (megahit assembly) | ecosystem: Environmental > Aquatic > Freshwater > Ice > Liftoff...
TCGCGCGCAGGCCATCGATGCAGGCCGTCAACGGCAGCAATTGAATCAACGGTTGCACGGCGTCCGGGAACTTGTCCGACGGGAAGAAGACCCCGCTGACGACGTACATCGGCAGCATGATCGCGTTCATCAGGCCCGACACGGTTTCGATCGTCTTCGCCCGGCAGGCGATCAGTAACCCGAGGCCGCCGAAGCTCAAGCCCGAGACGAAGACCAACGCCAGCAGCGTGAGCCAATTCCCGTGGACGGTCACGTCGAAGGCCAAGTTGGCGAACATCAGCAACACCGCGATTTCAATGAGCACAAACACCAACCGCGAAATCAGCAGGCTGAGCATGAAGTGGTGTTTCTTCATCGGTGTCGCCAGGAAGCGCTTCAGCAACTTGCGGACGCGCAGATCGACGATCACGAAGCCGACGCCGAATAGCCCCCCGCCCATCAGGTTTGTCCCCATCAACCCCGGCAGCAGGAAGTCGATGTAGCGTCCGCCCGGCTCGTCGGTGGAGATGTCCTGCGGCTTCGCCAACTGGGGGGCTTCGCTGCGGAGAAGCAAGTTATCCACCGCGTTGCGGGCGAGCACGCACTCCGGCCGGTTCGGGTCGAGTTGGTATTCCCACTTCGGTTCCCCCGCCAGCGGCCGAATGATCAGGCCCGTCTTTGCGGTACGCAAACGATTCTTCGCCGTCGCATCCGGGTTGAGGTTCACTTTCAACCGCTCGTCGGCGCTCAACTTCTCCGCGAGATGCTCCGCCGCCGCGCGTCCCCCGGCTCCGTCCGTGACGACATCCACGGTGATCTTCTCGACCGGACGATCCCGGAAGGCAACGCCAAGGGCAACCGCCAACAGCAGCGGGAAGCCGTAGACCCAGAAGACCGCGGCCGGCTCGCGGTAGAATTCGCGGAAGCGGGTCAGCGTCAGTTGGAAAAGCGGATGGCGGTTCACAGGGGGTTCATTCCGTATCGCGGAGGTGCCGGCCGGTCAGGGTCACGAAAACATCTTCCAGCGTCGCCGTGCGCGTCGTCAGCCCGAGGAGTTTGACGGAAAGCGTCTGCAACAGAATCAACAGTGCGGGTAGCACCCGGGCCGGTTCCGCCACCGACAGTGACAACACGCCGTCGGTGGCCCGCTTGACGGTCTTGACCGTCGGCAGGCTTTTCAGCGCGTCGTCCGAAATCGACGCCGGTTCCGCCACGGTGAAATCGATGACGTGCTCGCCGCCGACTTGCAGGATCAAGTCGTGCGGGGTACCCAGCGCGATAACCTGGCCCTGATCGATGACCGCCACGCGGTCGGCGAGCCGCTCGGCTTCGTCCATGTAGTGGGTGGTCAGCAGCACCGTCCGCCCCTTGGCTTTGAAATCGTTGACCACGTCCCAGAGTTGCCGGCGCGACTGCGGGTCGAGACCGGTGGTCGGTTCGTCGAGAAAGAGCAATTCCGGTTCGCCGACGAGGGCGCATGCCACCGCGAGCCTTTGTTTCTGACCGCCCGAGAGTTTATCGACGAACGCGCGGGCTTTCTCGTTCAACGAGACCAGCGACATCGCTGCGTCGGGTTCAAGGCCGGATTTGTAGAAGCTGCGAAAGAGTTCGAGCGTCTCGCGGACGCGGAGTTTGTCCGACAGCCGCGTCTCTTGGAGCGAGATGCCGATGCGTTCGCGCAGTTCGGCTTCGTGGGTCGCCCACTGCCGGCCGAGCACCGTCACCTCGCCGGAGGTCGGTGCGAGCAGGCCTTCGATGATTTCGAGCGTCGTGGTTTTCCCGGCGCCATTCGGGCCGAGCAAGCCGAAGCATTCGCCGACTTTGACGTCGAGGGTCACGCCGCGCACGGCTTCCACCGGCGGCCGGGCCGGGTAAGTTTTCACGAGGTCGCGGACGGTGATGGCGTCGCTCATCCCCGTATGATAGTCAGCCTGGTCGATGGTTGTGCGCCTCGATTGGCCGGCACAATCGGCGCGCCCGCCACGACCCGACTCTCCGGTGTCTTTTCCTCGCGTTCGCCGGCGGAATCGGTCGGTCGGCCGCTCCGGGGTTACCGATAAGTCTCGCACTTCCCCAGATGCGGGCGCCGCCCGGGTGGCGAAGTGTTTTTTTCCCTGCCAAGGATGGTTCCGATGCGCAAATTCTTCTGTGCGATGCTGATCGCCGCCGCCGCCCTCACCGCCGTCAGCGCCACGGGCTGCAAGTCGACCAAGGGCTGCAGCTCTTGCGGGTGATCCGGAAATCCGGCGGCGCGCGGCACCCCGCCCGCGCCGCCGGTTTCGGAATGTGCTTTTCCGGTTCGCACTTTACAAACTCGCACCCGTACCGTATTTTCCCCATCCAACCGAGTGTGGAGCGACCTTTACCCACATGAGCGATCCTGCGGATCGTTTTCAATAAGGGTGTCGCCGACGTGATCAGCCTTATCTTTCCCGCTTTCAACCCGGGTTCGAGCGCCGAACGCACTTGGGACTCGGTACGCGATTTCATCGCCGTGGGAAGCGATCTTCGTGTGCGACGGTTTCACCGATGGAACCGCCGAACGACCGGAAACCTTGCGCCTCGAAGCCGCCGACCCGCGACTCCGCGTTGTGAGTTACGGCCGCAACCGCGGTAAAGGGCACGCCGTGCGGGTCGGCCTGCTCGCCGCGACCGGGTCGATCCGCGTGTTCACCGATATCGATCTCGCGTACTCCTTCGACGACATCGCCCGCTTGGCCGACGAATTGCAACGCGGGGCGCAGCTCGCCGTAGGCAGCCGGGATCACCCCGATAGCCTCGTGCAAGGCCCGTTCGCCATTTGGCATATATCGCCAAACGCCGCAAGCAGAGCCGCATTTTCGGAGGCCTAGCCCGGCGCATGCTGCCGCTGACGCTGAACGACACGCAAGCCGGGTTGAAGGGAACGACGGCCGAAGTGGCCGAGCGCGTCCTCCCCAACCTGACGTGCGACGGATTCGGCTTCGATTGCGAACTGCTCACGGCCTGCGCTCGCTACGGGATCCCGGTCACGGAGATGCCGTCTGCGTCCGCTACGACGACGCGGTCAGCAGCACCGGGGGCCTGAGGACGATCGCGGCGATGATTCGAGAACTCTGGCGGATCCGCGGCCGCTGGCCCAAATCCGGCTTTCCCGCCCCCGCGGACGACGCGGCACGACGGTTGCATATTCGATTGGCTTAGCCCCAGAGCCCGCGCCCGCGCGACGGCCCTGCGGCTACCGGAACCGCGTCGCACGGACCGCGACCGACCCCATTGGAACTGGGCACTTGGAACCTGAAATACCACGCACTTTGCTCGTGACCGCCGACGACTTCGGCATCGGACCTAATACCAGCCGGGGCATTCTGGATTTGGGCCGGCGTGGCGTCGTGACGACCACCGTGATGCTCGCGAACTCACCCTATGCCGAAGAAGGTGTCGCCGAATGGCGGAAACAGGGTTGCCCCCTCGAACTCGGCTGGCACCCTCGCCTCACCCTCGACGCCCCGATTCTCGATGCGAATCTCATCCCCTCGCTCGCCGGTACGGATGGTCGCTTTTTGAAGCTGAGTGCATTTTTGAAACGGATGGCCCGCAGGCGGATCCGGGAAGATGAAATTGAAGCCGAGTTCCGGGCCCAATTGCATTGCTATCTCGACCTTGTCGGCGAGCCGCCCGCCAACGTGAACGCCCACCATCACCTCCACATCTTCGGCGCCGTCGGCCGTGCGCTGCGGGCCGTGCTGAGCGAAGTCGAACCGAAACCGTTCCTGCGACGCGTCGTCGAACCGCTCTCCACTCTCCTCGGGATTCGCGGGGCTCGAGTCAAGCGGATGGCAATCACGCGTTTCGGCCGGAGAGCGGCACAGCGCCAAGCGGCCGAGGGGCACCCCGGCGCCGAATGGTTGATGGGGATCACCGATCCGCCTTGCGTCCACCGCGATGAGTTTTTCGGCGAATGGCTCGCCGCCGCACCGGGTCATCGCGTCGAATTGACCTGTCACCCCGGTTTCCTCGACCTCACCGTCCAAGGCCGCGACGGCAGCTTGGCGGACGGCCAATTGGACCGCCGCCAACGGGAATATCAATTGCTCGGCCGGCCCGATTTTGCCGGGGCCGTCGCCGCCGCCGGGTTTGAATTGCGGTGCGCTTCCGACTCGATTCGACCGCTGGCAATATCCGAGATGCGACGGGCGGGTTGACTTGCCGAGTTACAAATGCCGGTCGCCTCGTCATACCCCGCTCCCCGCCAAAAACCCCGTGCTCCAGGCGCTCTGGAAGTTGTAGCCGCCGATCCAGCCGTCCAAATCGAGCACCTCCCCCGCGAAGTACAGCCCCTGCTGGCGTTTGCTCTGCATCGTGCGTGAATCGACTTCGTCCAAACTGACGCCGCCGGCGGTGACTTCGGCCTTCTCGAAGCCGAGGGTGCCCCGCAGCGGCACGCGCATCCGTTTCGCCATCGCCGCGAGCTTCTGCCGGTCGACTTTGCTCAAAGCCGCCGCTTTGCGGTCCAAGGGCATTTCGGCCTGCGTCAACATCGCGTCGCAGATGCGGCGCGGCAGTCGCTCGGCCATCACTCCGGCGAGTTGTTTCTTCCCTTGGGCCAACGTTTCGACCTTCAAAAATTCGTCGAAGCCGGCTTCCGTCTCGCTCGGCAGGAAGTCCATCTCCAAGCTCAGTTGATTGGGTGTGGCGTGCCCGCTGACAGCCCGGCTGACATCGAGCGGGGCCGGGCCGGTCAGTCCAAAGTGGGCGAAGAGCATTGACCCCTTCCGCGCGTCGAGCAGCTTGTTCTCGGGGTCGAAGACCTTCAACCCTGCGTGCGGCACCGTGATCCCCTTCAGCTCGGGCACCCATCCCGCGTTCACCGTAAGGGGCACGAGCGCCGGCCGCGTCGCGGTGACCGTGTGGCCGAACTGCCGGGCAAAGCCATAGCCATCGCCGGTGGTGCCGCAGCCGGGGTACGACAAACCGCCCGTCGTGATGAGCAGATGCTCGCAGGTGATTTGCCGAGTGCCGGTGGAAACTTTGAACCCGCCCTCGGCGATCTTCTCCACGGCGAGCGCTGGTTCGGCGAGGGCGAGCTTGGCGCGGCTGCGGTCGAGCCGACGCAAAATGGCATCGAGGACATCGACGGCGCGATCGCTGACGGGGAAGATTTTGCCGGTGTCCTCGACCTTCGTCATCACCCCTTCGGCGTGGAAAAATGCAAGGACATCTTTGGGGCCGAACGCGGCGAGGGCCGAGTGGAGGAAGCGACCGTTGGGACCGAAGGCTTCGACGATACCACGGTTGTCGCAGTCGTGGGTGATGTTGCAGCGCGTGCCACCCGACATGAGGATCTTGACGCCAGCCTTGCGGCCTTTCTCGAGGAGCAGCACGCGCCGCCCCCGCTCCGCCGCGAAGATGGCGGCGAACAATCCGGCGGCCCCGCCGCCGACGACGATGGCATCCCAGTCATGTGTCATAGGGTGGATTCTACGGCTGATCTGATTTCCGGGTGTCGCAACGATTCTTGGAGTCGTCATTCCGGCGTTCACCCACCCACCCTACCGCGAAATGAACTCCTCCATGCGGAACGACCTATGCGGGACAAGGGTTTACGTCCGATTTCGGGTGAAATCCTCGGACTCGGCTTCGTCGGTCGTTACCAAACCTCCAACAATTCTGGGAGGTTGTTCGTAGTTCGTAGGGTGGGCCGAGTCGGCGAGTCCCACCGTCCGGCTTGCGGAGCATGGTGGGACTCGCCGACTCGGCCCACCCTACGGACTGCAATGGATAAACGATCGGACTCCCCACGGCGAAAGTGCGCGCCCCGGATTCAATCGTCCTTCGGCGATTCGAGGCCCATGATGCGGTCGAGTTCGTCGAGGGTACCCGCCTCGCGGATGATGGCGCGCATCAGGCTGGGGAAGGGGAGGCCGCCGAGCCGCACGCAGCGCTCGAGCATGAAGGGGATCGGGCTGTGCGGCTCGATGCGTTTCAGCGTCGTCGCGATCACTTCGATCTGCCGGTACAACTCTTCGCGCGTATTTCCGTAGGAGGTCGGACTCGACGGGCCGGACGAGGCGGTGCCCGCATCACCCGTCTCGGGCTCCGCCGCGACGTTCGCGGACGGCTCCAATTCGACGCCACGGCGGCGGGCGACTTCGCGGATCAATTGCAAACATTGCTCGATGGCGGTGCCGATGCTCGAGGTATTCTCCGGCGACAGGAAGTTCGGGGCGATGTCGTTGCCGAGTTGATCGTCCAACGAGCGCGAAAGCGATTCGAGCGCCGACCACGCCGCATTCGCATCCGCGAACGCGTTGCGCAGGTAAGGAATGTCGATTTTGCCGATAGCCTCTTCAACTTCGCCCTTGCGCTCCGGGGTGATCCAATCGACGTAGGCGAACGATTTCGACCCCGTCTTCAACAGGGGAATCGAGCGGATCGCCTGCGGGAACTTCGCCCCGCGCATTGAGTCGTTGAGCCAGTTGAACGGCCCGACTCGGATTTCGGCATCTTCGCCGGGGCCGGGGATCGGGTGCAGGTAGTCCCAGCAGTCCGTCACCAATCGGCCGAGCAAGATCAGGCCGTCGCGCAAACCCGCCACGCCGTGCTTCTTCGTTGTGGCTTCGACCAACCGCACCGCGACGAGCAAGTCCTTCGATTTGCCCGCGAGGGTCTCCGTGGCCAACCGGATGATCTTCGGCCAGTCCGCTTGGCGGCCGGCGCTGCTCGCGTCGAAGTCGTCGGCTTCTTTGCGGAGTTCGTCGAGTTGCAGGCGGATCGCGTCGGCCAGCGGCTCCCCGGACGGCGACGCGTCCGAGATCGGCAGGACCAATTCGTCCGGGTTCAGTACGGCGGGGGAGCTCAAGGGGGATCCTCTACAAAGTTATTTCTTGACGACTGCGATGTCGGCGACCGCGCGCTGCACGGCGCCGGGGTCGGCCGGTTCGGGGAGGAACCGCCAGATCGGGAATTTTGCGTGCGCGCTGCGCACGATGGTCGGCGCCCCGATTTCCCCCGGCGAGGCCAAGAGAATGAAGTACTCGATCCCTTTGTCTTTGCCATTGAGCAGGCCGCTGATTTGGAACGCGAACGGGGCTTCTTTCTTTTGGGGCGACAAGATCCTCGCTTTGCCGGCTTTGAATTTGTATCCGCCTTCCACTTTCTGCACGCCGAGTTCGCCGTTGGACCAGCGCATCAACAGCACGAAGTGCCCGTCGGCGTCGGCGGTCAATTTCAGCCGGAACGCTTCTTCCGTTTCGACTAGGGCGATGGCGTCCCCTTCCGGATTGATCACTTCCAAGGTCAACTTCGGGAACGGCGGAGCTTGGGCCGCGACGTGTTTCGGGTAGAACGCCCCGAGCGGCGGAACGGCCGACCGCAGCGACGGGCGACTCGCGAATTCTTCGTTCAACTTCCCGTCGGGGCGCGGCTTGGTTTTTTTCTCGGCGAGCCGGATCAGGCTCTTCAATTCTTCGGCCAGCGGCGTGTGCAGCCCCTTGTTCAAAAGGGCGTCAGCGAACCAGTCGGCTTTCAGGTACGGGATGGGCCGGAGTTGCTTCATCTCGCCCAAGGCCCGGTTCAACCGGGCCGCATCGGGGCCGGCGGTCGGCCCGGCGTCCGGGTATTCGAGCAGGATCAAGTCGAAGGCGTTCATGGGGAATACGCCAGCGTCGGTGCCGTCGAGAACCTTTTCAAAAAGGTCGGGGGCGTGCCAGCCGAGGGTGCGGATGTCGAGTCGGAAGAGCGTCGCCGAGTCGTCGACCGGTTGCGGGGGGGCCGGATTCGCCTCCGTCGCCGCGACGAGCGACCGCTGCAAATTGAATTCGACGGCCTTGAGGGCGGGCGTCCCGGTGCCCCCGGCGACCAAATGGGCGATCGATAGGTAACGCATGAACGGGCGGTTCTTCTCTTCGATTTGCTCGAGATCGTCTAGCAAAGTGCGTTGCGTGGTGGCGGTGTCGAAGGCTTTTGGGAAGCTCGGCGCTTTGGCTGCGATCCACTGCTTCAGCACCGCGATTTCGGCGCCGCTCGGACGCGGGTGTCCGGCGGGGGGCATCGAGCCGTCGTCGAGGAATTCGAGAATTTGCGAGCGCGCTCCAGTCTTGGCGGCAAAGGGAATCGGCGCCTGCAAACCGACGAGTTGCTTGTGGTCGAGCACCGCAAGCGCGCTGCGCGTCGAACCTTCTTTGTGGCACTCCCCGCAGTATTGGCCCAAGATCGCCCGCGATTGAATGGCGAGATCGCCCGTTTGCCGTCGGGTCAGTTCGGGCTCGGCGGCCCAAGTGCTATCGACCGGGACAGCCGCGATTCCCAGAGCCAAAATCAAAACGATTTTCATGCGACTCCCCCCCGATGCTCCCCGCAGATGATGTCTATTTTCTATCATCTGCGGTTACGATCGGGGCTTCCATGTCAGTTGTGAGACAACAATCCCCATCAATTCTTCGGTTTGTAGTATCGCAGGCTGATGTCCGACACCGGCGTTTCCGAGGTCGGTTGGAAGTAGATCCGCTGCGTTTCCGACACTTCGGCTTGCGTTCCTTTCACTACGAAACCGCGGCCGTTCTTGGCGTCTTTGCCGATTTCGCGGAGTTGGGCCTGCAAGCCGCGGAGCGTTTGTGGGCGATCTCCCTTCGAGGCCGCGCTGCCGCGGGCCATGGCCACGATCTGCAAATCGGTCTTCGGCTCGGGCTTCGCGATCTTCGTTTCGTCGGTCGTGGCCGTGCCCAAGAATGCCACCAAGCGGAAGGTCCCGGCGTGGTCGCCGTAGCGGACCGAGTCGACGCGGGCGTCTTCGGGTGCGACGACCTCGAACGGCAAGGCTTCTTTGTCGCTCGTCTGGAACCCGGTGATCGTCGTCTCGGCGCCCGGTTCGAGGATCCATTTGCGGCAGGCCGCGGGGGCGGCTTTCTCTTGGTACAGCGTGCTTTCGCCATTCACCAAGAGCACGACGGCGTAGGTCTCTTGCGTCGGGTTGGAAATGACGAAGCCGACCCGGTCACCCGGCTTCGGCGTCGGGATCGATTGCCCCGAGACGTCGACGGCTTTGCCGTTGTATTGGATGGTCCATTTCACCGGGCAGTCGGCCAAGGGTGCGAACGGTTTGGTCGGAGTCTCGGTCGCGGCCGGAACCGATTGTTTCATCTCTTCGACGATTTCCTTCTGGGCTTCGTCCGGGAGTTTCTCCCCCGAGACGAGAGCTTTTCGCCGCGCCGCGGGCATCGTGTAGCTCAACCCGGTTTGGGCGAGCAGTTCCGTGCCGGGCGAGACGAGCATCGCCGGGCCGACGTCGTCCAGCTTGCCGTCCGATTTGAACATCTGGAACTGCACGGTCATGGATTTCAAACCGGGGTCGAGGGTGGCCGCGCCGACGAGGAACGCGCTCGCTTCGACTTTGTCGCGGCTCCACGCCAGTTCGAATTTCTTGGCGAAGAACGCCTTCCGACCTTCTTCCGTGCGGTGGTTGGCGTCAGTCATCGAATTCTTGACGACGAACGCGCTCGGCTGTTCGATGATGCCGAATTCCGGGTCGGCGTTGCCCAAAATCAACGCGCGCTGCGTCTGGTTGGCCAAGCTCTGGTTGATGTCGCCGGCATCGTCTTGCAGCGGGGCATCCTTCCCTTGGCGGACCAAGAATTTGAGGACGCCGACGTTCGTGCAGCCCTTCTTTTTCAACAGTTCGATCATCGGCCCCGCTTGCTTTTGTATCGCGGCGGCGAACGCCGGTTCGTCGGCGGCGCGACTAGGACCGACTAGGGCGGCGAGGAGCAACAGGGCGGCGGCACGGCGGAACATGGGAACGGCCTCGGGGGATTCGACTACCGCTGTATGCGGTTCGCCGTTGGTTCCGGACAAGGAAACGGTTTCCGCAGGATCGTCCGTCCCGCGCTCCGCTACTTCTTCAAAATCACAGTGTCCGGAGGCGATTGGGGAAAGCAGATCGGGAATTGCACGCGCGGCTTGGCCGGGTCGCCGGTCCCGGCGAGCAATTCGGGCAGCTTCTTGTCGACGTACTTGAAGAGCTGTTTGCATGTCATTTCGCCGTTCGAGTCGCGGTCAAGGCTGCGGAAATCGGGGCCCATCGCCTGCATGAGCGAGTACGTGAACAGCCCGTGGCCGACTTTGGGATCTTCGTACGAAAGCTGGTTCTGCTCGCAGGCCGCCATGATGAACGGCCCCTGGCCGTCGGGGATCAGCCGGCGGATGACGTTCGTTTCGGTCGCTTGGCCCGAGTGGCAGACATCGAGGAAGATCACCTTCCGACAATTGATTTTCACGAGGGCGTCGAACAACTCGCTCGCGCCGAGGGAGGTTTCCAACGGCTTCTTCGGCGTGAAGTCGGGGCAGCAGAACAGGAACTTGCCATCGAGTTCGGATTCGAAACCGCGCTGCCCTAAGACGCGCTTCGGGGCGTCCTTCGGATCCGGGGTCGACAGCGTGCCGTGCCCCGCGAGGTAGACGATCAGGAGATCGTCCGGCTTGGCCGACGTCAAGTTCGCCAGCGCCGCGGTGAGTTGTTTGCGGGTCGCCTTCGCGTCGAGTTCGAGCGCGATGGCCCCCTTCGGGAAGTACCGCTTGGCCCCGGTGAAGTCCTTATGCAGTAGTGCGGTGAGTTTCTCGGCGTCGTTCACGGCGCTCGTCAGGTTGCCGAAGCCGCGGTCGCCGGCCCCGCCGTTTTTCGGGGCGCCGTAGTCGTTGATGCCCACGGCCAACCCGAGCAAGCTCGGTTGCAGGGTGCCGGGAGTTTGACTCACGGCGAACGATTCTTGCGAGCGCCCTCCGAGACCGTTGAACGCGAGGACCGACAATTGATTCGATCCGCTGCGGAAGACGTCCCGCGGGATGTTGAGCGCCCGCTTGAAGTTCTTGTTGGGAAGGCTGTCCCAAACCTCGTAACGGAAGTCGTTGATCCAGAGTTCGACACGCTCCGGGAGCAGGTCGGGGTTCGAGCCGCGCGGTTCCACGGTGATGCCGATGTCGAGGCCTTCGTCCGGCACGGTCGTCTGCCGGACCGCCAAGCGAATCGGGGCCGATTCGAACTGGGCGAACGACCGGGCTTGCGGGTTCGGCCCGAGCGCCTCGACGAGGGCCTCCCCGATATCCCGGGTTTTCAGGAGAGTCTGGAGGACGCCTTGCCGGAGGTATTGCTCTTTGAATTGCGCCAGCGGGTAAAACTTGGGGCTGTCCGACACCGAGGGCGCATTGACGTGCCAACCGACGAGGTTGTCGCCGTGGGTCGTCTTCGTGAAGTAGTACGATCCCTGCCACATCCAGACGATCCACTGGCGGAGTTGGTTGCGCTCGTCGAACCCGGCGAACCACTTCCACAGCGGCCGCTGCCGCACGGTTGTGAGGGTCTCGGTGCGATCGCCCGACTTCGGGTTCAACCGGCCGAAGAACAGCTCCAACCCCGGCTTCGGCGATTCGAGCGCGTCGAGGGCGTCGCGGATTTCCCCGCGGCGGGCTTGGTTCGGCCGGCGGTCGTAGACGAATTTCGCCGCGACGCTCAGGCGTTCGATCACGTCGTTCGCTTTCAACCCGGCTTCGTAGGCGGGCGAGCCGTCGGCGACGGTGTTCACCGTCAGCTTGCCGTCGACCTCGCGGAAGGTCGCCCCGAGGTGGGGCTGCTCGGCCCAGTTTTTGAGGCTGTACGCGGCCACGGTGTGGTCGGCCCCGCCGGTGAGGAACCACGTGCCGTCCTTCGCGGCGACGACCGAGAGCACCTCGCCGCTGTGGCCCGTATAGAGCCGTTTGCGCTCGAATTCGAGATTTTTCGTCTTCGGGTTCAACGCGGCCTTAGCCACGTCGAGTTCGAAGAGCGAGCAGCCGTAGTAGTGGCCGACGATCAACTTCGGGGCACCGCCGGCGACCGCGGGGGGCACGAAGGTGTAGCAGGTCGGCTGTTGATCGCGATTCGGATCGAGGATCAACCTGATCCGCAGCGGTTGGAGCCCATCGCGGGGGAGCACGGCGTACCACACGAACGAATTCTCGGAGTCGGGTTCAACCGTCCACCCTTCGGATCGGGCGAGGGGTTCCCTCCATTTTTGTTTCGCGTCGGGCTGCTGGGTCAAGCGGTCGAGGTCGAAGGCGGTCCACTCGCCGGCGCCGCGCCGGTTCGGGTCGGTCGCCGCAGGGTCACGACCGATGCGCACACCGAGGGTCTTGCCGTTCTCGCTGAGGGCGACCCCCCACGGCTTGCGCCCTTGCCCGTGGACGACCGACAGGGGCTTCTCGGGCTTAGTGGTGTCGTAAAGGGTCACTTGATCGACGTCGCCGCCGGCGATGGCCAAACGGGATTCCTTCGGGTGGAAGGCCATTGCCTCGGCCCGACCGGGGTGCGCGAATTCCTTCGCCAAAACCAACTCTCCTTTGGCCTTCGGCGCTTCAAAGATTTGGACAGTGTTATTCGCTTCCATCAGATACCGGCCCGCGTTGTCTTTCGCCGGGAGGGCCTTCACGAGTGCGATGGCCAATTGCCCGGTCGCGGGGTGCCAGGCCAAGCTGCGGGCGTGCGTGTCTTTGGGCAGAGCGTGGTCGATAAAACGCGTCCCTGCCACGCTGCGGAGGACGAGCCGCTCGTTCGGGCTGGCCGCGGCGATCCACTGGCCATCGGGGGACAGGGCGGCGCGGTACAGGGTGAACTTCTCTTTCAAGCCGTCGTTGACGTTGAAAAGTGTCGTCCCTTTCGGGATGTCGGCGTTCGGGTCGTCCGAGTGATCCCCGGTCACGTCGCAGGCCAGCACTTGGCCGCTTTGCGCGACCGAGACCACCGTGTCGGCATCGCGGAAGTAAAGCAAGCGCGGGAAGTTGAAAGGCGTGTCGCCGAGTTTCAGGGCCTCGTGCTTGCCGATGCGAACGGGCCAGTTCCAGCCGCGGCCGTCGATTTCTTTCGGGAGGGCCTTCGGCTCCCAGAACCAAAGGCTGCCATCGGCCGTGCCGAAGGCGAGTCGCTGACCGTCCGGGTGGAACGCCATGGCCATCACGTTGCCGGCGTCGAGGTTCGGCCACGTCAGGGCGATCAATTTGGTTTCTTGTTCGGTCGAGGCCGCGCGGTCGAGGATCGCCACCGTCCCCGATTTCATGCCGTAACCTCCGACGGCGACGCGTTTGCCATTAGGGGAGATCGCGAGGGCTTTGATGCCGCCGCGCTGTTCGCGCCAAGCGCGCCAACGGAGGATTTGTCCTTTCGCGGGGTCGGCTTCTAAGCCGCCGGCCGCGTGGGGCCAAATGCGGGCGACTTTGTCGTCTCCGCCGGCGATGAGATACGAGCCATCGGGCGCGAAGCGCAGCACGTCGCAGGTGCCGTAGCGCCCCCCGGCTTCGGGGCAAACGTCCGGCTCATCCCGCGAGCGCCGGTCGGCCTGTTGCCCGAATACGGGTGCGGCGAGGAACAGCGAGGCGATCAGGATGCGGCGAACCATGGCGGAACCCATTCGATGGCGGTGAGTCTACAGGGACATATCTGGGAACGAGCCCGGTCGCGGACAGTTCAATCTTCTCGATCTTCGACATCCGCGGCCCCGGAGAGCTTCTCGATGCGCTCGAGCACGCGGCGGACTTTGCGTTCGTACGACCCGACTTGTTCGGCGATCTCGACGGTCGAATAGCCTTGGATTTTCAACTCGATGACCTTGCGATCCAACTCCGGGAGATCGCCGATGAAACTCTGGAATTCGTCGATCAGGGCGACTTCCATATCCGGGGTGACGGTATGACTCGCCACGAGGGAGAACGGTTCGACATCGTCGGTGCGCTGGGCCGCTTCGAGGTTCGGATTCCGCTTGGCAGCGCTGTGGTGTTCGATCCGACGGAGGGTCTTGCGGACCGTCAGGCGCACCAACAGTTTGAACAAATCGTCCTCGGCTTCGAAGGTGAATTCGTCGTTCTTGACGCGTGTGAAAAAGGTCCGGAAGGCCGATTGGATGACATCTTCCGGGTCGAAGCGGCTGGCCATGCGCTGGCCGATGCGACGCTTCGCCAGTTTCATCAGGCGCTCACAGTATTTGTCGAAGAGATCCCGCGCGGCGGATTCGCTCCCCGCTTGATAGTCGCTCACCAGATCCCGGTCGTCGGATCGCGGCTCGGGCATCGACGTGCTCCGTGGAGGATGTGATAAAATGAGTTTACTACGAAGGGCCGAGCGCGGCGAGGCGTGAAAACGGTCGATTGTGGTCGCATAAAGGAATACGGGATCTTGTAAGAATGCGCGATGTGGACGGTATGTGCCGCCACCATCACGTTTCAATTCCAGTCGGGGTCATCCCTTGGATGCCAGTGCGGATTCACTCCCCAAATTGCTACGGGTACTGCACGAGATCGGCCGCATCGATGGTTTCTACGCGCGGAAGTACCGCGCCGGGGGGGTCGATCCGCTCCGGATTCAATCTTTGGGGGACTTCGTCGCGTTGCCGTTCACGACCAAAGCCGAGATCGCGGCCGATCAAACGGAACATCCGCCGTACGGGAGCAATCTCGGATTACCCCGGCGGGACTATTCCCGCGTGCATCAAACCTCGGGCACCTCGACCGGTCGGCCGTTGCGTTGGCTCGACACCCCACTCAGTTGGAGTTGGATTCTCGATTGCTGGTCGATGGGCTTCCGCGAGTGCATCGGCCTGACCCCGGACGACCGGGTCTTTTTCCCGTTCTCTTTCGGTCCGTTCCTCGGCTTTTGGGCCGCGTTCGAGGCCGTAGCCCGCGACGGGCACTTGGCCATTTCCGGCGGCGGCATGCCGACGACGGCCCGGCTGCGGGCACTGATCGAACACGGGGCGACGGTGGTCTGCTGCACGCCGACGTACGCCTTGCACCTCGCGGAAGTCGCGGCGGTCGAAAAGATCGACCTCGCCGAATCGACCGTCCGGGCCGTAGTCGTCGCGGGGGAGCCGGGCGGCGGCATCCCCGCCACGCGGGATCGGATCGCACAGGCGTGGGGGGCACGAGTTTACGATCATTACGGCCTCACGGAAGTCGGCCCGGTCGCCTTTGAAACCACCGAACGCCCCAACGAAATGAAGTTGCTCGAATCGGAATTTTTCGTCGAAGTGATCGACCCCGCGACGGATCAACCGGGCGAATCGGGCGAATTGGTGCTCACGAACCTAGGTCGCCTCGGTTCCCCGTTGATCCGCTACCGGACGGGGGATTTGGTGACGCTGAGTCCGGGTCGGGATGCGCAGGGATGCCGCTCGATCGCCGGAGGCATTCTCAGCCGGGCCGACGACATGATCCACATTCGGGGCAACAACCTCTACCCGTCCGCCCTCGAAGCGGTGATCCGGCGCTTCCGCGAAGTCGCCGAATTCCGCATCGTCGTCGACGACTCGGAAACCCTCTCAGACTTGACGATCGAGATCGAACCGGCCGATGCGACCGGCGGCGCGAAGCTGGCCGACTCGGTGGCCCGGGCCATCCGCGACGCCCTGCTGTTTCGGGTCGATGTCGTCGCCGTCGCCCCGGGGAGCTTGCCCCGGTTCGAATTGAAATCCCGCCGTGTCGTCCGCCTCAGAAAATCGGTATAACGAATACTATTGCACCCGCCCCCCTCCCATTTCGGAGACGTCCATGACGCGCCTGAGTTGCTTCGGATTGCTACTCGCGACGCTGGCCACGAGCCCGGCGAATGCCGGTGACTGGATCCATTGGCGCGGGCCGGAACAGAATGGCGTCTCGAAGGAAGAAGGCCTCCCCGACTCCTTCGACCTCGCCGCCATGGGCAAGAACAATCTTTTGTGGAAGCAACCGTTCGGGGGTCGCTCGGCGCCGCTGGTGATGGGCGGCCAAGTATTTGTCATCAACGGGGCCGACATGGCCAAACCGACGGAAGTCGAGCGTATCCAATGCCTCGACGCCACGACTGGCAAACTCGTTTGGGAGGTGCCCTTCCAAGTTTATCTCACCGATATTACTTCGACGCGGCTGGGATGGACTTCCCTGACGGCCGATCCGGCCGCGGGAACCATCTTCGCGCAAACGACGGCCGGGGAACTCGTGTGCTTGAATGCGAAGGACGGCAAGCTTGTCTGGAAGCGACAACTGACCGAGGAATTCGGCCGGGTCACGGGGTATGGCGGTCGCATCGCCTCGCCGATCTTCGACAGTGGGTTGTTGATCGTCGGCATGGTCAACGGCTCGTGGGGCGATCAAGCCCGCGGGGCGAACCGCTTCCTCGCCGTCGACGGCAAAACCGGCGCGGTGGCCTGGTGGTCGTCCCCGTCCGAAGAACTGCAATTGGCGTTCAAAGGCACCTACTATTCGAATCCGGTGGTCGCGGTCATTGGAGGCCAGCGGCTATTCATCTCGGGCGGCGCCGACGGTGCCGTGCACGCCTTGAAGGTCCGCACGGGCGAACGTGTCTGGAGCTACGTCTTCGGCGCCAAAGTCGTCAACCCGTCGCCGGTGGTGTCGGCGGACGGCAAAGTGTACGTCGCCCACGGCGATGAAAACCTGGAGGGCGCCCCCATCGGCCGGGTCGTCTGCCTCGACGCGACGGTCGTCAAAGACAAACAGCCCGCGCTCGTGTGGGACACGTTCCGCCGGAAGTATAAGCAGAACAACGGCAACTTCCTCTCGAAGCGATTCGGGCTTTCCAGCCCGGCGCTGGCCGACGGGATGCTGTTCATGCCCGACGACGGCGGCGAAATGCACGTGTTCGACGCCAAGGGCGGTGAATTGCTGTGGCGCTGGAAGTTCGGCACCGTCTCACGCGGCGCCCCCCTCGTCGCTGGCGGCAAGCTCTACATCTTCGATGTGAACGCCAAGCTCTCGGTCTTGGACAAGATCACCTCGGTTGCGCCGCTCCCGGCCGACATCACCGAGCATCGTTTTAAAACCAAGGGCGGCGGCGGCTTCGTGGAAACCAATGCCACGCCGATCGCCGTCAACGGGAAGCTCTACTTCCAAACGCGCGACGATATTTTCTGCGTCGGCGATCCCAAAGCGAAGCCGGTCGAAGCGAAGTACGCGGCGACGGTGGCCGAGACGCCGTTCGATGTGAAAGCCGCCCCGGCCGCGATCATGCTCTACCCCGCCGACAACCTCAGTTCGCCGGGCCAAATGGTCAACGTCAACGTGAAGTTCGTCGACTCCAACGGCCGGGAACTACCGGTGCCGGAAGGCGTCAAGATCGACTGGAACCTGCCGCTGCCGCCGAAGACGCCGGCCGGGGCCCAACCGCCGGCACTCCCCGGCGAAGTCAAAGGGGACGGTGCGAGAGCGACCGTCACCATCGGCAAAGTGCCGCCGAGTTCGGCCGGCGTCGTCGAAGCCAAGTTCGGCACCCTGAGCGCCAAGGCCCGCATTCGCGCCGCCGCGGCCCTGCCGTTCAAACCCGACTTCGCCAAGATTCCGCTCGGCGCAGCCCCCGGGGGTTGGGTGAACACCCAAGGCAAGTTTGTCATGGTCAACTTGGCCGGTAGACCGGTGCTGAGCAAAGTGAACGACAACGGCGCCCCGCCCGTCGCCAAAGCGAACGCGTATATCACCCCATCGGACGCAAAAGATTACACGATCCAAGCCGACATGGTGGGCGACGACATTGCCGGCACCTTCCCGGACATGGGCTTGCTGAGCCAGCGCTACGTTCTCGTTCTTGACGGCAAATCCGACCCGGTGACGGACAAGCGGCAACTGCGCATCGTCTCGTGGGAATCCCGCGACCGCGTGAACGTCGCCGTCGATTTCGACTGGAAAGCCAAGGTTTGGTACACCCTGAAGTTCACCGTGGAAGTCGACGCCAACGGAAAATCGGCGAACCTCCGGGGCAAAATCTGGGAGCAGGGCAAGCCAGAACCGGAGAAGTGGACTTTGGAATTCAAGGACCTCAACCCGAACAAAGAAGGCGCCGGCGGCCTGTATGGCTACATCCCGAACGCCGGCCCGGTAGCCGCGTCGATCCACTACGACAACGTCAGCATCATGCCGAACGCCAAAGGGTCGGTCAATCCGCGTGGCGAACCCGGCTCCGAAAAATAACGTCCCGATTCCCACAATCCTCGGAGAGAAATCTTTATGGCATCCGCAATTCGACCGATCCTCGCGATCGTCGCCACGATTTTGGTCGCCGCCATCGGCGCCGGGCTGATCGTCAAGAATTTGTCCAATCCTGCGGTGGTCGCCGCCCCCGCCGCGACGCCGGCGACCGAGCCGACGCCCGAGCCCAAACCGGAGGTGAAGCCGGTTGAACCGATCCCGAAGCCGGTCGAACCGATGCCCGTCGATCTGCCGAAGAAGTCGGACTTGCTGATGTTCGGCGGTACGCCCGGCCGGAACATGATCAACACCGTCGATAAAGACATCCCGAGCAAGCCCGATCCGAACGACGAGAAGGCGTTAAAGTGGAAAGCCGACCTCGGCTCGCTTTCGTACGGCGGGCCGACCATCGCCGGAGGCAAAGTGTTCATCGGCACGAACAACAGCCGGCCGCGCAACCCGCGCGACGTATCCAAAGGTGGCGAGGCGCTCGACAAAGGCATCTTGATGTGCTTCGACGAAAAGACCGGCGGGTTCCTCTGGCAAGCCGTCCACGACAAACTCCCCGGTGGCCAAGTGCGCGACTGGCCCGACATCGGCGTCTGCTCCGCCCCGCTGATCGAAGGGGATCGAGTGTATTACGTCAGCAACCGCTGCACGGTCGTCTGTGTCGACATCCAAGGGATGGCGAACGGCAAACAGGGCAAGGGCTTCCAATTCGTCGATCCGCTCACGAAGAAGTTGAAGCCGCCCTACGAAGACGCCACCGACGCCGACGTACTGTGGGAACTCGACATGATCAAAGACCTCGGCGTCTTCCCGCACAACAGTTCCGTTGCCTGCCCGATGGTCATCGGCGATTTGATCTACATCACCACGGCCAACGGCGTCGATGAGAACCACAAGAACATCCCCAAGCCGCAGGCCCCGAGCTTTATTGCCGTCAACAAAAAGACCGGCGTCGTGGTGTGGAAGAGCGGCCTGCCCGGCAACAAGATCATGCACGGCCAATGGTCGAATCCGTCGTATTCGGACGCGGGCGGCGTCCAGCAGGTGATCTTCCCCGGCGGCGACGGCTGGCTCTATTCCTTCACAGCCGATAAAGGCGAACTGGTTTGGAAGCTCGACGCCAATCCGAAGGACACGGTCTACGATCTCGGAGGCGAAGGTGGCAAAAGCGACTTCATCGGCACCCCCGTCGTCGAAGGCGGGATGCTCTATTTGGGCACCGGCCAAGACCCCGAGCACTTCACCGGGATCGCCCACTTTTACTGCATCGACATCGCCAAAGCCGTGGCGAACGCGAAGAAAAACAAGGAACTCGACGTCTCCCCGGACCTCGTGGACAAGGTCGGCAAAGACGACGAAGGCAAACCCAAAGTCACGGGCAAACCGAACCCGGATACCGCCGTCGTCTGGCACTACGGCGGTGCCGACAAACGCGATTACGTGCCGCGCGAATTCGCTTTTGGCCGGACGATGAGCACGGCCTGCGTCGTCGACGGTATCGTCTACATCAGCGAGATCTCCGGTTACTTCCATTGCCTCGACGCCAAGACAGGTAAGAAGCACTGGCAGTACGACCTCAAAGGCGAAATCTGGGGCTCGCCGTACTTCGTCGACGGCAAGGTCTACCTCGGCGCCGCCGGGGAGTTGTTCGTGTTCAAGCACGGCAAAACACCCAAAGCCATTGATGAGATCGACAACCCGGACGCGAAGGACCAAAAGGATTTCACCCTGAAATTGAAGGCGAAACGCAAGCAGGTCGAAGACGAAGTCTTGATCTCCAAGGTGGAGTTCGATGCCTTGATCCGCAGCACCCCGGTCGTGGCCAACGGCACACTGTACGTGATGACGGAGAAGTCGCTGTACGCGTTCAAATCGGGGAAGTGAACCCGGTGCGAAAAAAGCCCACGGACGGGGTCGTCCGTGGGCTTTTTCGGTTGGATGCGCATATGAATAGCGGTACTAGAAATAACGAATCACTCCCACCCGCTCCGCGAGAGTTTCCCGTGATCGACACCCCCGGCAAGCCGGCTCCCGTGACGGGCGCCACCCTCGATGAGAAAATCAAGAACGCCCGTAAGGCCCTTGACGCCCAAGTGCGGGAAGTCGTGCAATGGCACTTCAGCGTCGAAACCGGCACGCCCTTTTGGCTCGACAAAGCCAAGACCTTCGACTTCAACCCCCTGACCGACGTCAACGGTTGGGACGACGTGAAGAAGTTCCCCGTCTTCGAAGACGACTGGCTCCGCGGCGGCCCGGTGCGGCGCTGGGTGCCGAAGGGCTTCGGCGACAAGCCGGTGTACGTCTTCGAAACCGGCGGCACCACGGGCCTGCCGAAGAGCCGAATCGTCCTCGACGACTTCAAGATCGATTACGAGATGATGTCCGA
>Ga0105047_10006203_pt1 | contig 20321 bp, 16 predicted proteins | sample MAT04_FD_78384 | JGI IMG/M metagenome (GOLD analysis project Ga0105047, IMG submission 78384) | Freshwater microbial communities from Lake Fryxell liftoff mats and glacier meltwater in Antarctica - MAT-04 (megahit assembly) | ecosystem: Environmental > Aquatic > Freshwater > Ice > Liftoff...
ACCCGAACCGTGGGTCAATTACGCGGTGTTGGGGCGGTTCTGACCCTCGGTTCGCGCCAGAACCGCTTCGGCGCACACGGCACGTCATGGAGCCGGGGCTGTTGCGGCGCCCGTGAGCGTCGGGGCCGCCCGTGAGCGTCGGGGCCGCCCGTGAGCGTCGGGGCCGCCCGTGAGTGTCCGTGGGCGTCGGGACAGCCCATGAGTTCAGAGAGTGTCGGGGCTCCTGAGCGACCGCTTGATCGTCGCCAGCTCCGCTCGTTCGGGCCGCTCCTTGTAGTAGTCGTCCAACGGATAGCAACCCGACACCAGGCCGTGCCGGGGCGCAGTGGTGCAATCACTCAACGTTCGACAAACTCGCTGGCGCTGCAGTGGCCGACCCGCCAGGACGTCCGCCGGCAGATCCGGGTACGACAGCGCCATTCGTCCGAGCCCGATCGCGGTCGTGGCTCCCTCTCGAACGAGCGCCTGGCCAGCATGGGCGATCCAGTCCTGAAGATATGACATTCCTCCTGCCACAATTGCCAGGTCAGGGTGGGCGACTTGCAGCTGCCCGGTCGCATCCAACATTCGGGCCACGCCGACGAGGGGATCCTCGGGCGGCAGGTAGCCGTCGCTCGGCGGGAAATACGCAGGGCGCTGAATGTGGGGGTTGTAGTACGGGCTCCCCGCTGTCACCGACACCAGCCCGATCCCCAGCTCGCGACACAGATCCATCACGGCGTGGGCTTCGGTCAGATCGATACCGCTCCCGGTTCCGTCACCTCCGAAGGCGTACCGATACGAGTCGCTGAACTCCGGCACGCCCACCCGTTCGTCGCCCGCGGCGAACGGTCCGAAGTCGAAGACCGACAGACGCAACGCCACCGACAGACCCGGTGCCCGAGCACGGATGCCCTCGACGACCAGCCGGAAGAACCTCGTGCGGTTCTCGAACGAACCACCGAAGGGCCCGGGGCGATCGTACGCAGAGAGCAGCTCGTGCAGGAGATAACCGTGGCAGTGCTTCACGTCGACGAAGTCGAACCCGCACGATTCGGCGAGCACCGCCGCGTCGACATAGCGATCGATCAAGGCGAACAGCTCGGCATCGCTCAGGACCACCGCACCGGGCGACCGGTTGGCGAGCAGCGGATGCTCGTAGGCCACGAGCGGCGTGAGTGCCCCGAGCGGCCGACACCACCGACCCGAATGGGTGAGCTGCAAACCGACCACCAGATCATCCGTGGTTCCGAACCGCTCGCGATGAGCGCCGACCATCGACGCCCTCAGCGCGCCGATCGCCTCGGCCGTCGCGGGAGCCATCACCAGTTGGCGAGGGTTGGCCCGGCCTTCGGAAACGACGGCCGTTGCCTCACCCCAGATCAACTTGGCGCCACCCTCGCCGAATCGTCGCCATCGACGCTCCACGAGGTCAGTCGGCGCGCCATCGGTTGTGGCGTCCCACCCCTCCATCGGCAGAATGGCGAAACGATTCCCCACGGTTCGCCGACCGGTCGAAGCGTCGGAAACCTCGTACGTCGTCGACAGCGGACCATCAGCGGCGACGTCGTCATCGAAGCTCAATGCCACGTTCAACTCGTCGGCGCGCCCGCGAATCTCATCGGGAGTGGCGAGCTTCTTGACCTGCGGAAATCGGACCGGCGTGCTCACGCGACCCACTCAGCGATTCGAGCGGCCAGGTCTGCCAGGACGGCGCGATCGCTCTCCGGTCGGCGCACTGCACCCGGTGCAATGCCGTCGTGTCCGATCCACCCCCGGGCGTGGAGGAACATCGCGGCGTCGTGGCGATAGCCAGGCACGGGCGCCCGGAACACGAAGGCTCCGAGCTCCTGGAGCAGGTCGTTCAGTTGGTGGAATTCCGGATCGCCGGCCAACCAGAGCCGATCCCTCAGACCGAAGGCGTCCGGCGCGAACGTCGAGAGCCCGAGGAGATAGTCGGACCCCCACATCACCATGTCGATGGCCAGGTCGTTGCCGGTGAGTACCAGGAAGTCCGGGCGCACCTCGTCTCGAACCGCCACACGATCCCACTCCAACTGACGCGAGAGCGACGAGTGCTTGGCCCCGATACACGTGGGAACGGTGAGCAGCTCTCGATAGGCATCGAGGCTCACGACGCGCCCGTTCGAAACGAACATCGTTCCCAACTCGAAGCCGATGAACTCGTCGACGACGGATCCGAGGTGCGAGTGGGCATCGACCCACTCAGCCTCCTGCAACCCATGCAGGCACCATGACGGAAAGATCACTGGTGTCCCCCCAGCCACAGCGATCTCGTTCATCGCTCGTTCGTAGGCGCCGGCATCGAAGGCGTCACCTGGACGATCCGCCACGAATGCGCCCGCGAGGAATCGGGATCCATCGCACGCCTGCTTCGCGATCTCGAGCGCCCGCAAGCGTGTTGCCGCATCGATGATCTGCACATAGCCGGTGTCCATGTTCACGGCTGGCGCCAGGCCGGCAGCGACCGTACGCGAGAGATGGGCCTCGAAGCCCTCCCAGTCCACCTCGCCGTCGGCGCGGAACGGCAGGAGAACGGCGGACATCCCAACTATCTGGCGCTGGGGCCGCAGTCGACGAATCAGGTCCAACTCGGAGCGTTCGTCGCCGAGCGCGCCAGTGGTCGGTCGAGCGTTGTTCCCGGCGGTCATGCGTTCCCGCTTGACTCCCGGCTCGGTATCGTCACGTCGAACCGCAAGGACTTGTCGCCGCTGGCAATCTGATAGGCCGTCGAATCGAAGGGCACCTGGGCCCACGGCGAGTCGATGCGTGGGTACCCAGTCAACGACTCCTCGGTCTCCCCCTTGGTCAGCGGCTTGTCCCAACCGAAGCTGAGCGGGCCCTGCGTGGGTGACGTCCACGCAACATCGAACCCCGTCGAGTACTTCGCCGGATCACCGTTCGGAGTCACGACCGGCTGGTTCGCCTGAATGGCCGCCTGGAACTCGGCGAAGGACCCCTGCGCACTCGAACCGATCTCGCTGATCCACACGTTGTTGGGGCCGCCGTTGGCCACCAACTCGAACGGTTTCACCAAGCCGTTGGTGTCGGTCGTCGCCGGGTCGTAGGTGACCCAGTCCGGTGTCCGCCACGAGTACAACGCCACGTACCCGTCACCATGGCGAGCGAAGGTCCAGTTGCCGGCCCGCACGACCTCGTCGAAACGATCCTGGGGCAGGTAGGCGTGGGTGTACGGCTGATACGCACCCTGCAATCCCTTGTCGGCCGCATACAGCGGCGCGTACATCGAGATGTTCACGTTGCGCACCTGGGCGCTCCGAGGAAGCGATGCATTACCCGACCAGTCGTCGCTGTTGGAATCCCACGGAACTCCCGGTTCGGTCTTCGTTCGGGGATGCGTCGTGAACACCAACGCGTCCGGCGAGAACGTGGCCTGCCACACGTGGAGCTGCTGGCTGGCCTGACCCTTTCGAAAGTCCTGCACCGTCGAGAGCATTGCCCCCGAGTTTCGCCAGGTATAGGTATTGGCTTCGGACAACAGGCCCAGGTTGAGTTGCGGGGCGAGGGACCGCGCCAGCGCTTGTACCGCTGCAGGCGGCGACGCCTTGACGAGCGCCTCGAAGGGCTTGAAGTCGCTGAACAGCTCCGACTTCCACAGGTTGTACTTCGTCATCTCGTTGGTGGATTCGACCACCGTCTGCCACGGCGTGAGCGCGCCCATCCCCCACCACAGCATCAGATTGTCGGGATCATCGAACGCGAGGCCCTGCGGTCCGGCCGGGTCGGTCGTCACACTGCTGAGCGGGTCGATGGCCAGGCTGTGACGGGCCTTCTCGACCGTTCCGCCGGGATCATCAGCGGTGGGAGCGGGTCCACGATCGCGGACAACCGCCTCGATCACCGCGGGCGGTTGGTAGCGGGTGGCACTCGCCAGGAACACGGCTCCCAGCGGCGACTGATAGGGCTCGACGGCGTCGTTGAGCACGAGCTTGGACACGTCCCAGGTGTCCTCATCGAGCGCTGTCATCTTGTCCTTCTTGTAGCTCCGCCCGTGGGTGGCACCGAAGGAGCCGCCGACCGTGTGCGAGGCGATGTCGTAGAGGATGATGTCGGTCGCAATGGTGCCGAGGGTGGCGATCTTGTCGTCGGTCGAGAACTCGGCGAGGGCGACCGTCGCTTCGAGATCTTCCTGGTAGTAGACGTTGGAGTACCACTCGCTGAACCCGTAGCGGGCGCGTTGTTCAACCCACTTCTCGACGAGGGGTCGGGCATGCGCCACACGGTCCGCGCCGGTGGTGCCGCTGTTGGTGAAGGTCTCGGTGGGGAATTCCTGGCCGGCGAGCAATTCGAGCGTGTGGAACAGGATCTGGTGGTTCTCCGACCAGTACCAGCGCTCATCGATGATGCCATCGGGCTGCGGCTCGTCGTACCAGTACTTGAAGTCGAGGATCAGCTTCCGGACGTGTGCCCTGGTCTCGTCGCTCAGGCGTTTGCCACGGTCGGACCGAAACCACAGATTCATGAGCGCGATGAGATCGAAGTCGGTGGTGTCCTGGAAGGTCGCGAAGCGGTCGGTGATCACTGCCAGGTCGTCCACAGTGAGCGCAACGGCGTCGGTGCTGGCTGGATTGCTGGCAAGTACCGCAACGGCGTGCCAGACCTTGGCTCGGCTCGACGACGTCGACATATCGGTCTTCACGGCATCGGCGAGGTACGCGCTCGCCCGGGCTGTGTACCCGCCCGCCGCCGGCCCCGGAGCCGACGTCGATGCCGGCTCCTTCGCAGTATCGGTGCATCCGGAGGCGATGATCGCCAGCGCGCAGATTGCGACCTGGAGTTGTCGGGTTCGAGTAGCCATGAGGTCGCGAACCTATCGGACGCCCAGTGGGCTCGGTAGGTTGAGATGGTGCCGTGGGGACGAGGGACCAGAGGATCAACAATCGGGGGCGTGTGCGAGTTGGAGTGATCGGCATCGAGCATCTCCATCTGTTCGAGATGATCGATGGACTGGTCGCCGTTGGCGCCGAGACGGTGTGCCACGCAACGGACGACGGCCCACTGACCGACCTCTATGGCGGATGGCGAAGCGACTCCGAACGACAAACTGTTGAGGAGGTGCTCGATGACACATCGCTCGACCTCATCGTCCTCGCTGGGGTCCCAGCGGAGCGCGGCCCGATGACGATTCGAGCGCTCACCCACGGACATCACGTCCTCGCCGCCAAGCCCGCCGTCACATCGCTCGCCGATCTCGACGCCATTGGTCAGGCGGCCATCGAATCCGCTCGCCGTTGGTGGGTCTTCTATTCGGAACGACTCACCAATCGCGCGGTCATCGAGTGCGTCCATCGGGTGCAGTCGGGTGAGATCGGTGAGCTCGTGGCCATCACCGGGCTCGCACCTCATACGTTGGCGGCCGACACCCGGCCGGAGTGGTTCTTCGATCCGACCCGGAGCGGCGGAATCCTCGTCGATCTGGCGGCACATCAGGCCGACCAGCTGCTCGCTCTCGCGGGCCCCGGAACCACCGAGGTCGTGGCGTCGGCGGTCGCCAACGCTGCGCACCCCGCGTACCCAGGGTTCCAGGATGTGGGACGAATGTCGTTGCGCCACACAAGCCCGAGCGGCCGGGTGGTGTGGAGCGATCATCGAGTGGATTACCTCTCACCCGCGGGGCTCGGTACCTGGGGTGACGTGCGGCTGTCGATCACCGGAACGACCGGAACGCTGGAGGTCCGCTCCAACATCGACCCCGTCGGTCAACCGGGCAGCGAGCACCTCATCCTCGTCGACGACACCTCCGCCCGGCGCGTCGATACCACCAACGTCACGTTGGATTGGGCCCATCGCCTGCTCGCCGACATCGAACACCGAACGGACACCTTCATGAGCCACGACCATGTCCTCGACGCGTGCGACATTGCGCTCCGAGCCCAGCAGCTGGCAGACCAGTCGTGACCCGCCCAGTGCGAGTTGGTGTCGTGGGGCTCGGCATCGGCCAAGCCCATCTGTTGGCGTATGTGTTGGCGCCCGAGCTGTTCGAGGTCGTCGTGATCGCCGACACCGATGAAGGACGGCGCGCTCAGGCCGGTTCCGACTGGGGCGTGCCGACGGTCGCCACGCTGGACGAGCTGCTCGACATCGACCTCGACGTCGTCGATATCTGCACGCCGCCCGAGTATCACGAAGCACACTGCACCGCCGCGCTGGTTCGCGGTCGCCACGTCATCTGTGAGAAGCCGTTGGTCGCCGACCTCGACGCGTTGGCGCGACTCGAAGCGGCTGAGGCGGCGGCCGACGGTCGCCTCATGCCGATCTTCCAGTACCGCTTCGCCCCCGGGATCGCCCGAATGCGAGCCTTCGTCGATGCCGGCCTGGTGGGGAGCCTCCGTCTGGCCACCTCAGAGACGTCGTGGTGGCGCGACGAGACCTACTACGCGACGCCATGGCGAGGAACCGTCGCTGGCGAGGGCGGCGGTGCCGTCTTCGGGCATGGCACCCACGCGCACGATCTGCTCAGTTTCATCGCCGGACCGCTCGTGCGAATTCAGGGTCAGACGGCGACGCTGGTCAACGACATCGAGACCGAGGACTGTGCGACGGCGTTCGGCGCGACTGCCGATGGCGGTCTCGTGTCGATGGCGGTCACGCTGGGCTCGCTCCGGGAGATCACCCGCCTCCGATTCTGCTTCGAACACGTCACCGCCGAGTCCTCGCTCGACCCGTACGAACCGGGGAACGAACCATGGTCCTTCGACTGGGCGACCCCCGAGCTGGCCGCCCGAGCCAACGACGTCGAGCGATCACTCCCATCGTCACCCAGCGGGTTCAGCGGCCAGTTGGCAGCCTTTCACCATGCCGTGACCACCGACGCACCGCTCCCGGTCACGCTGGCCGACGCCCGCCGAGCGCTCGAGTTGGTCACCGGGTGGTACGAGTCGGCACGAACCGGACGAGCCGTCGAGCTCACTCCCCGCTGAGCAGTCAGTTCGACGCGGCGGGCCGATGCACCGTTGGCTACCATCGCCGCAATCTCCCCTGGGCCGCATCGACCGGCTACATCTCGACGAGGAACCCCATGATCCACACCAGCCCACTTCCCGACGTCGACATCCCCGAGATCACGCTCACCGACTACGTGCTACGGCGAGCGGCCGACCTGGCGGACAAGCCCGCCCTCATCGACGGGCCGACCGGCCGGGTGCTCACCTACGGCGAACTGGACCGAGGCGCACGATCTCTGGCCGGCGGACTCGTTGCCCGCGGTTTCGGACCCGGTGATGTGTTGGCCATCATGGCCCCGAACATCCCCGAGTACGCCATCATCTTCCACGGCGTCGCTCTGGCCGGTGGCACCATCACCACCATCAACCCGTCCTACACCGACGGCGAAGTTCATCATCAACTTGTCGATGCCGGCGCCTCGTTGCTGATCACCATCCCGATGTTCCTCGACGTCGCCACCACCGCTGCCGCCGAGACCGGCGTCACCGACATCTTCGTTCTGGGCGACGCCGGCGCCGCGCATCCGTTCAGCGAACTCATGGGCACACCGCTCGCCGACCAGGTACCGGTACCGATCGATTCGGTCGTCGCGCTGCCCTATTCCTCGGGGACCACTGGCCTGTCCAAGGGCGTGATGCTGACCCACCGCAACCTGGTCGCCAACGTCGCGCAGGTGGTCGGAGCGAGCGGGCTCGCCGAACACGAGGTGCTCATTGCGGTGCTCCCCTTCTTCCACATCTACGGCATGCAGGTGCTGATGAACTGCGGGCTCGCCGCGGGCGCCACCATCGTGACGATGCCCCGCTTCGACCTCGCCGAGTTCCTCCAACTCCACCAGACCCATCGCATCACCCGGTCGTTCGTGGCGCCACCCATTGTCGTCGCCCTGGCGAAGCACCCGATGGTCGACACCGTCGATCTCACTCACCTTCAGCAGGTGTTCTCCGGCGCCGCACCACTGTCCGCTGAGCTGGCGCTCGAAGCGGGCGGCCGACTCGGCTGTGAGGTCGTGCAGGGGTACGGCATGACGGAACTCTCGCCGGTGTCGCACCTCACACCTCCCGGAGGATTCGTGCCGGGCTCCGTCGGTGTGACGGCCCCGAACACCGAGACGCTGATCGTGGATCCGGCCACGTTCGAGGCACTCGGAATCAACGCCGAAGGCGAGGTCTGGGTACGGGGACCGCAGGTCATGTTGGGATATCTCAACAACCCGAGCGCCACCGAGGCCACCATCGACGCCGACGGCTGGCTCCACACCGGCGACATCGGATACATCGCCCCGAACGGTCACCTCTTCATCGTCGATCGGCTCAAGGAGCTCATCAAATACAAGGGCTTCCAGGTGCCACCCGCCGAGCTCGAAGCACTCCTGTTGACGCACCCTTCGGTCGCCGACGCGGCGGTGATCGGCGTCGCCGACGAAGCAGCCGGCGAGATTCCGATCGGCTACGTCGTCCTCAAAGAGGGCCACTCCGCGACTCCCGACGAGATCCGCGAGTTCGTTGCCGGCCAGGTCGCTCACTACAAGCAGTTGCGTCGGATCGAGATCATCGACGTCATCCCCAAGTCAGCGTCGGGCAAAATCCTCCGACGTGTGTTGCGCGATCAGGCCCAGTAGTTGGCCCAATAGTTTTCGGGAGTGCCCGACGGTCGGGTGTGCCCGGGGATTCAGTAGGCCCAGACGCTGACGAGCTGATCGCGGCGGACATCCCATTCCTCCGCCGTGATGGCGAAGCGGAGGTGGTCCTCCCACAGCCCGTTGATCTCCAGGTAGCGCTCGGCCATACCTTCGAGTCGGAGCTCCAACTTCTCGACGACGCGGCGGCTCGGAGTGTTGCGAGGGATGATGGCGATCTGCAGGCGATGCAGCCCCAGCGACTCGAAGGCGAATCGCAACGCGAGAACGACCGCCTCGGGCATGTAGCCCTTGCCGGCGTGTCGCTCGTCGATCCAATAGCCGATGTACGCGCTCTGGAACGGCCCCCGATGGATCGAGCTGATGTTCACTTCGCCAGCGAACCAGCCGTCGACGAAAATCCCGAACCCGTAGCCGGTACCCATCTGGATCTCCCGTCCACGGGCGCCGCACCGTGCCGCGAACGCTTGACGATCCTCGACCGAATCGGGAGCGCCCGGAATGCGAGCCGGTTCCCAGATCTCGAGCCAGTCATGGCAACGACGTCGCACCTCGCGCCACTGGTCGAAATCGGTGGCGGCGATCGGGCGCAACATGATGCGCCGGCCGATCAGGGTGGTGTTCGGTTGTCCGATCGGAGGCCGGACCATCGGCCGCTTCGACCACACTTCAACTCATCAATTCGTCGAGCGCGGCGAGGAACAGCGTGACGTTGCGCGACCTGGCGGTGTTGCCCATGAGTCCGATCCGCCACACCTTGCCGGCGAACTCACCGAGCCCGCCGCCGATCTCGATCCCGAAGTCGTCGAGCAGTTGTCGGCGAACCTTGGCCTCATCCATCGTCTCGGGCACCCACACGGTGGTGAGCTCCGGAAGCCGGTGACCGTCGGCGGCGAAGAGTTTCATGCCGCGCTCGACGAGCCCTGCCTGCAATGCTCCCCCGACGGTCGCGTGTCGAGCCCACGATCCCTCGAGGCCTTCCTCGAGCAACACACCCAAACCGGCATGCAGGCCGTACAACATCGAAATCGGGGCGGTGTGGTGATACGCCCGGGCCGCTTTGGCCGACACGTACTCGGCGATCATCCGCATGTCGAGGTACCAGCTCTGGCTGCGCTCCACGAAGCGTTCCACCGCCCGCGGCGACACGGTCACCGGCGACAAACCGGGTGGCACCCCGAGGCACTTCTGCGTGCCCGAATACGCCAGGTCGACACCCCAGTCGTCGATGCGCAACTCGATGCCTCCGAGGCTCGTCACGCAGTCGACCAACAGCAGCGCATCGCCCTTGCCCGCCCCGAGCGGGGCGATGTCATTGCGGACACCGGTCGACGTCTCGGCGTGCACCACCGCGATGACGGCGGGGTTCGGATGAGCGGCGAGCAGCTGCGTCGGGTCGATCGGGGTGCCCCAGGGTGCGTCGACACGCACCACTTCCGCGCCGCATCGGGCCGCCACGTCACACATGCGATTGCCGAACACACCGTTCACGCCGACGACGACGACATCACCCGGATTGACCACATTGACGAAGCACGCTTCCATCCCCGCCGAGCCGGTTGCCGAGACAGGGAACGTCAACGGATTGTCGGTGAGCCACGCCGCCCGCAGCCGATCGTTGATCTCATCGAGCAGTGCGATGAACTCCGGGTCGAGGTGTCCGAGCAGCGGCCGGGTGAAGGCACTGATGACCTCGGGATACGGGTTGCCGGGCCCAGGGCCCATCAGGATTCGTTCGCTCACAGCCACGTTCGACATGGTACGTCGCGCATCGATGTGACGCCTCTGCGAAAGGTTTGGCCGCCCCCAATCGCGGCGCGGCTCCGTCGTACTACTTCGACTCTGGTGCGTGCGCCGCCCCGGTCAGTTGGCTGGCGATCAGCCCGTCGAGGATGTCCGCTTCGGAGACGAGGCACTCTTCGAAACCGAACGAGCGCATGATCGACACCAGGATGCACATCCCCCCGACGATCACGTCAGCCCGTTGGAGTTCGAGCCCCGGATTGTGGATCCGATCAGCGAGCGGCTCGGTGGCGACGGTGCGGAACACGTCCTCGACGGCCGCCTTGGTGAGCAGATGGTGGTGGATAGCATCGCGGTCGTAGTTGGCGAGGCCCAGATCCATCGATGCGCAGTTCGACACGGTGCCGGCAAGGCCCACGAACTGCGCGGCTCCATCGACCTCCGTCAATGCCGCGCGGACGTCATCCCAGTGCAACGCCAGCACGGCCAGACAATCCGACAGTTCCTCGGGCCGTGGCGGGTCCGAGCGGAGGAACTGCTCGGTCATCCGGACGCAGCCGACATTGATCGAAATCGACCCAGTCACCGTGTCTCGACCGAGCGCGAACTCCGTCGACCCGCCGCCGATGTCCACCACCAGGAACGGACCGTCAGCCGGATCGAGCTCGGCGGTGGCGCCGCGGAATGAGAGCTCGGCTTCCTGAGTGCCCGTCAGCATCTCGGGGACACACCTGACGATCGCTGATGCCGGGCCGAAGAACTCGTCGCGATTCGTTGCATCGCGGGCGGCGGAAGTTGCCGTCATCCGCGTCCCCGCCAGCTCGTAGCGATCCATGATTCCCCGGTACTCACGCAACGCGTCGAGGACACGCTCGATGGCGTCGGGAGCCAGGCGACCCGAGCTGTCGACGCCAGCGCCCAGCCGAGTGATCGTCATGTGGCGTTCGAAGGTGGTCGTGCCATCGCCGACGATCAGTCGGGTCGAGTTGGTGCCGCAATCGATGGCGGCGAAGCGCTGCAGGTCAGTCGTCGTCACGGCCCGCACCGTACAGCTGTTCCGATCCACCCGACCGGGCCGAACTCCCCAGCCGAGAATGCACCCATTCCCCGACGTCGTCGACGTGACCCGCCAGGTAGCGGGCATAGTGGGCATGGAGACACTTCACCCCGACGCGGGTGCCTCCCACGCCACCGGAGGGTCGGGGACCCTCGTGGTCAGCGGCGATCTGGGTGTTGCGTTCAACAGCAGCCTCGGCATGGATCGCGGCGATGCGATCGAGCCCGAGTTCCGCTTCCACCTCGTTGACACCACCGCTCGCCTCGAGGGTCCCGATGCGTCGATTCACGTCAGCATCGACCAGCCAGTGACGGGTCGGCATCGGTGTGCCGTCGGGCATGAAGGGCTCGTTGAGGATGACGGTGGGGTGACCGTCTGACCCGCGAGCGGCGACCTGCCAGTTCCCACGGGGCTCACGTCCGAGCACGGCCGCTACCGATTCGATATCAGCAGGGGTCGGCGCTTGTAGCACCTCTGGCAGCCGTGGAAGCTGTGTCGTTCGCGGCTGGCGGCCAAGCGTGGCCGCCAGGTCCTGGCCTGGACTGGACGGAATCACTTGCCCCGCAAGGAGCGGATGATGATGGCAAGGATCGTCAGCAGGATGGCCGCCGGTATCGCCCGTTTCACGACTGAGCCACCAGCCGCGTCCATGAGGTCGATGGGCTCGGGGTCGGGGAGGTTGAGCTTGCGAACTCCCGGGCTCGCGGCCGTCGTGGGTTGCGAGGCGGCGACGGTCGGGCTGGCGGTACTCGTCCCCGCCACCGACGGCGAGGACACCGACGGCGCCGCCACCGATGCGGCAGGGGCCGCTTCGACGATCTTCTCCGAAGCTGTCGGCTTCGCAGCGGCGGCCGTGGGAGAGGCTGACGCGGGAGTGGCAGTGGGCGCCGATGCGACGGCCGCAGCCGAGCCGCTCGGGCTCAGCACCTTCGCCGACAGGTTCTTGGCGAACTGGTCCATCAGCTTGCCCGACACATCTGCCATGACCCCGCGACCGAATTGCGCGACCTTGCCGGTGACGGTCAGATCGGTCTCGACCGTGACCAACGTCCGGGTGGGGCTGATCGCCGTGAGCTGCGCCGTGATGAGCGCTGACGCGTTGCCCTGGCCTTTGGTGTCGCGACCCTCGCCCTTCAACACGACCCGGCCGGCGGCCTGATCCTGTTCGACGAAGGTGGCCTTGCCTTTGTACTGCGCAGTGATCGGGCCGACCTTGACCTTGACGATGCCGCGGTACTCGTCGCCTTCGATCTCCTGGAGCTGCGCACCCGGCAGACACGGGGCGATGGTCTCGACGTCGGTCAGCACCGCCCACGCACGCTCGATCGGCGCATCCACGGTGAACTCGTTCTTCAGGTCCATTGGGATAGATCCTCCACGGTGTCGACATCATCCGGTTGGCCGTTGCAGATCACGGTGTGCACCAGCGTCGGATGGTCACGGACGAGGGCACGAGCGCCCTCATCACCGCCCTTTGGTAGCAGCCCCCAGACCTCCCGGTCCAGCCGGACGGGCGGGGTGAACAGTGTTCGATCGCCACAACCGACGATCGGACCAGCTGTAGCGGCCGCCACGGCGCGCCAGCAGTCGGCGGTTCGGCCCGGTTGATCGCCCAAACCAATGACGAGCGATGTGGCATCGAGAGCCGTCGCCCAAGCGACCGCCATCTGGATCGATGTCGCTTGGCCGTGTGACCAATCGGGATTGTGCAGCATCGTCACGCTCGCCGGACAGAGGTCGGCGAGACCGACGGCACCCCAGACGATCGCTACCGGACCGAGGTGCGAGTCGAGCGCTGCCGCCAGCGAGTGCTCGACAACCGTGGCGGACCGAAACGGAGCTCGGAGCTTGTGAGTGGGGCCATCGAAACGCGCTCCTCCCCCAGCAGCGAGGAGCGCGAGGACGGTCAGCGACACGATCTCGGACGGTAGCAGCGAGGGTCAGCCGGCGGTGTTCGGGCTTCGCAGACGTGTCTCCACGAACAGTGGCCAGCGTGTTCGCTCGGAGGCGGGATACTGGACGCCGTTCGTCGGCATCGTTGCCGGGACGGAAGGGTGAGCAACATGGACCTCGGAATCACTGGTCGACGGGCGGCCGTCGCCGCGGGCTCAGCCGGACTCGGCTTGGCGACGGCACGGGCGCTCGTCGGCGAGGGCGTCAAGGTGGCGATCTGCGGACGGAGCCAGGAACGCGTGGACTCGGCGGTCGGGGAACTCGGCGCCAACGCTGTCGGCATCATCGCCGATCTGTCCGGCGCCGACGGCGCCATTGGATTCGCCCACGCCGCAGCCGAACAACTCGGCGGCCATCTCGACATCGTGGTCGCCAACTCCGGCGGACCACCCCCCGGGTTCGCCACGACCACCACCATCGACGCCTATCTCGAGGCACTGCACCTCAACTTCTTGTCGACGGTGGCGTTGTGCAACGAGGCGGTCGGCCCGATGCGGGTCGCCGGCTGGGGTCGCATCCTGGCCATCACGTCGGTCGGTGCCCGTCAACCCATCGGGTTTCTGGCGGCATCGAGCTCGGCGCGCGCGGCGGTCACGTCGTACATCAAGAACCTCGCGACCGAGGTGGCAGGCGATGGGGTGTGCGCCAACACCATTCAGCCCGGCACCCACGCAACCGATCGCATCACCAAGCTCGGAAGTGATCAGCTCGACTCGCTCCGCGCTGACATCCCCGCTGGAGCGCCAGGCGACCCGGCGAACTTCGGCCAGGTCGCAGCGTTCCTGTGCAGCGAGCCTGCGCAGTTCATTGTCGGCGCGTCGATCCCGGTCGACGGTGGCGCCACCCGCGCCCTCCAATAGGGCCACCCAACCGTTCTGGCTGTGCTCGAACGCGGGTCTTTCAGAACTTGAGCTTGGGGTCGGTTCCAGCCGGCAGGTTGATCGTCTTGGCTTCGAGGTAGGCACCCAGCCCCTCGGGGCCGAGCTCGCGGCCGACGCCGGAGTTCTTGAAGCCACCGAACGGTGCGCCCCATTCCATGGCGAATCCGTTGACCGTGTACGTACCCGTCCGAACGCCTCGGGCGATGTCGATGCCGCGCTCGACATCGGACGTCCACACCGTGCCGCACAATCCGTAGTCGCTGTCGTTGGCGATTCGCACGGCGTCCTCGGCGTCGGTGAACGAGATGACGGACGCCACCGGGCCGAAAATTTCTTCCCGGGCGATCTTCATCGAGTTGTCGACGCCGCGGAACACGGTCGGCTCGACATAGAACCCGCGATCGAATCCGCCAGGACGTCCGCCACCCGTTGTGATGGTGGCGCCTTCGGCCAGGCCCGACGCCATGTAGCCCTCGACCCGTTCCCGCTGACGCTCGGCAACGAGCGGCCCGACGGCGGTCTCCATATCGGTGGGGTCACCGACCTTGAGTTCTCGCACCGCCTCGGTGAGCGCCTCGACCACTTCGTCGTACTTGGCGGCGCTGGCGAGGATGCGAGTCTGAGCCACGCACGCCTGGCCGTTGTTCATCATCGTGCTCGACACGAGTTCCGGCATGATCACCGACAGGTCGGCATCATCGAGGATGATCGCTGCGCTCTTGCCACCGAGCTCGAGGGTGCAGCGCTTCAGCTGCTGACCACACACCGCTCCGATCGCCCGGCCAGCCGCTGTTGAGCCGGTGAAGCTGACCTTGTCGACGTCGGGATGAGCGACGAGATAGGCACCAGCTTCGCGATCGGCCGGCACCACGTTGAAGACGCCGGCGGGGATGCCCGCTTCGGCCACCAACTCGGCGAGCACGAAGGCGTCGAGCGGGGTCTCGGGTGCTGGCTTGAGGACCATCGTGGAACCCGACGCCAACGCTGGCGCAAACTTCAACATGGTGATGAACATCGGCACGTTCCACGGGATGATCCCGGCGCAGACGCCGACCGCTTCCTTGCGGACGAGCGCGGGGCCCATGAAACCTTGGCGAACCTCTTCGAAGGCATACGTACGACACAGGTTCACGAAGTAGTCGAGGACCATTCCCGCAGCGCCGATCTGGCCGAGGTGGCTGAACAGGATGGGACTGCCCATCTCAGCGGTCACGAGGTCAGCGAGGTCGCCGGACTTCTCGAGAAACAAGCCGTAGAGGCGAGCCATGGCATCGGCTCGATCGGTGGCGGGCATCGTGCGCCACGGGCCGTGGTCGAAGGCTTCCTTGGCAGCCGCAACCGCTGCGTCGATGTCGGCGGGTGCCGCGGCTGGGGTCGTCGCGATGGCCTCCTCGGTGGCGGGATTCACCACCGTGAAGGTGTCGCTGGTGGAGGGGGCGACCCACTCCCCACCGATGAAGAAACGATCGAAGCTCGGAATCTCGGCCATGAGGCCCCCCTATATCTGACGAACCGTCAGATCGTACCTTCTGGCGACCTCACTTCGTCCGCCGCGCGCCCACAAAATCGTTCGGCCGGGTCAGAAGCCCGAGGAGAGGAATGGTCTCGGGAACGAGTCGAACATCGCATCGATACGGGCGGCCACCTCGGGAGTTGCTCCGAGGAGCTCCGATCGCTGGAGCCGCTTCGCCGATCCGCCGCCGAGTACCAGCGAGGCGAGATCAGTCATCGAGAGGGTCGCGTCCGGGGTCCGGGTCGATCGAACGCACGTCGCCCCCACCGTGTCGCCATCGAGTTGCCAGGTCCCGTCGTCACCGAGGTCGAACGTGATGGCGTCGGCGACCGAATACGTTCGCGACTCGAGCACCGCCGCAACATCGAGAATCCGAAGCCACATGCCATCGGCGGTCTCCGTCGTGGTCAGCGCACGGCGGTTCGCCAAGAGGTCACCCAAGAGCGGATCCACCGGACCACGCCACCACTTGATGCTGCCGATCAGGTCGACCTCGCACAACGTCGACCACAGCGCTCGCTCAGCATCCGCCGACAGCGCGATGAAACTGGTCACCTTCAGAAGAAAGCGTGGCAGACCATCGCCCCAGTCGCTCGCAATCCGGTATCTGACGACGCCATCGACTCGTCCCTCGGCGTCTTCGTGGACAAGCATCCATTCGGGCGAGTCACCCTCGCGTTCTGAAGGATGATCGCTCAGATCACGGGTCAGGATTCGGTCCGGTCGACTCACATCGCCCACCCGTCCGGGAAGTGCGCGCGTCAACGCATCCGCGACGATCTCGAGCCGTTCGGCGCCGTCGTCGACGAACCGACAAGAACCGGTATCCGCTCGCGACTCGAGGAAGGCTGCCTTCGACACATCGAGGAGATACGACTGCTGATATGACGCCGTCGCGAAGCCGACGTTGCGATAGATCGAGCCTTCGGACGCGAGGAGTCCCACCATCGTTTCGCCATGGTCCCGAGCGTCGTCGACCATCACGTCCATCAGTTCCCGCATCCGACCCTGGCGCCGATGGGTTGCCTGCACGGCGACCCACGTGACGCCCGCCATCGGAACTTGTCGCCCGCCCGGCATCGTCAGGTCAAGGCTGAAAACGCCCGCGTGGCCAACCAGCAGCTCCCTCCCGGACGGCCGAACATCGGTCGACACCCAGAAACGATCCAGTTCCAACGGGCTCGCCCACGTGTCACGCGCGAGCTCGACGTCGACGCTCCCACCGAAGGAACGGATGTCGTTGGTCACCACCGAATCGAGGTCCGTCTCGGGATTGATCAAGCGGATACGCGACGCGCTGTCCAGCGTTGGATTCGACATGCACCCAGTGTTGCCCGGTCGGCGCGTCGTCGTCCCGATTTCAGTGCCGCACCCGAAGCTGGTGCGGCGGGTTGCGGCGGGGCGCAACTTTCGGAGACGAAAACGTTCAGTCGCCGGTCATCGCACGCCAAACGCGTTCCGGCGTTGTCGGCATGTCGATGTGGCGGACCCCGAGATGCGCCACGGCATCGATGACCGCCGACTGCACAGCAGGCGTGGAGCCGATGGTCCCCGACTCGCCGATGCCCTTCGCTCCCAACGGGTTGTAGGGCGTTGGTGTCTCATGGCTCACGAGCTCGAAGCGGGGTAGCTCCATGGCCGAGATGATCGTGTAGTCCGCGAAGCTCGCCGTCAGCGGGTTGCCATCGTCGTCGTAGCGAACCTCTTCGAGCAGCGCCTGCGCAGCACCCTGCGCAATCCCGCCGTGGCGTTGACCGTCGGCCAACAACGGGTTGATGATGCGGCCTGCATCGTCGCACGCCACGATTCGAATCAAGCGCGCCAACCCGGTGTCACGATCCACCTCGACCACCGCGACGTGCGCCCCGAACGGGAAGGTCTGGCCGGGGGCCGTGAATTGATGGGCGACTCGCATCAGCCCGTCGTCGGCATCTGCCGCCAGCTTCGCCCACTCGAGTGACCTCGCCGGAGTGCCCGCCACGAAGAACTCGCCGCGTTCCATCACGATGTCCTCGAACGCAGCCTCGAGGTGTTCCGCAGCTGCGTGCTTCGCCAACTCGACGAGCTCGATCGCAGCGTTCTGCGCGGCCGCGCCCCCCAGCTGCAACGAGCGCGACCCCATCGTCCCCCGGCCGGACGGCACCAACGCCGTGTCGCCGTGCACCACCGTGACCCGTTCGGGGTCGATCTCGAGCTGCTCGGCCACGAGGGATGCGAACACGGTGTGATGCCCCTGGCCGTGCGGCGATGTACCCGTGTACACCGTGGCATGACCTTCGGAGTTCATCTCGACCGTGCCGAACTCGGTCGGGGCACCGCCACCAGCGGTGATCTCCACATAAGTCGATACGCCAATGCCCAACAAGGGACCGTCCCCGGATGCTCGGCGGCGCTGCTGCTCGGCGCGAAGGTCGACATACCCGGCCGCCACCAGCGCCGCGTCGAGCGCCCCCCGGTAGTCGCCGCAGTCGTACACCGCTCCCGTGACCGTCGTATACGGCTCGGAGTGAGCCGCCAGGAGATTGATCCGGCGCACCTCGACGGCGTCCATCCCGATCTCCGCGGCGTACAGATCCATTGCTCGCTCGATGGCTGCCGTCGCCTCGGGCCGGCCCGCACCTCGGTACGCCTCGACGGTCATGGTGTTGGTGACCACCCCCTTGGCGAGCGCTTCGACGCGAGCGATGTCGTACGTCCCTGGCGCCATCAGCTGAGTGAACGTCGGCAGGAACCCGCCGCCGTTGGTCGGATACGCGCCGGCATTGGCGGTGATCTCCAAGCGATAGGCACTCACTCGCCCGCGACGGTCGCCGCCGATGGTGATCCGATGGCGCTGATCCCGGCCGTGACCCATGGCCAACATGTTCTCGTTGCGAGTCTCCACCCATCGGGCCGGTCGACCGAGCCGCCGAGCCACGAACGGCACCAGGACATCCTCGGGATACGGCGTAATCTTGGCACCGAAGCCGCCGCCGACATCGGGAGCGATCAGTCGCACGAGCGCCTTGTCCATCCCCAGGGCGTGGGTGAACATCGGCTTGGCACCGTGCACGCCTTGGCTCGAAATCCACACGGTCAACGCACCTGTGTCGTCGAATGCAGCGGCCGTTGCTCGACCCTCGAGGGGGCAGGCCGCCAGCCGCTGATTGACGAGGTTCTCCGTGACGATCACATCGCAGCCATCGAAAAGCGTCGGATCCGGCTCGATCGGGTCGAAAACGCAGACGACGTTGGTACCGAGTCCCGGAAACAACAACGGCGCGTCGGGCTCCTGCGCTCGCATCGGATCAACAACGACGTCGAGGAAGTCGTAGTCCACGAATACCGCCTCGATGGCGTCCTCGGCTTGGTCCTGACGTTCGGTGACCACAATGGCCACCGGTTCGCCAGCGAAACGAACCGTGTCGGTCGCCAGCCATGGCCGGGTGGTCTCCGGCGACACGTTGCCGACCCGCGGTCTCGGCGCCGCCAAGTCCAGGTCGGCCGCGGTGAAGATCGCGACCACTCCGGGCAGTTCGAGTGCATCGGCGACATCGATCGACAGGATCCGAGCGTGGGCGAACGGGCTGCGCACGTAGCTCACGCAGACTGCTCCATCCAGGCCGGATTCGGTCAGGTCAGCGACGTAGCGACCTTCACCGCGTAGGAGCGCAGGATCTTCGCGGCGAACGACTCGGGTGCCCATGATGCTCATGGGCGAGAGGCTACCGAGCGCCGAGGCGAACTCGGTCAGCTGTGTCGCTCAGCTGCGGCTGTACCGCTCAGCTGCGGCTGTGCTCGTCGTCGGTTCGAGTCGAGGCGCCGATGGCGTTGACGGGACTGACCCGATCCAGGATCCGCACGATGGCTGGGCTGCGACGAGCAATCCGGTCATAGATGCCGTTGACGAACTTCTCGGACAGCTCATCGTTGCTGCGAGCCTCGATCCCCGCGGCGATATTGTCGCCGAACTCCGAGCGGATCGTCGCGACGTGGGCCAGCTCCTCAGCCGATGGTTGGGCATCAGCCAGATCGTGGGGCAGAGCATCGAACTCGCCAGCGTCGAACCAGATGAACTGATCGCTCACACACACGTCAAGCCACTCGTCGCCAAGGCTGGGACCGTTGCCGGGTTCGCCCTCGGCAGCCTCGTCGGCATCGAAGAACACATCGACCGTGACCATGGCACGCTCACAGATGGGGCAACTGCGAACTGGGCTCGCTGGACCCGCTGACCGGGCGGCCGACCACAACTGTGCGATCTCGTCGTTCTGGAGCTGACCGTGAGTCTCGTCGAGCGTTGCGCCCAAGCCGTGCCCAGCCGAGCAGGCCCAGTTGTCGAACTCGCCCTGGTGGACGAGCGCCAACGCAGACTGACAGCGCGGGCAGATGGGTTGGGACAGCGACACGACGAACTCCGTTCGATACCGGACCGCATCAGCATCGGCGCGTCACGTCAGCGACTTCACCATTTGCTCGACTTCACCATTTGCTCGACATCGCCACCTACTGATCGGCGACTACTTGGCGGCTGCGGCTGCTACTTGGCGGCTGCGGCTGCTACTTGGCGGCTGCGGCTGCTACTTGGCG